>Ga0213919_1000339_pt1 | contig 21665 bp, 13 predicted proteins | sample McNCre317MG_FD_161056 | JGI IMG/M metagenome (GOLD analysis project Ga0213919, IMG submission 161056) | Freshwater microbial communities from McNutts Creek, Athens, Georgia, United States - 3-17 MG | ecosystem: Environmental > Aquatic > Freshwater > Creek | place: USA: Georgia | collected... | reverse complement strand
CTGGAACTGTCTGGCGTAAACACTTACTCGGTCGGCACGCAGATCGACGGCGGCACGCTGGCGATGAAGGTCGGGGCGAGTCTGCCGACCTTGCCGCTGAGCCTGCGCAGCGCCGCCGCGACCTTCGACCTGAACGGTACGAACCAGACCATCGGCACCCTCGCGACCGAAGATGGCGGCGGGAATCCCCTCACCGGCGGCACGATCCACCTCGGGGCCGGCACGCTGAGCGTAGTCCAGAACGCCGACAAGAGCTTTGCCGGCCTGATCGACGGTAACGGCAATCTGGTCAAGAGCGGCCCGTCCACCCTGACGCTGGCCACTGCCAACCAGCACACCGGCCTGACCCGGGTCTCCGGCGGTGTGTTGAAGCTTGCCCATTCCAACGCCCTCGACCCGCTGTCCAGCCTGCAGGTGGACGACGGCGGCACGGTGGAGCTGGCCAATGTCCATCTCGACGCGCTGGCCTCCTTCACGCTGGCCGGCGAAGGCGCCGGGCTGCAAGGGGCGCTGACCGGCAGCGGCGCGAACGCCCGCTACGACGGCAGCGTCACGCTGCTGGCCGGTTTCTTCACCCAGCCGCGGATCGGCGTCCACAACGCCGCGCATACGCTGAGGCTCGAGGGCAGCATCCTTGGCGCACCGGGCGTCGCGCTGAGCAAGACCGGCGCGGGCACGCTGGTCCTCGGCGGTAACAGCCTCTATACGGACGGCACCCGCATCGAGTCCGGCATCGTGCGTGTCACCCGCCCCACCGCCCTCGGTCTGGGCGACGTGAGTGTCGCAGCCGGCGCGACGCTGCAGATCGACGGCACGGTGCTGACGCTCCCCGCGCCGGGCACGCTGACGCTGCAGGGCAGCGGCGTGGGTGGCAGCGGGGCCTTGCTGGGCAGCGGCGGGGCGGGATATGCCGGCTCGGTGGTGCTGGATGGGGCCGTCGCGGTCGGTGTCGCGTCGGGTGCCACGCTGACCCTGAGCCCGGGCGTTCCCGGCGGGATTGGCATTTCCGCCGGGCCGGGGGGCGGCAGCCTGAGCAAGGTCGGCGACGGGACGCTGGTGCTCGCCGGCGCCGCAAGCTATGCGGGCGGAACCCGCGTCGCTGATGGCGTGCTGCGCGTGCAGGCCGACAACGCGCTGGGTTCGGGAGATGCGTCGATTCCCGTCGGCGGTACGCTGGAGCTCGGGGCGGGCAGTCTTGCCAACGGGATCAGTCTCGATGGTGGAACGCTGACGGCGGTCGGCAATGCCACGCTCACGGGAACGATCGGGCAGACCGTGGACAGCAGCCTGTCGGCCGCCGCGTCGATCACCTTGTCGGTGCAGAATGCTTTCGACGGCGGCGGACGCCGCCTGGGTATCAACGGCCCCGGAACGCTCGAACTGCTTGGCGGTGCCGTCAATCTGCTCGAGCTGAGCCAGTTGGCAGACAGCACCCTCAGGCTGGGCGGGGCGAGCATCGTTTCCAGCGGCGCGCAAACTTACGCGGGCAGCCTGCTTGCTGCCGGCAACGCCAGCTTCGTCGCCGGCGGCGCGCTGGATTTCGGGACGACGACGGTCGGCGGCGACCTGAGCGCCAGCGCCGGCGGCGCGATCACCCAGCACGGCGCGCTGGCGGTCGTCGGCAGCACGACGCTGGCGGCGGGCAGCGAGCCGGTCACGCTGAGCGACACCGCCAACCGGATCGGCGGGGTGTTGACGGTGAGCACGACCGGCGCTGTCACACTGGCCGGCCGCTTCGGTGCGCTGGACCTGCACAGCGGCGCGCTGGATTTGGGGACGACGACGGTAGATGGCAACCTGAGCGCCAGCGCCGGCGGGGCGATCACCCAGCACGGGGCGCTGGCGGTGGTCGGCAGCACGACGCTGGCGGCGGGCAGCCACGGGATCACCTTGAACGATGCCGGCAACGATTTCAGCGGGCCGGTTTCCGCGACCGGGGGCACGGTGATCCTGCGTGACGCCAACGCGCTGACGGTGACGCTGGCGAGCGGCGCGGCGACATTGGAGGCGGGCAGCCTGACGGCCGGTGGCACGGCCAGCAGCCTGATCGCGACGACCCCCGGGGCGCTGACGAGCAGTGTGACCACCACCGGGTCGAGCCGGCTGACGGCGGGGGGCGACCTGGACAGCCACGGCCAGGTGGACGGCACGCTGACCACGCGCAGTGGTGGGATCACGACCCTCGCCGGCCAGCTCGGCGCGCTGGATGCCGAAGCCGGCGGTGCGCTCGGCCAGAGCGGAACCCTGACCCTCGGTGGTGATGGACGGATCGCCACCGGCAGCGAGCCGGTCACGCTGAGCGACACCGCCAACCGGATCGGCGGCGTGTTGACGGTGAGCACGACCGGCGCTGTCACACTGGCCGGCCGCTTCGGTGCGCTGGACCTGCACAGCGGCGCGCTGGATTTGGGGACGACGACGGTAGATGGCAACCTGAGCGCCAGCGCCGGCGGGGCGATCACCCAGCACGGGGCGCTGGCGGTGGTCGGCAGCACGACGCTGGCGGCGGGCAGCCACGGGATCACCTTGAACGATGCCGGCAACGATTTCAGCGGGCCGGTTTCCGCGACCGGGGGCACGGTGATCCTGCGTGACGCCAACGCGCTGACGGTGACGCTGGCGAGCGGCGCGGCGACATTGGAGGCGGGCAGCCTGACGGCCGGTGGCACGGCCAGCAGCCTGATCGCGACGACCCCCGGGGCGCTGACGAGCAGTGTGACCACCACCGGGTCGAGCCGGCTGACGGCGGGGGGCGACCTGGACAGCCACGGCCAGGTGGACGGCACGCTGACCACGCGCAGTGGTGGGATCACGACCCTCGCCGGTCAGCTCGGCGCGCTGGATGCGGGGGCTGAAGGGGGGATCGCCCAGAGTGCCACACTCACGGTACGGGGGACGACGACGCTCGATACCGCGAGTGCCGCCATCGATCTGCGCAATGGAGACAATCTCTTCCTCGGCGGGCTCAGCGTGCGTGGCGGCACGACGCAGATCGCCAGTGATCATGGCAGGCTGGCCGTGGTGTTGCGGAGCGGGGATACGGAACTGCAGGCTGATGAGATCGACGTGTCTGGCGGGCTGGTGCTGACGCCGGCTGGCCGCTCCCTGATCCGCAGCGTCAAGCCCATGGCGCTTGGCGAGCTGAGCATCGGCGGCAGCGGATCGATCGAGATCAGTTCGGCGGCGGACATGCCAAAGATCGGTGTGCCGAATGTAATTGATCCGGGCAAGGTGGTCGTGCCGAACGTTTCCGTGCAGACCGCCGTCGGCCTGCCGAATCAGCTGGAGATCGTCGGTGCGAGCATCGCCCAGCAGGACGGCACCCGGATCACCACCGATCCCGGGGTGACGCTGACCCTGCGCGCGACCGGTGATGCGTCGATCGACCTGACGGCCGGTGCGCAGATCCTCAGGGCAACGGCCGATCCCGTCAACATGCCCCGGCTGATTGGTCTGATCTCCACCTTCTCGAAGGCCGGTGACGAGCTGCGCAGCATCCGCAACACCGAGCCGGGTGACCGCACGAACCGCATCCAGGGCAGCCTGTCGGCAATCACCCGGGCGGACGAACTCCAGAACGCGAACAAGCCCAAGACGATGGTGGCGATCGCCTCGGATTCGATCACCATCGCGCCCGGCGCCGCCGGTCCGTCGATCAACGCCGACACCGTGATGCTCATTGCCCGGACCCTCAACGGCAATGGCGGCAAGATCCAGACCCACGTTGCGGCGACCGCGTCGCGGGATGCGCGCAACATCGCCACCGGGCCCACGGTCGCGGAAGACCGGAATTTCGCGATCCTGCCGTCGCTCTTCGTGATTGCCGAGTCCCGCGAGCCCGAGTCCGGGGCTCCCAGCCCCTACCGCTTCGGCTCGCTCGCGGAGCCGATCTCGGTCAGTTTCGGGAAGGTGGATTTTCCGGCGAACAACAGCCTGCTTCAGACCATTGCCGTCGATCCCTTCAAGAAGGATGGTGGTGCCGGCTCGGTGCCGGTCTACCTGAGCACTACGGTCCAGGCGGGCGACGATCCGAGCGGTCCGGTCAGGCGTTACCTCGTGTTTCCGACGAGTACGCCAAAAAGCGTGATCCGGCCGGTGGTCGTCAATGGCTTCCGGATCGAGGACACCTCGGCGAATGACGCGGTCCAGTCGAGCGTCGCAGAGATCCTCAACCAGGTCCGCAAGGAACAGCTGGAAAGCGGTTTCTCGAACGAAAACGTGGCAGCCCAGCTGCGCAAGGGCGTCATCACCGAGACCCGGGTTGGCGAGGCCGCCGTCAATCGCTTCCAGGGTGTGGCGCCGACCCGACAGTGCGTCGGCATCCAGGTAGGAGGCATGATGGTGTGTGCGCCGTCGGCTGGCGGGTCGCAGTGAGCGGGCCGGCCGCGCCTGGCACTTGCCGAACGGAGAGATGGGGCTAGACTGTCAGCACATGCCGGCATGCGCCCGATGCCCCGGGACGACCGTCCGGCGATTTCATCGTGAGGATAGTGTGAGCGTAGAAACATGGCTGCAGCCGATTTCCGGTGATGACCCCTGTGGTCCCGATCTGGAGTACGACCCGGATTTCATGGGCATGGAGGAGGCGTCGCGGGAGACGCCGGGGCAGGAATTCGGCAAGGACGGCGGCGAGGCGATCCGCATCCAGGGAACGGCCGCCAACTGGACGGAAGTGAGAGCGAAGGCCGAGGGGCTGCTGTCCCGCAGCAAGGATCTGCGGGTGGCCGTCTATCTCACGCGGTCGTTGTTGCATACCGACGGTTTTCGCGGCATCGCCGACGGCCTGGCGCTGATCATGGGCCTCCTCGAGCAGTTCTGGGAGGCTGTGCATCCGCTGCTCGATGCGGAAGACGACGACGATCCGACGATGCGCGTGAATGCGCTGGTGCCGCTGGGCGCCCTCGACGCGGTGGTCGGCGACCTGCGGGACAGCTACGTCCTGCGTTCGCGCAGCCGCGGCCAGCTCACGGTGCGGGAAATCGAGATCGCCCAGGGCCGTCTGCAGGGAGGCGCCGATGCGGCGGTGCTGAGCGAATCGGAACTGCTCGGGTTGGTGGCCGCCGCGGTCGAAGAGAACCCCGAACTGCCCCGCCTTGCGAACGAGGCGTTGGCCGCCGTGAAGGCGATCGGGCGCATCGTCGGCGAGCGCGTCGGCGAATCCTACGCGCCTGACCTGAAGATGCTGCAGAGCAGCCTCTACAACGTCGTGCAGGCCTTTGCGCAGGGTGCCCCCGGGGCGGAGGAAGAGGTCTCCGACGAGATGCCGGCCGACAGTGCGGCGCCGGCGGACGGGAAGAAGGCCTCCGGCATCAGCGGCGAGATCCGTTCGCGCCAGGACGTCATACAAACCCTCGGACGTTTATGCGATTATCTTTCGCGCAATGAGCCGACCAATCCGGTTCAGCTGGTATTGCGCCGGGCCCAGCGAATGATGAACATGTCCTTCCTCGAACTGATGCAGGATGTTGCGCCCGATGGTCTTCAGCAGGCGGAAACGGTGGTTGGCGAGAAGCTGAACAAGGACGAGGAATAAGAAGTGGTGCAGCATGCCGGACGCTTCGTTCCGGTAATTCAAACATAGCCGTCTCTCGGAGGCCAAAATGGCAGGAAGCAGTCAGAAATTCATTGCACGAAATCGAGCTCCCCGCGTCCAGATCGAGTACGACGTGGAACTTTACGGAGCCGAGAAGAAGGTCCAGCTGCCCTTCGTGATGGGGGTGATGTCCGACCTGTCCGGCAAGCCGGCCGACCCGCTGGCGCCGGTGGCCGACCGAAAGTTCCTCGATGTCGATGTGGACAACTTCGACAGCCGCATGAAGGCCATGAAGCCCCGCGTCGCCTTCCAGGTGCCCAACACGCTGACTGGCGAGGGCAACGTCAATGTCGAACTGACCTTCGAGTCGATGGACGATTTCTCGCCCGCTGCCGTTGCGCGCAAGGTCGATGCCCTCAACAAGCTGCTGACGGCCCGTCAGCAGTTGTCCAACCTGATCACCTATATGGATGGCAAGAGCGGTGCCGAGGAACTGATCGCCAAGGCGCTCAACGACCCGGCCCTTCTCCAGTCGCTCGCCGCGGCACCGAAACCGAAGGACGAGAGCGGCGGCTGATTCCGTCCGGCGTGGCGTCTTCATTCAATCGAAGGAATTCATTTGCCCCGCGCGGGGCGCACGAATGCATTGGAGGTTTTCCGAATGGCCGATCAACAAACCCAGACCGAAGGACTCGGCGGTGCGGTAGCGGTGGAAGGGGGGGATTTTGCCTCCCTGCTTCAGAAGGAATTCAAGCCTAAATCCGAGGAGGCCCGCGAGGAAGTCAGTCGGGCGGTTCAGACCCTGGCGCAGCAGGCGCTCTCCCAGACCCAGCTGATCAGCGCCGACGTCGTCCGCTCCATCGAGTCGATCATCGCCGAGCTCGATCGCAAGCTGTCCGAGCAGATCAACCTGATCCTCCACCACGAGGACTTCCAGCAGCTCGAAGGTGCCTGGCGTGGCCTGCACTACCTCGTGAATAACACCGAGACGGACGAGACCCTCAAGGTGCGGGTCATGAACATCTCGAAGGCTGACCTGGGCAAGACGCTGAAGCGTTTCAAGGGCACGGCCTGGGACCAGAGCCCGCTGTTCAAGAAGGTCTATGAAGAGGAATACGGGCAGTTCGGCGGCGAACCCTTCGGCTGCATCGTCGGCGACTACTATTTCGACCACTCGCCCCAGGACGTAGGCCTGCTCGGCGAGATGGCCAAGGTCTCCGCGTCCGCCCACACCCCCTTCATCGCCGGCGTGTCGCCGACCGTGATGCAGATGGACTCCTGGCAGGAACTCGCCAATCCGCGCGACCTCACCAAGATCTTCTCGACACCCGAATACGCGGCCTGGCGCTCCCTGCGCGAGTCGGACGACGCGCGCTACATCGGCCTGGCGATGCCGCGCTTCCTGTCCCGTCTGCCCTACGGCGCCAAGACCAGTCCGATCGAGGACTTCGACTTCGAGGAAGATACCGGGGCCGCGGATCACAGCAAGTACACCTGGGCGAATGCCGCCTACGCGATGGCCGTGAACATCAACCGCTCGTTCAAGGAATACGGCTGGTGCTCGCGCATCCGTGGCGTGGAGTCGGGCGGTGCGGTGGAAGGCTTGCCGGTGCACACCTTCCCCACCGACGACGGCGGCGTGGACATGAAGTGCCCGACCGAGATCGCGATCAGCGACCGGCGCGAGGCCGAACTGGCGAAGAGCGGTTTCATGCCGTTGATCCACCGCAAGAATTCCGACTTCGCGGCCTTCATCGGCGCCCAGTCGCTGCAGAAGCCGACCGAATACGACGATCCCGACGCCACCGCGAACGCCAATCTGGCGGCACGCCTGCCCTATCTCTTTGCTTGCTGCCGCTTTGCCCACTACCTAAAATGCATCGTGCGGGACAAGATCGGCTCCTTCAAGGAACGTGCTGAAATGGAGCGCTGGCTGCAGACCTGGATCCTGAACTACGTGGACGGGGATCCGGCCCATTCGTCCGAACAGACCAAGGCGCGGCGTCCGCTGGCTGCAGCCGAAGTGGTGGTCGAGGAAGTGGAAGGGAATCCGGGCTACTACTCCTCGAAGTTTTTCCTGCGCCCGCACTACCAGCTGGAAGGACTCACCGTATCTCTCCGTCTGGTGTCCAAGCTGCCGTCCCAGAAGGCGGCCTGATATTCAGCGTATGCGCCCGCGGAATGCTGGGATTCCGGGACGATTGCGCCTGCACTGCGTTAGGATTTGTACCGGGGCGGTGGCTGGAATACGCGGCCGCCGCCGCGTGGCTGGTGGAGTGGCGGAGGGCGCAGGCTTGGTCGGCGCCTTCGTTCACAGGACGAACGTGCGTGGGTTAACTCATTAGGAGACGAAGATGGCTGTCGATATGTTCATGAAGATTGGCGATATCAAGGGCGAGTCCCGGGACAAGAAACACGCCAAGGAGATCGACGTGCTGGCCTGGAGCTGGGGCATGTCGCAGAGCGGCACGACGCACACGGGAGGTGGCGGTGGAGCCGGCAAGGTGAATGTGCAGGATCTCTCTTTCACCAAGTACGTTGACAGTGCCAGCAGCCCGCTGATGTTTGCCTGCTGCAAGGGCACGCACTACGACGAGGTGTTGCTGACCGTGCGCAAGGCCGGTGATACGCCCCTCGAGTACATCAAGATCACGATGAACGAGGTGATCGTCACGGCAATTTCGACCGGCGGGAGCGGTGGTGAAGACCGGCTGACCGAGAACGTCACGCTCAATTTCGCCAAGTTCAAGTTTGAATACCAGCCCCAGGGTGCGAAGGGTGCGGCGGAAGGTGGCCCGATGACCACAACCTTCAACATCGCAGAGAACAACCCCGAAGGCTGAGGACGCCAACAGGCTTGTCTTTACCGGCCGGCGCCGTGCGATACACGCCGCCGTGCCGGGATGTTCGGGGATGCCGGCAGGTGTTCCCGATTAAACTTTCACGTCGATTGACGGCTTACCGTCACCCTTGTCCTCATCATTTCCCGAGAGGTTTGATTCATGGCTTTGCGCGACATGTTTCTGAAGATCGACGGTGCAAAGCAGGGGCCGATCAAGGGTGAGTCCTCCGATGCCCGCCACCCGGGCGAGATCGACGTGTTGTCCTGGTCGTGGGGGATGGACAGTCCTGCTGACGCCTTCGGCCAGGCGACGGCCCGAACCGCCGTCGACCAACTGAGGGTCGTGAAGCGGGTGGACAGCGCGACGACGGCGCTGATGTCCGCGTTGCGCAACAACGAAGTCGTGAAAAAAGCCGTTCTGACGGTCCGCAAGGCCAGCGGCGCCGAGGCGCTGGAATACTTCACCATCACCGTCGAGAAGGCGCGGCTGACTCACCATCGCGTGTGGGGCGGGGAGGGGAAGGATTCGTCGGTGCTGACCGAGGAACTCGCGCTCAGCTTCCAAAAGATTACCGTCGACTACGTCCCGCAAAGCAAGACGGGCGGTGGCAAGGGCACGTCGACCTTCATAACCGAACTCAATACCGGCGGGGTCTAGCAGCTGCGGCGCCAAGCCCGTGGTCTCCTTGCCCTGCTGTTTCCGACGCCATCCACGGATCGCGTCTCCTTTTCGGACCCCGCTTCCATGAACCCTGTCCAAGCTGCCGAACGCGCCCTGCGCGACGGCGATGTCGACGAGGCCTTGCGCCTTCTTCAGACCGCTGTCCGTGCCAACGCGGGGGATGCTCCGCTGCGCATCTTCCTGTTCCAGTTGCTGTCCGTGCAGGGGCAGTGGGAGCGTGCCCTCAAGCAGCTCGACGTGGCGGCCGATCTCGATGCCTCGGCGCTGGCCATGGCGCAGATGTACCGCGAGGCGCTGCACTGCGAGCTGTTGCGTGCCGAGGTGTTTGCCGGCAAGCGTTCGCCGGTGATCTTCGGTCAGCCGGAAACCTGGCTGGCCCTGTTGATCGAATCCCTGCTGACCGCAGGACAGGGGCGTGCCGCAGCGGCAGAGGAATTGCGCCAGCGCGCTTTCGACGAGGCTCCGGCGAGCAGCGGTCAGATCGACGGCCAGGCCTTCGAGTGGATCGCCGATGCGGACATGCGCCTCGGGCCGGTCTGTGAGGCGGTGATCAATGGCCGCTATTACTGGCTGCCCTTCGCCCGCCTCGCCCGCGTCGTCATCGATGCGCCGGAGGATCTGCGCGACGCGGTGTGGATGCCCGCCCACTTCCAGTTCAGCAACGGCGGCGAGGCGGTCGGCGTGATCCCGACCCGCTACGCGGGTTCCGAAACACACCCGGATCCGCTCGTCCGGCTTGCCCGCAAGACCGATTGGATCGAGGAGCCCGCCGGCGTGTTTCACGGTCTGGGGCAGCGGGTGCTGACCACGGACGCGGGGGATTTTCCGCTGATGGATGCCCGCGAGATCGTGTTCTCGCCGGCCCTGACTGCCGAGGGTTGAGCGGGTGGCGGAAGCGGTCCCGTCCGACCGGTTGCAGCCCGCGCTGCTGGATCGTCTGACCGACAACGAACCGGATTCCCGCGTCGAGCCGCGGGAAGCGCGCGTGCTCACGAAGAGCCAGCTGCGCGGGGCGGTGCTGCGCGATCTCGCGTGGCTGATGAATGCGATTCGCCTCGGCGCCACCGAGAATCTGTCCGCCTACCCGGAAGTCGAACGCTCGGTGCTCAATTTCGGCATGCCGGGCTTCGCCGGCGAAACGGCCTCGACACTGGACGTGAGCGACCTCGAAGAGTCGATCCGCACGACGATCCTGCGTTTCGAGCCACGCGTCCTGGCCAACACCCTGCAGGTCGAGGCCGTCTCCAGCGAGAATGCGATGGGCTGGCACAACGTCGTCAGCGTGCGGATTTCGGCTCAGTTGTGGGCCCAGCCGGTGCCCCTGGAATTGTTGCTGCGCACCGAGGTGGATCTGGAGACAGGTCAGGTCGCGCTGTCGGAAGTCAGCGGCTGAGACACCCATCCCCATGGACCCGCGCCTGCTTCGCCACTACAACCGGGAACTCCTCCACCTGCGCGAGATGGGGGCAGAATTCGCTCAGGCCTTCCCGAAGATCGCTGGCCGTCTCGGCATGGAAGGTATCGAGGTGCACGACCCCTACGTCGAGCGCCTGCTGGAAGGCGTCGCCTTCCTCGCCGCCCGCGTGCAGGTCAAGCTCGACGCCGAGTTCCCGCGTTTTTCCCAGCGTCTGCTGGAAATGCTCTACCCCCACTACATGGCGCCGACCCCGGCGATGCTGGTGGCCCAGTTCGAACCGGTGCTTGCCGATGCGAACCTGGCGACCGGGGCGGTCCTTCCCCGCGGGACGGTGATCCGCGGTGCGCCGGGCCGGAACGACGGCAGCGCCTGCCAGTTCCGGACCGCCCATGCGCTGACCCTGTGGCCGGTCGAGCTCGTCGAGGCCAGTTATTTCTCCTTCGCGCCGGATCTTCCGCTTGCCGGCCTGCCCCTCGGCTCGGCATGCAAGGGTGGGGTCCGGCTGCGCCTGCGCTGCACCGCGGGGCTCAATTTCTCCCAGACCCGCATCGATGCGCTGCGCTTCTACCTCGGCGGGTCCGAGGAAGTCGCCTACCGGCTCTACGAACTGATGGGTTCGTCGGTACTCGGGATGCTTCACGGCGTCGGTGAGCGGGGGCGGGCAAGCTTCGGCTTCCTGCCGCCCGGCGCCGTAGGCATGCCGGGCTATGACGATGAGGAAGCCCTGCTGCCGGTCGGCGCGCGCAATTTCGGCGGCTACCGGCTGCTGCAGGAGTATTTCTCCTTTCCCCAGCGTTATCTGTTCATCGAGCTTCGCGGGCTGGCTGCTGCGGTGGCCGGCAACGACACGCCCGAAATGGAACTGGTGATCCTGTTCGGGCGGGGTGAGCCGAGTCTCGAAACGGTCGTCGACCGCACGAATTTCCTGCTCAACTGCAGTCCGGCGATCAACCTCTTCGAAAAGCGTATCGACCGCATCCAGCTCAGTGACAGTACCCATGAGTTTCATGTGGTGCCGGATCGCACGCGGCCGATGGATTTCGAACTCTACGACCTGCTCGAAGTCACCGGCTACGGTTCGGGAGTCGACAGCGAACAGGCCTTCGAACCCTTTTACGCAGACTACTACGCCGCGGATTCCCATCCCCATGGTTACTACTCGCTGCGCCGCGAGCCGCGTCTCCATTCCGAACGCCAGCAGCGCATCGGCGCACGCACCGGTTATATCGGCAGCGAGGTGTATTTGTCCCTCGTCGATGCCAGCGAGGCCCCCTACCGGGCCGACCTGCGCCAGCTCTCGCTGCTCGCCCGCTGCACCAACCGTGACCTGCCGATTATCATGCCGCTGGGAATCGCCGCCAGCGACTTCTCGCTCGAAGTGGCTGCGCCGGTGGAGGCCGTGCGCTGCGTCAAGGGGCCGTCGCGCCCCTACTCGGCGGTGGCAGAGGGTGCCCAGGCCTGGAAGTTCATCAGCCAGCTGTCCCTCAACTATCTTTCCCTGCTCGACACCGACAGCCGCCAGGGCGCGGCGGCGCTGCGCGAACTCCTCGGCCTGTACGCGACGACCGCCGAGGTGGGCATGCACAAGCAGGTCGAAGGTCTGCGTTCGATTCGTTGCGAGCCGGTCATCACCCGGCTGCCGATGGCCGGCCCGCTGTGCTTCGGGCGCGGCCTAGAGATCACGCTGGAAATGGACGAACTGGTTTTCGAAGGGGGTAGTGCCTTCCTGCTCGGCAGCGTGCTGGAGCGCTTCCTCGCCCGCCACGTGAGCCTCAACAGCTTCACCGAAACCGTGCTGCGCACTGCCACGCGCGGCGAGATCATGCACTGGCCGGCCCGATGCGGACTGCGACCGATACTCTGAAGCCGGGCCTGGATGGCCTCTTCGGCGCCATCTCCCGTGAACCCTGGTCCTGGGATTTTCACCAGGCCTTGCGCCGCATCGAATGCCTCAGCCCGGCTTCGCCCCGGCTGGGTACCGCCGCCCGGCCGGCTGACGAGCCGGTCCGGCTCGGCCAGCAACCCTCCCTCGCCTTCGCGCCGGCCACCCTTGCCGGGCTGGCACCCGGAGCGGCGGGGCGCCCGCCGCGGATCGAGGTGCGCTTCTTCGGCCTGTTCGGCCCGAACGGGCCGCTGCCGCTGCATCTCACCGAGTACGCCTACGGGCGCCAGCTACAGGCTGGCGACCCGACCTTCGCGCGTTTCGCGGACATCATTCACCACCGTTTCCTGAGCCTGTTCCATCGTGCCTGGGCGCAGGCGCAACCCTGCGTCAGCCTGGACCGGCCGGCCGAAGACCGTTTCGGCGACTACGTCGGCGCGCTGGCCGGAATCGGCCTGCCTGGCGTGCGCCGGCGCGACGCGCTGCCCGATTTCGCCAAGCTTCACCATGCTGCGCTGCTCAACCGGCAGGTCCGCAACGCCGAGGGGCTGGGGTGCATCGTTGCCGGCTTTTTCCGGATGCCGGTCAGCGTCGAGCAGTTCGTCGGCCACTGGATGCCGGTGCGCGAGCGCGACCGTTCCCGCCTCGGCTCCGCCCGCAACGCCCTCGGGCGCAACACCCTGGTCGGCAAGCGGGTGTGGGATCGCCAGCACAAGTTCCGCCTGCACTTTGGGCCCCTCGACCTGCAGCAGTATTCCAGCCTGCTCCCCGGCAGTCGCGGCGTGCTCCAGCTGCAGTCGGCGGTGCGCAACTACACGGGCCTGGAATACACCTGGGATGCGCGGCTGATCCTGCGCGCGACGAGCGTGCCTCCCCTTCGCCTGGGCGGCGGCAACCGCCTGGGCTACACGAGTTGGCTCGGGCGCCGTCGCAGCACGCTGCCCGCCGCCGACCTCGTGCTTGATGTGGACCGGGCGCTCAGGCGGCTCGGTGACAGCGGTTCAACCCCTTCCGAAACTTCGAGGTGATACGAACATGAGCGAGATCAGCCGGGTCGCACTTTTCGGCAAACTCAACAGCCTGGGTTACAAGGCCATCGAGGGCGCCACGGTCTTCTGCAAGCTGCGTGGCAATCCCTATGTCGAACTGGTCCATTGGGTCCAGCAGATCCTGCAGACGCCGGATTCCGACCTGCACCACATCGTGCGCCATTTCGAGCTCGATGCCGGGAGGCTCGCCGCCGACATCACCGCGGCCCTCGACCGGCTGCCGCGCGGGGCGAGCTCCATCTCCGACCTCTCCGAGCACGTCGAGCACGCGGTCGAACGGGGCTGGGTGTATGGCTCGCTGATGTACCGGGAAAGCCAGGTGCGGACCGGCCACCTGCTCGTCGGTGCGCTCAAGACGCCCAGTCTGCGCAACGCGCTGCTCGGCATCTCGAAGCAGTTCGAGCACATCCGCGGCGACACGCTGACCGACGATTTCGCGAAGATCGTCGCCGGTTCGCCGGAGGAGGTGCTGGGCGCCAGCGATGGCTCGGGGGCCGCGCCCGGCGAGGCGAGCGGCGCGATCCCGCCGGCTGAGATGGGCAAGCAGGAAGCCCTCAAGCGGTTCACCACCGACCTCACCGAGCAGGCCCGCGGCGGGAAGATGGACCCGATCGTCGGCCGCGACGAGGAAATCCGCCAGGTGGTCGACATCCTGATGCGTCGGCGCCAGAACAACCCGATCCTGATCGGCGAGGCGGGCGTCGGCAAGACCGCGGTGGTCGAGGGCTTCGCCCAGCGCATCGCCCGCGGCGACGTGCCGCCCAGCCTGCAGGACGTGCAGCTGCGCACGCTGGACGTCGGCCTGCTGCAGGCCGGCGCGAGCATGAAGGGCGAGTTCGAACAGCGCCTGCGCTCGGTGATCGACGAAGTCCAGGCCAGCCCGAAGCCGATCATCCTGTTCATCGACGAGACCCACACCCTGGTCGGCGCCGGCGGCGCGGCGGGCACCGGCGATGCCGCCAACCTGCTCAAGCCGGCGCTGGCGCGGGGCACGCTGCGCACCATCGGCGCCACCACCTTTGCTGAATACAAGAAATACATCGAAAAGGATCCGGCGCTGACCCGCCGCTTCCAGTCCATCCAGGTGGACGAGCCCAGCGAGGCGAAGGCGCTGCTGATGATGCGCGGTGTTGCGACGACGATGGAGAAGCATCACAAGGTGCAGATCCTCGACGAGGCGCTGGAATCGGCGGTGAAGCTGTCCCACCGCTACATCGCCGCGCGCCAGCTGCCCGACAAGGCGGTGAGCCTGCTCGATACCGCCAGCGCGCGGGTCGCGGTCAGCCTGCATGCGACGCCGGCCGAGGTGGACGACAGCCGCAAGCGCATCTCGGGCCTCGACACCGAACTGGAGATCATTGCCCGCGAGAAGGACATCGGCCTCGACGTGGCCGAGCGGGAAGCAACTGCCGGCGCCGCGCTGGCCGGCGAGCATGAGCGCCTGCAGGCGCTGGAAACGCGCTGGGAGCAGGAGAAGGCGCTGGTCAACGAGTTGCTGGAGCTGCGCGGCAAGCTGCGCGGCAGCTCGCACCCGGTCGAAGGGACGGGCAGTCCGATCGAGGTCGCGGTGGCCGCCGAGGTGCCGCCAGCCGCCACCGAAGGCGTCGGGTCCGCCGAGCCGCCGCCCGATCGGGACGCGATGCTGGCCCGCCTGCGCGAGGTGCAGGACCAACTCGCCGCGCTGCAGGGCGAGCATCCGCTGATCCTGCCCACCGTCGACCACCAGGCGGTGGCCAGCGTGGTTGCCGACTGGACTGGCATCCCGGTTGGGCGGATGGCGCGCAACGAGGTCGAGACGGTCCTCAACCTGCCCAGGATCCTGGCCCAGCGCATCATCGGCCAGGACCACGCGATGGAGATGATCTCGCGCCGGGTGCAGACCTCCCGCGCTGGTCTCGACAACCCCAACAAGCCGATCGGCGTGTTCATGCTGGCGGGCACCTCCGGTGTCGGCAAGACCGAGACCGCGCTGGCCCTGGCCGAGGCGCTGTACGGCGGCGAACAGAACGTCATCACCATCAACATGAGCGAATACCAGGAGGCGCACACCGTCTCTACGCTCAAGGGCGCGCCGCCGGGCTATGTCGGCTACGGCGAGGGCGGCGTGCTCACCGAGGCGGTGCGGCGCCGGCCCTACAGCGTGGTGCTCCTCGACGAGGTCGAGAAGGCCCACACGGATGTCCACGAAATCTTCTTCCAGGTCTTCGACAAGGGCTGGATGGAAGACGGCGAAGGCCGCGTGATCGACTTCAAGAACACCCTGATCCTCCTCACCACCAACGCCGGCTCCGAGTTGATCAGCAAGCTGTGCAAGGATCCGGAGCTGATGCCCGACGCCGAAGGCATGGCCAAGGCCCTGCGCGAGCCGCTGCTGAAGATCTTCCCGCCGGCGCTGCTCGGCCGCCTGGTGGTGATTCCTTACTACCCGCTGGACGACGAGATGATCGGCGCCATCGCGCGCCTGCAACTGGGCCGCATCGAGAAGCGCATCCGCGAGAACCACCGCGTGCCCTTCACCTATGATGATGCGGTGGTCAAGCTGATCGCCAGTCGCTGCACCGAACTCGAGAGCGGCGGCCGCATGATCGACGCGATCCTCACCAACACCATGCTGCCGCGCATCAGCGAGGAATTCCTCAAGCGCATGCTCGACGGCCAGCCGATCGCCCGGGTACACGTCGGCGTCGAGGCCAACGACTTCCAGTACGGCTTCGAGTGAAGGAAAGGCCTTCATGCCGGTTCTGGAGCGCTTCTCCGACACCTTCCCGACAACGTATCGAAGACATCCCCAGCAACGAGTGATCCATGTCAGAGACCTTGCAAGACGCTCCCCCCGCCCCCATCGAGATGAGCCTCGAGGAGGCGATCCGCTATGCGATCGAACTCCAGCGCAACAACCAGCTCGACGGGGCGGAAGCCCTCTACCAGCGTGTGCTCGCGCTCGTGCCGGAGCAGCCCGACGCGCTGCATTTCCTCGGCCTGGCCCGCTTCCAGCGCGGCCTGCCCGAGGAGGCCATCGCGCTGGTCGAGCGCGCCATCGACCGCCTGCCGGACTACCCCGACTTCCACAACAATCTCGGCAACATCTGCACCTCCGTCGGGCGCGTCGCGGAGGCGCGGAACAGCTATCTGCGGGCCATCGAGCTTGACCCGACGCGGGCGGATTTCTGCAACAACCTGGGCGTCCTGTATCGCGTCACCGACCAGCCCGACAAGGCCGAGGCCGAGTATCTGCGCGCGATCGAAATCGACCCGCAGCACTTCCGCGCCTACAACAACCTCGGCCTGCTCTACACCGCACGGGGCGACATCGAGGCGGCGGTGAGCTACTACTGCAAGTCGATCACGCTGATGCCCCAGCATCCGGACGGCCACAAACTGCTCGGGATGGCCTACTACTCCACCGGTCAGATCGAGGAGGCCGGGGAGGTCTTCCGTCAGTGGATGCAGCAGCAGCCCGACAACCCCGTTGCCCGCCACCTGTATGCGGCCTGCTCCGGCAAGGACGTGCCCGAGCGGGCCCGCGACGACTACATCGTGGATACCTTTGACAGGTTCGCCGACAGCTTCGAGGAGCAGTTGCAGACCCGCCTCGCCTACAAGGCGCCCGCACTGGTCAGCGAGGCATTGCGCCGCCACCTGCCGGCACCGGCCAGGCAACTGGACGTGCTCGATGCCGGCTGTGGCACCGGCCTGTGCGGCCCCCTCGTCGCCCCTTGGGCACGCCGCCTGACCGGGGTCGACCTGTCGGTCGGCATGCTTCAGAAGGCCGAAGGCAAGGGCTGCTACGACCACCTCTACCGCATCGAGCTGACCCAGTTCCTCGGCATGCCCGGCGAGGCCGCCGCCTGGGATGTGGTGCTGTCGGCCGATACCCTGTGCTATTTCGGCCCGCTGGAGGCCGTCGCGGCGGCGGCCCGGGGGGCGCTGCGGCCCGGGGGTCTGTTCGCGTTCTCGGTGGAGGATGCCGGTGAGGGGGTGCCGGCGGGCCATGTGCTCAATCCCCACGGCCGCTATGCCCACACTTCCGATTACGTGCGCCGCTGCCTCGAGGAAGCCGGCTTCCAGGTGCTCGGCATCGACGCCGAGGTGCTGCGCACGGAAGGGGGAAAGCCCGTGCCGGGTCTCATCGTCGTGGCCCGTGCCCGCTGAGGGAAGACCGGCCCGCCATCGGTCTGCCGGCTGCCATCCTCGCGCGCCGGCCGCTTGCATCCCGTTGGCTTGGGCTATGATCCTGAAGTGATCCGGAACGGATTGCAGGCGTCGGGAGCGTAAGCGGAGGAAGCGATGGTCGGAGTCAACGTCGATAGACTGGTCACAATCAACACCCCCCTCGGGCCGGCCCTGCAGTTCAACCGGCTCGACGGCAGGGACGGCCTCTCCCGCAATGGCGAATATCGCGTGACCGCGCTGTCGCGGCGCGGCGACATCAAGGCCGACGAACTGCTCGGCCACCCGGTCTCCGTCATCGTGACCACGCCCCACGGGGGCAAGCGTGAATTCAACGGCCTCGCCGCCGCTTTCTTCCAGCTTGGCCAGACGGGCCGTTTCCACCAGTACCTGATCGTCGTGCGGCCCTGGACCTGGCTGCTCACCCGCACCAGTGACTGCAAGATCTTCCAGGACAAGACCGTCCGCCAGATCATCGAGGCGGTGCTGGCCGACCACCCCTATGCCGACTTCGCGTTCGAGCTCACCGCCAGCTACCAGCCTTGGCACTACTGCGTGCAGTACCGGGAAAGCGATTTCAACTTTCTGGCCCGCCTGATGGAGCAGGAAGGCATTCACTTCTTCTTCCGCCACAAGGACGGCAAGCACACGCTGATCATCGCCGACGGCGCCCATGCCCATGTCGCGGCGCCTGACTACGCGAGGGTGCTGTTCCGCGAACCGGAGGCGGCAGCGGCGCGCCAGATCGAAGGCATCCGCGACTGGTCCCACGGCTGCGAGATCCAGCCGACCCGCTTCGTCCAGCGCGATTTCAACTTCGAGAAGCCGCGCGCCGATCTGCAGGCTGACGCGGCGCCGGCCCGGCCCCTCAAGCACCAGTACCAGGCCAAGTTTGACGTGTTCGACTACCCCGGCGAATACGAGGAGCGCAGTGAGGGGCAACGCCTGGCAGCGATCCGCGTCGAGGAGATGCGCCACCAGTTCGACCGCTTTGATGGCGAAGGCAATGCCGCCGGGCTGGGCAGCGGGGGTTTGTTCACCCTGTTCGATCATCCCCGTGACGACCAGAACCAGGAATACCTGATCGTTTCCGCCGACTATGCGGTCGAGGAAAGCCCCCTCGAATCCGAACTGTCCCATACCGAGCTCTTCCGCATCCGCCTGCAGGCAATCCCCTCGGCGCAGCACTTTCAGGCGCCGCGCATCACCCCCAAGCCCATCGTGCAGGGCCCGCAGACGGCCATCGTCGTCGGTCCGTCGGGCGACGAGATCCATACCGACAAGTACGGCCGCGTGAAGGTCCAGTTTCACTGGGACCGCTACGGCACGCACGATCAGAACAGCTCCTGCTGGGTCCGCGTGTCCCACCCCTGGGCCGGCAAGAACTGGGGGATGATCGCGATCCCGCGGATCGGCCAGGAGGTCATCGTCGAATTTCTCGAGGGCGATCCTGACCGTCCGATCATCACCGGTCGAGTCTACAACGCCGACCAGATGCCGCCGTGGACACTGCCGACCCACATGACGCAGAGCGGCATCCTCACCCGCTCCACCAAGGACGGTACCTTCAACAATGCCAACGCGATCCGCTTCGAAGACAAGAAGGGCGAGGAGGAACTGTGGATCCACGCCGAGAAGAACCAGCTGATCGAGGTCGAGAACGACGAAACCCATACCGTCGGCCATGACCGCAGCAAGACCATCGGCCACGACGAGACGACCCAGGTCAAGCACAACCGCAGCGAGACGGTAGGCAACAACGAAACCATCTCCATCGGGAATGACCGCACCGAGTCCGTCGGACACAACGAGAACGTCAGCATCGCCGAGAACCGCAGCCTGAATGTCGGCGCCAATGCATCGACCAGCATCGGGGCCAACCACAACCTGTCGGTCGGTGCCAACGAGAGTCACGACGTCGGTGCCAACCGCAGCCGCGCGGTGGCCAAGGACGAAACCGTCGACATCGGCGAAAACCTCAGCGAGACCGTCGGCAAGAACGTCACCGTGTCCATCGGCGAAAACCAGTCGCTGAGCGTCGGCAAGGATTCGAAGAGCAAGATCGGCAAGAAATACTTCCTGGAAGCCGGCGACGAGATCACGCTGAAGACCGGCGATGCGTCGATCACGATGAAGAAGGACGGCACGATCACGATCAAGGGCAAGGACATCACGATCCAGGGCAGCGGCAAGATCGGCGTGAAGGCCTCCGGCGACGTGGTGGTCAAGGGCTCGAAGATCGCGAACAACTGATCCCATGCTCCAGGTCGACAACCGTACTTCCTACCCGGCGACGCTGGCGGTCTTCCCCTCGCCCGAGGGGGTCGAATGCGCCTACGCGGCGGTCAAGATCACCTACGACCTCGCCGCCGGTCGGCCGGAGGTCTCGGCACGGCAGGCCGGTTTTCTGGCTCAGGACGTGTATTGGGGCGACCCGGCCAGCACCTCGCTGCGCGCGGCGGCGGATTTGACGCTGCTCAAGCCCTCCACCGACGTGATGGTGCTCGGCCGGGCCGTCGCGGTGGAGGGTCCGGTGGATGGCATGGAGGTCACAGTGCGGGTCGGCGCCATCGACCGGCGCCTGCTGGTCTTCGGCGAACGCAGCTGGCAGCGCAAGGGCGAGCGCCCGAGCGCGCCCCGCCCCTTCGAGCGCATGCCGCTGCGCTGGGAACTGGCCTTCGGCGGCATGTCCCGTCTTCACCCCGAACACCCCCCTGAAGGCGAGGCCCGTAATCCCGTCGGTCGCGGTTTCGTGGCGAGTTGGGACGACGATCCCGAGGGTCTTCCGTTGCCCTGCATCGAAGACCCCGACGCGCGCATCACCCGCCCGCAGGACCGGCCGGAACCGGCCGGCGTCGCGCCGGTCGCCCCGGTCTGGTCCAATCGCGCCCGCCATGCCGGCACCTACGATGCGGCCTGGCAGACGCAGCGTGCGCCCCATCTTCCGCTGGATTTCAATCCCCTGTTCCTGCAGGCGGCGCCGCCGGCGCTGATCGCTCCCCGTCGCCTCGAGGGGGGCGAGCCGGTCGAACTGCTGGGCATGACCGGCGGCGGGGGCCTGCGCTTCGATCTGCCGCGCCCGGACCTGGAACTCGCCTTCGACTTCGCCGGCAAGTCCATCCAGGCTGCGCCGCTGCTCGACACCCTCCTCATCGAACCGGACATGGCCCGACTGCAGATGGTCTGGCGGGCCGAACTGGTCGTGGACAAGCATCTGCTCAAGCTGAAAAGCCTGCATGTCGGCGAACGCCCCGGGGTGCCGGCATGAATGTCGTGATCGCCGCGGCCGGGTTGGTGTGCGCCGCGGGCCTGAGTCTCACCGAAAGCGCTGCCGCGGCCCGCGCCCGGCTCGGCTGCATGGCCGAGATTCCCTGGCTGGACCGGCGCTTCGAACCCTTCATCGTGGCCCGTGTGCCCGACGACGGCCTGCCGTCCCTCGCTGAGTCGCTGACCGACGTCCCGCTCCAGCCGCGCGAGGCCCGCATGCTGCGTCTTGCCCATGCGGCGCTGGCCGATCTGTTCGCCGGACTGCCGGCCGACCTGCCCGCCGTGCCCCTGCTGCTCGGCCTGGGCGAAGATCACGCCACCCTGCCGATTGAGCCGGCCCGTTTCGTTCGCCAACTTGCCGCGCAGGCCGGCTCCTGCTTCGAGCCGGCCGGCAGCATTGCCGCCCCGCGCGGCCGCGCCGCCGGCCTGATGGCCCTGTGCCAGGCGGCCAGCCGCATTGAGGCCGGCCAGGCCGAATGGATGCTGGTAGGCGGCGTGGACAGCCTGATCGACCCTTACGTGCTGGGCACCCTGGACCGGGCCGGGCGGATTCGTGGCGAGACGGTCAGCGACGGCTTCACGCCGGGCGAGGGTGCAGCCTTCGTGCTGCTGGCCAGCGAGACAGCCGTCCGCAGCCGCGGCAGGGTTCCGCTGGCGCGCGTGGCCGGCTGCGGCATCGGCAGCGAGCCTGGCCACCTGTATTCCGATCAGCCCTACCTCGGCGACGGACTTGCCGCGGCGGTGGGGAGGGCGGTGGAGGCGGCCGCGCCCGAAGCGCCGATCCAAACCGTCTACTGCAGCTTCAACGGCGAGCGCTACTGGG
>Ga0213919_1000338_pt1 | contig 21771 bp, 40 predicted proteins | sample McNCre317MG_FD_161056 | JGI IMG/M metagenome (GOLD analysis project Ga0213919, IMG submission 161056) | Freshwater microbial communities from McNutts Creek, Athens, Georgia, United States - 3-17 MG | ecosystem: Environmental > Aquatic > Freshwater > Creek | place: USA: Georgia | collected... | reverse complement strand
GAACCCACGCGGATCCCAGCGGCGGCAACGGCTGCTCGAGGCGCGCGAGCGCCGTGGTGCTACCCGAGCTCCAAGGCGCCAGCGGCTGAACCCACGCGGATCCCAGCGGCGGCAACGGCTGCTCGAGGCGCACGAGCGGCGTGGTGCTACCCAGCCGGCGATCGTCGACCTGCTGCACCCACGAGCCCGACAGCAACGCCGGCAACGGCTGCTCGACGCGTTGCGCGCTCGAGGGCCCGCCCTGCAGCGTCACCGGTACCGGTGGCGCGTACGGCTCCCCCAGCGACGGCAACGCCAGCTCGAGGCGTACGAGCGCCGTGGTGCTACCCGGCCAGGTCCAAGCCAACGGCTGAACCCACGAGCCCGACAGCAACGCCGGCAACGGCTGCTCGACGCGTTGCGCGCTCGAGGGCCCGCCCTGCTGTGTCGCCGGTACCGGTGGCGCGTACGGCTCACCCAGCGACGGCAACGCCAGCTCGAGGCGCACGAGCGGCGTGGTGCTACCCGAGCTCCAAGGCGCCAGCGATTGCACCCACGAGCCCGACAGCAAAGCCGGCAACGGCTGCTCGACGCGTTGCGCGCTCGAGGGCTGCCCCTGCTGCATCGCCGGTACCGGTGGCGCGTACGGCTCACCCAGCGACGGCAACACCAGCTCGAGGCGTTGCGCGCTCGAGGTTACCGGCTGCGCTTGTGCCGGAAGGTCTTGCACCCACGCGGCGGCGGAAGCAGCGGGCGCGGGATCGTTGCCGACAGAACAGGCGTTAGGGTCCGCCCGTCGCCATGGGCCCATGGGCGAGCGCGGGCCGATGGCGTTGACGGGCACCGGAGGCCCTTAGTTCAGGATCCCTAGCTGGTAATTGTGCAGCGTGATCGAGTTGGCGGCGTTGGCCACGGACCACTGACCTTGGAGATCCGTTTTATTGTCGATCGAGCTATCGAAGCCGGGACCAGGCGCGGGCGCCGTCGCCGGCAGCAGCAGCACGCCAGAGCCACCAGCGCCGGGCGCGGGGCTGCCGATCACCGCCTCGCTCATGAAATGCCCAGTGGTGAGCAGCGCGGCACCCGTGCCGATGGATCGGAGCTGCATCTCGAGTTCCAGTCGCCAAGTCACGTTGGCTTTGGCGTTCACGTTCAGCGCCAGAGCCTGGGACTGATATACGACCGTTGCGCCCGTCGCCCCGAGCATGAAAAAGAAAGTGAACGTTCCGGGCGCCGCTGCAAGCGTCGAAATCCTACCCGACGCTTTGAGGTGCAGCGTCTTCCCAACGAAGTCGAGATCGCCACCCGTGATGATGCGACGCGAGCCCGTGGGGAGCAGGCTCGTTTGCACCAGCGAGTTTGTCAGCGTGGCGCCATCGCTCGCACACGCTGAGACGAGCTGCATATATCCGAGTGCCATGGATCAACCTCTCACGCGTTGGCGGCGGCAGCGAGCAGCCGTTGCCGCTGCTCGTACTGCTCGATCTTCTTCTCGAACGGCGTACACACGGCCTCGCATTCGAGGCACGTGATCCCAAAGCAACGATGACACCAGCCGCACGGTGCGCCGGGCGCGGGCTTCGCCTTCACTGCGTTGCAGTGGGGGCAGGTGAACGTTTCGGACTCAACCTCACGCCCGAGGAAGTCCCGTTGGATCCTGATTCCTCGGGCCGTATTTTTCACTGCTGCACGCTCGCTTCGGCCGCGACGGTGGTTCCACCGCCGAGAGTCGCCAGCAGCACGCCGAGCCCGTTATTGGCGACAGCTGGCAAAAGGATCTCCGCCGCTCGGTCGACTGCCTGCCAGATGTCCTGACCGCGCGGGTTGTAGGCCAGATCGGTTAGCAGCGTGTTTGCCGTGTATGTCGGCTCGACGCTTGCGTTAGAGCCCGCGAGGAAGGTGGCCGCCGGATCGTTGGGATCCGTCGGAGCGGGAGTAACCGGCGTCGTGGTGCCAGCCGTGGTGATGCGGCTAATCTGAAGCTCGATCTGCGAGTCGAGCGTGATTGCGCCGATGTTGGTACCCTTGATCTTCTGGACGCGAGGGCGAACGGTCGCAGTCGCCAAGATCACGAGCGCAGTTTTCGCGGCTGCGGTTTGCGTGCCGCGTGCGGTGTAGACGCTCACTTTTTGCCCCCGGTGCTGATGGTGAGGTTTTGCAGCTCCGCGGCGCTGTGAGCGCCGCAAACGTGGGCGGAGGTGACAACCGCGTGGCCTACGCTGATTGAGACCTGCTGCCACTTGGAAATCTCCAGAGCGAGCGCCTGGCGCGCACTCACGGAGTCGGCCGGCTCTGCCGGCTTCGTCTCGTCGATGGTGTTGGGACAAATAGCGCACTTCATGATCTCGCCCTTTCAGAACGGCACGGCCGCCAGCTCACGCGCCAGCTCGGCCTTTGTCTTTCGCATCTTGGTCCGCTTGTGCGCGGCCTCGTGCTCACGCACCAAACGGGCAACCTCCCGATCGGCGTCCGCCGACTGGATGGCCACCACCTCGCCCGGGTTTTCTTCCGCCCACTCCAGGAAGGCTTCCGCGCGACTGCGGCGCCCACCGCTCTTGAAGCGGTTGCGGTGCTTGTCCCAAACGGCTTGCAGCTCAACCGGGATGTCACGGCGGGCAGCGTCGTCGCTTTCGTGGATGCGAGCAGCACGCGGCACGCCTTCCACCTGGCGGCGAGCAGCGGCCCGGTGCGCGGCCTGCTGAGCCAGGCGCGCGGCGTTGAGCTCAGCCTTCGCCTGCTCCACCTCGCGCGTTCCCTGACGCTTTGCCATGAGCCGGCGAGCCCTCGACACGCGCCGTTCAGCCTCACGCGCGGCAAGCTCTTCGCGGCGCAGCCGGAGGCGTTCAGCGGCGCGGCGCTCCTTCAGGCGTTCGCGCAACACCAACCGCGCACGCTTGCAGGTAGCGCGAGCCTCACGAATGAGGTGCGAGCGGTGAGCCTTGGCGTGCGTGAGGGCGAGCCGAAGCCGTGTCAGCTCGGCTCGCTCACGGGCCCTGATTGCGTCTCGTGCTGCTTTCTCTCGCCAGGCTGCGCGCTTCATACGGGGTACCAGTCGTTAAGGTACCAACGCCAAGTTTGCATCACTCGACGCCGGCTGTTTTGGTCGTTCAGCGAGAAGACCTGATCGGTGGCCTCGCGAAAGCCCGTGAGCCACGCCGGTTTGGTGTAACCGACGAAGCGCCAACCACCGATCGGGCTCTGCTCGTACACGGCATGCGCAAACCAGCCGGGCCGGATCAACTCCTGAGGAGGCAGATCGAGCCGGCTCCGCGCCATGTCACGCCGCCTTTGGAAGACCGCCGGCCGCCGCGATCTTCTTGGCCAGTGCGGGAGGCAGGGGAACGCCGAAATCCAGCGACGCCAAGCGCAACAGCGTGGCGTTCATCGAGCCGGGCGCCGTGCCGGCGTCGAAAGGGCTCGTGATGTAGCTGCGCGTCTTCGGGTCGCTTCCAGTCTGCGAGTAGCGCAGGACGCGACGATCGAGCGCGCCGCCTGCAAAGACGTCGTGGATCGTGGTCGTCACTCCGCCTTTGGTAAACGTGCTCACGGACACGACACGCCAGGGCGTGCCGCTCTTGCCTTTGACCTGAAAGCTCGGACCGGTCGCGGGCGTGTGCTTGTGCAGCGACGCAAAGGCGGCGATGCCGAGCGGCACCGCCAAGAGCAAAAGCTTTGCTGAGATCATTTGATGACACCTGCCGAGTGAAGGGCCGCCGCAACGGCCTGAACGATCACGACCAAACCAGCGACGAGCCCGGCCGACCGTCGGCCTTGCTTGCGCTGCATCCTCAAGAGCTGCTGGCGGTCTTGGCGCCATTCTTCGCGGTCAAGCTTCCACTCTCGCGCGGCTTCCGCAAAACCCGTCTCGAGGCGCGCGACGGCGGAAGCGAGGCGACCAAGCATCACGTAAGCGTCGGGGTCGCTCAGCTCGCGCACGCGGCCATTGGTGCGCCCGTGGCTCGTGATCTCGTTGGGCTCGAAGTCGTGCAACTCGCTGAATCGGTCGTCTTGTTCGGCCATGGATCCTCACCCGCTCGGGTACACGCGAACCACAAAGATCGACTGGGTCACCGGGGCGGCGACAGTTCCAAAAAAGCGGAATGTCAGCTGACCCACGGCCGGAGAAAAAACCATCGGGACGCTTAGGTTTGCTTGGCGCGGGAACGGTGGGGCCGCGTCGATGATGCCAGCGACGCCAACGAAGTTGGGCCCGGTCCCGATCGCGGAAGCGACCGTCACATCAGCGTAGGTGTTCGCGGGCATGGCCGGAACCGCTGTTAGAATCACGTCGCCGGGTGGATCTGCGGCGACTGAGATCACCTGCTTGACGCCGTTCGCGATCGGAATATTGAGCGCGACAAAGCGGAAGTTCGAGAAGTCGTCGACCTTGACCGTTCCGGGCGCCGCTTGGAATACGATGCTTGCAGCTCCGAACGCGAGGATCGTGGTGTCGACGAGTTCGACGGTGTCACCGCCGATGGTCCACGACGAGTCGCCGGAGGTGGTGCAGTCTCGGAGGTAAAGGTTGCCGTTTACCTGAAAGCTCCCGGTCATCGTGCAGCGCGCCAAGCGCACGTCACCGCTCGCGAGCATCGTGGCCGTGAGCTTCGAGCCCACCCCGGAAATGTTCGTGAAGTTGTTAAACTGCTGCGTCGCGCCAAGCTCGATCGAGTCGAGGAACAGATCCGGCAAGCCGAAAGCTGCGGTGATGGACGGCAGGATCGGCAACGCGCCATCGGCGCCAGCGTACGGCAACGCAACCTCGGAACCGTAGCCGACGAGCATCAGGCGGCCGGGGCTATTCCAAGCCAACACGCCTTCCGCTGAGTAGTCGCCCGGTCCGATGCAAACGATCGCCGGGTCGGCCGCGGTGTTGGCGGCGGCGAGCAAGCCATCAGCCAGAGTGGCAAACGGCGCGCCTTGGCTACCGTTGCCGCCGGGCGCTGCGAGGTGCGAGACGTAGACAGCATCGGGGAGCGGCGAACCGCTCCCACCTGCCGCGGGTGCCGCGACCCATGCCCCCTCGGTCGCACTCCACGTCAGCACGTCGCCGGCTTGACCGACGAGCCTCGGCCCCGAGGGGCCTTCGTAGAGGTGGAGCTTGCTCAGGGCCATGGTGCGCGGTTCCCCTCACATCAGGATCGAGACAGCCCACGTGATCGCGGGCGGGTTGATCGGCGCGGCCGTCGGGTTGACGAGCGTGATCCCGATCGTGTCGTCAGCGGTGACGCGCGCGCCACCGAAGCCGAGGTGCAGCGCGGCCAGGCTCGAGGCCGGAGAGGCGCTCACTACCTGACCGAGCTTGGCGCCCGGAAATGCGACCGTCGTCTCGAGCACGTCAGCGGCCGGGACGGCTGCGGAGTCGATCGAAACGTTGGCGCGGCGGATCGCGTCCGGACCAGAGGGGCCGGCCGCGTAGTGCTTCAATTCGGTTGCCATGTGTTCTTTATCTCCTGTGAAAACTTGGCCGCTCTACTGGCCCGCTCCGGGCTCTACTCCGGGAACGCCTATCTTTTTAGCACCTTCACCACGACCAGCGCGACCAGTGCCCAAAAACCCACGGTTTTTGCCCCGCTCGCGATCGTCTCGAGGTTCACTTTCTCGCCGATCTGGTCGAGGGGGTCTTTGACCTTTTCGGCGCCTCCCGCGTCATCGATCGTGGTGCTGGCCGTCGCGCGGTTCGGGTAACCGTACACGGACGGCGCCAGCCAGAGCACGGGCGCCGTCACTTCCCACTTGATCCACGTGCGGTGCTGGGTGCTGTCGCGCTGATCCACCGTGTCTCGCACCTTCACGCTCGAGGCGTTCGCGGACCGCCAGCGCTCGAAGCCGGCGGCCTTGTCGTCACCGAGCAGATCGATCCAGTAGAAGCCTTTCGGCAGCATCGGGTTTCGCTCGAGGCTCATAGCTCCTGCAACCTCCGGAGCTTGAGCAGCCCCAACGGCGTTTCCACGTCGGTCAACGTCGTGTCTTTGACGGCTGAGAAATCAACCGTCAGCGTCGCGCCGTCGGAGTCTGCCGTTGCGCCTGGCGGCATGATCTCGCCCAGGTGCGCCAGCAGCACGCCGACCGAGTCACGAGCGCTGCGCGGCAACGCAAAGACGGCGCGGTAGCGTCGCCCGGCTCGGAGCGTGCGATCGGGCCCCGAGATGAAAACGAACGCCACGAGCGCCACAGCGGCGGCGCCGAGGTGGTTCACGGCGCCTCTGGTGCTACCCGAGCTCCAGCCGCTTCGGGTTGCGTGGGTGTCTCGTCGGGCGGCGCTTCGTCGCCTTCCAGGGGTGCCGGCGGGCGCGTGGTCTGCATCGACGTAAGGAAGTTAACCGCTTCCTCCAATTCTGCGACCTTGGCCTCCGCTTCGGGTTGCGTGGGTGTCTCGTCGGGCGGCGCTTCGTCGCCTTCCAGGGGTGCCGGCGGGCGCGTGGTCTGCATCGACGTAAGGAAGTTAACCGCTTCCTCCAATTCTGCGACCTTGGCCTCCGCTTCGGGTTGCGTGGGTGTCTCGTCGGGCGGCGCTTCGTCGCCTTCCAGGGGTGCCGGCGGGCGCGTGGTCTGCATCGACGTAAGGAAGTTAACCGCTTCCTCCAATTCTGCGACCTTGGCCTCGAGCGTAGCGATCCGCTCGATGGGCCGCGGGGGCGCTGCTTCGCCCGGTGCTGGCGCTTCCGCGTCGGGGCGACGTGCCGGCGGCCGAATCGCTCCGGGCTCGCGAGGGGGCCCCGCTGTGACGCGTGAGCGCTCGTCCTGCGGCGTGCGCTGGCGACCCACGGCGGGCGCATTGGGCGCGCGCACAGCAGCAGGACGGGTGCCCACCGTGCCGGCTTGCTGCTTCGGACGCGGCGCACTCCCGATGACTCGGGTTTGGCCACTCATGATCACGCGTTGGGGTTCGGTTGCTCTAGCCATTGCTCTCGCTGCTTTCCGGCGCCTTGGGCGCCTCTGGTCGCTTGATGCTCTTGCCGATGATGGTCTCGACGTAGCCGACTTGTTGATCCGTCAGCGCGCCCGTGCTGGCCAGCATCTCGAGGATCGCCGGGTCGAGGTCTTGCGCGAGCGCGATCACCGCTTGAACCTTGCCTTCGTCCTCGCTCTTGACGCCGAGAGTGCGCGCGATCTGTTTGACCATGGGCGGGGCAAGGCCCTTGAACACCTGAAAGATCTCCTTCCGGCGCTCGTCGCGGTTCTGGCTTTCGCGCACAGCGAGATCACGCGCGGCTTGGTCGCTTAGCAGCGACTCTCGAGCCGTGATCAGATCGCTGCGCGCCTGCTCGGCAATGTGGAGGCGTTCGCGCAGAGCTTCGTTTTCCTCTCGCAAATCAAGGTTCGTTTTGCGGAGGTTTTCCATGGCCGTATGGATCGGCCGCTCGAGTAGCTGAATCAGCCTCTCAGCATGTTGCGTGCTGACTGCCACTTGCGCCGCGTTCGCCTTGCCCATGTCGGCAACAGCTCGCGCCTCGTTCGGATTCGGCGTGTCTTCGCTCTCGACGGTCAAAGCGTCGATGACGTTTGGATCCCATCGCTTGGTGCCGTCCGGGCAGATGAGCGGCGCGGGCAACTCGCCCTCGGTCACCAGCTTATCGAAACGGCGCGAGTCGAGGCCAAGGCGCGCGCATGAGCGCGTTCGACTCAGCCACTTGCGCCAGTCAGGCGGCAGAGTGTCGGGCACTCCGGCGGGCACAGCGGCGCCCGGGTGCGGTGCATCGTTTCCGTTTAGCGTCATGAGAGAAACCTTCCCAACTTGAACAGAGAGACCAACCCAAGAGCAAAAAGCAGGATGCCGCCGCCCGTCTTGGCGGCGCTCGAGTCGTGAAGCGCTGCGAAGACGTTCGACTTGCGGATCTCGGTCCAGAGCGAGCGCAAAGACGGCGCGCTTTGCGCGGGAGTGAGATCGCGCGTGTAGCGCGAATCCCAAATGGCTTGCGCCAGCTGCTCGGGGCTACCAGCCGCCAGGATCTGCGGGAAGTTGCGTTTCAGCGTGCGCAAGTAATCGGCCATGCCGTCATCGAGCGAATCGAACGCACGAAAGGCCGACGGAGCGCGGCCCGCCAACATCTCGGCGTGCAGGTGCTTGATCCGCTCGGACGCGTCCGGCGCTGGCTCGTCAAACCACGTGGGGCGCCACGCCTTGCCGGGCCACGATGCCCCGGCGCTCACGTTGCCCGGTGAGTGGTTTTGGATGCTCTGGCCGCGTGCCGTCTCAAGCCAGATCTGAGCGGCCAGCAGCTCGCCCAGCGTGCGCCCTAGCGCTTTGCCGAACGTGCGTTGGTACGCCGACACCAGCGCCGCGCAGATGCTCGCCAGGGTTTCCGGAGTTCGCACGCGCGGCACGATGATCATTTATTCGCCTCGGTTGATGAGCTTCACCACGGCAGCGCTCACGAGCAGCGCGAGCATGATCAACGCCGCAACCTGCGTGCGTGTCTGCGGCTCCGGCAGCGCTCCGAAGTCGTACGCCAAATGCGAACCGCCGAGCACGAGCCCGGCGGCGAGAATGGAGCGCGAGAAAGGATCCATTGCCTACAGGTCGAGGCCAAAGATCACGAAACCGGCGGTGACGCCGAACGTCGTGGAAAGAAAAAGCTCCGTCGCTCCAGTGGCGATCGGGAGCCACTCGCCCCGCGTGTACAGGCCGAACAAATCGAGGCCGGGCGTAGCCACGTCGCGACCGTTGATGACCTGTCGCACCGACGTTGGGCCGGCCGTCACCTGCGCTGAAAAGTTCGTCGTGAAAGGGCTCGTGCCGTCGTACGGGTTGCCGACCACGCGGAAGCGGTTCGCGCCACGCGGGATCGGGATCGTGACGCGGTCTTGCGGCGGAACAGCAACGAGGTTGAAACGCACCGAGTACATGGGGCCCGGCGTCGAAGCTTCCGCGAACCCCTCGCCCGCAAAAGCGAAGGCCGTGATCTCAGTCGCCGGCAGATCGACCGATCCATCATACGGATCAGCCAGCAGAGCCAGCGTGCAAGTCTCGAGCGGCATCGAGATCCGCGTGTAGCGGGTCGCGTCAAAAAGAACCTCGGTGCGAGCGCCGCCAGCACCTACGCGGAGTTGCCACCGCATGATGTAGCTCTGATTGGTGTTGTCGTCGTTCTCGATGCCCGCGATCAGCGTGTGAACGTCGGGCACCTTGGCGCCACCTCTCACTCCGTCATGAGTCGGCGCGTCGAGGTTGAGAACGACCTTCGCTTTGCCAGGCTGCCACGACCCCACCGGGAAGACTTTGGATTGGCCCCACTGCTCGGGGTTGAACTGGTTACGCGGCATGTCTTCGCTTTCCTCAGTGGGGCAACAGCACCCGGACACCACCAACAAAAGGCACAGAACCAAAAACAGGTTTCGCATGTACGGGCCGACGGTGGGCCGGCCCGTCTTATTCACGCGACGCGCACCACGCGAGCGGTGTGGCGGTTCACGCCGTACTTTCGCGCGGCCATCTTGCGCGCCGCTGTACCTTTGAGCAGGCCCGACACGAGCCCGGCTTGCGACTGCTCGGCGGGCGTTGCGTCCGGCTTCTTGCCCGCTGCGATGACGTGGACGACGTTCTTTTTGACGTACGTGGACAAGGCCGCTTGCGCCTTCGGGTTGCCGTCACGCGCTGCCTTAACCGCCTTCAGCACCTTGAGCGCGTGCTGCGCTCCGGGGTCGCCTGCCTCGGCCTGCTTTCGTGTCGCGGCAATGATGGCCATGGCCTTCTTGGCTTCCGGGAGCGCGTTGCTTGCCGCCGACAGCGACGCGGCGATCGACGGGTTGGCACCCGCGAAACCGCCAGCGCCAGCCACTGCGGCCGACGCAAGGCCCTTGGCGACGTTCCCGCGCTCTGCGGCGTCGATGAGCTTCTCAGCAGCAGCGACGCCGGCCAGAGCCGGCACGCCCACCGCAGGGAAGACCAACGCAACGCCACCAAGCCCGACCTTCGTGATCGGGCTCTTGACCACGACCTTTGCGATCTTTCCGATGTCTTTCAGGAACGACATTTCACGCCTTCGCTTTCTGGGCTGCTTGTTGCCATTCAGCTGCGCGCGCCGGGTCGGCGGCTGCAAGCTGCAAGAGTCGCGCACGGTACGCCTTCAGCGACGGCGCCGAGTTGGTGGGCCAGTACTTCGGACTGGGAGGGACGATCCCGTAGTACTCGGCGATCGCAAGCGCGGTGCCCGGACCATAGAGCCCGTCAACCTTGCCGGGCGCACCGGTCAAGACGTTGACGTAGTGGCCAAGCGCGCTCTCTTGAGTCTGGAAGGTCGAGACGAGGTCGCGGTTATCCTTCCACTTCGGGTGGCTCTGCTGGTCGAGCACCACGTCGCTCGCGAGCCGGTTGGCCGCGCTCGTCGGGACACTGGCCGTGATCGTTTGCGTGGGCAGCGTCTGCACCTGCGGCGCTGGCGGAGGCGGCATCACGATCGACGGGCTAGGGGCCGCCTGAGGGATTGCGGCGGGCGCCGTGGTCGGCTTTGAGCTCACCGCGGGGGCCGGCGTCACGCCGGCCGCGACAGCGCCCACCGTGCCAAGACTCTGCGCTACGCCTCGCAGGTCGGCCGCTTGCGCCTTGAAGCCTTGCGCCTCGAGCCGATCGGCCAGCGCGTTCAGCACTGCCGGATCGCCGGTCGCGATGGCTTTCGTCATCGCGTCGACTACCTGCGCCGTGTTGAGCTTCTTTCCGTTGGTCGCTGGCTTTCCGCCAGGCTTCGCAGCCGTCGCGGTGGAGGCGTGCGACTTGCCACCGAACGCGAAGAGAGCGGCACCAGCGGCGAGAGCGGGAAGCAAAAACTTAGCGGCGATCATGGTGTGGGGTTTCCTTGTTAGGCGAGGCGACGAACAGGCCCGCGCATGCCGAGCAGGCGGGATGGATCTTCGATCGTGCAGTTCTTCAAAATCGGGGCGTCGCCCCGTCGGATCTGCGCGTGCATCTTGCGGCCTCGGCCGTAGATGCGGAGGGCGGCGGGTAGGTTCCCGCCTCGCCCATCTTCGGGCGGCGTGCCGGCGAGACGATCGCCGAATACGCGAAGCTCTGCGACTCGGAAGGCGCAGAGGTCGTCACAGTCACCCCAACCGCGTTGCAACACCTTCAGCGCGTGCGCGAACTCCTCGAGCTTGCCCGCCCAGGGCTCCGGCTGGAAGCGCACACCGCTGGCGTACAGCGGGGGGAAGTGGGCCGGGTGCAGCTTCATCAACTGCATGTTCACCGCGACAACCACATTTAAGGCGCCTCGTGCGAGTAGAGCGACCGCACGAGGATCCTGCAAATGCGCAGTGTCGAGGAGAATTTTCACCCGGCCCGCTTTCTTCAGTAGGTGATCGCAGTGCCACGGATGGCGCTGCGAATCATCTGATCCGTTGCGTCGATGTTCTCGACCTGCAACGTGATCGTATTGCCCAGGTTGGCCGTGTAGCCGCGGAGCGCGGTACCGACGCCGACCTGAGAGAACATTTCCGCGGGCACCGGGCCCACGTCCACGAACAGCGAATCGCGGCCGACTCGCAGATCGAGCACGTCGAAGAAGTTCGCGATCGACGCTGCGATCGTGAGCCGCTCCGTGCGGAACTTGCGTTGCGGGAACGCCCGCACCGTGGCCTCAGCCAAGCTCGCCACCGTGGCTCGCTCGAAACCAAGAACCTGCTCTTGCGCACCCATCGGCGCGCGCTCTTGCAAGACGCGGCCATTCTTGGCGGCGATGGCGCGGGCCAAAGCCTTCTTGGCTGGCGAGTGGCCACCCAGGATCGCATCAGCGCCCAAGATGTCGAGCTGGCCACCCAGCACGGCACCCAGGATCGCATCATCACCCAGCGCGTCGGCCAGGTCGTCACCGACGATCTCGTCGATGTCGTCACCGATCGAGAAGTCGTCGCCGTTCAATTCAAAGAGGTCGTCGAACATGGTTCACACCCTTTCGGGTTTCTCCGCTTCGAGGGCCATCCAAACGTGGTGGCCCCCAACCCGGAAGAATCTACACACGCGAGCCGCGGGGCTTACGCCGCGCGCGACTGCATGAACTTCATGGACTCGCGAGCAGCGACCGCGCCCGCCATGCCCATCGCGAAGCTGGCCACGTGCTCTTCCGCGCCGTCGAACGCTTCGGCCGCGACCAGGCCGGTCAGGACGAGCACCACCGCGGCGTCCGTGTCCACCTCGGAGCCGAACAGCTTCGGGTGCTTCACCTGGAGAGCGCCGGAAGCGGCGCCACCAGCGGCGGCAAGAGTGATGCCAAGCCCCAGCTTCGCGACGCGGGCCGCGTCTTGCTTGTAAGCCTTCATGGCAGAGCGCGCGCGCTCCAGCTTGGCGGCGAGGTCGGTTTTCGAGGTTTCAGCGAGGTTCATGGTGGACATGGGTTTGGCTCCTTCGGGTCGCTGAAAAGCCTACCGGTCGCGGTGGGGCTGCGCAAACGCTCAGCGTTTTGCATGGGTTTTTGGGGTGGTACGTCTATCGAACGGGGGCAAAAGCGCCCCTGCCGGAAAGGATCCCCGTTCAAATGATGACCCCTGAAAAGATGTACGAAGAGGCCCGCGCCCACCTGGATGTGATGGTGCAAACGCTGAAGGAGTCGGGCCACGAGCGCCCGGCGTTGGCCGGCGCTTGCTACGCCGCGATCATGCTCGAGATTGCTCGGCAACGTCTCGTCAACGATGCCGAATACACCGAGGCCCTGACGACCATCGAGCAGGCCACCGAGTTCGCATCTGAGGCGTTCAAGTACTCCCTTCATGTCCCGGGATGAGCAGAACATCGAGCGTGCGCCGCAAGCGTCGACTCTTGGCGCTTGGTTGCTGCACGCAGTGTGGAGAGCCCAGCGGTGGTTATTGGCGCTGCTTCGGATGTCGCCGCAAGCAGTCACGCGCCGCACGACTGAAACGCAAAACGATCTTCTTCAAGTGGGGCTAAGCCCCGAGGTGCCAGATATGACCAACAGCAACGACCGGAACCGCAACAACAACGAGCGCAACGCACGCGGCAATCAGAAGCCCGAAAAGCCGTGGGGCCGCGTGGTGGCCGTCATCGACCCGACGAAGGCAAATCAGAACCCCCGTTTCGTGGCGCTTGGCGCCGCGTGGCTGACCGAAAACGGCAACCTGAAATTGCGGCTCGAGGCTGCGCCGCAGCAGTGGAGCGATCCGCACTACCCCCGCACGATCATCGTCATCAAGAACGAGGACAACGAGCGATGACGAAGGAAGAGCAGGAGACAGCGCGAGCGCTTCGCGAGGCCGAGCGCGATTGGCTCTTGGCGCGCGGTTGGAAGTGCTCGCCCGGATTGTCCGAGTGGGTTGGTGCAAACTGGAGCCACCCCGCGTGGCGCGACGGTGCCGGCGTCAGCCGCGCCGATGCGATGGCGCTAACCAGCTCCGATCCTCTGGTCTTCCGGAGGTCGCGGTGAGTGACGAGGCGGAGGCGCCGATCGTCGCTTGCCGCCACTGCGCAGCTCCGGCCGTGCTCTGCGAAGAGCACGCCGGGGCGCTCGTAGCGCGGGCGTTCAGCGAAGACGCAGACAACCGCCGCGACTTTGCGACGGGGTCACTTGAAAGGAACCTGCGACGCACGGCCGACGCGCGAGCCGTTGCCGATGTGCTCCGCCGATGGTTCCGCGACGAAGCGCTCGAAGTGGCGCGCGATGTGGTCAAGCAACTTGAAGGGAAGAAGTGATGGACGACATACAGAAGCGCGCCGCTGCGCGCGAGCGATTCATTCAAGAGGTGCGAGCGGCAAGCGATCGCTACTTCTCGACCAACCGGCACGACATTACCTCGAGCGAGTTGGAAGCGGCCACGCTCTGCCTCGTGCTCGAGGCGATGAAAACGGAGCCGCACCATGGCGCCGTGCTGCGCGCGGTCGCGCGCTACGCGCGACGTGTCGAGCAAGGGGTCGCGCACGCGATCACCGGGCTACTCGCCGAGCTGGCCGACGTTTCGTTGCTTCGGGGAGGGTTGCTCGATGATCACCAGAATTGAAGGCTGGCTAATTCCTGATGCTCGGATGCTCGTCACCGAGTGTGGGTGGTATGCGCTTTGGACCGCTCACCCCAGCAAAGACGCGCTCGAGGCACTCAGCGAAGGACTGCACATGATCAAAAAGGCTGCGAAGGATTTGAGCAAGGGCAGCGCCGCGGGCATCGTGCGGGTTCGGCTGGTCAACGAATCGGGCGCCGTCGTCGCAAGCGTTCACGCACCGGGGCACGAGTCGGCGGGCTACCTGCCGCCGGCAAGGCCGAAGCGCTTCGACGTGGGCCAGCACATCACCGAGCGAAACCCCGACAACCCATCAGCGCGGATCGTGTCGGAGGTCGTGGAGCTTGTGCGCACGCCGCGAGGCGTGCGCTACGGCATCCGCGATCTGTACTTCTCGAAGCGCTTTAGCACCGCGCTCGTTGTCGACGCTGGCGATCACGTGCTCGCGACCGATGACGATCACAAGCTCGCACGCGCCTACGCCGAGAGCTTCAACAGCCAAGAGGACGAAGCCGGCGGCAAGCCGGCGCCTCAGTCTGGCGGTGGGGAGTCCTCGACACGGACCGAGCGCGCCCAGCCGGGCAAGCCTTCGAGCTCGAAACTCTCAGCCGTCGCGAGTCTCGAGACCCAGAAGGGATCCGACCTTACGAGCGCATCCCACACCGGCCCGTCCCAGTCGGCGAGCAAGAAGCCGGCGGCCGGGTCGGGCGGTGCGTCTTCGACGATCGCAGCGTCGGAATCACGGAGCCCCAAACCGAAAAAGCGGCGCGTGCCTCGCGACCACGTCAGTTGACGCGCGCCCTTCATCGCTGACACGTACTCACGCCAAAGCGCGGCGCTCGCTTCGTCCCCTTCAATCGCGTCCAGCGCGATTTCCCAAGGGGTGCGAGACGAGCGCCGCGCCGCTTTTGTGTGGTGGTGCGTCACCTCCAAACCCATCTTGGCAAGGTAGGAGCCGCCGCCACCCGTCGACAGCACAACACCGTGCGACCAGTCAGGCGCGTTCTCTTCGCCTAGCTCGGATTCGACAGCTGCGATCCACAGCTCGCGCAAGTACTCGAGCGCCGCGGGCTCCGGTGCAGTGTTGCCGAGCACCAGCACGTGGAGGTGCGGGTGCCACCCGTTTTCGCCGTGCGTGACTTCGAGCGCTCGGATTGAGTGTTTCACGTGAAACAGCTCCCGAAGCAGCTTGGCGCGCTTGCCCTGCCACACCTTGCGCCACGCGTTCGCAACGCCCTTGCGGATCTTCTTGAGCGATTGGCCGAGGCCGTGACGCACTGTCAGCGTCACCATCGACACCTCCCCGCGCCACTCTTTGATCACGCTCTGCAACTCGTCGGCGCGGTGACTGCAAATGCGTTGCGAGCACACCGGGCACCCCCACACCGAGCCGCACGACAGCACGCCGGAGACACGGCGCGAGCCGTCGCCCATCTGCTGCACCTGAACGGTCGGCGAGATGCGACGACGCCGGCACGCCTGCGTGCGTGGCGGCGAGATCGGGCGCAGCAGATCGAGCATGCGCCACTTGTTCAGCCCGCGCGGCTTGAGCGCTTTTGCACGCTGGCGCGTCGGCTCCGCGGCCGGAATGAAAGCCGTGCCAGCCACCAAGATCGGGGCTGCGCACGGCCGTTGCGTCATGAGCGCGAGCGGGCTCCGCTCGTGCTACCCGAGCTCCGAACCGGGGCGGGTTCGAGCCAAAGATCCGGAGCGATGAACGAGCGGTCCGGCGCTTGGTCCGCGTGCTCTGGCTCCGCTTCTAAGGGCTCGTCCGCTTCGACGAGCCACCAGCCGACGGGTGGGCGTGGCGCTTTCAGCGTACCGACGACGCCATGGATCTTGGAGCCCGGCAGGTTGAGCCGCACGCGGTCGCCCGGCTTAAATCGGCTTTTCAATTCAGCACCGCCCCGGTCGGCGCCAAGCTCGGCAGCGGCGTAAAGCTAACCACCATCTCGCTCGGTCCCTTGGGTGCCAGCTCGACTTCCCAGCGTTGGCCGCACTCGTGGCACCCCACGACGGCAACACCGAAGCCGTGGAGCAGCAGGTGCGAGGTCAGCTCCCCTCGCCCTTCGAGCCCGCGGCACCAATCGCAGCCGAGCCCGTGGGTCTGTTCGTTGAGCTGCTTCAGCTCCAGCTCTTTCCCGATGCGCCGCTCGAGGCGTCGTCGAGCGCTCACGCGGCCCGCCTTCGCTTCGTAGGAAGCTTCATCAGCAGTAGGGGGGAAATTGTCAACTCACGCCCAGCGGCGCGCTTGGGGCGCCGCACGCGCACTTTCACGTAAGCCCCGAAGACTTCCACCACCGAGCAGCGGAGGCCGCGAACGGCCTGCCAGATCCATGCGTTGCCGGTGGGGTCGGGTCGTACGCGCACCGGGTCGCCCGGTTCGAGGTCGTGAGCCGTCTTCCTGACGAGGCGTTCCGTGCGTCTCGTTGCGAGCGTCATCGTCGAGCCCCCGAGCCTAAGCCCTTGAGGATTGCCGTACCAAGCTCCAGAGCTTCCAAAGCGTCAGCGCGAACCGCTGCTACTTCTTTCCGGCGGCCCTGTAAACGCTCGAGGAAATCCAGCCGGGCTACCTCTGCCCTACGGGTCCGCCTTGTCGTTCTCTCGACACGGTTACGCCTACAGTCACCGTCCGCATACTTCTGTGGTTTCGCGTCCTTAGTCATCGTCTTGGCTCCTTCCTACCGGTCGCGGTGAAACACTGCTCGTGATCTTCCCAAGGCGCTGCGCGCCCCCGGTCGCCTGCGGCTTCGGGGCCCCCGGCCCAAAACCGGCGCACGCCGTTGGCGTAGATGAAAACCCGCTCCTTTCCGCGCGGCTTTCGGTCCCTGCGTCGACACCGGCCCGGCAGCGGATGCGAGTCCAGCCGGGCGAGCGTTTCGATCGTGTCCTCAACTTCCGCCAGCGTCGGCACCTCCCACGGCCACAGGAAGTGCAGCGGGTCGACCAGCGCCGGTTGAGTGTCGGCGCTCACTTGGCGCCTTTTGCGCTTGACTCGCGGTGCTGCCCGTGCCGTTGCGCCGCTTCCCAGCGCTCAGCATGCACCGTCGTTGGTGGGCAGTCCTTGCAGAGCATGCCGGGCGTTGCCTTACACCGGGGGCATTCGATCCCTTTGGGATCGCCGAGCGGCAAGCCAAGTTGTGCCGTCACGTCGACACCACCCGAGCAAGCGTAGCGAGTTTGGCCAGCGCGGAGGCTTCGGCGCGCTGCACTTGGCGACGGGTTAAGCCCAGCGCTCTCGCCACTTCCGCATGAGTGCGCAGCGCGTATTCCCGACCGACGTACTTGGGGTGTAGGCGGCGCTTTCGAGGGGTCGTCACGTCGGCACCACCGGGCCAAGCGCCACTTCGATCCTGTTGCCGATCTCGCAGATCAAATCAACCTGAACCACTGCGAGCGCTTGGCAGGAGTCGCCAACTCCCACCGACTCGCGGCCGACGCGCACCGAAACGATCGCGCCTGCGCCGTACACGCGCACGCGGTCGACTCGCATCGTTCGATAAGGGTCAAACCACACGACAGGGCGCGCGTCATCGTGGCGCACGATCACGCCCTTTGTCCAAGCCACCGGGCGCACCTTCACGCTCGCCAGCAGCCTGGCCGTGACAGTCGCTTCGCTTGGTGCCGAGCCGTCGATCCATCGCCCCTCGACGGTCACCCAGCACATACGATCCGCCAGCGTGAGCGCTTGCACTCGGCGACTCAGGATCTCGACGCTTTGCGAGAGAGCCTCGATCTGAAACCGCAGCGCGTCGGCTGCGGTCCTTGCTGATTCGAGATGGTTCGCGCGCTGCTTGCGCGGCTTCTTCTTGGTCGTCATGCGTGCGTGTTTCCTTGCTGCGCGAGCTGCGCCAGCCGCTGATCGATCAGCGGTTTGATCGAGTAATAGTGCGTTGCTTGGCTCAGCAAACGCGCGGGCTTTCCGTCGTGCGAGTCGTAGCGCTCGATCGCCGGTTGGTTGCCGTCGATGGTGTGGACGTGCAGCCCGTCGACCAGCTCAACTAACGCGTGATGCTGATAGGGCCGATCGTAGTAAGCGACGTCGCCGGGCTCGGGGACGAGCACACGCGGCAGGTGTTGAGGCTCAACGAAGCCGGTTTTGTAGTGCCAGAAAACACCGGGCGCGAGCCCGGCTTGCTTCAGGTCGAACAGGCAGAACGCGCCGCACCACGAAGCCGGGTAAGGGGGCTTTGTGCCTGGCGGCATCACTGCGCGCCAGATCTTCAGCACGCGCTCTTTGTCGGCCATTGGCACCATACGGCGCGGCCCAATTCCGGGCGTGCTCGGCACGAACTTCTGATCGCGCCACTCGAACAGCGCCGCGAAAACCACCGCCTGCCGTAGCGTCTCTTCCGTCTCTTGCATCAGCTAGTTCTCCGCGTTTGCCCTGCGGCCTGGATTTTTCCGAGCTGCGCCGCGCAAGGCGAGCAAAGCTGGACGCGCGCGCTGCGTCCCGGCGCTTGTTTTTCGATGTAGTCCGCGCGCCCTCCACAACCTTGCGTCTGGCAGTTCCGGCCGCGAGTGAATCGCTTTGTGATGCTTCTCATTCGGCACCTCCGTTTTCTTGGTCGTCAAAGTCCTCGTCGACCACGGCGCGGCACACCGAGTGAAACTCGATCGGGTGGTTGTCGTGGATGCGCTGGAGCGCCGTGCGCCTGAAAGCCTCTTTGCTCCAAAGCCAGCCATATACGGCACCGACCAGGCCGGAGCCGCACAGCAGGCCAAAGACGAAGCACCCGATCGCGTTGAGCGCGGAGATCAAGAGACCCCCTGCGTCGGCTGCGCCGAGCGGCCCCCCGATCGGGGGCCTCGCAAACGTCGCGCGCCGCTGCGCGGCGCCAACCCCGGGCGGGCCAGCCCTGGGCTCCGTCCGCTTGTTTCGATTTTGAGCGGGAGCGAATCGCGACCGGAGAGGGCGCGGAACCAGAGCGGGCGAGCGCGAGAGGCGTGGTGCTTCTCGAGCAGCACCGCGCGCGTAAAGACCTTTCCGCACGCGACGCACGACACGCACGGGCGTTGTTTCATACCTGCCCCAGCGCTGCGATCAGCTCGCGCAGTTGCGCCGCTTCACCCTCGAGAGTTTCGGCCTTGTTGCTGAACTTGATCGCCTCTTCCAAGTTGCCGCGCTCGTTGGTGGCGTTGGCGATGCCCCACACCACTAGGAGGCGTTTTTCAAGCACGGCCAACTGTGCCTCGAGCTTCTTGATCTCGGCCTTGGCTTCCCGCTTCGTGATTCGTTTCGGCTTCGTCGTCATCGCTTCGCCTTGGCCGGCTTCGGCGGTTGCAGAGTCAGCACCACGTGTGCGCTCGTCTTCTTCAAGAACTTTTTGAGCGCTTCCAGCTCGGCCGTGCTGTTCACATCGGCCAAGTAGCTATTGGTCAGCGCGCCTTCGGAGTTCCACGTTTGCACCTTGTACGTTTTGATCATGGGTTTGCCTCGTAAAAAGCCCGAGCGAACCCGGGCGGAGTAATGGCCTGTTCGGCTGGCGTTTTGCGATCCATGGCAGAGCCGATCGGCTGCACGAATGGCCCACGCTCGGGGATCTCGAAGTCACCCCATAGCGCCGTGCGCTTCGTCCAAGGATCGCCAAACTCGTGCGGCTCGAAGACGTCGCGAGGCGTGCCGAGCCAGCGCCCTAGCAACCCCGTTGGATTCTCGAGCGCCCACCACACCGGACGCACGAGAGCAATGATGCGCAGGCACGCGCACACGGCCTCGAGCCCGCCGGCTAAGTCGCGCTCCCTGCCGTTCTTCGCGATGGAAAATTCAGTGCAGGGCGGGGCGGCGAGCACGCCGCGGACGGCGCCAGCTTCGAGCAGCTCTTTCGACGGTTGCCACGTGCGCACGTCGGCAGCCGGCAACGTGATGATCCGAACGTCGTACCCGGCCGACTTGTAGGGCTCCGACCACGCACCAGAACCGCCGCACAAGTCGAGCACGACGCCAGAGCGAGCACGCCGACGGGTGAAGCCGTGCGCCTGTGCAAACGCGTCCGCCGCTGCCTCGGCTTTCGCCTGCGTGCGAGCGTGCGAGACGTACAGGCGTTCTTTTGGTGCTCCAGCGTCGGCACGCAAGACGGTCCACTCGCGCCCGATCTTCTCGACGAAAACGATCACGTTCGATCGTGCCGGCGCTGCGCTCGAGTCGCGCCGAGGCAGGACCGGCAAAGCGCGCTGCGCGGCCCAGAGCAGCCACGGACCGAGCGCGGAAGGGCCCGCCGTCTCGGACTGCAAGCGCAACAAATCCTCGCGAACCTGGCGAGGGATGCGCATCGAGAAAACCTCTCCGCGCCTTCTGCGCTGTGACTCTTGAGTCATTCCCCACCGTTCAGGCAGGGATCACAGTCGCAGCAAAGCGCGTGGCTTAGCCGTGCCGGTTGGTTTGCAAGAGCGTTGCCGCTTCGCGGTTGATCGCGGCGTCGCACTCCTGCCAGTTTTTCAGCGCCCACTCTACGAGCTGAGGCGTCGTCATGCCGATCCGCCGCGACTGGCCCCAAGCGGCGGCCAGCATGCACATGACCAGCTCTCGATCGCTGATGTTGTACTCGCCTTGGACCTTGCTGAAAAAGCGCTGCACCGCCTGATGGATCCGGCGTTGCGTGACGAGGTCGAACTTGGGTTTTTCCGGCGTGGGCATGGGGGGCCTTTGAAGCGGCGCCCCCACGAGGTTTGCGCGCCGTGGGGGCGCCTGGGTTGGGTTCCCCGTTCAGAGGGACCGCAGCGGAACGGTCACCCGAGGGTGGCCGCCCGGGGTCGGGCGAGGCGTTACCCCCGCGCCGCTGCGGGCTCTTTGTTCGTGGGCTTGACTCGGTCCGTGATGCGTCTAGTTTGGGCATGTGGCTCAGTTCCGGTGAGCTGCTGAAACGCCTCGGTTCGTAGCCGGGGCGTTTCCTTTTGGAGCGTGCCAGCGGATCGGGCGCTTGGCTACGGGGTAAGACGGGGGGCGCCGTCGTTTTATTCGGCACGGTTTTTGCGCGGCACCAGACCGATCGGCACCCACCGATCGCCCTCAAGGGCAAAGTGGCTTTTGGCGAGGGGGCCAAACGCCACCGAGCGGGCTTGAGCTTCGGAGTCGGTGAGCATCGCCGGACCGCTGACAGAGCCATCACCGAGCAGCCAGGCGTGCAGCCGGCGGGGTTCCGGTTGCGCTTTGGCGCCGAGCACGAGGCCGGCGGCGAGCCCCACGACAACGCCTCGAGCGCCCCACGCGAGGCCGCCCACGGTGCCGAGCAGCGCGACCGGCACCCATTGGCGGTTTTGCGCGCGCGCTTGCTCAAGCTCGACGTGCAGCGCGCTCACGGTTTGCGTGTAGCTCGCTTGCTGCTGATCGAGCTTCCGCCGCAACGACGTGAACGCCTCGAGCAAGCGGCGGATCTCGTCGTCCTGGCACTCGTCGTAAAAGGTCCGTTCATCGTCGCCGCACGGTTCCCAGCCGCCCGTTTGTGGTGGCGCTGGTGGCGATGGAGGAACCGGCAGCGGCGGCAGCACGAGCGCCAAGAGCGGCGGCGACACGCGCTCGAACACCACGACGCGCGGTGACTCAGGCACCCACACTGCCGACGACACGAGCGGCGGCAACACTTGCTCGATGCGAGCGAGCGGCGTGCTACCCGCGCCGGCGGCGTTTTCGAGTGGCTGGACCCAGGCGGCGGCAGTCAGCGACGGCAGCGGTTGATCCGCGCTTGGTGCTACCCGCTCGAGGTCGCGTGCTACCCGCTCGAGCCGCGGAACCCACGCGGATCCCAGCGGCGGCAACGGCTGCTCGAGGCGCGCGAGCGCCGTGGTGCTACCCGAGCTCCAAGGCGCCAGCGGCTGAACCCACGCGGATCCCAGCGGCGGCAACGGCTGCTCGAG
>Ga0213919_1000335_pt1 | contig 21851 bp, 19 predicted proteins | sample McNCre317MG_FD_161056 | JGI IMG/M metagenome (GOLD analysis project Ga0213919, IMG submission 161056) | Freshwater microbial communities from McNutts Creek, Athens, Georgia, United States - 3-17 MG | ecosystem: Environmental > Aquatic > Freshwater > Creek | place: USA: Georgia | collected... | reverse complement strand
GGAATGACGCCTTTTGCGGTAACGGCGATATCTTTTGGCCACCATTGGAAACTTGCGGCAGCCAGCGCGATGAACCACCAAAAGCCGCCGGTGGCGGTGAAACCCCGGGATGCTTTGCCGGTGAGCAAGTCGCCATCGCCACGGTCAAAGGCATTCAGGTTGTCGACTGCCTCGGCACGTTCTTTATCGGCACGACGATGGGCTCGAACCTCGACTCGTGACGCCCGGAGGCCCTTGAGTTCGCGCAGCGACAACTTACGATTTTTGGCGACGTTTGCGCGAGAGGCCAGCCTGCGCCCAACGGTGAAGAATCCCCATACCGCGGAAGCCACCGCGGCCCAAATCATCTCAGGTCGTTTGCGGGCAACCTGCATAACCGCGCGCAGAAGACCCAGCACGGGCAAGAACAACCAATAGAGCAGCGCCGGCACGATTGGCGAGTAGGCAAGTATGAGGTGAACCGTGGCTCGGCGAATCGCGGTCTTCGGCGAGGTGCCCAACCAAGAGCGTTTGCGTTTGCCTTGCAGTGCGAGTTCGGCATGTTCGACGCGAGCCGCAGGCACCACGATTACTCGATGGCCGGCTAGGCGGGCGCGAACGGCTAGATCGATGTCTGCCGCGAGGAGCGGCGCATTCGCATCAAAGCCCGATAGCTCCTGGAATACATCCAAGCGAATCATTGCCGCAGCGGTGCCGATTGCCAGCACATCGTCGAGATCATCGAGTTGCCCCTGATCGAACTGTTCATCCACTGGCGAGAACGGTGCCCCGCCAGGGGTGAGAGTCAAACCGAGTTGTGTGATTACACGAGGCTGCTGCCAACGAACCAACTTTGGCCCGGCCAGGGCTACTGAAGGCGATGCTTCGATTGCAGCAAGAAGGGCGGCCAGGGCATCGGCGTCGGGTGCACTGTCATCGTGCAGCAGCCACAGCCATTGATCATGACCGGTAATGCCTTGGGTTGCCGCGTCAATCGCACTCTGAAGCGAAGTTGAAGCGGGAAGTTTCAAGTATTCGAAGCCGAGGGCCTCGGAAAGCTCTTTGATGGGAGCGTTTTCGGTGTGAACCGAAGTGTCGACTACCAGAGTGCGATCTGGAAGTCGGGTTTGAGCGGCCAGCCTATTTGCTGTGACAGCAAATAATTCGTCGGCATCGTGGCTAACCACGACGGCGGTGACAAATGCGTTCATGCCGGCTCTCTAGTTGGGATGCGGGCTAACGGGTAGCTCCCAGCTGAATGGTTAGGCGCGCTTCTTCAGCTTGCGGCGTTCACGCTCTGAAAGACCACCCCAGATGCCGAAGCGCTCGTCGTTGGCAAGTGCATAGTCAAGGCACTGAGCCTTAACTTCGCAACCGCTGCAGATGCGCTTTGCATCGCGGGTTGAACCACCCTTTTCAGGGAAGAAAGCCTCTGGGTCGGTCTGTGCACAAAGTGCGTCAGCCTGCCAGGCTAGAGGGTCACCCTCAGTGTCAGAGTATGCCCCCGCAACACCTAGTCGAATTGGATCGATAAACCAGTTCTCTGGCACACGACTACGACTGTCCATAACTTTCACCCTTATCTCAAACCGGCCAACCCTTTGGGATCGGTACCTCGGTCTGCGAAATACTTTCGTGGTTGTAATTACACTGGTGTAACTCGATATCTGTCAAGTTGACTTGTAACCCCGGGCGCGCCGCCCCGGAGGACGATTTAGCCCGGAAACCCCTGTAATCTAGGGGGTATGAGCGTATTAGTCACAGGCGGTGCCGGTTACATCGGTTCACATGTTGTCCGATTGTTACATCAACGCGGCGAATCTGTGGTCGTGGTTGACGACCTTTCCAGCGGTTTGGTCGAGAGAATCGGCAGCTCAAAGATTGTGCAACTAAACCTGGCCTCGCCAGAAGCGGTTTCTGTTCTTACCCAGACCATGCGCGAACACGAAGTCAAGTCTGTGATTCACCTAGCCGCACAAAAGCAGGTGGGCGTTTCGGTTCAGGAGCCAGAACGCTATTACTCAGAGAACATCGGCGGCATGGCCAATCTTTTGTCCGCGATGCGCCAAACCGGTGTTGACCGATTGGTGTTCTCATCCAGCGCGGCAACATATGGCATGCCAGACGTCGATTCGGTTACCGAAGATGCTGCCTGCAACCCGATCAACCCTTACGGCGAGACCAAGCTCATCGGCGAGTGGATGAGCGCTAATGCCAGCCGAGCCTGGGGTTTGCGAGCCGCGAACCTACGCTATTTCAACGTGGCCGGAGCGGGCTGGCCCGAACTCGCCGACACCGCAGTCATGAACCTGGTGCCGATTGTCTTCGCCGCGCTCAAGGCCGGCAAAGACCCGGTGGTTTTCGGTGACGACTACCCAACCGCCGACGGCAGCTGCATCCGTGATTATGTTCACGTGCACGATCTCGCCGAGGCACACCTGAGCGCGCTCGACTATCTAGAACGCGATGACCGCAAGTTCTCGACCTTCAACGTTGGCACCGGCTCTGGTTCGAGCGTTTTCGAGGTGCTCAGCGAGGTCAAGCGCGTCACTGGAATTGACTTCAAGATTGACCTTCAGGCTCGACGAGCCGGAGACCCACCAAGCCTGTGTGCCAACGTAAGCCGAATCGAAGAAGAACTGGGATGGACCGCGAAGCAGGGTCTTCCAGAGATTATCGAAAGCGCCTGGGCCGCGATTAGCTAATCGGGCTGGTCGCCAGGTAGGCGGTTCCGCTTCCCGCGAGGGTGAACTTCTTGGCGTCGGCGCCGATAAACGCCGCCTCGCCTCGCTGAAGCACCACGCGCTCTTCGATGCTGTTGCTGACGGCAAGTTCGCCCGCGGTGCACAAAATGATGCTCGCGCCCGGAACATTTAGGTCGGCCAAAACCACGCCACCAGACAGGTCGGCACGATACAGAATGAAGTCGTCTATCGGGGTTTCGAACTCGACCAAACCTTGAGCCAAGTCTCGGGTCTTAACTAGCTCAACCTCGGTTGGTGCGAAAGTCAAAACGCGTTCGAGTTCGGCCACGTCGATGTGCTTAGGCGTCAGGCCACCGCGCAAGACATTGTCTGAGGCCGCCATGACTTCGACTCCCAAACCACTCAAATAGGCATGGATGTTGCCGGCCGGCAAGAAGAGAGCCTCCCCCGGCTCTAGCCAAAGGTGGTTCATCAACAAAGCAATGATCACGCCAGGGTCACCCGGATAAAGCAGGTTCAGGCGGGCGGCAAGTTCGAACTGCGCCGAAAGGTTTGCCTGCTGAGTAAGTTCGGCGGTCACACCGTCGAGGTTGCCTCGGCGATTGGTGATGTCGACAAAAAGCTTCTGCAACCCATCCGGGCTATTGAACAGGTCGAGCCAGTGGTTGACGATCGTGGTCAGCCCGGCAGAGACATCGGTCGGGTCAAGCATGCTTTCGAGCAGATTGCGAATCTGCTTTTCGCTCTTAAAGCCACACAGGGCCTCGAACTCGGTAAGCGCCACAATCATTTCCGGCTTGTGGCGGTCATCCTTGTAGTTTCGATCGGCGGCATGGATGCCGATTCCCGCAGCATTTTCGCGAGCAAAACCCTCGGCCGCTTGGGCACTGTTTGGGTGGGCCTGAATCGAGAGCGGGCTATCGGCCGCCAAAATCTTGAGCAGATAGGGCAGCTGCTTGCCGTCTAGAGCGGCAGCGAGGGTGCGATTCTCATCGACCAAACGTGCGGGCGAGCCCTCGTGGGTGCCGAACCAGATCTCGGCCATTGGTCGCCCGGTTGCATGAATACCGAAATAATCAGGGATGAGCGTGCTCGAACCCCAGGCGTAATCGCGAGCACTGTTGGTGATCTTGAAAAGCACGGCCTCATCCTCTCTTTCGGTAACTTGCCCCAAAAGCAACTTAGCCTAAACGTGGAGAAATAGACTTGAGGCACCCGCACCTTTATAGAGAGCCGGCATGAACGCACTGACGCAACCGATTCGCGTGATTTTCAATACGCGCGAAAAGGGCTACCGGGCAAAAACCTGGGTGGCTTCGATTGCCGTTTTCACTCTAATGGCCGGCGATGCCGTGCGTTATTCGGTCGGCTGGTATGGCTGGGGTGTAGTTCTGGCCTTCATCGGCATCAGTTCGATCACGATGTTCCTGCGCAACGACCCAATGACCACCCTGCGAATCGCGCCTTGGCCGCTTTACGCGCTTTTGGCTTGGATGGGCATCAGCACCTTCTGGTCGGCCTACCCAGGCTGGACCGCGCTGGCTACCCTCTCGCAGGTTCTTACCTCATTGTTTGCGCTCTTCTTGGTCGCGCGCTTCAGCTGGCGCCACCTGTTGCGAATCTTCTCAAATGTCATTCGATTCATCCTTGGGGCATCGCTCGTCTTTGAGTTCGTGGCTGCCGTTTTTGTGCGAGGACCAATCGCGCCGATCTTCAAGAACTACTCTGGCGATAAGCCTCCGGCTCCGGCCTTCTATTGGACCCAGGGCCACCTGTTCGACGGCAACCGCATCCAAGGAATTGTTGGAAACTCGAACCTGCTGGCCTTTGCGGCGATGCTCGGCTTGGTGGCATTTGCGGTTGAGTATGCGATCGTAGGCACCCGACGCTGGATCAGCGCGATTAGCTTTTTGGCCAGCGCGCTGTGTGTTGACCTAGCTAAATCTGCCGGCATCAGTTTTGCATTGGTTGCCGTCGCAGTTGCCGCACTGGTTTCGATTTTGGTCGAGGGCAAAGAGCGCGAAGTTCGCCACCGCTACTACCGATTCGCCTGGGGCACGGCAGCTATGGCAGCCATCACGATCTTGTTGTTCAGGGCACAGGTATTCGAGTTCTTCGGCAAGAGCCCAGACATGACCGGCCGAAGTGGCATCTGGAAGATCGTCCTAAAGATGATCGGTCAACATCCTTGGACTGGCTTGGGCTGGATCAGCAACTGGGTGCCTGGCGTAAAGCCATTCGAGGGTCTTGTCGTCATCGATCGCGTGCCTTATTACCAGGCACACAATGCCTACTTGGATGTTTGGATGCAGATCGGCCTCGTTGGGCTGCTGCTTCTGCTCACGTTAATTGTGATTACCTTCGTGAAGGCCTGGCGTCTGGCCGTTCGCCACACGAGTGCGCTCTATCTGTGGCCAGTTTTGTCATTCGTGGGCCTGTTGGTTTGGAGTGCAACCGAGAGCCGAATGCTCATCGAAATCGGTTGGGTGCTGCTGGTGCTTTTCGCCGTAAAGGTTTGGGAGCCTGAAGAAACACTAGAACCTAGAGGCAGAAGCCCTAAAAGAGTTCGTTTGCTCGGTCGAGGTCTTCTGGGAAGTCGACTTCGACAGCGTAAAGATCGCTGATGTCGATGGCCTTGAACTTTAGGCCGTCATTCTCAATTGCAACCTCGATGCCGCGCTCGAAATAATCCTGGTCGTCGACCTCGGTAAGGCGCGCGATCAGTGGGGCCTTGTCTTGTGCGGCCACGTAGTTGATGCCTACGGCTTCTCCGAGTGCCGGTTGAACCTGCTTTGAAAGCTGGTCGATGAACCCCGCATCGTCGAGCGTGTACTTCACTTCTTCGTCGCTCACCTTGGATGTGTTGACCACGACGAATGACTGGTTGGCATCCATGTGTGGGGTGACTCGAACCAAGACCTGAGGGTCAAAGACCACGTCGCCATTTAGCCAGAGCACTCCCCCGTCGCCCGAGGCACGAAGCGCCTTCAAAAGGCTCTTAGAAGTATTGGTCTGGTCATAGAACTCGTTGTAAACGAAGGTTGCCTCAGGAAAGCGTTCGATGATTGCCTCGAGTTTGAAACCGACCACGATCATGACTCGGAAGGTGTCGGCGAAAGCGGTCGCGAGGTTGTCCATCTGCTGCTTCATGATTGAGCGACCATCACGAAGTTCGGTTAGTGGCTTCGGAAGCGGGCGGGCAAGACGAGTGCCCATTCCTGCGGCAAGGATGACGACCTGTTTAGACATGCGTCAAGTCTATGGAATGACTAGCTTCTGGCCGACCTTAATCAGGTTCGCGTTGGTGATTTTGTTGGCTGCCATGAGCGCCTGCAGGGTCACACCGAACTTTGCGGCGATGGTCTGAAGTTTGTCACCGGCGAGCACCGTATAGCTCGAAGGCTTAGCGGTTGCGGTCGGAGTAGGGGTAGGTGACTTCGTAGGCGTGGCCGACTTGGTTGGAGTCGGGGTCGGAGTCGCCGACTTGGTTGGTGTCGGGGTCGGAGTTGGCGACTTGGTTGGAGTCGGGGTCGGAGTTGGCGACTTGGTTGGAGTCGGGGTTGGGGTCGCGGTTGGAGTCGGTGAAGTAGCAGGGCCGATTACGGTGCCGCCGAGCACGGCAGGTGCCTTTGTGCCAATCGGCAACTTGGCCGCGAATGACTGATCAACCGCAACGAGCGGGAAGCGCTCTCCCTTTAGTTCAAGATACTGAGCCGTGGTTGCAATGAGTCGGCGCTTGCCACCAGCAACCAACCAAAGAGCCTTATCGGGAGTGCGAATGAACCTTCCGAGCTGCATATCGGCTCGAGGTAGCTGAGCGCAGGTGAGCGGGTCGAGGTTGGTCACGCTGCCCGGATAAGCAGACGCGTCGACGACATCGATCGAGTGATACTTGCCCCCGATAGGCACCAGGATGCTGCCCTCGCAACCAAACTTAGCGCCATCGGCGTTTGCCTTTTTGTTGTAACCCTTTAGGTACTCTGGCTTGAGCACGCGTGGCTTGCCCAAACCTAGCGTCTTGGCCTGGTCGGCCGATGAGACCTTTAGAGCTCGATTAAAACCATCGATGAGGTAGGTGGTTTCGGCGTTGTTTGCCTTCACAAATGCACCCGGGGCGATAACGGCATCGCCGAGTGCAATCTGATCGTACGCCGACGGAACTACGGCCTCGGCGGTTGACTTGACCAAACCAAACTTAGAGCGATCCGCACCGGCCAGTGTCAATCTGCGCTGACCGGAGCGAACTAGATACACGTTCGACTCACCGGTGGCGCGCAACAAGACTGGAGCGGTCAGTTTTTCTTCTGCGGTGGTTGGAATCACATCAAAGATGGTGTCGGCGATGTTTGGTGCCACCGGTGTGAACCCGTCAAGATTTTCGATAGGCCGTTTGCCCAGTGGACCTAACAAATAGGACTGACCGGCCGAATTGGTATCGATTGCCCGAATCGGAGTTTGGGCATTGATGACCGAGACGCCTTCGGTTGAAAGCGTGCCCGAGGTTGGGCTGAACCACTGACTGAAATCTATGTCCGTCGCGGTGCGAGCGTTGATTTCATAGTATTTGCCATTGCTAATCAGCGCCTTGGCGCCGGTTGTTCGGTTGGTGATCAGCGAGTTGTTCTTGGCAATCGGGGCACCCCAAGGCAACTTCTTGAACGCGCTGATGGTCACGTTATTCAGAGGTGGAAGCGCTAGCCCGGCCGCCTGAACCGAAGCCTGGTCAAGAATTTCGTGCTTCACGCCATCCTTGATTTGATAGGTCGAAGTGCCGTCGCCCGGAACGTAGGTGGTCATCGAACCACCGTTTGCAAAGGCGGCCAGCTGCGAGGCGGTGAGCTGAACCGCGGTGGCGCAATCGAGACCGAACTGGGCAACTAGGTCACAGCTGCTGAAGGTGTATTTCTTGCCGCCATCAACGAAGTAATACTGACCGGTCACCGACTTGACCACACGAGTCAATTCACCCGAGTCGGTGAAGGTGTTTAGGTAATCCTGCGAGATGGTTCCGATCGGACCAAGCGGAGCAAGGGCCGCCAATAGGTCTGTGTCAGTGACGAGGTACTTATTGTTATCGACGATCAGGTAGGTGCCGCTCGAAGCGCTCTTGAGCAAGAAGCCACCACCGATTGTGCTGCCGAACCAGTCGGTGTAAAAACGCCAGAAGTTTCGGTTTCCATAGGCGCTGCAAGAGTCACCAGAACCGTAGAGGTTCTTAAGGGCGGCATCGTTCGGCGTATATGGCGTGTAGTAATAAAGAGCGGTGGTCGCGATGCTCTTGATCAGCACCGGTTTGGTGCCGCAGCTGGCGTTCGGGCTGTATCGGATGTTGGAGGTTCGACCCACCTTCAGGTAGGTGAACGAACCGCGCGGATCGCCGTACCACTGAAGCTGACCAGCCGCCTTGTAGAGCTGGTTGAACAGGCCCGAGTGAACCTTGCCACAGATCGCTGGGTCGGAGTCGGGGCAGCCAAAACCCATCGCCGCCTTGTACATGTATGGAGTCGGGTTTACCGATTGAATCAAGCCCTGTTCCTTTTGAAGAACTACCAGAAGCACCTTCGGGTTGATGCCACAGGCATGAGCGATGTCATAAATGATTTGAGCGGCGGTCTGAGCGGGCTTGGCAACCATCGGCAAGCACTTGCCGTCTTCACCGGGTTTATCCAACTCATCATCGACGTAGTTGCGAAGGCAGGTCGGATCGCCGGCCTTAGCCTTACAGACCGGCACCTTACTCTCGAGGAATCGCTGAATATCGGCAACCTTCATCGTGCCGAAATCGTAAAAGACACTGTCGCTGATGATTAGCCCAGGGTCGAACCTCGAGGCATCGGCCGCGCTAGCCGAAGGTGCTGTCGAATCTAGAGCGGTCACGCCAATAAAGGCCAGCAGCAAAGCGGCCGCAAGCCCAATCAGTTTTGAGAGACCGCTTTTTATCAAGGAATATTTACCGCAACAGCCGCCGAGGTTCCGGCATGAGTAGGTGAGCTATAAGACATGGTGATCAGGCCGGCACCCTTTGGTAGACCCGAAACTGGGAGTTCGAGTGGGTGGCACTGGGTATCGGTCGCGTTGACCTCTGCCTTACCCGAAACGGTTTTAGTCTTGCCAGCACCAATGAAGGTGAGGGTGCAAGTGCCACCGTCTTCGACTACATTTGTGATTTCGGCGACCGCGTAGATAACACCGGCTGCCGTGTCAACGCCGGAATCCACCCAGGCAATCTGCGCCTTCTTCACTGCCACGGATGGGGTTGGTGATGGTGTTGGTGAAGCGCTCTCGGAAGCCGCCACAGAAGAACTAGTCGAAGGAGTCGAAGAGTCTCCAGGCTTTGCGGTGGTGTTCCAGTTCGGATAGAGAATTGAGCAACCGCTCAACGAAACAGCAAGCAGCAGGGTCGCCGAAGATACGGCACCGACGGTTTTCATTTTCATGCTTTTGCCTCTCTTAGTACTTTTAGGGTTTGTTCACGTGAGCCGTGCATTGCCGCCCAAATGACCTTGCGATATTTGCCGGTGCTCGCGGCCCAGTCTTCACCGGTGGCTTCACTCAACAGCTGGTTGGCACTCGCCTTGTAGGCGGCAAAGAAATCTTCGTCGGCCCGATCGAGTTCAGGCGCAAAGAGTTCGAAGTCAAGTGCAATCATGTGTCTCAGATAGGCTCGGTGAACCTCAGCCTGAATCAATCCCTTGGCTACCGCGGCACGCACATACTTGTCGATCAGAGTAATGGCGTGCAGACGATCTTTGAGGCTCTTCAACTCGGTCTTGCGTTGAGAGAGCGACTGCCCTTCGGCGCGCACTCGCCAGTAATAAGAGCGTCCCGAGATTAGGTCAAACTGACGGGCGGCGAGGTAGGCGCTAGCCATCAGAGCCATGTCTTCGTAGGCCACGCCCTCAGGAAAGCGGAACTTGTACTGCTGCCAGAAAGACCAAGAAAACAGCTTGTTCCAGGCGGTCACGTCGCCAAGCACCTCTGGGAACTCATCAACGGTTGCCGACTCAGAATCACGTTCAAAGAGCACGGATGAGGATGCGCGTTCGAAGTAACGAGCACCGTAGAAGCAGAAGGTCTTGCCAACCACGAGCGGGTTGCCGCTGGCCTCTGCCTGCCGCACAAAACGCTCGATTGAGCCCATTGGCAACAGGTCGTCAGAGTCGGCAAACATCACGTAGTCGGTGTTTTCGATGGCATCGAGGCCGGTGTTTCGTGCGGCACCTAGACCACCGTTGACCTTGGTGATTACGCGCAAAAACGGGGTGCTCGCGGCGTATTGCTCGAGAATTTCTAGCGAGGAATCGGTAGAACCGTCGTTGACCGCGATGATTTCAAGGTTTGGCCAACGCTGGGCTCGGATGCTGAGCAGGCAGTCTTCGAGGTATTCCTCGACGTTGTAGACCGGCAAAATCAGAGTGACCTTTGGTGCCGTCTCGTCGGTTTGCCGTGCTTGGTACGACAGCTTCCAAAGTGCACGCAAAGCGCCGTACTTTAGCCCTGGAATCAAACCCTTGGCCAATAGTTTTCTTGCAATGGCGATCAACTTTGAGCGCATTACTTGCCCTCCGTAAATACCTTGTCAATGACCCTGGAGGCGGCCTTGCCGTCCTCGTGTGCATCAAACTTTAGCTGCCAATTTCTGTATTTGGCCTGGTAGTTTCGTGAGATTTCATCAAGACTCTGAAGCGCCTTGAGCACCTCATCTTGGGTGTTCAAAATTGGCCCTGGTGCTTCGGCTTCGAAGTCGAAATAGAAGCCGCGTTCAGCTCGGTATCGTTCGAGGTCGGGGGTCATGAAGATGATCGGCTTACCGGTGACCGTGTAGTCAAACATGACCGAGGAGTAGTCGGTAATCAGGGCATCGGCCGCCAGATAAAGGTCGGTGATGTTTGGGTATCGAGTCACGTCGATGAAGCGAGCGTGACCGCCATCCTTGTGCGATTCGTGCGTATTCGTGTGGCCGCGGTACATCAACTTGATTCCCTCGGGCAGCTGCATGTTTTCGTCTAGATAGAACACCGACTGCCAATTGCCCGTTGCGGTTCGGCTGTAGTCACGCCAGGTCGGCGCGTACATAACCAGGGTCACGGATGGGTCGCTGACCCCAATCGATTCACGGATGCGCTGGCGCTCGGCCGCCGTGGCATTGCTCAGCTTGTCGTTGCGCGGATAACCGGTTTCGAGAATTTCACCTCGGTAGCCAAAACAACTCGGAAATATCTCGGTGCAAAATGCGTTTGGAGAAATCAGGTAGTCCCAAGCCTTGGCTTCTCGATCCATGGTGTCGAGGTAACTCTTGGTGAGGTTGTTCTGGTTGATGTCTCGACCGAGACGCTTTAGCGGAGTTCCGTGCCAGGTTTGCAGATAGACCTGGCCGTTGGCCTTGCGAAAGTATGGCGGAAAGTTTGAGTTGTTGACCAAATACTTGGAAGTTGCCAGGGCACGAAGATAGCCGCGTGAGCCATAGGCGACCCCGGTCGAACCGGCCGGTGCCTTGGTTGCCGGAGCGGTTACCCAAATGAATTTCAGGTCAGGTCGGGTTTGCTGAAGACCGAGAAAAATGTCGAACGGGCTATCGCCGATTACCTTGCCCTGGAACGATTCGAACAGCACCGTGTTGGCCAGTGGACTTCTGCGATCTAGCTGGTATTGAAGCGCACGGACCTTGATGGCCGCACGACGCTTAGCGGCACCGACCAGACGCATCGGCGCAAACTTCTTCAACTTGGCGAGCTTGCTCATTTGCCGGCAGCCTTGCCCGATAGGCGACCCTTATCGATCGTCGTTCCGGCACCGGTGAAGAAGCCCTTGACAAAGCCAACTCCCCAGCTGAGGTGCATGGTAGGCAGCGCGATTGCCAGGGCGATGCGAGATTTCAGACTCAAGCCAGAGGCAGTAACGGCAAGTGCAAAAATGGCGGCCAAATAGACTGCCCAAGGCAGAATTCCAAGGATTTGGCCAAACGCCAGCAAGACCAAACCAGCAAACAATCCGAGCACCAACACCGGTGGCGCGAAGTATCTGGTTGAGGCGCCTCGAATGTCACGCTTGGTTAGGTCACCGCGCCAGATTCCGGTCGAATAGAACTGCTTGACCAGGTTCGAGAATCGACCTCGAGGCCAATAGGTGACGCGCAGCTCGGGCGAGAACCAAACCAGTCCACCAGACTTCTTGATGCGCTGAGCCAAATCCCAGTCTTCACCACGGATGATGGCTTCGTCATACCCGTTGACTCGGGTAAGTGCCGATTTCTTGAAGATGCCGAGATAGGCGCTTTCGGCCTCGCCCGCTTCTCCACCAACGTGATAACTCGCGCCACCGATTCCGAAACGACTCTTGTAGGCCCAAGCCACAGCCTTTTGGAATGAACTCTTGCCCTTGGCATCCATGATGCCGCCGAGCTGCTCGGCACCAACCTCGAGGAGGATTCGAATGCCGTCGGCGATGTAGCCCGGTGCTAGCTCACTGTGCGCATCGACTCGAACGATGTAATCGTGTTTCGACTGGCGAATGGCCTCGTTCAAGCCGACCGTGGTCAGACCGCGAGGGTTGTCGATAAAGCGAAGGTTTGAAACGCGCTTCGCCAACTCGGCCGCTACCGCATTGGTTTTGTCGTGCGAAGGCCCGAGGGCAAGGATGATTTCTAACTCACCCGGATAGGCCTGATCGAGGATGCTTTGAACCGATGCTTCGAGGTGCGACTCTTCATTCAGCACCGGCATGATGACGGTTACCGCTGGGCTTGAAACGGCCATGGTTAGTCGATCGTGTCAGAGCCGGTATGCACGTTGTAGGCGTTGATTACTTCAAGCGGATCGCCATCCATGATCAATTCGCCCTTTTCGATCCAGATAACACGAGTGCAGGTGTCAAGGATCGACTTCATGCTGTGGCTGACCAAGAAAACGGTTCCGGCGCTGTCGCGCATCTCACGCATGCGTGCCTCGGAACGGTTGCGGAACTCCTGGTCACCAACCGCAAGCGCTTCGTCGATGATCAAAATGTCGTGGTCACGCGATGCCGCAATCGAAAAACGCAGGCGGGCAGACATACCCGATGAATAGGTGCGCATCGGCAGGTCGATGAATTCTTCGAGCCCGGCGAATTCTGTGATTGCCTTGGTGTTCTCGATCATCTCTTTGCGACCGAAGCCCATTGCGAGGCCACCGAGCAGAATGTTCTTCTCACCCGAAAGGTTTGGCAAGAGCACAGCTCCGACGCCGAGCAAGGCCGGCTTAGCCGATGCGTAAACTGCTCCACCCTGAATCGGGGTCAAACCGGCAATCGCACGCATCAGGCTGGACTTGCCCGAGCCGTTGCTGCCGATGATGCCAACCGACTCGCCTTCGTAAACGGTGAAACTCAAGCCCTTGACGGCGTGAACCTCGCGAAGACCAAGCTTTCTGGCAAAGCTCTTGCGTCCCGTGGTAGCGCCTTTAGTTGCGCGACGACCACTCGAAAACACCTTGTAAATGATGTGAACATCGTCAACCACGACGACCGGCTTGGTGCTGACCGGCTTCTTAGCTGCTTTAGTCTTCTCGGCCATAGCGCTCTTCCGCCTTCCAGAAAAATAGGATTCCAAGACCGAGGGTCACGATTGCCCAGGCCAGCGCGGCCAACCACATGAACGGTGTAGTTGTGTAACCGGCAACACCGACGCCACGAGCGAGGCTGACGAAGACATAGACCGGGTTGTACTTTTCGATCTCAAGCGCCAGTGGGTAGTTCTTCAAGACGTGTTCCATGTTGAAGAAGATTCCACTGGTGTAGAAAACGATTCGAACCACAAAAGGAATCAACTTGGTTAGGTCTTGGATGTGGACAGTGAGTCGAGCCGAAATAAGCGCGAGCCCGGTGCTGAACATGATCATCAAGAAGGTGATTGGCAGCAGTAGCACCCAAGCCCAAGTGATCGGCTGCGCGAAGACGACCCAGGTGAGCAAGAGCAAAACCATCTGAGGAAGCAGGTTGAAGATCTGCTGGATGGTTGCCTGAATCGGCAGAAGCATTCTCGGGAAGCTCAGCGAACGAACCAGACCAAGGTTGCCGGTTACCGAACCAGCACCGGCACCGAAAACACCCGAGATAAACGAGTAAAGAAAAACGCCGGTGAACAAGAACGGGATGTAGTTATCTGGGCGGTTTGAACCCAACAGGACACCGAAAATGAGGCCGTAGACCAGCGCTGTGAAGGTCGGCAGCAATACTGTCCACCAGCGACCGAGGCGGTTTCTGGCATTTGCCGCCTCGCTGTTGAAACGAGCCATGGTGAAGGCAAAGTCGCGGCGCTTCCAAGCTTCGGCAAGGTATTCGAGAAGGGCCGGGCGAGCGCCAACGCGCTTCAGTCCGTGTTCCCGTGCGTAGTCGGCAAGACTCATTCGGGCTCCTTCGGTTCGTAGATTTTCTAGTGAAAGTCTACCGCCGAGGGGCTTCAGACCGGCTTAGGTGAGGGTGGCTACTTCTTGATTTCGGCTGCGAACTTGGCCTGAATATCGGCGTGAATCTTGCCGAAATTTGGGTATACCGGGTCATAAACCGGCGGTGTGATATTCAGAGACTTGATTCCATAGGCCTTTGCCTTGCCGGCAAGGTTCTTGTATTCGAACAGCATGCCGCTAGGAATGTCGGTCTTCACCAGTTCTTTTCCGGCAGACATAATCTGCTGAACGCGACCCAAAACGTTAGCCGGGTCCATCTGCTTCAAGACCTGGTCTTCAACCTCGTGCTGGCGTCGCATGCGGTCATAGTCATTGGTGCTGTGACGTGAGCGGGCATACCAAAGCGCGGTGTAACCGTTCATGTGCTGTTGCCCAGGTTCAATCCAACCCTTGACGTCTGAAAGGTCATCTTTCTGACCACCAATCGGCAAGCGCTGCTGAACGTTGATGTCAATACCACCGAGTGCATCGATAAGGCTCGAGAAGGCGGCCATGTCGACCATCACGTATGACTGAATCTTTAGACCGGTCACATACTGAACCGCGTCGCGCGTGGCCTCAACGCCGGGAGTCGAGCCATGCTTGACCGCATCCGGGTAGAGGTCTTGGTGACTATCCATGACGTTCTTGTAGATCGCGTTGATCAAACACTCGAAGCCACAGTTCCAGCCGTTTGGATAGACCTTGAGCATTGGCGAACCGGCCACAAAGCCGACGTGCTGCAGGTTGCGCGGAAGACCGATGTTAACCGCCTGACCAGTGGCGGCGTTGATGCTGATTACCGAGATGCTGTCGGGGCGAATTCCAAAACGATCGCGACCACTGTCGGCACCGAGCAGCATGATGTTGTAGCGGCCGTCGACCGGTGTGGTGAAGCCGCTCTGGTTAAAGATTGAGCCGAGTGCGCCGGCAGAAACACCCGCGGTACTTCCAGCCCAAGAAAGCCCCGATGTACCCAAGACTGCGGCAAGAGCCAGTCCGGCAAACGCAATCCAACGTTCGCGCTTGTAGAGTCGCCCGAGGCGCATAAGTCGCATGGTATCGATCGCTAGCACCGCAAACAAGAAACCGTAGATTCCGAGAACTAGAGCGAGAAAACCGAAAACAAAGTTCACCGGGATGAGTCTGAACAGCAGACCGTTTTTATCGACCAGGCCCACGATGATCGTGATTAGGGCGATGGCCCAGAAGGTCAGGGTCGCGGTGATGCCGACTCTGGCTAGTTTGCGGTTTCCGGCGACCAGCTGAGCCGAGCCCGGAACCACGAGGGTAAGCAAAATTAGCCACCAAGCGCGCTTATAAAGCTGCTCCGGGGTGACTCGCTCGACCTTACGGAATGGACCTAGATTTGAGATTTGAGCTTCGCATTCTTCTCGGCGACCTGCTCTTTAAGCGATTCGCCATAGGCCGACATCGCAGCAGAAAGCTTCGAATCTGAAGAACCAAGGATGCGTGCCGCGAGCAAACCCGCGTTCTTGGCACCGTTGATTGAGACGGTTGCAACCGGGATGCCGGCCGGCATCTGCACGATTGAAAGCAGTGAGTCCATGCCGTCGAGCTTGGCCAGCGCCACCGGAACACCGATGACCGGCAAGGTGGTAACCGAGGCAACCATGCCCGGAAGGTGTGCTGCTCCACCGGCGCCGGCGATGATCACCTTTAGTCCACGACCGGCAGCGGCCTTGCCCCACTCGATCATGCGTTCTGGGGTGCGGTGCGCAGAAAGCACCTCGACTTCATATTCGATGCCAAAGTCTTTCAGCACCTGCGCGGCATCTGACATGACCGACCAGTCTGAATCTGAGCCCATGATTACACCGACAACAGGGTTTGACATGAGTGGCTCCTTAGAAATCTGACAACTTTGAAATTTTACCTAGGCGAAGGTGATTATCCGCGGAGCAAAACGGCCGCAGCGCCCTTGGCTTCGGCGAGCGCGAATTCCAAATCATTCGAGACCACGGTTACGTGACCCATCTTTCGACCGGCGCGAGCCCCCTTGCCATAGGTGTGCACCTTGGCGGTTGGGTGTGCGGCGAGCGCCTTGTCGTATGCCTGAACGAAGTTGTTCTTATCATCAACACCGAGCAGGTTGACCATCACGGCGTGAGCCGCGGTTGGCTTGGTTGACCCGAGTGGCAGGTCTGAAACGGCACGGATGTGCTGCTCGAACTGGCTGGTCACCGAACCCTCGATGCTGAAGTGGCCGGAGTTGTGCGGGCGCATTGCCAACTCGTTGATCAAGAGGCGGCCGTCGCGGGCTTCAAACATCTCGACTGCCATGACGCCGGTAACCTCGAGCCCTTCGGCTACCTTGCGAGCAATCTCGGCGGTTGCCTCGAGTGTGTCTGCACTGGCATCCGGGGCTGGTGAAATAACGACCGAACAGACGCCATTCTCTTGGATGGTCTGCACCAGCGGCCAAGCCTTGAACTCACCACTTGGGCGACGTGCGCTGAGCTGGGCGAGTTCACGCACGAAGTCGACCTTCTCTTCGGCCAGCAGGCTGCCGCCGTACTGCTCGAGGTTACCTAGCCAGTCGATGGCGTCATCGGCCGAGCGAACTACACGAACGCCCTTGCCGTCATAGCCGCCGATCGGAGTCTTCAAAATTGCGACGCCGCCGTGCGTATCGATGAAGGTCTGTAGCGCATCGGCATCCTGGATTTCTGCCCAGGCCGGCATCGGCAAACCTAGTGCACCGAGACGCTTGCGCATCTTGAGCTTGTTCTGTGCGAAGGCCAGGGCCTTGCTCGGTGGGTTGACTTTTACTCCCTCGGACTCGAGAGCCTCAAGCACTGGCAGCGGAACGTGCTCGTGATCAAAGGTGATGACATCTACTGTCTGCGCAAACTCACGAACCACATCGAGGTGGGTGTAGTCGCCAACCTGAGTGGTGGCTAGGGCAGCTGACGAGCCTTCGGCTTCGGAGAGCACCTTTAGGTCAAGGCCTAGGTTGATTGCCGGCGGTGTCATCATTCGGGCCAGCTGGCCGCCACCGATTACGCCTACAGAAGCCATGACACCAATCCTTTATTCGTCTGCTTCTAGTTTAAAGCTTCGCGACTAGGCCCTGGATCTCGGCCACCAGTTTCTTCGCCTTCGGCAAGGCCGGAAGTTCGACGATTTCGCCGCCGACGATGGTGAGCTGAATCTTGCGGCTATCGCCCAACTGCACATCGGTAACCTGGGCAAAGTTCGCCTCAATTCGACGCTGGCCCATCAGACCCGACCGATAGAGAACTCGGGTGGTGAAGATGTCTACATAGGCACTTAGATAACGCAGAACCGGGATGAGCCACAGGAACAGTGCAATGGCGCCGGCCACCGAGTAAAGGGTGATGTTCATCCATTGCTCAGGCAGTCGACCGCTGTAGAACGAGACAACGAAGCTCGAAGCAGCTAGAGCCAAGAACGGAAAGAACAGACGAATCGCTCGCGGGCGAATGCGCGCGATGCGACGTGACTCTATAAAACTTTGGCTCATGACTCAATTGTGGCGCAGGTGAACGATGTCGCCCGCCGAAACCGCAAACAGTTCTCGGGCACCGTCGGGCTGAATCAAGATTCGACCGGTTGCGTCTATGCCGACTCCATTGCCGGTCACTTCTTGGTCACCAGGCATCATGGCGCGAACTCGGCGTCCGATTGAACCGCAGCGGGCTACCACTTCGTCACGAATCCCGCTGGCCACCGCGTCTCCCCCGGCCTCAACAAACCGCAAATACAGTGCTCGAAGTTCGCCGAGATAGGCAGCCAAAATCTTGTCATTCGAAAGCTCGGTCGAATTGCCAGCCAACGCCGAGCCTCGCTTCGCCTGCTCTAGGGCAATCGACGTGGCGGTTTCAACCGGCAGGTCATCCTGGTTTTGGCTGATATTGATGCCGGCACCGATGACCACACCCGAAAAGTCGCTGACCAACTCGCTGAGGATGCCCGAGATCTTGAGGTCACCGACCAACACATCGTTTGGCCACTTCACGGCCACGCTTTCGCCCGGGATGAACTGCCCGACCGCGCGGGCCATCGCCAAACCGGCGAGCAGCGGCAACCATCCAAAAGATGTTGGCGGCAGCGCGTGACCCGAGGCCGAGTTTGGCTTGAGCAATACCGAAATAGCGAGCGAGCTTCCGGCGGGTGACGACCACTGGCGGCCGGTGGCGCGACCGCGACCGGCGGTTTGATGACCCGAGACCAACACGGTCAGGTCTGGGCGATCGGCGGCGACCGCGACCAGGTCAGTGTTGGTTGAACCGGTGCTGTCGACGTAGTCGAGTCGGTTTACCAGTTGACGACTGAGCTCAAAATCCATGGGGTTAAGGCTATCGGGTGACCCCGAGACCCCGCGGCACTGTAGGAAGTTAACAGCAGAATTAGCGATTCACAGTGGCAAACCTTCAACAGTTTTGGTGGTTTCGCTGGATAGAGTGGTTTGCATGGCTGAAGAAATGACCTACACAACCGCGATTCGTCTGAACCCAGACATCGCTACCACCGCGGGCAAGCTCGAAGACATGCGCAACCGTTACCACCAGGCTGTGCACGCGAGCGGCGAGGCTGCGATTGCCAAGCAGCACGCCAAGGGCAAGAAGACCGCGCGCGAGCGCATCGAGATGCTGCTCGACCCAGGTTCATTCGTCGAGCTAGACGAGTTCGTTCGCCACCGTTCAACCGCTTTCGGCATGGACAAGAACCGCCCTTACGGTGACGCTGTAGTCACCGGTGTCGGAACCATCCACGGTCGCCAGGTCGCACTCTTCTCGCAGGACTTCACCATCTTCGGTGGCTCACTTGGTGAGGCAGCCGGAAACAAGATCATCAAGGTCATGGACCTAGCCATCGCCACCGGTGTTCCGATCATCGGAATCCTCGACTCGGGAGGCGCTCGCATCCAGGAGGGTGTGGTTGCGCTCGGTAAGTACGGCGAAATCTTCAAGCGCAACACCATGGCATCGGGCGTTATCCCTCAGATTTCGATCATCATGGGCCCTGCCGCCGGTGGCGCCGTATACTCGCCTGCACTAACCGACTTCGTGATCATGGTCGACAAGACCTCGAACATGTTCGTGACCGGCCCAGACGTCATCAAGGCCGTTACCGGTGAAGACGTTGGCATGGAAGAGCTCGGTGGTGCACGCACGCACAACCAGACCTCTGGTGTTGCTCACTACCTAGCCGAGGACGAGGTCGACGCAATCGACTACGCTCGCTCGCTGCTCAGCTACCTTCCTGAAAACAACCTCTCTGAGACCGTGGTTTACGCGGCCGAGGGTGAACTTGAAATCACGGATGAAGACCAGAAGCTCAACACCATCATCCCTGACTCACCAAACCAGCCATACGACATGCGCGCGGTCATCGAGTCAATCGTTGATGGCCACGAGTTCCTCGAGGTTCAGCCACTTTTCGCTCCGAACATCTTGATCGGTTTCGCTCGCGTCGATGGTCGCAGCGTCGGCATCATCGCCAACCAGCCACAGCAGATGGCCGGAACACTGAACATCGAGGCCGGCGAAAAGGCCGCTCGTTTCGTTCGCTTCTGTGACGCGTTCTCGATTCCAATCATCACCCTGGTTGACGTTCCTGGTTACCTACCGGGCACCGACCAGGAGTGGGCCGGCGTCATCCGCCGCGGTGCCAAGTTGCTCTACGCCTACGCCGAAGCAACCGTTCCACTGGTCACCGTCATCACCCGCAAGGCTTACGGAGGCGCATACATCGTTATGGGCTCGAAGCAGCTCGGTGCCGACATCAACCTCGCTTGGCCAACCGCCGAGATCGCGGTTATGGGTGGTCAGGGTGCAATCAACATTCTTTACCGCAACGAGATCAAGGCCGCCGAAGAAGCAGGCCAGGATGTCGCTGCAGTGCGTGCGCGCCTAGCCGCGGAATACACCTACAACGTGGCCAGCCCATTCTTGGCTGCCGAGCGTGGCGAGCTGGATGGAATCATTGAGCCGGCCGCTACCCGCATCCAGGTAATCAAGGCGCTTCGTGCACTGCGCACCAAGCGTTCGAGCTTGCCGCCGAAGAAGCACGGAAACATTCCACTGTAATGAGCGGAAAGCACGCGGCCGAGGAAGGCAAAGAGGCTAACCTGCAGGATGCCCTGCAGGTAGTTCGTGGCGCCCCGACGGCCGAAGAACTGGCAACCGTGATTGCGGTATTGGCCGCTGCGCACGCCGAAGAAGAGGCCTCGGCCACCGGCTTTGAGCGCAAACTCAAGTCATCCTGGTCGCGCAATGCGGCGGTTATGCGCCCGGCAATCGTGCCTGGCCCTGGCCAATGGCGCGGCGCGTATCGTTCTGGTCTCAACTAGGGCCCTGCGGCTAAAACTTTCTTCTATTTCTGCGTTTTCTCAGTAGGCTTTCATCAAGCCAAAGAGTAAAGGAAACGCAATGACGCGCACACCATCACAGATCGACAAAATCGCCGATGCTTGGGTAGACAAGATCGCCGAACTTCAGCCGACTTTCGCGACCTACATCGGCCGTCCAGGTGGCGACGACAAGCTCGATGACCACTCGCCAGAGGCCGACGAGGTCATGCATGCAGAGATCAAAAAGGTATTGGCTCAACTGGCCACCGCTACCCCAACCGACAAGGTAGATGAGGTCACCCTCGACGCGATGACCCGCGACCTAGAGCTCGGAGTGGAACTTCACGATGCCAAGGTGGAACGTCGCAACCTCAACAACATCGCTTCGCCGGCACAGGGCATCCGTGACATCTTTGACCTTTCGAAGACCGAAACCGAGGGCGACTGGCAGAACCTAGTGGCTCGTATGAATGCGGTCGCCGATTCACTAGATGGCTACATGCGCAGCCTGCGTCTAGGCATCGACGCCAAAGACACCCCGGCCCGCCGCCAGGTGTTGACCAACATCGAGCAGGCCGAACAGATCGCAGCAGCCGACGGCTTCTTCAAGACCTTCGCGGCTAACGCCAAGCTGAGCAATGGCGAACTGCCGGCCAGCCTAAAGACCGAGGCTGAGAAGGCGGCCGATGCCGCAACCGCCGGCTATGCCAAGTTTGTCGACTTCTTGAAGCACGAGCTCTTGCCAGCTGCAAACGAAGAGGATGCCATCGGCCGTGAGCGCTATGCGCTGTTCAGCCGCAGCTTCTTGGGCGCCAAGGTTGATCTAGACGAGACCTACGAGTGGGGCAAAGAAGAGCTTGCTCGAGTAACCGCCGAGCAAGAGGCCGTAGCACGTGAGATCAAGCCGGGCGCATCCGTGCTCGAAGCAATCGAATTCTTGGATAACGACCCAAGCCGCAAGCTGCACGGAACCAAGGCGCTGCAAGAGTGGATGCAAAACCTCTCGGACACCGCGATCGCGAAGCTCAGCGGAACCCACTTTGACATCGCCGAACCACTGAAGAAGCTCGAGTGCATGATCGCTCCGACCCAGTCGGGCGGCATCTACTACACCGGCCCGACCGACGACTTCAGCCGTCCTGGACGCATGTGGTGGTCGGTGCCGGTTGGCGTCGAAGAGTTCGACACCTGGCGCGAAACCACCACCGTTTATCACGAGGGTGTTCCGGGTCACCACCTGCAGGTGGCACAGGCTGTCTACAACCGCGAAGAGCTAAACACTTGGCGTCGCCTTGCCTCTTGGACCTCTGGTCACGGCGAGGGTTGGGCCCTCTATGCCGAGCGCCTAATGGCAGATCTTGGCTTCTTGGATGACCCAGGCGACCGCCTAGGCATGCTCGACGGTCA
>Ga0213919_1000333_pt1 | contig 21917 bp, 18 predicted proteins | sample McNCre317MG_FD_161056 | JGI IMG/M metagenome (GOLD analysis project Ga0213919, IMG submission 161056) | Freshwater microbial communities from McNutts Creek, Athens, Georgia, United States - 3-17 MG | ecosystem: Environmental > Aquatic > Freshwater > Creek | place: USA: Georgia | collected... | reverse complement strand
CTGTGCCCGCGAACGGCTGCACCAGCAGGAATCCTACGTGTTCGGCACCCGCGTCGAAGTCCTCACCTGGGGCGTCGCCGAGGACAGATCCCGTGCCGCTGTCGCCGAAGTGCTGCGCGAGTTCGACCGCCTGCACCGCGCCTACCACGCCTGGGAGCCGTCCGAACTCACCGCGCTGAACGAGGCCATCGCCGCCGGTCGGCGCGACATCCCGGTATCGCCGGAGCTTGCCGCGATGCTCGTCGACGCCCAGGCCATCGCCGCCGCCGGCGATCAGCTCTTCAACCCGGCCATCGGCCAGCTGATCGCCCAGTGGGGCTTTCACACCGACAGCTTCCCCCCCCACCGCCCCGACCCGGTCCGGCTCGCCGCGCTGGTCGCCGCGCATCCGCAGATGGCCGACCTCACCGTCGCCGGCCACACCGTGAGCAGCCGCAACCCGGCAGTGCAACTCGATCTGGGCGGCTACGCCAAGGGCTACGCGCTGGACCGGGCGGCCGCCATCCTCAGGGCCCACGGCATCGCCGACGCGCTCATCAACATCGGTGGCAACGTGCTGGCCCTCGGCAGCAAGGGCGAGCAGCCCTGGCGGGTCGGCATCCAGCACCCCCGCGAGCCACGCCCGCTGGCCACCCTGCCGCTGCGCGACGGCGAGGCCATCGGCACCTCGGGTGACTACCAGCGCTTCTTCGAGATGGACGGCCAGCGTTACTGCCACCTCCTCGATCCGCGCAGCGGGCAACCGGCCCGGGGCACCCAGGCGGTCACGATCCTCGTCACGCCGCGTGCTGCGGGTGGCCGCTCGGCCGGCACGCTCTCGGACGCCGCCAGCAAGCCGCTATATCTGGGCGGCGAGGCCTGGCGCGCCTACGCCCGCCGCCTCGGCATCGACCACGCGCTGCGCGTCGATGCCGACGGCCACATCGAAGTCACCCGCGCGCTGCACGGCCGCCTGCAGTTCGGCGACGACGTCGGCAAGGTGAGCGTGCTAGACTGATTTTATGGCGCACCGCACAACCTGTCCCTCCTGAGGAAGCGCATTGAGGTCATCCATCCTTCCGTTCTGGCGCGCGATGCTTGCGGACCCGAGGCGCATCGGTGCCATCGCGCCCTCCAGCCGCTCGCTCGGCGACGCGATCACCCAGGAGGTAATGTCCAGGAGGCCTGGTCACGTGATCGAACTGGGAGCGGGCACGGGCGCCATCACCAGGACACTGCTGGGCCAGCGTGCCCATTTCGACAGTTTCGCCATCATCGAGCGTTCGTCCCGCCTCGCGCACGGCTTGTCACGACGTTTTCCGGGGCTGGCGATCCACCCGATCTGCGCGTCGCAACTCGATACGCTGCATCGGGGACAGGTTGATGCCATGACCGTCGTTTCGTCTCTGCCGTTCCGCTCCCTGCCCCGCGAGGATCGCAAGCGGATCGAACAGGCCATCATCCGTCTGAGCCGGCGCAGCCGGGAGTTCCGCATGATTCAGTACAGTTATCTCGGGTGCCTGCCTTTCCCCCTCGGCGACCTGGCGCCGCTGCAGTGGACCCGGCGCAGAACGGTCTTGGTCAATCTCCCGCCGGCGACGGTCTGGGTGCTTGCTCCGCGTACCCCGTAAATCTGGGCAGGCCGGTGCGATGGGGCGCGATTTGACGCACATCCGGAACACGGTTGGTCGCCTCGTCGGCACGCCGGCGTTGCACGTGCGCCTGATGATCTTTGGTGCCGCCCTCACGCCTCTCATGATCTGGCTGATTTCCGGCGGCAGGCTGGCCCGCCCCGGTGAGACCGCGGCGTGGGCCGTGCTGTGCGCGTTGCTGGGGGCATCCGCCCCGGGCCGATGGGCACGCTTTGGCGCCTATGCTCAGAGCCTGATGCTGCCCATGACCCTTGCCTGGATCGGTGCGGTGGCCAGTACCGGGATGGGGCCGTCGATCGCCAGCCTGGAGTCGGTGACGGCGGGCGCTTACAAGGAGGTCTGGGCAGCGCTTCTCGTGGTCTTGCGGGCACCGGGTTTCCTGCTTGCCGCGGGGGCGGCCCTGCTGATGACAATGGTGGCGACGCGCCTTGCCTATCGGTACCGCTAGCAATCGGGTGGCTGCTCGGGCCTGCTTTTCCTGCTCCTGCTGCTGCCGGCGTCTGCTGCGGTGATGGACGCAGCCGGCTTCCATGGCTTCGCCCGGCTTGCCGGCCCTGAAGCCCGGGCCTCGGTTCCCTGGCTTTCCCACCTCGAGGTGCTGAAAGCCAGCCTCACCAAGCTCGTCATGCGCAGCGCCGAGGCGCGAGCGAGCGAAATAACGCCGCTGCGATCCGCGCTGGACGTCAGGCCGGCCTTCCGGACTGAAGCGGGCGTCGCCCTTTTCATCATCGGCGAATCGCTACGTGCAGATTCCCTGCTCACTCCGGGCCGTGGCCGGGGGTCGGCGGAACTCCAGGAGCGCCTTGACCGCGGCTTGGGCACCCGCCTGCCCGATGCATGCGCCGGTGGAAACGGCACTTTCATCGCGGTGCCCAAGCTCCTGACCGCTGCTCCGGGCGAGGCTCCACCGTCGGACACCGCGCGGCCCAGCCTGCTGGCCCTGGCTCGGGCGGGCGGTGCGAAAACGGCCTACATCAACAATCACGAGATCTGGGTTATGCCCGAGACCGGGCACGATCTCGTGCAGAAAATCTCGTCGATCGAGAGCAGCAGCTACGACGAAGTGGCGACTGAAGCCGTGGAGAATTTCATCTGGCGCGAGAAGGGCGCGCACAGCCTGGCCATCGTGCTGCATCTGTACGGCCAGCATTTCTTTTATGAAGACCGCTACCCCGGCGATTTTTTTGGAGCCGAAGTGGCGACCGCCTCCCCCGCTGTGCTCGAAGAACTGCGCTACCAGCGGGCCGCCGAATATGGCGCCCATATCCTGACCCGCGCCGGGAGAATGCTGGACAGCCTCTCGGTGCCGGCTTATCTGGTGTTCACCAGCGACCACGGTGAGAACCTCCCTTCCGATGGAACTGGTAAGCGTTTCCACGCCGGGCCGGTCAATAGCCGTCAGGACACCCTGGTGCCCGCGCTCGTGCTATGGAACAGGGCTTTCGTTAACGCGGGGCGGCAGCGCCGACTTGAGCCCCTGCAGCATGCCGCGCTGATCACCCACCAGAACCTCGCCCTCGCATGGCTCGCGTTGCTCGGTGCCCCGCATCCACTTTCGCCCGCTGCCGACCCGATGACCTGGGGCTCGGCTAGCATCGGCGCGCCGGCGGGTCCGTTGCGCTGCGCCGAGCTGCCGCGCTGACACGCCGTTGTCACACCGGGCGCATTCCGGCTTGCCGGCCCGGGCCCTTCGGATAGAATCGGCAACATGATCGGCATTCTCCTCATCACCCACGGCAGCCTCGGCGAGGCGCTCATCCAGTGCGCCTGCCATGTGCTGAACAGGCGCCCGCCGCAGATCCTGCAGCTGGGCATGTCGGGTCAGGACGATCCCCTCGACGCACTGCCCCTGGCCCGCCGCCTGCTCGGTCTGGTCGATAGCGGCGCCGGTGTGCTGATCCTCACCGACATTCTGGGTGCCACGCCCGCCAACACCGCCACCAAGCTCCTCGAGACCGGGCGTATCGAAGGCGTGGCCGGGGTCAATTTGCCCATGCTGCTGCGGGCGATCACTTATCGTGAGCGGGATATGGAGCTCCTGCTGAAGAAAGCCGTCGCCGGCGCCTGTGAAGGCGTCGAGCACCTGAAGTAACCCGCCAACACCACAAGAACCGGTCCCCGATGTGGACCCGGAGATACGTCATGCCTCGCCAGGAAGCACTCATCGTCAACAAGCTCGGCCTGCACGCGCGGGCGTCCGCCAAGCTCACCCAGACCGCCAGCGCCTATGCCTGCGACGTGTGGCTCGAACGCAACGGCAAGCGGGTCAACGCCAAGAGCATCATGGGCGTCATGATGCTCGCTGCCGCCAAGGGCAGCACCATCGTCATTGACACCGAGGGCGCCGATGCCGATGCTGCAATGTCTGCCCTCCAGGCCCTGATCGCCGACCGGTTCGGCGAAGGGGAGTGAGGCCCGCAACCGGACCGCTTCGCACCCGGCTCCTTTCGGCGCCGTCGACAGTTCATCACCGATAAGGCCGCGCCATGAGCTTCACCGTCCACGGACTCCCGGTCTCCCAGGGTATCGCCATCGGCCATGCCCACCTGGTCTCCCATGCCTTGCTGGAGGTTGCCCATTTCACCGTGGCGCCCAAGCATGTGGAGGCGGAGGTGGCCCGCCTGCATGAGGCCGTTGCCGCGGTCAAGGCCGATCTCGTCGGCCTCAAGGCCGTCTCCGGCCCGGCACCGTCCGAGGTCGATGCCTTCCTCGGCATGCACCTCATGTTCCTGGAAGACCCGATGCTGGTGGGTGCCGCCGAAGCGCTGATCCGCAACCGCCGTGCCAATGCCGAATGGGCGCTGGTGCAGCAGATGGAGCAACTGGTCGATCAGTTCGAGGCCATCGAGGACGCCTACCTGCGGGAGCGCAAGGCCGACGTGGTGCAGGTCGTCGAGCGGGTCGTCAAGGTGCTGCTCGGCCACCCCGGCCATCTGCCGCCCAAGCGCAAGGACGGGCTGGGCACCATCGTCGTCGCCCATGACCTGTCGCCGACCGACACCATCGGCTTCAAGGATCATGCGGTGGCCGGCTTCATCACCGACGTGGGCGGCCCGACCGGCCACACCGCCATCGTCGCCCGCAGCCTGTCGATCCCGGCCGTCGTCGCCTTGCGCCACATCCGCCATGTGGTGAAGGACGACGAGATGATCATCATCGACGGCACCCGCGGTGTCGTCATCGTCGACCCTGACGAGCGGGTGCTCGAGGAATACCGTCTGCGCAAGACGGCCGTCGAACTGGAGCGCTCCAAGCTCAAGCGCCTCAAGTCGATGCGTGCCGCGACGCTCGACGGCGAGGAGGTGCACATCCTTGCCAACATCGAACTGCCGTCGGACGCGCAGCAGGCCAAGAGCGTCGAGGCCGACGGCGTCGGCCTGTTCCGCACCGAGTTCCTGTTCATGAGCCGCGACTCCTGGCCCGACGAGGACGAGCAGTTCGAGGCCTACCGCAGCGTGCTCAAGACTTTGCCCGGCAAGCCGGTCACCGTGCGTACCCTTGACGTCGGCGCCGACAAGGAGCTCGAGGGCGCCACCCGCCAGGAGGACAACCCGGCCCTTGGCCTGCGGGCGATCCGCTACTGTCTGTCCGAGCCGAAGATGTTCCTCACCCAGCTGCGCGCGCTGCTGCGCGCCAGCCATTACGGCAAGCTGAAGATCCTGATCCCGATGCTGGCCAGCAGCCACGAGATCGACCAGACGCTGATCATGCTCGACAAGGCCAAGGCCCAGTTGCGCGAGCGCAAGATCAAGTACGACGAAAGCGTGCCGGTGGGCGGGATGATCGAGATCCCCGCCGCCGCGCTGTGCCTGGGCGCCTTCACGCGGCGCCTGCAGTTCCTGTCCATCGGCACCAACGACCTGATCCAGTACACGCTGGCCATCGACCGTGGCAACGAGGCGGTCGCCCACCTCTACAACCCGCTCCATCCCGCGGTGCTGCGGCTGATCCACCAGACCATCCAGACTGGCGCGAAGGCCGGCGTCGAGGTGTCGGTATGCGGCGAGATGGCCGGCGATCCGGACTGCGCCCGCCTGCTGATCGGCATGGGCCTGCGCCAGTTCTCGATGCACCCGGCGCAGATCCTCGAGGTGAAGCAGGAAATCCTGCGCGCCGACGCCACCGACCTAGGCCCCAAGGTCCAGCGTCTGCTCAAGCTGGACGACCCGGACCGGGTTCGCGAGGCCGTGGAGAAACTCTAGGATTCACCCCGATCCGGATCGCCCGGCCGGGCTGCGCCGCTCGCGCCAGCCTTCGACCAGCGAATACACCGCTGGCACGACGACCAGCGTCAGCAGCGTGGAGCTGACCATGCCGCCGATCACCGCGATGGCCAGCGGCTGGTTGGTCTCGTTGCCGGCGCCGAAGCCCGCTGCGGCCGGGGCCAGGGCCAGGATCACCGTCATCGAGGTCATCAGCACGGGCCGCATGCGGATCGGACAGGCATTGCGCAGCGCGGCGTCCACCTTCAGACCGTCGCCGCGGCGCTGGTTGGTGAGGTCCACCAGCAGGATGGAGTTCTTGGCGACCAGACCGATCAGCAGCACGAGGCCGATCATCGAGTAGATGTTCAGCGTCTGGCCGGTCGCCCACAGCGCGGCGACGCCGCCGACGATGGCCAGCGGCTGGGCCAGCATCACGATGGCCGGCTGCAGGAAGCTGTTGAACTGGCTGGCCAGCACCATGTAAAGCAGGGTCAGCGCCAGCAGGAAGGTGAAGCTCATGTATTGCTGGGTCTTGCCGAATTCTTCGGCCTGGCCGATCAGCTTGATCCGGTAGCCGCTCGGCAGCAGACCGGCGGCGGTCTGCCTGACCGCGGCGACCGCCTCGCCGAGGGGCATCGTCGGTGACGCAAAGAAGGTGGCGGCGTACTGCAGGTCGAAGCGGCCGATGACGGCCGGGCCGAGGGCTTCGCGGAAGCCGGCGACGCTGTCGAGACGGACCAGTTCGCCGGCCTTGTTGCGCAGGAAGATCTTCGACAGGTCGGCCGGCTGGGTGAAGCTTCCTTCCTTCGCCTTCACGCGGATGTCGTAGCGCTGGCCGTCGCCGGGTTCGTCGTTGTATTTGGCGATGTCGACGCCGCCGGTCAGCATGTTGATCGCCAGCGCCACGTCCTGGGTGGTCAGGCCGGCGTCGGCGATGCGCAGCCGGTCGGGGGCGAAGATCAGCTGCGGCAGGTCGAGCTGCAGGTCGGTGTCGATGCGGCCGAGGCCGGGCAGCACGGTGAGCGCGCGCTGCAGCGCGAGGGCGTGGCGGCCGAGCTCCGCCAGATTGTCGCCGGTCAGCACGAACTGCAGCGGTTCCCCGCGCTGGCCCTGGACCATCGGATAAGGCGCCGCGAAGACCCGCGCACCGGCGATCTGTGCGAACTCCTTGCGCAGCAGCGGGATCACTTCCTGCTGCGACAGGCGGCGTTCGTCCCGCGGCGCCATGCGCACGACGACGGTGCCCTGATTCACCTGTCCGGCGGCGCCGAGGCCGATCAGCGCGAACTCGGTGCGGATCTCCGGGTGGGCCGCCAGCAGGGTTTCGACTTCCTTCAGCTTGGCGTCGGTGTAATCGATCGACGAGCCCAGCGGCGTGCGCAGCGACACCAGGAAGCGCCCCTCGTCCTGGTCCGGTGCAAAGGCTTTGCCCACGCTGGCGAAGAAGAAGGCGCTGGAGGCGACCACCGCCACGGTGGCAAGCAGCACCCACAGGCGGTGGGTCAGCGCGGCGTCGAGGAGCTTAGCGTAGAGGGCGTCGAGGCCCGCGAAGAAACGGTCGAAGAGGCGATACACCGGGCCATGCTGCTTTTCGACCTTGAGGTAACGGGAGCACAGCATCGGCGTCAGCGTCAGCGAGACGAACAGCGACACCAGCACGCCGAAGGTGACGACCAGCGCGAAGCTGCGGAAGAACTGGCCGATGATCCCCGAGATGAAGGCCACCGGCGCGAAGATGCAGACCAGCGACAGCGTCGCCGCGATCACCGCGAAGACCACCTCCCGGCTGCCGTTCACCGCCGCCGACAGCGGGTCGGGGTCGAGTTCCTCGCGGTGGCGGAAGATGTTTTCGAGCACCACGATGGCGTCGTCGACGACCACCCCGATGAGCAGCAGCAAGGCCAGCATGGTCAGCGAGTTGAGGGTGAAGCCGGCGAAGTAGATCACCGCGATGGCCCCCAGCAGCGACACCGGGATGGCCAGCGCGATGATCAGCGTCGAGCGCACCGAGCGCAGGAAAACCCACACCACCAGCGCGGCGAGCAGGGTGCCCTCGAGCAGATGTTCCTTCAGGGAATCGACGATCTCGAGGATGAACACCGCGTCGTTGGAGACGACGGACAGCTCCATGCCCGGCGGCAGCGCGGGGCGCAGTTCGCTGTCGATGCGGGCCCGGATGCGTTCGGTGATTGCCACGGTATTGGCGTTGGCGATCTTGACGAGGCCCAGGCCTATCGTCGTGCGGCCATTGAAGCGGGCCAGCTGACGGTTGTCGGTGAGGCCGTCCTCGATCTCGGCGACGTCGCCGAGGCGGACCGGCGCCTGCTCGCGGAAGGCCAGGACCATGTCGCGCAGATCGTCCACCCGGTGGAATTCGAGGTCGAGCTTGACCAGGCTCTCGGTGGTGCGACCAACGACGAAACCGCCGGCGAGCTGCACGTGCTCCTTCGCGAAGGCGTCGGAAATGTCCTGGGCGGTGATGCGGTGGGCGGCCATCCGGTCGGGCAGCAGATTGACCCGGATCGTGCGGTCGCGACGGCCGCCGAGGCGAACCTCGCCGACGCCGTCGATGGTTTCGAGGCGCTTTTTCAGCACGTTGATCGCGTACTGGTTGAGCTGCTGCTGGGTGCGGTCGCCCTGCAGCGCCAGCCACATGATCGGCTGGGCGTTGGTCTCGACCTTGGCGACCACCGGCGGGTCCACATCCTTCGGCAGCCGGCGCAGCACCTGATTCACCTTCGACTGCACCTCGTTGAAGGCCACGTCCACCTTCTTCTCGAGCGAGAAGGTGATGTTCACCGTCGACACCCCCGGCGAGGACGTGGATTGCACGTGTTCGATGCCCGGCACGCTGTTCACCGCCGACTCGATGACGTTGGTGATGCTCGAATCGACGATGTCCGGGTTGGCGCCCTTCAGCGTCGTGGTGATCGAGATGACCGGAAACTCGATCTGCGGGAAGCGGTCCATGCCGACCCGCTGGTAGCCGATCACGCCGACCAGCACCAGCACCGCGCTCATCATCCACGCCAGCACATGGCGCCTGACCGACAGTTCGGGCAGGTTCATGGCCCGGCGGCGGCGGCTGGGGCCGCGGGCGTGTTGACCCTGACGGGGGCGCCATCGGTGAGGAAACCGGCGCCGTCTTCGGCGAGGGTCTCGCCGCCGGCGAGACCCTTGACGATCTCGACGCGGCCATCCTGCTTGGCGCCGGTCTCGACGATCCGCTGGCGGGCCTTGCCGTCGGCGACGACATACACCACCTTGCCGGCAGGGCGCAGCACGACGCTCTGTTCCGGGACCACGACCGCCGCCGGCTTGCGGCCGGTGACGATGGATGCATTGACCGTGCCGCCCGACAGCAGACTGCCGTCGTTGGCGACGCGCACCAGCACGTCTACGGCGCGGCTGGCCTCATTGACGGTCGGTTTGACGTCCTCGACGCGGCCTTCGATGAATGTGCCGGGCTGCTGCGGCAGGCCGAGACGCACCGGCTGACCGGGGCGGATACGGGCCGCGGCGGCTTCGGGGTAGGGCAGGTGGGCGCGCAGCACCCGGTTGGACACCAGGCGGAACAGCGGATCGCCGACCTTCACGTAGTCGCCCGGCGCGACGATCTGCGTGTCGATGACGCCATCCACCGGCGCGACGACCCTGGTGCGGCCCAGGTTGTGGCGGGTCGCCCCGCTGCGCGCCCTGGCGGTGGCCAGCTGGGCGTTCAGCGCGTCGCGCTGGGCGAGGGCCTCGTCGGCGCCGTTACGCGAGATGAAGCCCCGGGCGACGAGGTTCTGCTGGCGTTCGGCGAAGCGCTCGGCCTGGGCCGCGAGGGACTCGAGGCGGGCGATCTCGGCGGCGTCGGACTGACCCTGGATCTGGAAGTCGGTGGCGTCCAGCTCGGCCAGCGCCTGCCCCTTCTTCACCCGGTCGCCGCTGCGGGCCAGGACGGCGGTCACGCGGCCGGCCACCTCGGCGGCGATCTGCGGATCGACCAGCGCCTCGAGGGTGCCGAGGGTGTCCTCGGTCACCTCCAGTGCCATCTGCTGCGCGGTGAAGGTGGTGATCGGCGTGGCGGGTGGGCCGGACGGCTTGCCGGCTCCGTCGGGCTTGCCGCCGCAGCCGGCAAGCCCGAGGGCGAGGAGCAGGGAGACGCGGCGGGCAATGCGCATGGTCGGGGCCTCCGGACGGGCGGTGGGTTCGCTCAGCGCAGCGGGCGCTCGCCTTTCAGTAGGTGCTCGAGGGTTTCCCGCTCGCGGATGACCTGGACGGCATCGCCATCGACGAGCACCTCGGCAGCGCGCGGACGGGTGTTGTAGTTGGAACTCATCGTCATGCCGTAGGCGCCCGCCGAGAGGATGGCCAGCAGGTCGCCGGTCTCCACCGACAGATCCCGGTCGTGGCCGAGGAAGTCGCCGCTCTCGCAGATCGGGCCGACGACCTCGTAGCGGGTCGCCCGACCCGGCCGCGGGGCCACGGCGACGATCTCGTGCCAGGCGTCGTAGAGGGCCGGGCGGGCGAGGTCGTTCATCGCCGCGTCGATGATCGCGAAGTTCTTCTCGATGCCGGGCTTGAGGTATTCGATGCGGGTCAGCAGCAGGCCGGCATTGCCGACCAGGGAGCGGCCCGGCTCGAAGCACAGCGCCTCGTGGCGGCCCTCGAAGCGCTCGAGCAGCGGCTTGAGGTAGTCGGTGGGCGTCGGCGGCTCCTCGTCGCGGTAGCGGATGCCGAGGCCGCCGCCCAGGTCGATGTGGTCGAGCCGGATGCCTTCGCGGGCGAGCTGGTCCACCAGACCGAGGATCTTGTCCGCGGCTTCGGCCATCGGTGCCGGGTCGAGGAGCTGGGAGCCGATGTGACAGTCGATGCCGCTGATCTCGATGTGCGGTAGCCGCGAGGCCTTGCGGTAGAGGTCCAGCGCCTCGGTGAAGGCGACGCCGAACTTGTTGCTGCGCAGGCCGGTGGAGATGTAGGGGTGGGTGTTGGGATTGACGTCCGGGTTGACCCGGAAGGCGATCGGCGCGCGCTTGCCGAGGCTGCCGGCCACCTCGTTGAGGCGGTCGAGCTCGGCGGCGGATTCGACGTTGAAGCAGCCGATGCCGGCCTCCAGCGCGTCGCGCATTTCGTCACGGCGCTTGCCGACGCCGGAGAAGATCACCTTGCCGGCATCCCCGCCGGCGGCCAGCACGCGGGCCAGTTCGCCGCCCGAGACGATGTCGAAGCCGGCGCCCAGCTTCGCGAACACCGACAGGATGCCGAGGCTGGAGTTGGCCTTGACCGCATAACAGATCAGCGACTTGCGCAGGCCCAGCGCGCGTTGGTAGCTCTCGTAGGCGGTGGTGAGGGCGGCGCGGGAATAGACGTAGGTCGGCGTGCCGAAGCGCTCGGCGATCGCGGCGAGGGTGACCCCTTCGAGGGTCAGGCCGGCGGGGCCGGCCGTCAGCGTCGGGACGGGCAGGGCGGTCGTCATTGGGCGGAGTCCTGGGGAACGGGTTTGTTATGATCGGCGGCCGGCGCCGGGCTTGGCTTGGCGGCGGGTTTCGGAGCGGGCTTGGCGGCCGGCTGCGGGGGTTGCGGCATGTACAGCGGCCCCTTGATGCCGCAGCCTCCCAGCATGAGGAGGCCGCATGCCGCGGCGGCAATGGCGATGGTTCGCATGAGTTCCGCGCAAAAGCGGGAATGTTAACAGATCAAGGGGTAAGGCGATGGACGAAGCTGAATTCAACGCGCTGGCGGATGCCGAACTGGGGCGCCTCGAGGCCTTGCTGGACGCCTGTGGGGCGGATTTCGACTATGAGGTGAAGCCTGGTGGCGTGCTGGAGCTGGAGTTCGACAACGGCAGCAAGATCATCGTCAATCGCCACACCGCAGCGCGGGAGATCTGGCTGGCGGCGAAGTCGGGCGGCTTCCATTTTCGCCCGGAGGATGGGCGTTGGCTGGGCACGCGGGACGGGGTGGACCTCTACGCCGCGCTGTCCCGCTGCATGTCCGAGCAGGCCGGGGAGGCGGTCAGCCTGAAGCCTTGAGGCGCAGTCGGGCCGGGGAAGGTCCGACTGCGCCGCGCCCGCACGGCTATTGGGGCGAGGTGGGAATGTCGGGGGCCGGCGCCTCGTCGGCGGGCGTATTGCTGGCCGGCTCGGCGGGGGCGTCGGTCGGCGCGGCCGGGAGATTTTCTTTGTAGATCATCTCCTCGCTGCCGCCGGCCGGCTGGATGCGGATCAGGCCCGGCGGGGCGGTGGGATAGCTTTCCGGCACGCCGTCGAGGGCCTTGCGCATGTAGTTGATCCAGATCGGCAGCGCCACCGCACCGCCGGTCTCGCCGCTGCCGAGCTTGCGCGGCTGGTCGAAGCCGATCCATGCCACCGCGACGACGGTCGGCTGGTAACCGCAGAACCAGGCGTCCACGTATTCGTTGGTGGTGCCGGTCTTGCCGGCCAGGTCGCCGCGCTTGAGCGCCAGCGCCTTGGTTGCGGTGCCGCGGCGTACCACGTCCTTCATCACCGAGTCCATCAGGTAGGCGTTGCGCTCGTCGATGGCGCGTTCGGCGGTCTCGCCGGCTACCGGAGGGTCGACACGGGCGAGCACATGGCCGGCCTCGTCCTGGATTTCCTTCACGAGATAGGGCTCGATGCGGTAGCCACCGTTGGCGAAAACCGCGTAGCCGCGCAGCATCTGCCACGGGGTGACGGAGCCGGCGCCGAGGGCCATCGTCAGATAAGGGGGGTGGCGTTCGGCATCGAAGCCGAACTTGGTCACGTAGTCCTGGGCGTAGCGGGGACCGACCGACTTGAGGAGACGGATCGACACCATGTTCTTGGAGCGTGCCAGCGCGGTACGCAGGGACATCGGGCCGTCGTAGCGACCGTCGTAGTTCTTCGGTTCCCAGGCCTGGCTGCCGGTTTCACCGGCGGGGAAGGAGAGGGGGGCGTCGTCCACCACGCTGTTGGGCCCGTAGCCCTTCTCGAAAGCGGCGGAGTAGATGAAGGGCTTGAAGCTGGAGCCGGGCTGCCGCCAGGCCTGGGTGACGTGATTGAACTTGTTGCGGCTGAAGTCGAAGCCGCCGGCCAACGCGCGGATCGCGCCGGTGCGCGGGTCGGCGGCGGCAAAGGCGCCTTCGACTTCGGGCAGTTGGGTGATCTCCCAGTGGCTGTCGACGCGGATGATGCGGATCACTGCGCCGGGGCGGAGGCGCTTGTTGGTCGGCGCCTTGTCGCCGAGCATGCTGGATGCGAAGCGGAGGCCGTCGCCGGTGATGCGGATCGTTTCGCCGTAGCGGTAGGCGGTCACCGCGCCGCCGCCGGCGCGGATCACGATCGCGGCCAGCAGGTCGTCGTAATCCGGTATCTCGGCGAGCACCTCGTCGAGCGCCTCGGTCTGTTCGGCTTGCATCCGCGCCGGATCGACGTAGCTTTCAGCACCCCGGTAGCCGTGACGTCGGTCGTAATCCATCACCCCGCGGCGCAGGGCACGGTAGGCGGCCTCCTGCTCGGCCCGGTTGACCGTCGTGATGACCTTGATGCCGCGGGTGTAGGCCTCCTCGCGGTACTGCTCGTAGGCGATCTGGCGTGCCATCTCGGCCACGTAGTCGGCGCTGCCGCCAAAATCCGCGCCGTTGGTGACGACCTTCAGCGGCGTTGCGATGGCCTGTTGCTGCTCCGCTGCGGAGATGAAGCCGAGTTCGGTCATGCGCCGCAACACGTACTGCTGACGCAGCGCGGCACGCTTCGGGTTGACGACCGGGTTGTAGGCCGAGGGTGCCTTGGGCAGGCCGGCCAGCATGGCGGCTTCGGGAATGCTCAGGTCGCGGATCGATTTGCCGAAATAGGTCTGCGCGGCAACGGCAAAGCCGTAGGCGCGCCGGCCGAGGAAGATCTGGTTGATGTAGACCTCGAGGATCTGATCCTTGCTGAGATTCTGTTCGATCTTGAAGGCGAGGAGGATTTCGTAAAGTTTCCGCGATATCGTTTTTTCGCGGGTCAGGAAGAAGTTGCGCGCCACCTGCATGGTGATCGTCGATGCGCCCTGACGCTTGCCGCCGGTGGCCAGGTTGGCACCCGCGGCACGCAGGATGCCGAGGAAGTCGACGCCGGGGTGTTGATAGAAGCGGTCGTCCTCGGCGGCCAGGATGGCGTTCTTGAGCACTGGCGGTACGTCCTGGATGCGGATGAAGGCCCGGCGCTCCTCGCCGTATTCACCAATCAGCGCGCCGTCGGCGGTATAAATCCGGAGGGGTATCTTGGGATGGTAGTCGGTCAGGGCTTCCAGTGACGGTAGCGTGGGCCACGCGAAGGCGACGGCCAGCGCGAGAATTGCGACGCCGATGGCGATCAGGCCGCAGAGGACAGCAAGGGGATAAAGTACCCGGCGCATGGCAGGAGCGGGAAGCGGAGTAAAGTGCCGCATTATACGAGGTGCTCCGCTTTGACGCCTGCCGCATGGCGCAGGGTTTTGCGGGGGCTCGCTTTACACCTGTCATGGTTGTTGCTAGGATTTCATGTAAATTGTTGTTATTGCGCCTAACATAAAGAATTTTCAGGATTTTTTGTGATCGACCTTTCCTTTCTCAGCCCTCGGGCGCGCCCACTGATCGGCGTCGACATCTCGTCGTCGTCGGTCAAGATGGTCGAGTTGTCCGCTGCATCCGGAGGCGGGTATCGGGTCGAGCGCTATGCAATCGAAGCGCTTCCGCGCGAGGCCGTCACCGACGGCAACATCGCCAACCTCGACGCCGTGTCCGAGGCGATCCGGCGGGGCTGGCGACGGCTCGGCACCACGACCAAATTCGTGGCGCTGGCCCTGCCGGCCTCGGCGGTCATCACCAAGAAGATCATCCTGCCGGCCGGCCTGCGCGACCAGGAACTCGAGGTGCAGGTCGAGTCGGAAGCCAACCAGTACATTCCCTTCGCCCTCGACGAGGTCAATCTCGATTTCCAGGTCATCGGCCCGGCAGCTTCCGGTGCCGATGAAGACGAGGTGCTGATCGCCGCCTCGCGCAAGGAAAAGGTCGAGGACAGGGTGGCGGCCGCCGAGGCGGCGGGGCTGAAGGCCCTGGTGATGGATGTCGAGTCCTACGCGGCGCTGTCGGCTTTCGAGCTGGTTCAGGCGCAGCTCGCCGACCATGGCGCGGACAAGATCATCGCGCTGGTGGATGCCGGCGCCAACGTGATGAACGTGTCGGTGCTGCGCAACGGTACGCAGGTCTATGCGCGGGAGCAGGCTTTTGGCGGCTTTCTGCTCACGCAGGACATCATGCGGCACTTCGGAATGTCCCTCGAAGAAGCGGAGAGCACCAAGCGCACCGGCTCCCTGCCCGAGAACTACGAGTCCGAACTGCTGCGGCCCTTCATGGATGCGCTGGCCCTCGAGGTGTCGCGGGCACTGCAGTTCTTCTTCACCTCGACCCAGTTCAATCAGGTCGATCACATCGTCCTCGCCGGCGGTTGTGCGGTCATCCCGGGTCTTGCCGACACCGTTGCCGGTCGCACGCAGGTCGAGACCCTGATTGCCAACCCCTTCGCGAGCATGAGCCTGAGTTCGAAGATTCGCCCGAAGAACCTGGCCGCCGATGCGCCGGCCCTGCTGGTGGCCTGCGGACTCGCGCTGCGGAGGTTTGATTCGTGATTCGCATCAACCTGCTTCCCCACCGGGAAGAGAAGCGCAAGGCCCGTCGCCAGCAGTTCGCGCTGTTCGCCGCCATCGCGGCCTTGGGCGGACTGGGCGTGTGGTTCGTCGGCCACACCATTCTCGCCGGCTACGTGGATGGACAGGAAGAGAAGAATGCCTTCCTCCGCCAGGAGATCGTCATCCTCGACAAGGAGATCGTCGAGATCAAGGCATTGCGCGAGCAGGCCGAGGCGCTCCTGTCGCGCAAGCAGGTGATCGAATCCCTGCAGAGCAACCGGATGGAGACCGTGCAGGTCTTCAACGAGCTGGCGCGCCAGCTGCCGGAGGGCGTTTACCTCAAGACGCTCAAGCAGACCGGGCCGCTGGTCAATGTCACCGGTTATGCCCAGTCGAACGCGCGGGTTTCAACGTTGATGCGCAACCTCGAAGCGTCGTCCATCTTCGAACGGGCCGATCTCGTCGAGGTGAAGGCGGCGACCCTGAACAACCGCCGCGTCGGCGAGTTCAGCCTGAACGTCAGCGTGAAGCGCCAGAAGAGTGAGGCTGACGCCAGGTCGAAGGGGAAAGCCGCTGCCAGTGCCGGGGGTAAGCCGTAATGGCCGTCAAGGATCAGATCGCGCGACTGCGGACCTTCGATGTCCAGACCCTGCTGCGGGAGTTCCGCGGGCTGGACCCCAACGATCCCGGTCAGTGGCCGCTGCTGCCACGGGTCACGACCCTCGCCGCGATATTCGTGGCGATTGTCGTGGGTGGATGGTGGTTCGACTGGAGCGACCAGCTGGCGCAGCTCGACGCCAAGCAGAAGGAGGAGCTCACCCTCAAGGATGACTGGATCGCCAAGAAGCGCCAGGCCGTCAACCTGCCCGAATACAAGCGCCAGCTCGGTGAGATCGACCGCCAGTTCGGCGCGCTGCTCAAGCAGCTCCCCAACCGCTCGGAAATCGAATCCCTGCTGGCCGACATCAACCAGGCCGGGCTCGGGCGGGGCCTGCAGTTCGAGCTGTTCAAGCCCGGTGCCGAAGGCATGAAGGATTTCTACGCGGAACTGCCGATCGCCGTGCGGGTGACCGGCGGCTACCACGACCTGGGTGAGTTCGTCAGTGATGTCGCGAAGATGCCGCGCATCGTGACGCTCAACGACATCGCCATCGAGGCGCAGAAGGACGGTGGCCTCAAGTTCGATGCGACCGCGGTGACCTACCGCTACCTCGATGACGAGGAGGTGGCCAGGCTGCGCAGGGAAAAGGCCAAGGACAAGGCCGGCAAATGAGGGCAGCCAAATGAGGGCGGTCAATTGAGGGCGGGCACGTGACGATCATGCGACTGAAGCTGTTGCTGCCGATGGCCGCAGCCCTGCTGATGGCCGGTTGTGGGGACAGGCAGGAGGACCTGCGCAACTGGATGGCGGAAGCATCGAAGGACTTGAAGCCCAACCTCAAGCCTTTGCCTGCGATCAAGCAGGTCGAGCCGGTGAGCTATCAGGGCGAAGGACAGATCGATCCCTTCCGGGCCGCCAAGCTGGAGCCGGACAAGAAGGCCGGGATGTTCATTCCGGACGCGAACCGACGGCGCGAGCCCCTCGAGGCTTATCCGCTGGAGTCCCTGAAGATGGTCGGAGTGTTGATCAGGAAGGGGCAGACCCACGCCATCGTCGCTGCCGACAAGACCCTCCACCAGCTCAGGGTCGGTAATTATCTTGGACAGAATTACGGGCAGATCACCGCCATTTCGGAGACGGAAATCACCCTCAAGGAACTCGTCGAGGATGCCGGCGGCGAATGGGGTGAACGCATCAGTACGCTGCAACTGCAGGAGCAGGCGCCCCAGGAGGCGAAGAAATGAAAATCAAATCGTGTGGCGTAAGGCTTGGTGCGTGGGTGCTGGCCGCCTGTCTCGGGGGGCTGGTGCCGGCTGCTTCGGCGCTCGCGCAAACGCCGGCGGCCGCGGTCGTGCAGGCAGGCAACCGCATCGAGAAGATCGTTGCCGCGGAGCAGGGCGGAAACATCATCCTCAAGCTGACGATGGCGCAGCCACTTGCTGCGGTGCCCGGCAGCTTCAGCGTGGCGAGTCCGGCGCGCATCGCCTTCGATTTTCCGGATACCGCCAACGGCCTGGGACGCAACAGTCAGCTGCTCAATACCGGTGACCTGCGCAGCGTCAATATCGTGCAGGTCGGCGATCGCACGCGCCTGGTGCTCAATCTCGGTCGGGTCTATCCCTACGACACGCTGATCGAGGGCCGGGACGTGACGATCACCCTCGCCACCGCGTCCGTGAAGGAGGTGGCGGGGATGGCGGCGGCCTCCCGGTCCTCCCAGTTCGCGGCGCCCGCGCCGCTGGCCTACGGCGAGCGCCACGCGATCCGCGACATCAACTTCCGTCGTGGCAAGGATGGCGAGGGACGGCTGGTCGTCGATCTCTCGGATGCCAACGCCGGCATCGACATCCGCCAGCAGGGCGCCAGCCTAATCGTCGATTTCCTGAAGACCGATGTGTCCGAGGCCTTGCGCCGCAGGCTCGACGTGGTGGATTTCGGCACGCCGGTGTCCACCGTGCTGACCCAGTCGCAGGGCGGCAACGTGCGCATGACCGTCACGCCCCGCGGCCTGTGGGAGCACAACGCCTACCAGAGCGACAACCAGTTCGTGCTCGAGGTCAAGCCCGTCCGCGAAGACCCCAACAAGCTGGTCCAGGGCATTGGGCGGGCGCGTTTTGGCGGTGAGAAGCTGTCGCTGAACTTCCAGAACATCGATGTCCGCTCGGTGCTGCAGGTCATCGCCGATTTCACCAACTTCAACATCATCACCAGCGACTCGGTGCAGGGTAACCTCACGCTGCGCCTGAAGGACGTGCCCTGGGACCAGGCCCTCGACATCATCCTGCAGGCACGCGGCCTGGACATGCGCAAGAACGGCAACGTGATCTGGATCGCGCCGCGGGACGAACTCGCCGCCCGCGAGAAACTCGATCTCGAATCCCGCGCCCAGGTCGGCGACCTGGAACCGCTGCGCACCGAGAGCTTCCAGATCAACTACCACAAGGCCAAGAGCGTCGCCGAGTTCCTCAAGGGCAAGGAGCAGTCGGTGCTGTCGAAGCGCGGCAGCGTGGTGTCGGACGAGCGCAGCAACAAGATCTTCGTCAATGACATTCCGTCGCGCCTCGAGGACATGCGCCGCCTGATCGCCGAGATCGACGTCGAGCAGCGCCAGGTGCTGATCGAGGCGCAGATCGTCGAGGCCACCGACACCTTCGCGCGCAACCTGGGCGTGCGGCTCGGCTTCGGCGCGAAGACCGGCGGGCAACTCGGCACCACCACGGGTGGCGTGCCGGTCTATCGCAACACCTTCGGCGGCGGCCTGGCCGGCACCGGCTATCAGGCCGGGCAGATCGAAACCCGGCCCGATTTCTTCACCAACGCGCTCAACCTGAACCTGCCGGCCACCACGATCGGCACCAAGCAGGCCGGCGCCTTGTCCTTCGCGCTGTGGAACAGCGCGGCGACCCGTTACATCGACCTCGAAGTGTCGGCGCTCGAGGCCGACGGCCGCGGCAAGGTCGTCTCCCGCCCCCGCGTGATGACCGCGGACAAGGCCGAGGCGCTGATCGAGCAGGGCTCCGAGATTCCCTACCAGACCCAGTCGGGTGGCACCACGGCGCCGACGGTCAGTTTCAAGAAGGCGAACCTCGCGCTGAAAGTCACCCCGCAGATCACGCCGGACGGCAAGGTCATGATGAAGATCGAGGTCAACAAGGACCAGCCCCGCTACGATCAGCCGGTGGCTGGCGGCAACGTGCCGATCGACACCAAGCATGTGAAGACCGAGGTCGTCGTCGACAACGGTGGCACGATCGTCATCGGCGGCATCTACATTCAGGAGGTTGGCAACAACACGACCAAGGTGCCCCTGCTCGGCGACATCCCGGTGCTCGGCTACCTGTTCCGCAACAACGAGCGCAAGGACAACAAGACCGAACTCCTCGTCTTCATCACGCCCCGCATCATCAACGAGCAGCTTGGGCTGCGCTGAACACTGCTTTGAATGGGATTGACAATGCGTAACTTCGGCACCCCGGGCCTTCTTTCGCCAATCGGTTTCCTTTTTGCGTTGCTCGTCGCCCTGGCGCTTGCGGGCTGCGGGGGTGGAGGAGGGGGAGGAAGCAGCTCGAATTGCCCCAATGCCTTTTCTGCCTGCACGGTCAGCAGCGGCTCGACATCCGGTTCCGGGGGCACCACGACCGCCGCTCCGACCGTCACGGTTGCAATTGTGGACGGCAGCGGTGCCGCAACGACGACCCTGCCCTCGTCCGGCTCGGTGACGATCAACGCAACCGTCAAGGATGCCGCGGGGGCGGTCGTTCCGGCCACCGTGGTCACCTTCACCACCAACCTCAGTCTGGGGGCGTTCAATCCCCCGTCGGGGACGGCGCTGACCAATGCCAGCGGTGTCGCGACCATCCAGATGTCGGCGGCCTCGCTGAGTGCTGCTGGCGCAGCGCTGGTGACCGCTTCGGCGGCGCTTGGCACGACCACGGTCAGCGGCACCGCCGCTTACCAGTTGGGGGCAGCCAACGTGACGCTGACCGATTTCTCGATCAGCGCCACAGACATCCCCGCTTATGGAACCAGCACCATCTCTGCCACGGTGCGCGTGAATGGCGTACCGACGACCGCCCCGCTGAGCGTCAATCTGTCGTCCGGTTGTGCGAGCAGTGGCAAGGCGACCCTGGCCTCCACGGTGCAGACCGTCAATGGTGTGGCGACCGCCACCTACACCGACAAGGGATGCAACGGCACCGACACGATCACGGTGAGCGTGCTCGACAAGACGGTTCAGGGCACTATCAAGTCTGCGGGGCCGGCCCCCGCCAACATCCAGTTCGTGTCGGCCACTCCGGAAACCATCGCACTGAAGGGGACGGCTGGCCTGATCGACGTGTCCAGCGTGGTCTTCAAGGTGGTCGATGCGTCCGGCAATGCGGTGCCCTCCACGACCGTCGAGTTCTACCTGACCAACTGGACCGGCGGCATCAAGCTGGACGACAACACCAAGGCTGCTGTCGATGCGATGACGGGCGGCAGGGTTCGGAAGCAGACCGCTGCGGATGGTACCGTGACCGTTACCGTCCAGGCGGGTACCAACCCGACCTCGATCTGGGTGCTCGCCAACGTGTTGGGCGCTTCGCTCAGCACACAGTCGAACAAGCTGGTCATCTCCACGGGCCTGCCGTCCCAGGACCGCTTCTCGCTGGCCGTCGGTGTGCATAACATCGAGGGCTGGGATTACGACGGCGTGACGACCAATCTGACGATCTATGCCTTCGATCGTGTGGGGAACCCGGTGCCGGAAGGCACGACGGTCAACTTCGTCACCGAAGGCGCCGGCACATCGCCGGCACCCGGCGTCTGCGCGACGGCGAGCGGGACTTGCTCGATCAATTTCGTCAGCGCCAACAACCGGCCCCAGGCGGAAACCCTGGCCGTTTGTTTGGATGCGGGTGGCAATCAGGTGACCGGTACCGACCCCTCGCGCGTGGCGAGCACCTGCGTGACCGCGGGCCGGGTCAGCGTGCTGGCCTACGCGAACGGGGAGGAAGGTTTTGACGACGCCAATGGCAACAACTTCTTCGATGCCGGTGAAACCTTCCGCGACGTCGGCGACGTCTTCATCGACAACAATGAGAATGGGGTCTGGGACGCAGGCGTCCCGGAGCAGTATTTTCCCTTCGTGGCCGCGGCCGGTAACGCGAATGCCGGCCTGGCATGCCCGACCCCGATCGGCTACGGAAACGCGAGATCCAAGGCGAACTCCTGTAACAACATCTGGGGGCAGGCCCAGGTGCGGCACGGTCAGGTGATCATCCTGTCGGGCAGTCATGTCCAGCATGTGTATGCCGAGACTTCGAATGTAACGGCGCTTGGCGGAGCAGTCGGCGTTGTTGATGGCTTCGGTGGTGCTTTGACCTGCAGCACGTCGTTCGCGATTCGTCTTTCCGATGTGAACAACAATCCCTTGCCTGCTGGCACGAAGTTGGGCATCACGAACAATGCGGTCACGTACGATCAGAATGGATCCCCCGACCCCGCGACCGTTGTTGCCGGTTTCGCGAACGATACGATTCTCGATACCACGATACCGGGCGGAACGACCCATGTCGTCACGATGCAGGGAACCAAGTGCAACTTTGCTACCAAGTTGCCTAAAGGGACCCTTACGATTCAGGTGACTACGCCGAAGGGCAACATTACCGCTATCCCTGTGAGCGTCAATTGACGGGACAAGCATCCATTTATACCTTGCGCTGCGGCAAGTCCGGGTTGTCTCCATGAACGAGAAGTGTGGTTGTATCGTCCTCGTCGGCATGCCCGGCTCGGGCAAGACCACCGTCGGCCGAGAGCTCGCCAAACGCCTCGGCCGGCGTTTTGTCGACTGTGACCACGAGATTGAGGCGCGCACCGGCGTCAAGA
>Ga0213919_1000332_pt1 | contig 21919 bp, 26 predicted proteins | sample McNCre317MG_FD_161056 | JGI IMG/M metagenome (GOLD analysis project Ga0213919, IMG submission 161056) | Freshwater microbial communities from McNutts Creek, Athens, Georgia, United States - 3-17 MG | ecosystem: Environmental > Aquatic > Freshwater > Creek | place: USA: Georgia | collected... | reverse complement strand
GATGTAGCCCTTCCAGCCGGTGGAGGTGCGGGGCTTCTCGAAATAGACGCGCATGACCAGCACCATGGTGTCGGCCACTTCGTCGGCGAGCTTCTTCAGGCGTCGGGCGTAGTCAATGCCGGCAACGGGGTCGTGAATGGAGCAGGGGCCGACGACGACGAAAATCCGCGGATCCGTGTGATCGAGGATCGCCTGCAGGGTGCGGCGTCCCTCGAGGACGACGTTGGCGGCGGTCTCGGTCAGGGGCACTCGGGCGACGATTTCCTCGGGCGAGGGCATGCGGTCGAAGGCCGCGATGTTCAGGTTTTCGGTCTGGGCGGTGGGCATAGGGATGTGCTCGAAGACGGGTGGTGCAGGAAGCGTAATGCGGGATTCTACCTTGAAGCACCGGCCCGGACTGCGCTTCGCGCGAGGGCCAGCACCGAGGGCAGGCGATAATCGACGTAGGGTGGCCGGCGCAGGCTGCGGCTGATCCACACCGTCGTCATGCCGAGGCGCTTGGCGGTGCGCAGGTTGCCGGCGCTGTCTTCGACCAGGATGCAGCGGCACGGATCGAGGCGATGGTCCTTCAGCAGGTGCTGGAAACCCCTGATGCCGGGCTTGGGGTGGAAGCGCATCTGCTCGACCGAATAGACGTCGGTGAAGTGGCGGCGGATGCCCATCACGTCGAGCACGGCTTCGGCATAGCGGCGCGGGCCGTTGGAGAAGACGATCTTCCTGCCCGGCAGCCGGCGCAGCAGGTGGTGCAGCGCGCTGTCGAACACGACCATCCGTTCCAGGTCCGGGAACTGGTGGGTGTCGTGCAGAAAGTGGCGCGGGTCGGTGCCGTGGTGACGCATCAGGCCGAGCAGCGTGGCGCCATAGCGCCGCCAGTAATCGATGCGCAGGCGGTTGGCGGCGGCCTCGTCCAGTTCGAGGTGGCGCATCAGGTAGGCCGTCATGCTGCGGTTGATGTGCGGGAAGATGTGCGGACTGGCGTTGTGCAGCGTGTTGTCGAGATCGAACAGCCAGACGGGATGCATCGTTCAGACCGGTCTGGGCTGGAAACGGACGATCGCGCGGCCGTCCTCGGCGACCCTGGGCGCGGCCTTCCAGGCGTGACCGTAGATGACTTCGACGGTGGCCGGCAGGCGGCCGTCGTGACGCAAGTGCTCGTAGCCGGCGCGCAGCTTCTGCCAGTGATCCTTGCCGACCAGGCCGCGCGGGCGGCTGGTGGCTGCATTGGCCGAGCCGCTGGCACGCAGGTCGTGGAAGAGGTCGTCGAGTTTCGCGTAGGTGACCGTCAGCATCTCCATGTCCATCACCGGATCGGAGAAGCCGGCACCGACGAGGGCGTCGCCCAGGTCGTGCATGTCGATGAAGCGGTGCAGGTGCTCGGCGCCCGAGGGCGGCAGCGCGGCGCGCAGTTCCTTCAGCGTGTCCGGGCCCAGGGTCGAGAACATCAGCATGCCGCCGACTTCGAGTACCCGGTGGATTTCCTTCAGGGCCGGCAGCGGGTCGTGCAGCCACTGCAGCATCAGGTTGGACCAGGCCAGCGAGATGCTGCCGCGGGCGAAGGGCAGGGCGACCGCATCGGCACAGACGAAGTCGGGCCCGGCTGGTTTGCCGAAGCGCATCAGGCGCTTGAGCAGGCTGGCCGGGCCGCGGGCTGCGGCGAGCATGGCCGGCGCGACATCGACGGCGAGGCGGGGGATGCCGGGATAGCGCTGCGCGAAGGCCGGCAGATCGGAGCCGGGGCCGCAGCCGAGGTCGAGGATGCGATTCGGCTCGATGCGGATGTAGTCGAGGCGTTCGCCCATGCGACGGGAAATCTCCCGCGCGAGGGTGTCGACGCCGGCATAAGCCGCCGCCGCCCGGCCGGCCCGACGGCGCACGAGGCGCGGGTCGAGCTGGAAATCCGGGGCAGCCATCGGCGGGGGGGACGCGGGTCGATCAGACCGACTTCAGGCCGAGGCGCGCGAACAGCCGGTCGTCGGCGTCGGCGTCGGGGTTGTCGGTGGTCAGCAGGCGGTCGCCGTAGAACATGGAATTGGCACCGGCCAGGAAGCACAGTGCCTGCACCGCATCGCCGAGTTCCTGGCGGCCGGCGGACAGGCGGACGTAGCTTTCCGGCATGGTGATGCGCGCGGCGGCGATGACACGGACGAAGTCGAAGGGGTCGATGGCTTCGTTGTCGCCCAGCGGCGTGCCTTCGATCTGCACCAGGTTGTTGATCGGCACGGACTCCGGCGGCGGGTTCATGTTGGCCAGTTCGGCGATCAGCGCGGCGCGGCTCTTCTTGGTTTCACCAAGGCCGACGATGCCACCACAGCACACGTTGATGCCGGCGTCACGCACCTTGTCGAGGGTGTCGAGGCGGTCCTGCAGGGTGTGTGTGGTGATGATCTGGCCGTAGAATTCGGGCGAGGTGTCGATGTTGTGGTTGTAGTAATCGAGGCCGGCGTTCTTCAGTTGCTCGGCCTGGCCATCCTTCAGCATGCCGAGGGTGACGCAGGTCTCGAGGCCCAGCGCCTTGACCTCGCGCACCATGTCGAGCACCGGGGCGAGATCCTTGTCCTTCGGGCCGCGCCAGGCGGCGCCCATGCAGAAGCGGGTGGCGCCCTTGGCCTTGGCGGCACGCGCATTGTCGAGGACTTCGCCGAGCGGCAGCAGCGATTCCTTCTGCAGGCCGGTGTCGTAGCGGGAGGACTGGGAGCAATAGCCGCAGTCCTCGGAGCAGCCGCCGGTCTTGATCGACAGCAGCGTGGAGCGCTGGACCGCGTTGGGGTCGAAATGCTCGCGCTGGACCTGCTGGGCGCGGAAGATCAGGTCGTTGAAGGGCAGGGCGAACAGCGCCTCGACTTCGGCGACGGTCCAGCGCTTGCGGGCCGGTGCGGCAGGGGCGGTCGGGGCGCTCTCGGCGCGGGTGACGGTTGCGGTCACGGTGGCAGTCATAGCGATTCACCCATTTTCTGGCTGTAATTATCAATTACGAAGCTTTTCAGTTTCCCTGAAGGGGTCCGGATTTGTCAAATCAAGTGCCCGGCTGGCGCCGTTGGGGCGTGTCTGCGGTGCAGTTGTTGCTGCCCCAGCAATGCTTTGCCTGCGCGGCGGCGAGCGGTGGCAATGTACTGTGTGCTGCATGTTTCGGCGATCTGCCGGGACGGGGCGCGGCGCGCTGTCCGGTCTGCGCGATCGGCCAGCCATCGGGTGAGACCTGCGGTGCCTGTTTGCGCGCGCTGCCGTGCTTCGACGCCACGCAGGCAGCGCTCGATTACGCATTCCCCGTCGACCGACTGGTGCAGGCCTTGAAATACGGCCATCGGCTGGCCGCCTCGCGGCTGTTCGTGGAGCTGATGGTGGCGCTGCCGGTTCCGGATGCCGATCTGGTGCTGCCGATGCCGCTGCATCCGTCGCGCCTGGGGGCGCGGGGTTTCAATCAGGCGGCGGAACTGGCCCGCCCGCTGGCCAGGCGCTGGGGATTGCCGGTGATGCTGGATGGCATTGTGCGGGACGTGGATACCCGGCCGCAGGTCAGTCTGCCGTGGAAGGAGCGGGCGGCGAACGTGCGCGGCGCCTTCCGTGTCACGGGTCGGGTCGAAGGGCTGCGGGTGGTGGTGGTCGATGACGTGATGACGACCGGCGCGACCCTCGCCGAACTGGCGCGTACGCTGAAGGGAGTTGGCGCGGCCAGCGTCGAGAATCGCGTCGTCGCCCGTACCCCGACGCCGGGCTGAGCCGCCGGCTTGCCCGTGAGGCGGCTGGCGGGCACAATCCGTGGCCCGGTTCCGCCTGTCGTCACCATGTTCCACGTTGTCCTCCACCAGCCGGAAATCCCGCCGAACACCGGCAACATCATGCGCATGTGCGCCAACTCGGGGGCGCGACTTCACCTGGTCAAGCCGCTGGGCTTCAATCTCGAGGAGAAGCAACTGGTCCGCGCGGGCCTGGACTACCGGGACCTGGCGGTGGTGACGGTGCACGAGGACTGGCCGGCGTGCCGTGCAGGTTTTGCCGGTCGGCGGATCTTCGCGCTGACGTCCCACGGCGGACGCAGCTATGCCGACGTGGCCTTCGAGCCGGGGGATGTCTTCGTCTTCGGCTCCGAATCCCGTGGTCTGCCGCCCGAGCTTCACGCCGAGTTCGGTGATGATCGCCGCCTGCGCATTCCAATGCGGCCCGGCAACCGCAGTCTCAATCTGTCGAATGCGGCGGCAGTGGTCGTTTATGAGGCCTGGCGGCAGATGGGCTTCGCCGGCGGCGGCTGAGCCGCTTCCGCTGCCCGCCTGTATCGCCTATTCCTGCTTGGGGTCGCGGGCAAGAAGCTGTTCGACCGCGTCGCGGGCGGACAGGGTGCCGCGCAGCACGCCGTCCACGGCGTTGGTGATCGGCATCTCGACCCCGAGGCGGGCCGCCAGCGCGGCCACTTCGCGGGTGGTGCTGACCCCTTCGGCCACGTGGCCGAGGGCCGTGAGGATGTCTGCAAGGGTCTTGCCTTCGGCCAGCAGCAGGCCGACCCGGCGGTTGCGGGAAAGGTCGCCGGTGCAAGTCAGGACCAGATCGCCGAGCCCGGCGAGGCCCATGAAGGTGTCCCGACGTCCGCCCAGCGCAAGGCCCAGGCGGGTGATCTCGGCCAGCCCGCGGGTGATCAGTGCAGCCCTGGCGTTGAGCCCGAAGCCCATCCCGTCGGAAACGCCGGCGGCGATCGCCATCACGTTCTTGACCGCGCCGCCGACTTCGGCCCCGACCAGATCGTCGTTGGCGTAGAGGCGCAGCCGGTTGTTGTGCAGCAGGCCGACCCAGTGGCGGGCGAATTCGAGGTCACGGGCGGCAATGGTCACCGCGGCCGGCAGGCCCCGCGCGACCTCGGCTGCGAAGCTCGGGCCGGTGAGCACGCCGCAGGCGGCGGCTTCGCCGAGTTCTTCGGCAACGATCTGGTGGGGCAGCTTGGTGGTGCCCGCCTCCAGACCCTTGCAGGCCCACAGCAGCGGGGTGCCGGGGGCGGCCGAGCGCAAGGCCCGGGCCGTGTCGCGCAGGCCCGCCAGTGGGGTGACGACCAGATGCAGGTCAGCCTGGGCTGCTTCCTGCAGGTCGTCGCTGAGTTGCAGGCCCGCCGGCAGCGGGATACCCGGCAGGAAGCGCCGGTTCTCGCCGTCGGCGCGTAGCGCGGCGATCTCCTCGGACTCGCGGCTCCATAGGACGACCTCGTGGCCGCGGCTGAAGGCGAGGGCGAGGGCCGTGCCCCACGCTCCGGCGCCGAAAACGGCAATGCGCATGATCTTCAGAGCCCCCAGATCTGGTTGATACGGATGAAGCCGCTGCTGCCATCCCGATGGCGGACGCCGACCCAGCCGTCCGCAGGCGGCTTGTCGCCGAGTTCGAGGACCACGTCCTTGGCCGCTTCGAAGACGGGCGGCGCGCCGGCTTCAGGCCGTTGGCGGACATCGGCGCGGGCTGCGGTGACGATGACCGTGCGCTTCTCGGACAGTTGGCGTCGTTCCAGCCACAACAGGCTGCCGGCCGGCTCGCGCACCTTGACCCAGCGGTCGATGGTGACGATGGTTTCGACCGGGGTATGGCGCTGGATCACGAAAAGAGGCTTGCCCTGCCGCGACGGCGCATCGTAGAGGATGGCCGGTTCGGCGAGGGAGCGGAAATCCGAGGCGCCGGCGCCTGCCGCCGCCAGGGCGAGCGGCAGGCCGAACAGCGCCGCGGCAGTGCGGCGGCGCATGCTCATTACTGGATCGGAACGTCGGTGCCGGGCGCGGCCTGCTCCTGGCGGTTCTGCTGGTACATCGCCTCGAAGTTCACCGGGGCGAGCAGGACGGGCTGGAAGCCGGCGCGGGCGACCGCATCGGAGACAGCTTCGCGGGCGTAGGGGAAGAGGATGTTGGCGCAGCCGATCATCATGATCGGGTCGAGATCTTCCTGGGGCACGTTACGGATCTGGAAGATGCCGCACTGGACGACTTCGACGAGGAAGACGGTCTTGTCTTCCGGCAACTGAGCGGTGACGGTGACGGTCAGGGCCACTTCGAAGATACCCTCGTCGATGGCGCTGCCTTGGGTGCGCAACTGCACGTTGATCTGGGGGGCTTCGCGTTCCAGGTAGATCTGCGGTGCGTTCGGGACTTCGACGGACAGATCCTTGACGTAGAGCTTTTCGATGGAGAAGACGGGTTGCGCGTTGTCGGACATGGTGGTTTTTCCGTTTGAAAAAGGGATGGGGCTGAAATCGTGGTTCAGGCGGGCTCGCCGCGCAGCAGCGGATCGAGCGTGCCGGCGTGGTCCAGCGCGAAGAGGTCGTCGCAGCCACCCACGTGGTAGTCGCCGATGAAGATCTGCGGTACGGTGCGCCGGCCGGTGCGCTCGATCATTTCGTCGCGGCGGGCGGGATCGGTGTCGATGCGGACCTTCTCGATTTCGGTGACGCCCTTGCGGCGCAGCAGTCCTTCGGCGCGGACGCAATAGGGGCACACCGCGGTGGCGTACATCAGGATCTTGGGTTGCATGGTCATTTCTTCTTCCGGCTGATCGGCATGCCCGCCTTTTCCCAGGCGGCGATGCCGCCGTCGAGGTTGTGGACGCTGGCAAAGCCCGCCTTGCGCAGGATCGCGCAGGCGGAAGCGGAGCGGCTGCCACTGGCGCAATTGAGGATAACAGGCTTGTCCCTGAACTTTTCGAGTTCGCCGACACGTTTTTCGAGCTCCGCGAGCGGGATGTGGCGGGCATTGAGGAGGTGGCCTGCGCTGAATTCGGCCGCCTCGCGGACGTCGATCACCAGTGCGTCCTCACGGTTGATGAGGGCGGTGGCTTGGGCTGGCGAGATGCCGCTGCTGCGCAGGGATGTGACGAAGAGCATGGTGCCGCTGACTGCAGCCAGCGCGGCCCATGCCCAGTTCCAGTCTTGCTGGATGAATTCCATGAAACAGACTCCAGAGTGGGCAGAGGGAAAGAAAAGGGATCGAGGGGGATTGAGGGAGGTGTGGGCTGCCGGAGTATCTAGCCGGCAGCCTCGCCGCAGAAGACTTCGCGCATCATCGCGATGAGTTGGAGGGTCCGTGGGTCGCCAACCCGGTAGAATACCCGGTTGGCATCCTTGCGGGTGAGGAGCACTTCCTTGTCACGCAGGATCGCCAGATGCTGGGAAATGTTGCTCTGTGAAGTGCCTACAGCCTCCACGATGTCCTGGACACAGGCTTCGTCGCTACCGATCACGCAGAGGATCTTCAGGCGCAAGGGGTGGGAAATGGCCTTGAGCGCCCGCGCGGCGGTTTCAATATGCTCCTGGTTGGCGATGAGGTCGACGGTGGCGGGTTTCACGAAATCAGCGGGTTTCACGTAGCTTGATATTATAAAATATCATCTTTTGGCCCGACGATGCGGCGGGTTGGCGCGGGTAGGAAGCTTCTAGGTGCGCCTCGCTCGTGTCAGGCGCAAGTTTTGTGGCCGGCGCCTCAGCGGCGATGTGGAACCTTTCCGGTTTATACTCGTCCCCCTTATCGGAGGCGGCCCGGTCCCGGGCGGCGGGGATTGGCGCCGGGGCCTCGACGGAGATTTTATGCGCAGCAAAGTGCAACAGATCGGCCTGGTATTCACCGGGCTTTGTGCCGGGGTGTTGATCAGCCTCAATTTCTCGGCGCAGGCGGACAAGTCTTCCCTGGCGCCCCTGCCAGTCGAGGAGTTGCGCAATCTGGCGGACGTCTTCAACGCGATCAAGCAGGGCTATGTCGAACCGGTCGAGGACAAGAAGCTGATCACTTACGCGATCAGCGGCATGCTTTCCAATCTCGACCCCCATTCGGCCTATCTCGACGCGGAGGCATTCAAGGAACTGCAGGTCGGCACCCAGGGCGAGTTTGGAGGGCTGGGCATCGAGGTCGGTTCCGAGGATGGCTACGTCAAGGTGATTTCGCCGATCGAGGACACCCCGGCGTTTCGCGCCGGCGTCAAGGCCGGTGACCTGATCATCAAGCTCGATGACACCTCGGTGAAAGGCATGTCGCTCAACGATGCGGTCAAGCGCATGCGCGGCAAGCCGAAGACCGGGATCACCCTCACCATCGCACGCAAGGGCGAGACCAAGCCCATCGTCGTCACCCTGGTGCGGGAAGTCATCAAGGTGCAGAGCGTGAAGTCCAAGGTCGTCGAGGCGGGTTACGGCTACGTGCGTGTCGTGCAGTTCCAGGAGCAGACCGCGGCCTCACTCGTACAGCACCTGGACAAGCTGGTGAAGCAGGGGGAACTGAAGGGGCTGGTCCTCGACCTGCGTAACGATCCGGGTGGCCTGCTTCACGGCGCGGTCGGCGTGTCCGCGGCCTTCCTGCCGCCGAAGGCGCTGGTGGTGTCGACCGATGGTCGGGCCGATGATTCGAAGCGCAAGTATCTGGCCATGCCTGAAGATTATCTGCGCGGATCTCGTGAGGACTTCATCCGGAATGTGCCGGCCTCGATCAAGACCGTGCCGATGGTGGTGCTGGTCAATGGCGGCTCGGCTTCGGCCTCAGAGATCGTTGCCGGTGCGTTGCAGGATCACAAACGCGCGGTGGTGATGGGCACCCAGAGTTTCGGCAAGGGTTCGGTCCAGACCATCCTCCCCCTCAACAGCAATGCGGCGATCAAGCTGACAACCGCACGTTATTTCACGCCCAACGGCCGTTCGATCCAGGCCAAGGGCATCGTTCCGGACATCGTGGTGGAAGAGACGGCGGGTGGTGCTTCCAAGGAGCGTCTGCGTGAGGCCGACCTCGATCGTCATCTGGGCAACGGCAAGGAGCCAGAGCTGCCCCGGGTGATGGAGCCGGCACCCGCTGCGCCCAAGCGGGACGGTGCTTCGAAAGGGAAGGAAAAGGACAAGCCGAAGGACGAGGCGGAGGACATCAAGCCGCCCTTCGAGCTCGCCGGCAAGGACGACTACCAGCTTGCCCAGGCCGTGAATTTGCTCAAGGGCCTGCAAATCCTCCAGAATAGCGGGAAATAGACAAATAGCCGCCGGGGGACGACATGCGACGTGAGACTGCCTACAAACTGGCCGGACGTAATCACGAACACGCGGCTCAGCATGTCGGGAGCGGCATCGTCAAGGCGAGGGAAATCCGTTTCAAGGATTTCCCGCCCGGGCAGATCACTCAGGCCCGGCGCTCGCTGGCCGCGCTGCGTGGCGTGCAGGTTGAGCCCGGTAGCGACGATCGTTCGCTGATCGTCCATTACAACGTGCTCAGCTACACGCTCAAGCTGCTCGACGAGGCACTGGTCGGGGCCGGATTCCATCTCGACCTTACCCTGTTCAACCGTCTGCACCGGGCCTTGATCTACTACGTGGAAGATACGCAGGTGCATAACCTGCGGTCGCCGGAGCGGCTCATCAAGCAGTCCCAGGAAGTTTACATTCAGGCCTACGCGCACCATCCCCACGGCGATCACGATGATACGCCGCCCGACCTGCGCGAATTCAAGTAGGCCCGGCGCCCGTCAGGGCGCTTCCGTTTTTTCCGTGTCCGCCACATGAACGACGACCTGTTGCTGCGCTATTCGCGCCATATTCTGCTGCCCCAGATCGGCATAGAGGGGCAGGATGCCATCGTGGCCAGCCGGGTGCTGGTGGTCGGTGCCGGAGGACTCGGCTCGCCGGCGGCGATGTACCTGGCGGCGGCGGGCGTTGGCACACTGGTGCTGGCGGATGGGGATACGGTCGATCTGACCAACCTGCAGCGCCAGATCCTCCACGGCCAGGACAGCGTCGGGCGGCTCAAGGTGGAATCAGGGCGCGACACGCTGCGGCGGCTGAATCCCGAAACGCGGGTGCTTCCGCTCCCCCGGCGCCTGGAGGCGGCGGAACTGGAGGCCGAGGTAGGGGCGGCCGACCTGGTGCTGGACTGCTCCGACAACTTCGAGACCCGCCATGCGATCAACCGATCCTGTGTCGCGCTGCGCAAACCGCTGGTCTCCGGGGCCGCGGTGCGTTTCGACGGGCAGGTGTCGGTTTTCGATCTGCGCCGCGACGACAGCCCCTGCTACCACTGCCTCTTTCCGGAAGGCGAAGAGGTCGAGGAGGTGCGTTGTGCGGTGATGGGCGTGTTTGCGCCGCTCACCGGCATCGTCGGCGCGGTCCAGGCTGCTGAGGCGCTCAAGCTGCTGGCCGCTTGCGGCAAAACCCTGACCGGCCGACTCTTGCTGCTCGACGCGCTGGATATGGAGTGGCGGACAATCCGTCTCGGGCGCGACCCGGCCTGCGCGGTCTGCGGGGCGCGTCCCCCGGTCTGAGCACAGCGCGCTCAGTCGGGTCGCGCGATGATGCGCAGATCGCCGCCGACCTGGCGGACGTCGTGGAAGGCGAGCCGGCGCTTGCCGGCCAGGCTGGTGAGCGCGGGCAGCTTGAAGAGGCCGCGTGCCGAGTCACCGACCAGGGCCGGAGCAAGGTAGAGGATCAATTCGTCGACGCAGCCTTCGCGCAGCAGCGAGCCATTGAGCTTGAAGCCGCTTTCAGCAAGCACCTCGTTGATGCCGCGCCGGCCGAGTTCGCTCATCAGTGCGGGCAAGGCCACCTTTCCGCCGTCGTCGGGCAGGATCACCACTTCCGCACCGCGGCGCTGCAGTGCCGCGACGCGCGCCGGCGCATCGACGGCGCCGGCGATCAGCACGTCGCCGCCGTCGAAGAGTTTGGCATTGAGCGGCGTTTCGAGGCGGGCATCGACGACGACGCGCAGAGGCTGGCGTTCGGTGGGAACGGCGCGGACATTGAGTTGCGGGTCATCGTCGCGGACGGTGCCGATGCCGGTGAGGACCGCGCAGGAGCGGGCGCGCCAGCGGTGGGCGTCGCGACGGGCGTCCTCGCCGGTGATCCACTGGGAGACATGGTTGTCGAGGGCGGTTTTGCCGTCCAGCGTGGCGGCTGCCTTGAGGCGCAGCCAGGGACGGCCGCGGGTCATGCGTGAGACGAAACCGATGTTGAGTTCGCGGGCCTCGGTTGCCTGCACGCCAGCCACCACCGCGATGCCTGCATCGCGCAGTAGGGTAAGACCGCGGCCAGCCACCAGCGGGTTGGGATCCTCCATCGCGGCGACGACGCGGGTCACGCCGGCCTTGAGCAGCGCCTCCGCGCAGGGCGGGGTGCGACCGTGATGGGAGCAGGGTTCGAGGGTGACGTAGGCGGTGGCACCGCGCGCCCGCTCGCCGGCCATCGCCAGGGCGTGGACCTCGGCGTGGGCTTCACCGGCACGCACGTGCCAGCCCTCTCCGACGGACTCCCCGTCGCGCACCAGGACGCAGCCGACGCGGGGGTTTGGGGTGGTGGTAAACAGGCCCCGTGCGGCAAGCTCCAGTGCACGGGCCATCCACCGGTAGTCGTCGGACGTGGCGGACATCGGGGAAGTGTCAGGGGGTCTTGGGAGGACGGCCGCGGGGCCGGGTGGTGACTTCACGGATGACTTCGGAGAATTCGTCCACGTCCTCGAAGGCCCGGTAAACCGAGGCGAAGCGGATGTAGGCGACCTTGTCGAGCTTCTTCAGCTCGCGCATGACCAGTTCGCCGATGCGTTCCGAGGCGATCTCGCGCTCGCCGGAGGCCAGCAGTTTGGCTTCGATGCGATCGACCGCCGCCTCGACGTTCTCGGCGGTGACCGGGCGTTTGCGCAGCGCGAGGCTCAGGCTGCCGAGGAGCTTTTCGCGGCTGAAGTCGGCGCGGCTGCCGTTCTTCTTGACCACCTGGGGCATCTTCAGGTCGATGCGCTCGTAGGTGGTGAAGCGCTTGTCGCAGGACAGACAGCGACGGCGGCGGCGCACGATGTCACCGTCCTCGTTTTCACGGGTGTCGGTGACCTGCGTGTTCTCGGCGCCGCAGAAGGGGCAGTGCATCGCGGATTAAGGATGCCGCCTGCCCGGTCAGGCGCCGTATACCGGGAACTTGCGACACAACTCGGCGACCTTGGCACGAACGGTGGCGAGCACGGCGTCGTCGTTCGGCTTGTCGAGCACGTCGGCGATCAGGTGGGCGATGCGCTCGGCCTCGATCTCGGTGAAACCCCGGGTGGTCATGGCCGGCGAGCCGATACGGATGCCGGAGGTGACGAAGGGTTTTTGCGGATCGTTGGGGATCGCGTTCTTGTTGACAGTGATGTGGGCGCGGCCGAGGGCAGCCTCCGCTTCCTTTCCGGTGATGTTCTTGGCGCGCAGGTCGACGAGGAATACGTGGCTTTCGGTGCGGCCGGAGACGATGCGCAGGCCGCGCTCCTCGCCGAGCACCCGGGCCATCACGCGGGCGTTGGCGATCACCTGCTCCTGGTAGCGCTTGAACGAAGGTTCGGCGGCTTCCTTGAAAGCCACCGCCTTGGCGGCGATGACGTGCATCAGCGGACCGCCCTGCAGGCCTGGGAAGATCGCCGAGTTGAGGGCCTTCTCGTGTTCGGCCTTCATCAGGATGATGCCGCCGCGGGGGCCGCGCAGGGTCTTGTGGGTCGTGGACGTGACCACGTCGGCGTGGGGGACCGGGTTGGGGTAATAGCCCGCGGCGATGAGGCCGGCGTAATGCGCCATGTCCACCCAGAAGATCGCGCCGACTTCCTTGGCGATCTTGGCGAAGCGCTCGAAGTCGATGCGCAGTGCGTAGGCGGAGGCGCCGGCGATGATGATGCGCGGCTTGTGCTCGCGAGCCAGCGCTTCCATCTTGTCGTAGTCGATCTCTTCCTTGGCGTCGAGGCCGTAGGCCACCACGTTGAACCACTTGCCGGACATGTTGAGGGCCATGCCATGGGTCAGGTGACCGCCTTCGGCGAGGCTCATGCCCATGATGGTGTCGCCGGGCTTGGCAAAGGCCATCAGCACGGCCTGATTGGCCTGGGAACCGGAGTTCGCCTGGACGTTGGCGGCCTCGGCACCAAAGAGCGCCTTCAGGCGGTCGATGGCGAGTTGCTCGGCAACGTCGACATGTTCGCAGCCACCGTAATAGCGCTTGCCCGGATAGCCTTCGGCGTACTTGTTGGTGAGCTGGGAGCCCTGGGCTTCCATGACCGCGGCGCTCACGTAGTTCTCGGAGGCGATCAGTTCGATGTGCTCTTCCTGACGGCGGTTCTCGGCCTCGATGGCCTTCCAGAGTTCAGGGTCAACCTTGGCAAGGGTATTTTGCTTGGAAAACATGGCTATCCTGGTGGGCTTGGGTCAAATTACAAGTCTAGCATGCAGCCTCGGGCTTTCAGGAAGCGCCGTCGGCATCGATTGCGTGTGAGATGGGGGCGCTCAGGCGTTTGGCAACTCGTCGAGGGCTTTGACGAGGTGGGACTGCTGGGCCCAGGCGATCAGCGACCAGGCTTCATTCTGCCAGGCGATCCAGTTGAGGGCCGCGTTGGGGATGGCGAAGTCACGGGGTGTGTCGAGGCGCTTTCCGGTGGCGAGGCGGTGGACGATGTCGAGCACGCCGCCGTGGGTGACGATCAGCACCGTGCCGCCGTGATGGCGCCGCGCGATGCCTTCGAGGGTGAGGCGGATGCGCTTGGCAAACTCGCGCAGGCTCTCCCCACCCTCCGGGAAGGTGAATTCGGGGTCGCGCGTTTCGAAGCGATGGTATTCGGCGGGGAAGCGTGCCCGCGCCTCGTCGTAGGTCAGCGCCTGAAAACTGCCGTAATGGCGCTCGCGCAGCATGGCGTCGAGTCCGAGGGCCAGGCCGGAGCCGGCGACAATCGCGTTCGCGGTCTGATGGGCGCGGCTGAGGTCGGAACTGTAAGCCGCGTCGAAGCGCTGGGAGGACAGGCTGGCCGCGGTTGCGAGGGCCTGGGCGAAGCCGGTTTCGTTCAGCGGAATGTCGATGTGCCCCTGGAGGCGGCGCTGAGCGTTCCAGGCGGTTTCTCCGTGGCGGACGAGACAGATGCGGGTTGCCATTGCTGCAATGCGGGAAATAAGACCAGGGCGCCGAGTATCGCACGCCTCGTCGTGCACGGCACTCGCGTCGACCGGGCCTTGTATGCCGGAAGGCCCGTCGATTGGCGTAATCCCTGATTGCTGGCGGGCCTTTCTCGCCGATAATCCCTGCGCGTCCGGTGTTTCCGGGCTGGTGGCCAGAGGTTCTTCAATCCATAGGAGGTGCGGGTCGTGCAAGCCCTGCTCAAGTTATCGCGCGCAATTGACGCGCTCACCGAACGCGTCGGGAAGGCAACGATCTGGCTGGTGCTGATCGTCACCCTCATCAGCGCCGTCAACGCTTTCGTGCGCTACGCCTTCAATTACAGCTCCAACGGCCTCCTAGAGATCCAGTGGTATCTGTTCTCGGCGATTTTCCTGCTGTGCGCGGGCTATACGCTGATGCGCAACGAGCATGTGCGGATCGACGTCGTTTCCGGGCGTTTCTCGCCGCGCGTGCATGCCTGGATCGACATCATCGGCACCTTGTTCTTCCTGGCGCCGATGGCTGTCGCGGTGCTTTATCTGTCGTGGCCGATCTTCGTCAATTCCTTTGTGACCAAGGAGTATTCCTCGAATGCCGGCGGGCTGATCGTGTGGCCGGTGCGTGGCCTGGTGCCGCTCGGATTTGCGTTGCTGATCCTCCAAGCGGTGTCCGAATTCATCAAACGCATTGCCTTCCTGAATGGACTGATCGGTGATCCGAACGCCAAACCCAACGCCCCCTCGGCGGAGGAGGAACTGGCCAAGGCCATCAAGCAACAGCGCGGGGAGACGGTCTAAATGGAATTCATTGCTGCCAACATGGCGCCCCTGATGTTCGGGTCGCTGGTGATCTTCCTGCTGTTCGGCTACCCGGTCGCGTTTGCGCTGGCGGCCAATGGGGTCGTCTTCGGGCTGATCGGCATCGAACTCGGCCTGCTGACGCCGGCGCTGTTCCAGGCGCTGCCCGACCGGATCTTCGGTGTCATGTCCAATGACACCCTGCTGGCGATCCCGTTCTTCACCTTCATGGGCCTGATCCTCGAGCGCTCGGGGATGGCCGAGGATCTGCTCGACACCATCGGGCAACTCTTCGGTCCGGTGCGTGGTGGCCTGGCCTTTGCGGTGATCTTCGTCGGTGCGATCCTCGCCGCGACCACCGGCGTCGTGGCCGCATCGGTGATCTCGATGGGCCTGATCTCGCTGCCGATCATGATGCGCTACGGCTACGATCAGCGCCTCGCAACCGGCGTCATCGCGGCCTCCGGTACGCTGGCGCAGATCATTCCGCCCTCGCTGGTGCTGATCATCATGGCCGACCAGCTTGGCCGTTCGGTGGGTGACATGTACCAGGGGGCACTGATCCCCGGCCTCGTGCTGACCAGCCTGTATGTCGGGTATGTGGCCCTCGTCGCGGTATTCAAGCCCTCGTTCGCGCCGGCCCTGCCGGCCGAGGCACGCAGCCTCAGGGGCGCCAAGCTCTTCGTGCGGGTGCTCACCACGCTGGTGCCGCCGCTGATGCTGATCTTCCTGGTCCTTGGCACGATCTTCCTTGGCGTTGCGACACCGACGGAAGGCGGGGCGATGGGGGCGTTCGGTGCGCTGGTGATGGCCGTGATGCGCAAGCGGCTGAACTGGTCGCTCCTCAAGCAGGCGATGGAAACGACCGCCAAGCTCACCACCTTCGTGGTCTTCATCCTGGTAGGCGCGCGGGTCTTCTCGCTGACCTTCTACGGAGTCGAAGGCCATTTGTGGGTGGAGCACCTGCTCACCGCGCTTCCGGGCGGCGAGCTCGGCTTCCTGATCGTGGTGAACATCCTGATCTTCCTGCTGGCCTTCTTCCTCGACTTCTTCGAGCTGTCCTTCATCGTCGTGCCGCTGCTGGCGCCGGTGGCGGAGAAGCTCGGCATCGACCTGATCTGGTTCGGTGTGCTGCTGGGTGTGAACATGCAGACTTCGTTCATGCATCCGCCCTTCGGTTTCGCGCTGTTCTACCTGCGTTCCGTGGCGCCGCCGTCGGTCAAGACCACCCAGATCTACTGGGGCGCGGTGCCCTTCGTGATCATCCAGATCATCATGGTGGCGATCATCATCGCTTTCCCGCAGCTGGTGACGATGGGACTGGAGAAGCAACAGAAGGTGGATACCGAGCAGGTCGAGATCGTCGTGCCGGACAGCGAATTGCCGGAGGATGCACCGATCCAGTTCGATGCGCCGAAGGAGGGCGAGGGGCAGCCGGCAGAGGGCGGCTCAAGCGTGCCCACTGCGGAGGACGATGCCGCCAAGGCGCTGGAAAAGGCCCTGCAGGGCGACAAGAAGTAGCCGCCGCCGAGACAGGCTTGATGAAACCGCAGGCCTTCAGGCCTGGCAGATCTGGTTGCGGCCTTGTTCTTTCGCGCGGTAAAGCGCCTTGTCGGTGCGGGCGACGAGGTCGTCGCCGGACTCGCCCGGAAAGCGGCTGGCGATGCCGATGGAGGCGGTGATATTGGTCAGGCGTTCGCCGTTGCGGCTGTCCTTGAGCACCAGACGTTCGATGGCGATGCGCAGGGTTTCGGCGATCTTGATGGCCTGCTGGATCGTGCCGCCACAGAAGATCAGCGCAAATTCCTCGCCGCCGTAGCGGTAGACCGAGACGCCGATGCGGGTTGCCGCCGTGAGCTGCTTGCCGACCAGCCGCAGCACGCGGTCGCCGACCTGATGTCCGAAGCGGTCATTGAACTGCTTGAAGTGGTCGATGTCGAGCAGCGCCAGGTGGATGGCCGGGCCCCGTTCGCCCTGCTCGAGGAACTGGCCCAGTTCGAGGTCGAAGGCGCGGCGATTGAATACGCCGGTCAGTTCGTCATTCATCGCGTCCTGGCGCAGGGTTTCCAGCTCGCCGCGCAGGCGGCGGATCTCGGCGTTGGCGGCAGTGAGGCGCTGTTCGAAGCGGGAGGTGTTCTCCTGCATCGCGGTGGAGCCTTGCAGCAGCTTGTCGAGGGTGCCGAAAATGTCATCGATGCTGGCGGTACGGGGGCTAGAACTGCGCAGGTCGCGGTTGCATTCGTCGAGCAGGGTGCTGAAGGAGTGGGTATCGGCGATGGTCGCGTTCAGATCGCTGTCGATGCCCTGAACCATCTGCTGGAGGTTGTCCTTGACGCGGACGAGGGCCGATTCATAGTTGCCGGCGGTGGAGATGTGTTCACGGAACAGATCTTCGGCGCGGGTCAGTGGAATGACGCCGTAAGCCGACACGATTTCATCGATGCGCTGGTTGAGGGTCGGATCCTCGTTGGAAACGTAGGTGTACCAGAGCGCGTAATTGAGTGGCGTCACCGGTATGCCGTGCTTCACCATGATGGGCACGGCCTTGCGGAGTCGTTCCGCTGCCTGCTCGACTGAACCGCTGATCAATTGGATTCTCCTGGGGTGAGGGCGCTGCGCCGCAAGGAAGCGCCCTCGCATGCCGATCTGGCCGATACTAATCCGGCCGAAGCGACATTAATCGGCAGGCGTGCCAAAAAATTTACAGGAATTTTGTAAGAAACGGCGCCCGGAGCCCCGACGGATCCGTTGGAGCGGGTGCCGCCTCACGGGGGCGAGACGTACATCAGCGTGCCTTCGACGAGGGTGTAGCGCACCTTGCCCGGTAGTTCGAGGCCGAGGAAGGGGGTGTTCTTGCCCTGGCTCTTGAGCATGCTGCGGTCGATGAGCTGATGTGCATCCGGATCAAAGATGCAGATGTCGGCACGGGCGCCGACCGAAAGGTGACCGCCCTTCGCGATCCCGGCAATCTTTGCCGCATCGGAGGTGATCCGGGCGAGGGCCTCGAGCAGCGGCAACCGGTGCTCCGCCGCCCATTTGAGGGTCAGCGGCAGCAATAGCTCGAGACCAGTGGTGCCGGGTTCGGATTCGCTGAAGGGCGCCTGTTTGGCATCGTCGTCCACCGGCGTGTGGTCGGAACAGATCGCGTTGATGCGCCCGTCGGCGACGGCCTTCGACAGCGCGATGCGGTCGCGCTGACTGCGCAGCGGCGGCACCACATGGCAGTGCGGGTTGAAGTAGCCGATGTCCATGTCGCACAGATGCAGGTGATGGGCGGCCACGTCGCAGGTGACGTCCACGCCGTCTTCCCGGGCCCTTCCGATCAGGTCGAGGCTTTCGGCGCAGGAGATGCGGGTGATGTGCAGGCGCGCGCCGGTCTGTCTGGCCAGGCGCAAATAAGTGAAGAGGGCCACGACCTCGGCGCTGGCGGGGATGCCGGGCAGGCCGAGGCGGGAGGCCACTTCGCCCTCATGGGCGACACCGCCCCGGGACAGGTAGGGGTCGAGCGGCTGGAGCCAGACCCGGAAGCCGAAGGTCGAGGCGTACAGCATCGCCCGGGACAGCACCCGGGTGTCGAGGATGGGAACATTGGCCTGGCTGAACGCGACGCAGCCGGCTTCGACCAGTTCGGCCATCTCCGACAGTTGCTCGCCCTTCAGGCCGATGGTCAGCGCGCCGACCGGATAGACGTGGGCGCGGTTGAGCTTCTTGGCCCGGTAGCAGAGCATCTCGACGAGGCCGGGTTCGTCGAGCACCGGGTCGGTGTCCGGCGGAATCGCGAGGCTGGTGATCCCGCCGGCCATCGCCGCGTCCATCTCGGATTCGAGGGTGGCCTTGTATTCGAAACCGGGCTCACGCAGGCGCGCGGCCAGATCGATGAGGCCGGGGGCGACGACGAGGCCGCTGGCGTCGATGGTGCGCGCGGCGGTGAAGCCGTCGGGCGCATGGGCCACGCCGACGATCTTGCCGTCGGCGATGAAGAGGTCGCCCTGGGCATCGAGACGGTTGGCCGGATCGATGAGGCGGCCGTTGGTGATGTGGATATTCATCGTCGAAAACCTGTTTTCAGTGGCTGCCCAGCATGCTCATCACGGCCATGCGCACGGCGATGCCGAAGGTGACCTGGGGAAGGATCACGGCCTGGTTGCCGTCGGCCACCGCGGAGTCGATCTCTACGCCGCGATTCATCGGACCGGGGTGCATCACGATGGCGTCGGGCCGGGCCAGCGCCAGCTTGTCGGCGGTGAGGCCCCAGACCTTGAAGAATTCCTGTGGGCTGGGCAGCAGCGCCCCATTCATGCGCTCGTTCTGCAGACGCAGCATCATCACCACGTCCACGTCCTTCAGGCCTTCCTGCATTGTCGCGCAGTAGTGCACGCCCATTCTTTCCACGTCGGTGGGGATCAGCGTCTTTGGAGCGATGACGCGCACTTCGGGCACGCCCAGGGTGGTCAGCGCGGCGATCTGCGAGCGGGCGACGCGGGAGTGGAGCACGTCGCCGACGATGGCCACGGTGAGATTGTGGAAGTCCTTCTTGAAGTGCCGGATCGTGTACATGTCCAGCAGCCCCTGGGTGGGGTGGGCATGGCGGCCGTCGCCGGCATTGACCACGTGGATGTGGTCGCGCCCGGTGTTCTGGAGGTGCTGGGCGATCAGGTGGGGGGCGCCGCTGGATTCGTGGCGCACGACGAACATGTCGGCCTGCATCGCGCAGAGATTGTCCACGGTGTCGAGCAGGGTTTCGCCCTTCTTGGTGGACGACGTGGACACGTTGAGGTTGATGACGTCGGCCGACAGGCGCTTGGCGGCGATCTCGAAGGTGGTGCGGGTGCGCGTGCTGTTCTCGAAGAACAGGTTGAAGACGCTCTTGCCGCGCAGGAGCGGGAGCTTCTTGACCTCCCGCTCCGCCATCTCGGTGAAGGGCGTCGCGTTGTCGAGGATCTGGGTGATGATGTCGCGCGGCAGGCCGTCGAGGGTCAGCAGGTGCTGTAGCTCGCCGTGCTTGTTGAGCTGGGGGTTACGCATGGATCAACCTCATCGTGAGGGCGCCGGAGTCGTCGCGCTCGAGTTGCAGGTTCTGCCCGGCAGGCAGTGGCTCGGCCAGGGTCAGGGCGCAGAAGCGGGCCGAGATCGGCAGCTCGCGTCCGCCGCGGTCGATCAGCACGGCCAGGTCCACGTGGGCCGGGCGGCCGTAATCGAAGAGTTCATTCAAGGCTGCACGGGTGGTGCGGCCGGTGTAGAGCACGTCGTCGACGATGACGATGTGGGCGCCTTCGACGTCGAAAGGGATCTCGGATTTCTGCGGCGTGGGGTGCAGGCCTTTGGCGCCGTAGTCGTCGCGGTAGAAGCTGACGTCCACCGCGCCGAGGGGCTGGGACAGGCCGAGTAGCGCGTGCAGCCGCTGGGCCAGCCACACGCCACCGGTGTGGATGCCGACCAGCGCGGTGTCGGGCGTGATGTGGGGGCGCATGTCGGCGGCCAGCCGGGCGATGAGCTGTTCGGCGTCAGGAAGCGGCATGTTTGGCGCTTTCAAAGTACTGGAGCAGGATGATCTGGGCGGCAGCGGAGTCGAGCCGCGGCTTCTGTTTGCGCCAGCCGTGGTGACCGGCTTCGGCAAGGCGCTCACCGGCCTCGGCGGAGGACAGGCGTTCGTCCACCAGCGCCACCGGAAGGCCATAGCGGCCGTGAAGCTGGTTGGCGAAACGACGGCAGCGCGCGGTCATCGCGTGTGCGCTGCCATCGAGGTGGGTGGGCAGGCCGACGACCAGCGCGACCGGCTTCCATTCGGCGAGCAGGCCTTCGATGGCGGCGAAGCGGGCGGCATTGGCTTCCTCGGCGATCACGGCGAGGGGGTGGGCATGGCCGGTTTCCGTCTCCCCGACGGCAACGCCGATGCGTGCAAGGCCGAAGTCGAAGCCGAGGAGGGTGCCCACTCAGGCGTGACCGGCGACGTCGGAGAGCTTCGCGAAATCGATGCCGAGCAACTGCATGGCTGCGGCGAGGCGCTCCTCTGCCGGCAGGTCGAAGACGATCGCAAGGTCGGCGGGCACGGTGAGCCAGGCGTTCTGCGCAAGCTCGTGCTCGAGCTGGCCGGCCGACCAGCCGGCGTAGCCGAGGGCGACCAGCACTTCGGCCGGTTTGCCTTCGTTGGCCAGCGCCTGCAGCACGTCGCGGGAGCTGGTGAGACCGACGCTGTCGCTCACCTTCAGTGTCGAGTGCCACTGGCCGGCCGGACGATGCAGCACGAAACCCCGGTCCGACTGCACGGGGCCGCCGAAATAGACCGGCAGATTGGCGAAGGCGGGCTGCTCGAGGGGAATGTCGATGCGCTCGAAGAGCGTCGACAGGCGCATGTCCGTCGGGCGGTTCACGATCACGCCCATTGCGCCGTTCTCGTTGTGCTCGGCGATGTAGGTGAGCGTGCGCGCGAAGTTGGGATCGGCCATGGCGGGCATGGCGATCAGGAAATGGTCGGTGAGGTTGATGGTCGTCGTAGTCACGGGCGTTATTTTAAGCCGAGGTCGGTCGATTGTAGCGGCAAGTTTTCGGGCATGCTTGCGCCTCCGTCCTCCGCTCCCGTTTCCATGTCCTGCGCCCTCGTCTGGTTCCGTCGCGACCTGCGCGACTTCGATCATGCCGCGCTGTTCCACGCGTTGAAGCGTCACGAACGGGTGTTCTGTGCCTTCGTTTTCGATGCCGAGATCCTCGATGCCTTGCCGACCCGCGCCGACCGACGCGTCGAGTTCATCCATGGCAGTTTGGTCGAACTGGATGCCGCGCTGCGTCAGCAGGGGGGCGGACTGATCGTTCGTGTCGGCAAGGCGCGGGAGGTGATCCCGGCCCTCGCGGCGGCGCTGGGCGTCGAGGCGGTGTTGGCGAACCGGGACTACGAGCCGGCGGCGATCGCGCGGGATGCGGAGGTAGCCGAGCGTCTGCGCCTGCTGGGTGTGCGCCTCGAGACGTTCAAGGATCAGGTGATCTTTGAAAAGGACGAAATCCTGACCCGCGGCGCTTCGCCCTTTTCGGTGTTCACGCCCTACAAGCGGGCCTGGCTGGCGGCGCTGACGGATTTCCAGCTCAAGTCCTATCCGGTGGACAGATATGCCGGGCGGCTCGTCCCGCCGCCCGCGGGCGAGTCGGTCCCGGGGCTGGCCGACATCGGCTTTGCGCCGACCGGACTGGCCGGCCTGGGCATCGTGCCCGGCATGGGCGGTGGCCGCCTGCTGCTGGCCGACTTTCTCAAGCGCATCGGGCGCTACAAGATGAAACG
>Ga0213919_1000331_pt1 | contig 21947 bp, 41 predicted proteins | sample McNCre317MG_FD_161056 | JGI IMG/M metagenome (GOLD analysis project Ga0213919, IMG submission 161056) | Freshwater microbial communities from McNutts Creek, Athens, Georgia, United States - 3-17 MG | ecosystem: Environmental > Aquatic > Freshwater > Creek | place: USA: Georgia | collected... | reverse complement strand
CAGGCCGGGCATACAAATCGAGTTCGTGACGCGCTTTACATCGCCTTCCTCGTTGTAGATCACCCGCTTCGAGATTCGGACGTCGCAGTATACGATCGGGCGCCCCGACGGCAGGAAGATGGCCACGTCTTTGCCATCCTCGGAAGGGGCGAAAAAGAACGGCCCCACGTACGAACCAATACCATGGATGGCCTTGACGAAGGCCTCCTCGCAATCCTGCCAGAACTGCACAATGGGCGCGTGGAGCTCACGCCACGCGCGAACCGCTGCAAAGGAATTGATGCCAATGGCCGCCAAATCCGCGCCCATCTTGGCAGCGGTCTCGGCGAACTTCTTGCCTCCTTGCCCATAACCACAGTTGTGGACGATAAGCAGCCCGCGCGCAGAGCACACGGCAAAGCGATGTCGCGGGCCCGCATTAGCTATGTCGTATACAGCTTCTTTCATGCCAAAAGTTCGAGGCGCAGGGGGTGGGTCCGCCACGATTCTTCGGAAGCTAGTCGCTTTAGCAACAACACCCTGCGCGAGCGCGAGGTCCACTCCCCCAAACTGATAAATGTGATCGGCCGTTACAAAACCATCTCCGACAAACACCTCATGATCGGGCGTCATATACACGGCATCTATCTCGACGCACTTCCGTTCCCCTTGGTAGACTAGGCCTTCGTGCGAGACCCATTCGGCGCCATCCCACAGCAAATCGCTATCCAAGACATCCGTAATCACCTTCGGGCCCGTCTTCGTCAGTACCAGCGTATCGCCCGCCAGACACGCCAGTTCCAAAATTTTCCCAAGTTGCCGCTGGGCCTTCGTCACAGACTCGTACGGCACCCCAAAGACATACGCCGCCGCTACCTTGTAGGTATCCTTGCCCGACAGGAACGCCGCAATGGCGGGCTCATCCTTGGCGACCCAGGCCAGAGCCCGCGCCTCAACGCCAGAGAAGTCCCAGACAGACAGCCCCTTGCCCGGCGCCGCGCAAATCGAGGCCCTGACCAGCAGGTCAATCTCGTCCTGGGTAGCGATGTGTCGCCCAGCCGTCACCTTGTCCGCCAATCGGCAAATCCAGTCATCAATCTTCGGGTGGGCATCCTCGCCCTTGCCAAAAACCTTTTCCCAGTCATCCTCGAAGTGCTTGGCCGGGCGGGGCATATTCTGCAACTGCATGCCACGGCCGCTCCAGCGCCCCGTAGATGCGCCGTAGTACCGCAGAGTGTCCCGTAGCCGACTGTCCCCCGAAACGCGCGCCAAGCCCGCCTCAAGCTTGCCTGAGGCAATGGAAGCCAGGGCTAGCCTGGCCTGCGCCAAGGGATGGTCCATGGTCAGCACCGTGGCCTTCTGGGCATTGGCGCTGCCGGTTTCCTCCTTGAACTGCTTCTGCGACATCGCCTTGACGCGGACATCCGAGGCTGACAGCCCGAGACGGGCACCGACCTCGGCGCAAACCCCATCGGCATTCTCGCCGTCGCACACCAGCAGTTGTGCGGCCAGGTCTCGATCGAAGTGCACGCCTCGGTCATTCACGAGGCGGTCGACACGCTCGACCTCCGGCTCGAGGTCGAGCCAGATTTCCAGGTCGGGCCAACCGTGGGCGAGGATCTCCACGTCGGACAGACAGTACGGCACGACTCGGCGCATGTCCTCTGCCGTGACTACGTGCAGGGCCCCACGCTCGCGCTTGGTCAGGTCATCGTAGGTGCGCCAAACGTCCGCTGGAATGGCATTGGGGTTGTTCTTCCCCGACGGGCGCCTCACCGACGACAGGCCTTTGGTGAACTTGCTGGCATCCTTGTCCTTGGGAATGCCCAGCCATCGTGTGCCGAGGGCGTCCAGGGAGCCGGGGAGCCCCGCGCGCCGGGCAAGCTCCGAGGTGTCAATCCAGGGATCCTCTGGCGTCATCCACTCCATGCGAAGGCATGCGAAGCGGTCGAACCCGGACATGTTATGGGCAGCCAGCAACCGACCCTTGTGCGGCCATTCCTCCCCCGGGAGCCAACAGCCTACCTGGCCGTTGGCTGTGTCGTACCAGGCCGCGCACAAGACATGGCTAGAAGCATGCTCCCAATAACGCCGACCGCCGACCTTTTTGAGGTCGGCGCGGCTTTGGGACTCAGTGTCGAACAGAACTGGGGCTTCGGTCATAGTAGACTCCACAGCTTCTGAACAAGCTTGTCGGCAAAGCGCTGCACTTGCCACATGCAGTACTTGCGCAGAAGGTCCTGGGGGAAGTAGATCACTGTCTGCCCATCGGAATTATGCCGATGCAGCTCTGCGCTGATGACAAAATTGCTGGGCACCTTCAGCTCGTAGTTCGTGCGGCCTAACTCCGATTGGAAGACTTTCACGTCGGCGGTCATACAGCCCCCAGATATTGCCACGGCAGTGGCAGGTTGAGGTACTCAACCCAAGCATCCGTACCGTTCATTCGCACCACAAAAGTGGAAGTGGTCATCACAACGTCCTTTTCTGTGGTTATGATGTGTGCGAGCTCTTTGGTGATCAAGCAATCACGGCCCACGAAGGTGTATCGACGAATCTCGCACGTCGCCGGGTTCGCCGCCCAGTAAACGCTGTACTCTCGCCACTCGGCCGGGGTCCTGCCGCTCATCGCAACCTCGTCGCCACAAGGGCGATGGCCACAAGGTCCGCTGCCGAAAACAGTGGCGCATCCATGAAGCTCCATCCGGAATGGGGCCCCGCGCGATGCGCAAGCAGCCGCCCTTCGTGGCGCATAGTAAGATCGCCGAGGCGGGGGCCTTGCTCAACTTGAATATTGTCAGGTGTCAGATTATTCATGACTTGTACTCCTCTGCTATGAACTGCCCGCACGAGGCCCCAATGTCGCGGCCCGGCGGGCGGTTACCTTGAATCAAGAGAACCATGGACACAAGGTCAGCCCTGGAAATTCCTTCCGCCTTTCCACCGAGTTCGGTCATCTGGCAGAACTTGCAGCCCATACTGCACCGAGTCTGCGACGGCAGGCAGATGATGTGCTTACCATCGTGTTTGTCGATGAAACTGGCTCGACAACAGTGCCGTCGACCTTGAACACGTATTTTGTTACGTCGTCAGTCTGAGATTGAACGGTCTTGATTAGCTCAATCATTCTTACCTCGGGTTCGCGCATTTTGGAAAAATGGTGGAGACTGGATTGGCCATGTGCGGATACTCTTTGCAATACGCGTCTACCACTTCATACCAATCTACGTCCACCACTCTACCTTCGTAATCCGTTGCGTGCGCTTCGTATTGATGGTGACGGTCAACATAGGACACTCGAAAGCTTGACAGGCCATGCACACGTTCGGCGAATGCAAAGACGTCTTCTGCCGGTTGAGGTGGGGCGCATCTGGCAAACATCATGGCGCATCCACCGCTTTCAGAACCTTGTTACACACAGCGCACCAGACGACTCTGTGCCCCGCGAATGGCCCTTTCACCATCCGATGCTTTGAATGCCGATGGAACATCTCGTGGCCACAAAGGTTCTGCATTGACTCGATGCGCGAATCGACCTCGACCAGAACCTCGGAGATCCTAGGATTAGGTTGAGCCTTCAGCCGTTGACGTAAATCGAGGGCCTCACGCAAAAGCTCAACTACCCGAAGCCGGAAATTAGTTTCAGGGCAGAGCTCACCCAACGGTAACACCACGGGTTGCTGGACCGCAGCGTCCACGCGTCCGTGATCGTAGTAGGTTTCTTCCGGATCAATCATGGCTTCTCATCCTCATATTCCCAGCAGCCTTCGCGCAGCCTTTTACGTGTGGCCTCGTTTTTTAGGTAAACGAGGCCACATTTCGAGCAAACAGGCCAGGGCAGACGCTTGAATGTCTTCGGTTGATGTGGCGACAATTTCGTGGCGCCTTCTGGCTTTTTCACGGCAGCGGCCTATGCTGGCACGTAGCTCTTGGCAAAGAATGAGGCCTCAATGAGCCACTTATCAGTCCCGGTCTCGGGATTGACCGCGATCATATCACCGAACTTGGGGCAACCCAGGGCCTTATCCGCCGGGCTGATCGAGACATCTGGGCCCAGAATCTCACCGGGCACGTAGGGCCGCATTGGTTGGATTGCACTCTTACGATAGTTCTTGAATTCAGACATTGCACACTTCCTTTCAGGAGTCGGCGAGGCGGGATTCGAACCCGCGTCATACCAAGGCATCCGCCCAAGTCTTCTCCCACTGAATTACTCGCCGGGAACTAAAACAGCTTTCGCGAATCTGGCCTGATCGCGGCCTTGCGTGCGGGAATTCTCTCCGCTGGGTCATCGCGCCGGGGCCACCTACCCGGGCTGTCGTCTTCTGGCGGGCGCCACCCGCGTCTACGTGCCGCTTTAAGTCCCGCGGCGTCATAAATCCTCTTCTTCCGCCTGCCTATCAGGCGCCTCGGTTGCTGAGTCTAGGACGGACAACGTTTACTCGGCTTCAAACCATACCACCCGCCGCGGGTGGTGTCCACCTTAATCTTGATATTGTGCTCAATGTTGGCGCTACCCTAACCCATGACACACCTCCTTCTTGGCAGGCACGGCAGGATTCGAACCTGCACCGTTACCAGTATTGGGTCCTGGCGCTAATCCGTCTTCCCAGTTGAGCTTCGTGCCTATAGTCATCAAGGATGGATTCGAACCACCAACTTCCCCAGTAACGATACTGAGGCCTTCTTCCGGACTTGAAGTCCTCGATGGCAGGGAGGGGCGGACTTGAACCGCCACAGACCGAATCGGAGCCTAAGCCCTCTGAATCGGGTGCTCTACCAGTTGAGCTACCTCCCTAATCGCGCCCCGCAGGCGGGCGCTTCGAACTATGCCGCGGCCGGGTCCTCCACTGCGGAGAACTGCCAGTTGCGATACCAATCTCCATCCTGGCGGTCGGCGCCCTTCGACACCTTGGCCCGGACTTGCTGACCGATGATGCTGTCCCCGCGCTTGCGGTATTCCTCGTTTCCCGGATGGACGTTGCCGCCAACCAGGTCGATGAAGAAGCCTTCGGGGTCGAAGGCATCATAGGACTCCTCGTCATCAATCCCCGACGCCGCCATGACATACGACTTGACATCGTTTACGCCGTAGTTCGCGCCGCTGCCCGAGGTATTTACACGAAAACGAACCACTTCCCCCACGCGGTGGGTGTCACCTCCGTCGATGATCTCGAGGATCTTGAGATCTGCGACGAAGGCAAAGTTTTTGCTCTTCTTCGAGATCTCCTCGCGATTGGAGACCACCTCCAGGAGGTAGGTCCCGACCTGGGGGAATTCGGGGTTGGTCTTGCGGCCTTTGGCTCCCTTGTATCTTGACTCCGGAATCGTGGCTACTGGCGCGGCTGTTGTCGTGGCTGCTGGCGTGGCTGTTGTCGTTGGCTTCTGGAATTTGCTTGCTGCTTGTACGGCCATTCTTGTCTTGTCCTGTCCTTGTCATGCCGCTTGAAGCGGCAGCGCGCGTAGCCGGAGTCGAACCGGCAAACCGTTACGCGCCGTAAACGCGTCGAATCAAAGAGCTAAACCCCTGCGTGAAGGATGTGGCCTGAAACCGCGGGTTAGTATAATGCCGCCCAGGTTCCCACCTACACAGTGTCTCGTTGTGGAACCCTTCATGGTCCCCGGAATGCCCTTTCTTGTATCGACACCGGATATCATGCCCTTCGAATGTTCGAATCGGGGCCTGTTCGTCGCAAACATCAGGACCTACCTCTTTCACTGGGCCCTCGCCGGGTTCCAGCCCAACAGCTTCAGCACCTGATCGTGCGTTTCGTGGACGGACAGCGCGGGGCGCGGGCTTTTGAAGATGATAGTCGTGTTATGGCTTTCAGGGACCGTGAACACCATGTGTACCTCAGACGCAGGAAATGCAGCGCGTGCACCGCCCACTGTGAACTCGACGTGCGTCGGCGGGGGCTTCGGCGGCGCCGCCGCGGGCGGGGGCTGCTGATACGCAAAGGCCTCGATCATTGTGTCAATGGCGTTCATAACCCGCAGACTTTCGGGGTTCGGCCTAGGGCTTCTAATACATCGGTGTAGGAGTCCTCGACACTAAGGCCGTCGTCGAAGTCGCCGGAATAGATTGTGACTTCACGCCCCACACTTTCTACCGAATAAATGTTCGCGGTCTTGAGGCAGATGCGGCCCTCGCCCGTTTCAAATTCAACGAATTCGGGCACCGAAGGAACAGGCGGCGCGACAGCAGGTATGCGCACACCGGCGCCCTGGACCTGTAAGCGAATTTTCTGCCCTTGACTCATCAGTTTCTGCTCGTTTGGCTCCAGGCACTCGAACACGAGTATCTGCGATAGATCAGACTCCACTTGACTATCTACAAGCTTGGCTAAAGCGGGCTTACCCATCCTCATTGTCCTTTCGTGAAGCCCAGCGAAACTCGTTCGAGGGCGTGATTGTTGGCATTGCGTACTGGACTGTGACACGGAGCATTTTCTGAGTCAAGGAAATTGTGCTTTGCGCGAACGCGGCCTCCCCCAACGCCGAGGCCATCAGATCAAAGGTCCCGCCCGAAGTCATCAGAATGTCAATGAATACGTGCTTCTCCTGCCCACTGCGGTGCGACCGGCCAATGATCTGCTCAATCCACTTCGCCGACTGCGGCGGCATGACAATCAGCTGCCGAGTCCACGGCTGTAGGTTGAAGCCCTTCTTATTGGCGTTCCAGGAGACAATGATGTTCTCGACCGGGGCATCGTACAGCCAGGTCCCGTCCTTGGACTTACCTTTGCCGGCGTAGTACCGCAACTTCGCCGCGCGCGATAGCGCTTGGGCGAACTCCACCGAACCGCACCAGACAATCCCAGGCTCGGGGGATTCCTCGAGCCAGGCCAGCACCGATTCAAGCGCCGACGTCGACAGCCAGACCGTCTCGGTCTTGGCATCGAAAGTCGGTCCGATCTCCTTCCACCGTTGGATGATCTCGTGGTCCTTGAACCGCTTCCGGACCATCAACTCAGAGTAAAGAGGCTTCCGCGAATGCTGGGAGTGCGCGATTGCCTCGCGCACGAATTTCGCATACTCCCGTCTCGCCTCGACCCACTCCTCGGGCGGTGGCTTGATGTAGCGGCTATACAGCCCACAACCAAGCTGGCCTTCCATGCGCCACCGCGACAATGGGTCCGTGACCGTGATCCCGTCAGGGTTATGCCGGCGCTGGCGAAATACGCTGAAATGCTCGTCGAGGATTGAATCTTCTTTGGCCAGCCGGGCGCGCACTGTCAGAGGCGCCTTGCACGAGTCCCCGTCCACAATGATGACGCCCGGGGTCTCAAGAATCCTGCGCCTGTAGGTCTCCAAGGCCTCTGCGCGCGTCTTGCCCCACGGCCCCGGCAGAGGCCTACTCTGGGGGTCCCTCACCTTCTCGTCCAATGCCGCGGCGAGCTCCATGGCCTCGTATTTCGTAGTCGGCACCGGGGCGCCCTCGCGCAGGCACCAACGCATAACGTGCCAGTAGCCCATGATCGAATTGCGGCTGGGCGTGGCGGTCAGCGCCACCACCCGGACGTGCTCATAGCCCTCTGCCCAGACGTAGTTGTCAATCTTGAGTGGCGTACTGCGCTCGATGGCAGACATTTCATCCGACTCGTCGATGACGATCAAGTCCGGTTCGAACTCGAACAGGTATTCCGCGCACTTGTCCCGCGCCAACTGCTCTCTGGACTTGATCACGTACAGCTTCTTGTGGTCCTTCCACTCCTTGCGGAGCTCCTCGAAGTCGGCCTCGGTCTTATCGACCAGACTGGCGGGCACGATGTACAGAATGCGCTGCACATCTTCTAGGACGAACGGCGCCATGAACATGATCAGTGTCTTGCCCGCGCCCACACCCTGGCCGATGAAAGCGCCGCGCCCGAAAGGGGCGTCGGCGATCTCGGCAATAGAGAACGCCTGCCATGGTCGGATGACGGCCTTCGACCATGGCAGGCGTAGTTCCGGAGTATAAGCTATCGACCAAGCCTCGGCATCGTGCTGGGTAGGCACGCGCCGAGGCAAAGCCATGATACGGTCGAAATCGGCCGTATGTCGAACCACATTGCGCATAAGCTACTCGAAGTTGCCAAGTTGGGATTCGATAAGGTCGTTCAGGTGCAGATACCGACCAAGCAATTCCCGAAAGTCCCGCTCAAGCTTGGTCATTGCCCGTTGCAGCTCCGCCGTGCGCTTTGCCAAGGCGCGCACGGCACTGCCGTCGGTCTTGCTAGCCACCCGCGCCCCCCGGCGGCTCGGGCACCGAGACAACGGTCAACGGCAACGCATTGATGATGCGCGTCTTCCAATTCTCGTAGGCCGTGAGAGCCTGGGCATGATTTGATGTCGCGAGCTGCAACCCTGCGGCAGTGCGGTTGATTTCCGCCTTCAGTGCGCGCTTCTCCTCCCGGAGGACATCCATCAGATTCGGATCAGCCATCGCACAACTCCTTGATTTGGGCCTTGATTTCTGCTACCGACTTTTCCCCTAGCAGGACGTCTTCTCGGGCGACGTCGAGCGCGCGTTGCATCTGGCGAAGCTGAGTAGCTAGTTCTGCGATCATAGACGCCGCATCCTTGGGCGCCGCCGAGGTGGTTGCCTCAGTTTGCAGGGGTGGGGCCTCATTGAAAGGCAGTGCCAGTTGCTCCATAGCTGATGCGTCGCCCGGCGTTCCTTGGTCCGCCTCGGGTTCATTGACCTTGGCCTCTGGCGGCTTCGGCCGTCCTGGGCGCCGCGGCCGGGGTGTTACAGGGGCAATGGTCTTAGCCACATTATCGACGACGACACCCGTTTGGGCGTCTATCGTAACACCCCCAGGGCTAGTGCTGCCCCCCGCTCCCCCTGACGCCTCGACCACAGGCGCGACAATCGCCGCCACCTTCTCCTTCGCCGCGATCTCAAAGTTCGCTCTAACTGCTGGATTCACTGCCATCTCTGTATCACTCCTTACCAACTGTTTTTTCTGAATCAGTGCGCCCAGCGACCTGCGCGCTTGGCAGGGGCCGCCGCGGGAGAAATGGCAGGGTCGCCCGCCATAATCCTCGCACCGGTCCAGGTTCGTCGCCGCCTGCAGTGGGTCAGTTATCAAGTCAAGGCGCCGCGCAATCGGCGCAAGTGCTGTAAGAACTCGTTCAGCATGACTGCGCTCAACGCAGATGTCAACCGGTTTCGCCTTGCGGGTTGGTCCTGTCTCCATGTAAAGCCAGCGGCAATCCACGGCCTCGAGCTTGTACCGCTGCATCATGTTCAGACCGTACAGACAGACCTGGGGGTCCTGCAACAACGTCTCCCGCGACTTGCCCCACTTCGTGATGGAGCTCGTCGACTTGTAGTCGACCACCATGTACGGGCTGACGGCCTTGCCCTTCAGCAGCCGCTGAACCTCTTCCTCGGAATTCACACCAAGGTCGAAGAAGCCCCCGAACCGCGTGCCCCCGACGACCAGGACTGTCGGCAACACCCGCGGGCCAGGTTCCAGCCCGGAGGGCTCGGTGCCCACGGGCTGCTCGACCATGACCTCGTCGCAGCGCGCGGGGTGAGGAAGGTAAGGAATACCCGAGGCGTAAATCTGCCCCGGCAAGGACCCCCAGCCATACTGGGGCTCTTTGCCGTCGTAGTACGCCTCGCCCGTCTCGTGGACGGCGCCACCCAACGCGGGGGCACGCTGCCCCCGCGCCGGCACGGCGCCGGCGAGGATCTCATCCCAGGTCAACTGCGGCGGCCGAAAGCCTGCGATGTATTGCCACGCCCAGGCCGCCTCGCACCCTTTCTCGGGGTCGCCGAGGGCGAGGGAAGAGGGCGAGTGATAGGGCCTCGGCATCAGCGAAGCACCGGGGTGGCTGCGTAGCTGTATTCACGAGTCGCCGGATCAAAGTAGAAACCCCCTTGAGGTACAACCACAGGCACCGGTTGACCCACTTCCATCAAGGCAAAAGTAAGGGGTTTGCGCGCGGCGCACGCATCTTCGAGATATTGGGCGAGCTGTGGGTCGCAAAGCCCCGCAAGCTCAAGCTTAAGCAAGGTGGGCCCGCCGCGGGTCTGCTCAGTACTGACGTAGGTCGCACGAAGTTCTGGTTGTTGTGTCATTCGATCTCCGTTTCTGTGATCAGGGTAAAGTCTCGTGGGTTGTTATTGCCCTCGGCGCCCAGTAGCTTGGCTTTCCAAGCCTTGGACTGGAGCAAGGCTTCTGCGTACGTGGCCGCATACAACTCCATTGTATAACGCTCCACGCCTTCGATGACGAGGTCACCCGGCGCTATTCCGGGTACTGTGACGCCACCGCTCTCCCAAGCCAGCCTGTGTCTAATCATCTCATCCTTCTTCCTGGCAGCCCGTCGAGCCACGTACACGCCTTCACATACCCTGGCCACAAACACTCAGCCACGTTGAAAGCCCGGGGATGTGCCCCCGTCGCGTCTGGGGGGATCAGCAAGTGCAACAACTCGTGGAATATGAGGTACTTCACAACATGCTTGGGCGCCCGCTTCAACAGCGGATGCAGCCCGATAAACATGCCATCCTTGCGGCCTTCGATGGCGGCCCAGTCCTTCTTCTCGTCGAAGGCCTTGGGGTCAACCGCATCCAGGTCGACCCATTCGATGAACACCCGGTGCGGCAGAGGTGGAAGCTTCTGCAATACTTCAAGCAACAAGGCATCAAGGTCATGACGGCTTGTCAAGACGCCATCGCCCTTCGGAGCTGCGCCTCCATGTAGTCGTCGACCAAAGCCATCTGCCTGGCTATCTGGTCTTCGGTACCACCACGATAAATCCACTCCTTAGGGTCCCGCGACCGCCCGAAGGACGCGGCCGGGGTCAGGTCGCTGAAAAGAAGGTCAATCGCGCCCCAAGGATACTTAAGCGCAACCCAGTGATCGCCGTGTTGGATTTCCATGACTATGGCCGCTTTATAGAGGCCTCTTGCAGGCCCTTGATGAGGGATTCGTCCGTTGCATAGAATATATCGATCGGGCCACATGGGCCCATCGCACGGCTGATCAACTGGCACAACCGCAACTGCGGAAACAGCTCCCAAGTTGCGCGAAGGTGGCTCAACACCACTGCGCGGTCTTCCTTCGTCTCTGCGTTGCCGTTTTTCATATCGATACCGCCTGTCCTGCGATGAAGCATCGCCCTCGCATGATTGGCACGAACGAAGGCCACAACAGGCCTGTGTCTGGGCACTCGTACACGTGGCTGATGCCCGTGGCCCAGTGCCGAATCACCTTGATGTCGTGCGTATAATCAACTTGCTTGATATCACCAAGCCACCCCCCGTTCAAGCAAAATCGTCGGTCGCCGGTGTGATCCCCATCGACCACAAGACTGGCGCGGTGGGAATGCCCGAAGATGACGTTCGTGCCGGCCTCAGCCAGGGTATGTTGCGCCGCGTACTTCCCCGCGAAGCCGAGCTCATGGGTGTAGACCACCTTGCCAAGGCGCTTGACGTTGCGGTAAGGCACCCACTCGCAGCCAGGCAGGTACTTCTGCACCTGATCCTTGGCTGAGGTCATTCCGTGCAGTGCTGGGACGTCCATCAGCAGCCGGTCAATACGGTCCTCGTGATTGCCCCCGCAGTAGACGAAGCTGCAGTCGGGGCCCGCGGCCTTCATCAAGCGCCGAAGCTCTGCGCCGCCGAGCTCAAGCTCATCGACAAGCCGATGCTTGCGCATCGGGTCCTTGCAGAACCGCGAGCAAGCGTAGCAGTCGAAGCCGTCCCCGGTGCATACAACACGCTCTGGCTTCACCGCCTCTATGGCAGCAAGGGCGACCTCCCATGCATGAGAGTCGTGATAAGGAAAGTGCGGGTCGCAGATGATGATCGTATGTCCCACGCCCGTCTTGCGTATATCGGCAGTGCCGCGGCCCAACAGCGCAGGCTTGGGGTCGCAGGGGCCCTTTGTATGAGCGATTTTGAGTGGGCCAAACCTAAACAGGTAACCCGCGGCCTTAGCCTCCGCAAGAAGGTCCTCCGCTACGGGTAGCGAAAGGTTCAAAGCCTGGCACACCTTCTCCATATCTTCAAGCTCTCTGGCCGCCGCAATGAACCGATCAAGCAGGGTTAGGACCGGGGGGTCGCCGTGCTCCATGGCGATTGATTTGGCAGCGGCCGTGAAACCCGGCTGCGCCACGCCCTCCGAGCCCCACCCAGTGGGGGCCTTCGGCACAATCGCATTCCGGGGCTTCGGCACAACCTCGCCCGCGTCGCGCTTGCGCTGGTTCAAGGCCTGCCGAAGGGTGCGCTCACCGCTGATGACGAGCTTGGCGTACGGCGTACCGACCAGGCTCCTGGCAATGTCGTAGTCCGCCGAGTACTTCAACCGAGGCCCCGGGGGCTCGACATTGGCTTCGGCCGCCAACATGCACAGCTGCGCATCGGAGACATTCCGTCGGTTGAGCTGGTGGCCAAGCATCCATTCCTTCACCGCGGCGCGGTCAAAGAACGTCTTCGTGGACACCTGATATGGCAGGCCGTGTTTCTGGCAGATCGCGAACCGGTTGTGCCCGTCGACGATGACGTGCTGGCCGTCAACAGGCCAGACAATGATAGGGTCCGTGGGTCCGCCCGTGGCGAGAATCTCCGCCTCGAGCCCCGCGAACTTGTCGGGGGCCAGCGGTGGAATGAGAGCTTGAAATTCTGGATCGATAGTCAGTTTCATGTCTTGGAAGGCTCCTTAGCAGCTTTTTTGGCTGCGCGCAACTCTCTCTGCCGAGCGTTACGGTGTTCCTTATTGGCCGCGCGCCACTTCCTATTGAGTTCCTTCGCCCGGTCCTTATTGGCCGCATACCACACTGCGTTCCTCAACCTTTTGGCCTCCCTGTATTCAGGGTCCACAAACCTCTTTCTGTCATACTTGACTGAAATTGCTAGCCTCAACGCATGCATCTCTGGCCGCGATCGATAACACAACTCACACATCCCCTTCGCGTAGTGCTTGCGCTCCGGATGCCCACACTCGTTGACCCGCGGGGTTTTCATACCACCCCCAAAACGGACGCCCGATTCAGAAATGTGAACTCGGCAGCCTTCGCGGGCCACACCTCGCGCGCTGCTGCCAAAGGCGCATAGACGTAGCCGTTTCGACCGTACTTCTTCATAAGCTCAGGCCCGAACCACTCTGTGTCGCTACAGCGACGAGGTCCGTTGGTATCCCGTTCCCACGCCATCGCCATGACGTCGGCCTCCTGCACGTCGTGGACCATCAGGTCAAACTTCGCTGCGATGGCGCGGTCCCATCGATGGCACAGCTCGGCGTAGTGGGGCCCCAATACGCGCCTAAGCGGCGCTGACACATCCCCCAAGTAGGCCTCGTGGGCGTCGTGAAAAAGTGCCCACGCCGCACGTGCATCCGGGGCAAACCACGAGGCTACGACCGAATGCTGGGCCACCGAGAACTGCGCGTCGCCGTGACCCGTACATCGAGTAATCCTCGCCAGGGCATGGGTGATGTCCTCAAGGCAGATCACGCCCGCCGAGGGATAATCAAGAAATACCTTCTTACCGGTGTATGTGATAACGTACGGCGGGTCAACATCTTCGCAAGGCCCTGGCGAAACGGGGGGGCTGCGTAGGTTGTCCATCAGCCGCCGCATGTCTTCTTCGAACTTCGCCTGCACACCAAGCCGCTGAAGCCAATCCTGAATATCTGGCAAGGTCGGAAACTTAGAAAGCGTGGGCGCGCATGCAGAGGGCACTTCGGGGGTCTCGGGGATCGTAATCGAGGGCAAGGCCGGCAACGGCGGCAGGTCATCGAAGTTTCGCATTTTTACGCCCCCTGGGCAAAAGCTCCAACGTCAGCAAAAACAGAATGTTCGTGACGGCATGAGCCAAATGATGCAGACCACTCTCCGCATCGTCGCGCTCCCCGACTTCCCACGCCTGCAGATGCCGATGCACCGCGGCGAAGTAGCGGTCGCGGGCATGCTTGACTTTGCGCCAATTATTTGGCCCGTACTTCCCAGCGCCGAAAGTCAACACTCGCACGACTTCGTGAACTGCACGCCACGGCAGGAGATCATACCTTGCCTTCTCGGCGTCGAACTTCATGCCGACTGTCATGTCTGTCCTTTCGCGGCAAGACGCTTGGCTGCCGCTTTGTAAGCAAGTTGCATCCGACGCAGGCGTGTGGCCAGCGCAGGGATCACGCCCGGGGGCACGTAGTGATCTACCGAGGCATCCGCATTGCGGACACGCTCGAGCCGGATCCGTACGGCCATAATCATCTGGGCGCGCATCTGCTGCTTGTCGACGGCCAAGCCCGCGCCGAGGGTAAACTCGCCTTGCCAGGATACGCCTGAGGGGCAAGCATGCCGGAAGAATTGATGTTCATCATAGGTCATTAGCTTTTGCTTTCTTCTGTGCGTACAACTCCCGCCGGCGCGCGTTCTCCACACCCCGGTGAGCCGCGCGCCATCGAATCATGTCCGAACGATCCCGCCGAACAACCTTCCCAGAAGGCTCCACCTCAAGAAGCTTTTGCATGCAGACGACGACATTGCGCAGCTCATTCTGCACAGTAGTATGGCTAACGCCCAACGTTGAGGCCAGCTCGTTCTGATTTAGCCCGTCCAAGGTACCCGACATAATCACCGCTTCACGAGGCGATAAAATCTCCTTGGCCTTAGATTCAGCTTCGTAGAATTCGGCAGCTTTGATACCCGCCTCTATGTCATCCGGCGCCTCTTCCGAAGTGCCCAGGTATGCAAGACGCCTGCGCACTTCCTCAAACCGGGACTCGTACAGCTTGTGGATCCTCAAATACCTCAGTAAGTGCTGGGTACCATAGAAATGAAGATACGACATAAAGGACGCACCACGGTCTGGGTTATACCTGAGTACAGCCTTCCAAACAGTGGTCCGCGCCAACTGTATGCGCTCCTCATCCTCGATATCCATCCCTCGGTACTTACTGGCTAAGAGCCCCCAGCACCTTGAGATCAAGGTATTCATTGCGCGCTTGTCCCCAGCCTTGGCGGACAAGCATAGTCTCTGTGCCCAGACGTGGGCGGGTTCTTTTGCCATGATACTACCTGAGAAGCCAAGACCCGACCAGACAGAACAGTGCGGCGCACACAGCGCCGCACGTGTCACAGGCCGAGATGTGATGCAAAACGTCAACCATTCGAAATCTTAGCATGCTTTTCGCCACGCGCCACCGAAAACGGCGGGTTGCGGGGCTCAACCACCTGAGGCGGGTTCCCGAACAGACATTCGAGCCCCATCTTGCTGGCAATGGCACGTTTGACCCGGCGTTCCCGCCAAGCCACAACACCGGCCACGACATACACCGCGACCACGCCTACGCCGAACCACTGCAAACAGTTCATGATGTACTCGCCACTTCCCCTGCCACTGGCAGGTTATATCGCCCGGGCTGGGGCTTCGCCCCGCCCTTGTCCGTCAGTCGTACGACCGAGCTTGACTCCGACGGCAATGTCACCAGCTCGACCAGGCCCTGCAACTGCGCCTTCATTAGGCCGTTGCCCCAGTCCGCCATGGAGATCCCCGCGCTGCCCCGAATCTTGGCCGCGGTGGCACCGTTGTGGGCGCCCGTCGTATTGCGAAGGTACCAGACAATCCGATCCGCCGCGGCGTTCGCCTTGGCCTCAATCTCGGCATACTTCTTGACGTCCCGCGACTGCCTCGGCGCGGCAAGCGGCGCATCGGTTCCAGCCGAGGCCAGTGCCACGCGCAGGGGCTCGTCCCGGCCGCCGCTGAACCTGATGAGGATCGGGGCAAACCCTTCCTCCGGTGCTCGAGCACAGCAAATCTCGACCACGTTCTTGTCCGCCGCATCGGGGTGGTAGGTCATAATGGCAGTCGCCGCCAGCGCGGACAGCGCCGCGGTCCAGCCGATGTGAGAGAGCCGGGGCTGGGAGTCCTCCTTAGCCGCCGCTTTGTTCGCGTGGGCGACCACGATGACGCACACCCCCAGCGAACCGAGGGCCTTGGCCAGAGTCGCATACTGGGGGCTGTTTGGCTCGACGCCCGAGCTCATCATGGCCGACATGTAGCTGTCGACTATGACCACGTCGATACCTTTGGCTTCCACGAAGGCCCGCAGCCGCCCGATGGTGTAGTCGTCGGAGAAATCACCAAGCTTGTTGGCGTCGTAGACAAACAACCGTCCGCGCAATTCGGCAGGCTCGAAGCCCGCGCCACGCACAAGCCGCCGGCAGCGGCGCCGCGTGAGCCGCGCGCCTTCGAAGTCAAGGATCGCTACTCGGCATTGCTTACAAGGGAACTGACCGAAGGCCTTGATGCCGAGGGCGAAGCAAATGGCCAGGTGGTTGGCGATGGGGCCCTTAGCAGCACCGGGCTGACCTGCGATGATAGTGATCTTCCCATCCGACGGGGCGATCTTCAAGGCCTCGCAGTAATACACGAGGGGGTCTTCATTGTCGTCGAAATCGAGCGGTGAATCCCAAGGGTCGGGCTCCCCACTGTCGCACGGCGACCGGTAGGCGTTGGCGTCTGGGTCCTGGCCCTCTTCCATGTCCTCCATGCGCTGGTTTTGGCGCCGCACCAGCCGCCCGACGACAGAGGCCTGCTCTTCCGCGGCCTGCAACGCTTCGTAGTGAAGCTTATCCTGCGGCCACGGCGGGACACACCGGGGGTTGAAGACGTCGGTCAAAACCCGTTCAATGGCGTCTGCGTCCTCGTGCAACTGGGTGGCGATTTCTCGGGCGCACTTGAAAATGGCCAGGTCTCCGCCCATTCCCTCGATAGACGCTGGAAGGGTCTCAGCGATCCTAGTGGCGCGTTGGTACTGGACAGACCCCATATCACCGACGCCGGTGGGGGCCAGCTCATTGCGGACCTTCGACCACTCGGCACTGATCTCAGCCCCCATGAGGGGGTCGACGTCCACGTCTCGTCCAGTGGCCTCGACCCAGACTCGCTCGGGGGCGTCATGGAGGCGCCCGATGAAGAACAACTTAGCAGCCTCGTGGGCACCTTCAACCCCTTGACCTGGCCCAATGCCGAGCATCTCCGCGAACGCATACCGTGCATGCTGTGACTCCTCTGGCCGAAGTGGCCTGTCAATTGGCGCCAGGACTCGAACCCGGCGCTCCGCAAGAGACTCATCGTCCGACGGGCTGCCGTAGATGACCGCCGCAATGTCGAGCTCGTCGACGCGCTTGACCAGGGCAGGTAAGTCGCATCGGTCAACGTCAATAACCAAGAACGTGACCTCGCCGACGTTCTCGGCAAGGCGATAAGGCCTGGTCAGCCTATGGGGGGCAATGGCGCACAGCTGTTTCTTCTGGTCCTCGCGGCTGGCACCCATCGGGGCGCCAGACTCGACCTCAACTAGATCCTTGAGTGAGACCACGAGCTCTTCCCAAGACGTGAAATCATCCTGGGAAATTGGAATTGGCTGCTGGGCGCCGCGATAGAGAGTGCAGTGAATAGGGCAGGTCAAAGGTATCTCCCAAGGAGTTTCAGCGCATCGCACTGAAGATCGTAAGGCAAACTAGGAACTCGAGCATGCTCAGACTTAGGGTCGAGATTCAAGGCTTTCTTGACCGCGCAGTGAAAAGTCGCCCACTTTCGTATTTGAGGCCCATCAAGGATCCACTCCCCTTTGGAGTCTAAAAAGCCGGGAAGGGTTCGCGAATACGCCTCGACGGCAACGTTATAGATGAGCCAGCGCTGGCGTTGGGTCTTGTCTTCTTCGTCGGTCATTTCCACTGAAACTCCACATGGCGGGCCACGTAGCTGCAGCCAAGCTCGCAGCCTTTGAACGCCGCGGCGCCAAAAAGGGCAAAGATGATCACGAACGCCCACAAATCTGCTTGCGTAGGACCGTACATCACATCATTCCTTTCAGCTGCTCGAGCCTCTCTTGCTGACTCTTGTGCGCGTGGACATAGCGCCACTCGCTGCTAAAGTCCAAATCCAAGATGGTAGCCAACCGGGTAGTAAAATCCGAAGCTTGACCCAGGGCTTCTGGTGCTACTTGCCAGACCCCATCCTCGTCGGTGCGTCCTGGTAAATGGCTCTTGTAGGCGTCCGCAGCGATACAGAAGATCAGCCACTTACGATGTTGGGCTGCATCGGCCGAAGGCTTTGTGTACGTACGATTGACTCCGCGTGTCACCACAGCTTGCTCGCTTTCTTGCACATCTTGTTTAGATCCTTGTGATCGAGTACTTTGCCGCAGACCGTGCAGTAGTATTCGACACACGTTCGCCAGATGCTGGTCGTGAAAAGTGGCACGTTGCCGAGCGCACGAAAGCGCTCGTTCATGAGTTGAACTAGGGAGTCGAATTCTTTGCCTGAAGCTGTCATGTGAATCTCCTTGGGTGGAAGAACCCTAGCGCGCCCCGCCGGGGCGCGCAAGAGGTTTTAGCATTATCTTGTAAGATAGCCCTCGCCGTGCAACTTGAGGATGACCCGGCCGAATTGCGGGTCGATGCGTTCCTGGAGGGGTTTGACCACAATACCCTCGCGAACATGGTTGGCGCCGGGGATAGTGGACTTGCCCTCGGCATACGTGACCAGGTCAAGTGACCAAGGGCCGATGTAAAGCCGGGGCACTATTGGCAATCCCTCCATGCAACAGAACTCGAGAAGCTTGCGGTGGTTGAGAAACTGACGCGCCTTCAAATCGTAGACATCGAATACACAGAACCGCTTTTCGTCGCCGAACACCCCATAGGTTAGGTCTTGCACTCCGTTACCGTAGATCTCCCCGTAGACGATCATATTGGGGTTCCGCCGGCAAATGCGCTCGAGGTTGTACTTTCTCGCGACCTGTGACCACTTATTGCTGCCGCGCTCGCGCCCCCAAAGGGTGCGAGAGCCCACACAGAATCGGCCCGGCTGCCACCAACGCCTGCCTGGCACATACATGTAGCGGGCATTCTGGCCGTGGATCTTCTCGGTGAGGACGACCTGCTCGCCGGGTGTAATCAACACATTGTCCAAGTGCTGCGGGCCTCGCAACAGGTTCTTGTACTTTCGCAGGCCTTCGATATCGTAGATAGGCACCTTAGGCCCCACAATCCTCTTGGGTGACATCAGCCAAGGGAAATGCTTGGCTAGCCATATCCGCCACTTAGGCCAAGGACCGTTGGTGGGGGGCATGCGGCCTTCGGCCTCTCCTGCCACATCTTCTAGGGGCTCGTACTTCGTGACGCCCAACTCGACCTGCACGTCATCGCCGGCCTTGGTCATCGCCGGCGCAGGCACCAGGAGGCCCATCGAGAAAGTGCCGCGTAGGCGCTTGGCCCTGATACGCTGCTGGGGGCTATGCCCGGGCTTGGCCAGGAATTCGAATGGCGCGCGGTCGGTCGGAACCACGGAGTCAACAGGGATGTAGACGGCATGGTCGCCCTCGTGGAAGTCCCCGGTCCGAAAAATCACAGGGTAGCCCCCGTGAACTTGGGTGATCGAAAGGCTGTCGGAATTGGGCAGGCGCTCAACGGCGCCGATTTGAACTACTTCGACGCGGAATTCAGTCATGGTTTGCGTTTCTTTCTGGCGTTCTTGCGTTGGGTGACCAGGTCGGAAGGGAGCGGCAAAGCGCGCCGACGCTTTGCCGCTCTACGGTATTCGCGATTGGCGGGGCCGTATCTAACCTCGAACTCAGGTGGGTGAATACGGAAGGTCGATGTCGAGGGCATGCACTGTCGCTCCTTGATGCTGTTCGGCAATGACTGCTATAGCGTGCATATAGGCCGCGGTCTGAGGATCTTTCGTCAGGTCCTGACTAGTGCGCCAGCCGTGCAGGGTATCGGTAGTGCACCCGATGGTAATGTGACGATCGGAGATCGTCACAGGATATGCCCCAACCTGCAGAGTCAGCGGTGGGCGCGTTGCCGCGGCGTTGCCGCACATGCGTGCGTTGCCGTCCATGCCTGCGTTGCCGGACATGCGTGCGTTGTCGTACATGCGTGCGCTGCCGTACATGCTTGCGCTGCCGTACATGCAGGCGTTGCCGGACATGCTGGCTTTGCCGTACATGCGTGCGTTGTCGTACATGCGTGCGCTGCCGTACATGCGGGCGTCGCCACTCATGCGCGCGTGGTCGTACATGCTTGCGTTGCCGTACATGCGGGCGTCGCCACTCATGCGCGCGTGGTCGTACATGCGTGCGTTGTCGTACATGCGTGCGCTGCCGTACATGCTGGCGCTGCCGTGCATGCTGGCGCTGCCGTGCATGCTGGCTTTGCCGTACATGCGTGCGTTGCCGAACACGGCGGCATCCGGTCCGACGTAGCATGTATCCGCTACCAAGGCTGTGTCCGCCACCCATCCTCTGCCGTTGCAATGTTGATGCGCTGGGACGGGGCCGTTACCATCGTTGAAATCGTGTAGTGTTGTCATTGGATTCTGTCTCCGACTCCCGGCCGCGGCAAACCGTGGACGGGCGTCGACTTCAGAAGGACTCGACCTTGGCTTCAATCTTGTGGGCTTCGGCCTTCTTCTTGGCCGCCTCGGCCGCGTCATAGGCGGCCAAACACTTTCGAACGATATCAATCGCGCCGAAATCAGTGGTGGAGAACACCATGCCATGCCAGCCGTCTAGGGTACCACAGTACAGCCAGCACAAGTTCGAGGCTTTAGTGCTTTGCAGGATGAAGCCGCGAGTATGAACGAACCAACCATAGGGTAGCCCCTGCATCGCTTCACGTACAGTTTTTCGTAGATACACGAACCGCAGCGTCCCGACGGTGACGGTAACCATCCGTGCGTCTGCTGGGGCCTCCCTTAGGATGCGCTGCATGTCGACATCCTTCGGGAGTGCCTTGAACCCCCAGAAGGAGTCGGGGCGGCGTAGCTCGTAGGTGGCCTTGATCGTGGAGCTAGCAATGTCGGCGGTATAGTCGTGCATGCGGCCTTGGGCTTTGCGATCGATGACAGCCATCAAAGCCGCCGGGAGCTGCTTGGCAAGCATGGGTTGAATCTCAGATGCGACTTCGCAGTCGTCGAAGCATGAGAGAGGGGGCGGGAGTAGCTTGCCCGTCAGGAATTTGTATAGTGCTGCTCGCTCGGAGTGTGTGACTCCACTATGAGCGTAACCACTGCATAGTGACATGATTACAGGTGTACGGAACGATTGTGTGAGAGGTGTAGAATTAGACATACTGTTACTTTCTGGCGCGTATTAGCGCCCGCGCGTCGATTGAATCAAGGATTCGAAAAGAACCTTCGTAACGGGCCACGGTCACATCGGGCCCCCAGCAAGCCTGAATGTACCCCGAACCGCCGCCGCTTGTCAAGAGGACTTCGGTGCCTGGTGGAAAGCCCTCGGGGCAGCTGTGCCCGCGGGCCGGGGCGCACATCAGGGAGATGAGGGCGGCCGCGCCGGCAAGGAATGCCAAGGAGAATAGGCCGAACCAGATAGGGGAATGGTGGTCGTGGTAGTGGTGCATGGCTTCACTGCTGGATGCACGCGGCGGGGGCGTAGCCTGGGGGGTTGATGAGGTTGGGAAGGTAGTGCATTACTGCGAAGGCAATCAGAATTGACGCGAGGCAGGAGACGATGATCGCGCCGGCATTGAACCCCTCGGTATCTTTTCCGGTTGCTGTTAGGTCGAGTGCAGTGTTGCGCCATAACTTGGCCAAGAAAATAAGGGCGGTGGCCGCGGCCGAGCAAGTCATGAAGCCCGTACCGGCTTCGGCGAGGATTGTGCGAACGATGATCTGGCAGTTGGTCATATTGTTCTTTGGTGGCGCTCGGCCATGGCGGCGATAAGGTCAAGATACTTGGCGGTTTCAGGGTCTTGGGTAAGATCTTGTTGAGTGCGCCCGCCGTGCAGGGTATCTGTCGTGCACCCGATGGTAATGTGACGATCTGAGATCGTCACAGGATATATCCCAACCTGCAGAGTCAGCGGTGGGCGCGACGCCGCGGCGTCGCCACCCATGCTTGCATTGCCGGACATGCGTGCGTTGCCGGACATGCGTGCGTTGTCGTACATGCGTGCGCTGCCGTACATGCTTGCGCTGCCGTACATGCGTGCGCTGTCAT
>Ga0213919_1000330_pt1 | contig 21949 bp, 40 predicted proteins | sample McNCre317MG_FD_161056 | JGI IMG/M metagenome (GOLD analysis project Ga0213919, IMG submission 161056) | Freshwater microbial communities from McNutts Creek, Athens, Georgia, United States - 3-17 MG | ecosystem: Environmental > Aquatic > Freshwater > Creek | place: USA: Georgia | collected... | reverse complement strand
AAGTGGCTCTGGAGTTCGCGGCCAGTTTTTGATTCAAGACGGCTCCGAAGGAAGCACCGGAAATGTTTGGACAAGCACCGACAACAATGGCAGAGGAGCGTGGGCCGCTCCAAAGTCGGGCTGGAAGAAAGTTACGAAAACCTTTGCTGATTTCACCGATGCCGGAAACACAAAGACATTGAACATCGAGCCGTTCAATGCCGGATACATCCTAGTCGGGTACGGGTACAACGTCACGACAGTATTCTCTGGGGGATCATCGACTCTGGTCGAACTATCTGTTGTGGCTGGAGCACAGGGGAACCAGACTACGTTTGACGTCTTTACGGCTCTTGTGGACTTAATAAGCCCATCTGCCAACGTCGTAGAACCTTTGACCGGCGTGAGTGGAAACCTCCAACTGACACTGATAAGCACAGGGGACACTCTGGACAATCTTACCCAGGGGTCGGTGGATTTCTACTACAAGGTCGAGAATGTAAACTACTAACTAGTCAAGACGGACCGTAGGCCGGATGCCACGCGCTATCATCAAATGTAATTGCCTGTGGCGCACTGATGCGCCACAGTTTTAGCGGTAGGAGGTAGGGATGTCTGAGGTATCTGAGCAGCCGGAAAAGATTCGTAAAACCATCTCCTTCACTCATAAACAGCTTGGCATCACCACCATAGCCGGACTCGCCATAGCACTGGCGCCATACTTCGAAAAGACGTTTGTGTCCAGGGCGGATGGTGATAAATTGGTCCTTCAGATGCAGTACCTCACCGAAAAAGTGGCTATCGTGGATGCCAAGGTCGAGAAGATTCCTGACCGCATAGAACTACTCCTGAAAGAGAGTTCAAAACAGGTCAGCCGGGACCTCGACCGCAATGAAAAGCGCATCGAAAACTTGGAACTTTACGCCTACAAGACCAGGCGCGCAAACTCCTACTAGCGCCGCGCCCATACTATGGGCTAATCCCCTCTAAAATAACTTGAAATCTGGACCTTCTCCCTGGGAGAATCGGGACTCAAATATACATTTCCTAGGGGGAAATATGCTGGAAGGGAACGAGGTCGATAAGACCTTCGATGGCGGGGCTGGGCATTTGATCTTGGATGCCGACGCCACGGGAACCGTGAAGATCGAAATGTCCTACGAGAAGGACTTGGACGGCTACGCGAAAGTGAAATCCACGAACGCCGTAGAAACCAACATCGTCAATATCGCCGAGAAGATTGCGGCGAAGACCAGCACGCAATGGGACGATGCTGCCGTCACGATGCTGAAGAAACTTCTGGGAATCGTGTGAAGTCTCGCTGCAAGTTCCAGTGTATTTCGAAAACGATTTACGGGACTGGTGAGAGTCTTCAGAACAATTTCGTATTCACTCCCGCGCCTCGCGGACAGGATGACGAAGGGTTCTGGAAGTATTCTCCGTCTGGTAAGTTCGAACTTAATTGTTTGAATCCCAATGTTGATTTCGAAATCGGCAAGCTGTACTACCTCGACATCACTCCGGTGGAATGATGTCGATAATCAACCAGCCGATCACCAAGTACAAGTATGAGGGAATCGGCGAAACCGGGGCCGCGATGATTGTCGCGGCCCTTGCTTCAAATCCCAGCACCGCATTCCTGGTGGCTGGATTCTGGGGTAAAGCGGTTTGGTTTATGGCCAAGCTGTTGGTTATGGGCCTGTCGAGCATCGGCGTCGTCACACTCAACGTCGGCGTGGCCAAGATCCAGACCATTCTTGATGAAGGAAATTTCGACGGCACATGGGAGTCAGCCCAGAAGATCATTGCCGACATTCATAAGCAGGGAAGGGAGTTGACTCGTGAGGAAGCTGAAGCTATCGACGCTCCTATTCGTGATGCTTTTCGTAAGTTCGGACGCTTTGGTAGGGTGCGCAAGCGTTGAGATTCCAGACATCCATCCACACATCACTCAGCCGGGTTCGCACGACGGTTTTTGGGTGAGCACTCTCACTGACGCGGAAGGCATCATCCCCGCCCCGCAGTGGACGCAGAAACTCCTCAGTGAGCCTCATGTCATTCTCTTCTCCCCCGACTGGGCAAAGTTACGTTTCACGATTTTGAAGAACTGCCTGACGATGGAGTGCAAGAACGCCGTGGGTACTCTCGACAGTCTCTTCGAAGCCATCGACACCGGACTGAAAAAGAGAAAAAGTATTTTAGGGAAGTGACTCGACATCTATCGAGTTCGAACATAAGTTGTTGCCGAGTTGAATTCGTAATGGAACAATTTTGACAGGGGTCATGTCTAGCATGATTCCATTTTTAAAGAGAAGTGCCGTAGCCCCAGGCGGCAATACAAAAACTGGGGCACTATTTTTCTCAAGGAGAAAATATGGACAATGATAAATTCGCACTGGCTTCCACGCAGAATATACAGTCACAGAAGGATCGTGAACTTCGCATGATCCAACTACTCGAACAAGGAATTGAATTACTCACTCGCATCGCCAGGAATACAACGCCCAAATATTCTGAAGCTGTTGCGTTTGAGTTGGAAGCTAAAACGATTTCGGGCGAAAATAAGGAGTGATCTATGAAACTGCAAATCACCGAGAATGCTGCAATCGGCATCACGGGCATCAAGGACGCCAAGGGCAATCCGGCATCCATCGACGGCGTTCCCAAGTGGGACGTTAAGGGCGACTTGTCGCTTGGCGATCTCGAAGTCGCGGCCGACAGTATGAGTGCTGTATTCAAGCGCAATGGCGCTGTGGGCACTTGCACCATCCAGGTCAGCGGTGACGCGGATCTCGGCCCCGATGAGAAACTCATCATCGGTGAAGTCGAAATCGAATGCCTCGGCGGCGAAGCTGTGGTGTTTGAATTGGAAGCCAAAGCCGTTCCCGCGTAATTAGACCCGGCAATAAAGGTGCAACAAGGGGCCAGTCATTGACTGGCCCTTTCTTTTTTGTTCTCCTGTTAATTCCAATAACCATTTCCAAGGGGGAAATATGAGATACGTTCTACTGTTGGTGTTCGCCTTCGCGTTCACCGGATGTTCTTTCTTTAAGTCGTCGGGATGTGAAGTCGGAAAAGCCGCCACCAATCTCATCTCAGCGCAGATCTCGACATCTCTCGCGTGCAAGAACGGCGATGCGATCAAAGCCGACATCGAAAAGAAACTCACGGACTTGAAAATCTGTGAAGCAGCCAAACCTGCCGCCATGAATGCCATGTCTGCCATTGGAACCACCATCTGCGGACCAATCGTCAGCACGCTCGCGGCCGGACTGGTCGGTCAAATCCCGCCAGCGTGGGAATGCACGGGAGGCCAACTCACCGACGACATCAAGCTGAAGTTGTTGGAAGCCTGTCAAAAGGCCCTATAGTCAGAACGGGCCGTCGAAAGGCGGCCCTATCTCGAAACAATATAGATGGCTTTGTCGATAGCCTTTTCTAAGTCAGCATCCTTAGCCGATCCACAAAGACCAGGAAGATCATACTCCCCGTGTTTATTAAGACGGCACGGACGAATCCAAAATCCAACTCTCCAATAGTCTCCAGTGAAATCAATTTTTAGAACACATCCACCGAGGTCATATCCCTTGGCTCGTGCAGCTTCCACAAACTCTACCGCCTTTTTAACATTCATTTCTTTCTCTCCCATTTAGTTCTTGCAGAGTTAAATGCCTTGGTCTTCTTCATGTGACATGGAATGCAAAGTGCTTGCATCCTCCCCCGATCTGGAGGGAAGTGCCGAAACAAGAATTCATTCCAGTCACCATTAAAGGAGCCAATTTCTACGATGTGGTCAACTTCCATTTCCGACTCATCCCTGTACCACCGCAGACACTTTGCGCACTGCCAGTGGAATTTCCAAATTGGTTTTCCTTTTTGAGTCAAGCCCACCTTGACTTTTTTCCTGGCCGCGCGCAGGACCTCGGCCCGACCTGGCCATTTGACAGATCCTTTCCTCAATAGGTTACGGAGAAAATCTATATCCGCATCGCGTAATTGAAAATTCAAATTGACCCGGCCCAATCTGAAAGTCCAGTATCAGGCACATCACGCGGGGGAAAAGCGCAGTGCAGAGGGGAACAGTCTTCACAGACTTCGAGTTCAATCGAGTCGTGGAGCCAAAAGTAAATCTTGTCAGTTGTGCGACCGAATGCCTTGAAACAGGCGAGCGGCGTAAATTCTGGCTTCATAATTCCCCCAAGAATCAAGCTACGCTCCTAGACTATTTCAAGCAATTCAAAATTATAATTGGATACGCGTGCGTGGCTGAAGCGCGAAGTATTCTCGCGCTCGGGGCCAATCCACTGGACTGGGACTGGATTGATCTCTTTCTTGAATGGCGAATGCTCACGAATCACAATGATGGACTCCAGTGGGGGAAACAACTCGTCGATGGGAAGGTCAAATTTTTCAAAAAACCGAAGCCGAAATGGGAACGCACGGAAGAAGACCAGACATCAGGATTCAAGCCGACGCACTCACTCGCTGAATGTACCTATAAACTCACTGGAGAAATCCGCGATACCGCCGAGAAAGATAGGATTCGCAAACTCATTATTTCGGACCCGGAAGTTTTCACCGCAGAACAGCGCAAAGAAATCCTCGGCTACAATGATGACGATGTCCATTTTCTTCGTACAATTTGGACGCGCACGAAGGAAGAGTTTAAGAAGTTGGCCCCTGAAGATTCAATGCAGGAATACTTCTCTCAAGCTGTCCTTCGTGGTCGTTATTCGGCCCATACGGCGATCATGGAAGCGACGGGATACCCGATTGACGTCGAGGCTACTCGCAATTTTTCGGAACAGATTCCGCATATCCTCATGGAATGTCAGCGTGATATTAACTCGCAGTTCGAGCGCGCTCCCGCAGTCGCCAAAGTCCAGCATCGAATCACCGGACTAAAACCCGAACTGCCATTCAAATGGAACAAGCGACCCAATAGGTTTTCTTGGAATCAAAAATACGCGCGTGAGTGGATCAAGGCCAATGCCGATACCGAACGCTGGATGAAAACAGATGGAGGACAACTCTCGCTGTCTCTCGAAGCCTGGGAACGGTTCTTCCCATTCAAGCACGATTACCCCAGAGACAACTTCGGCGCGCAGATGGTTCGCTTCCTGAAACTCAAGCAATCACTCTATGGGTTTAGTGACTCAGGCGGCAAGCGCAAGAACTTCTGGGACTCCGTCGGAAGCGACGGCCGCGTGCGACCCTACATGAACATCTACGGAGCGCAGTCGTCGCGCTCCCAGCCAGCCGCAAGCGGATTCATGTTCCTGAAACCTGCTTGGATGCGATCTCTCGTGATGCCTGAGAAAGGGAAATTCATCGCTGGCATAGACTTCGGCCAACAGGAATTCTTCTTGTCGGCGCTGGAGTCGGAATGCCCCAACATGATTGCCGCCTATCTCTCTGGCGACCCATACCTATACGGCGCGAAGCTGGCCGGTGCGATCCCCAAAGACGGCACGCGCGAGTCACACAAGATAGAACGGGATTTGTTTAAGAACACCTATCTAGGAATTCTTTACGGGATGACCAAGTATGGACTGGCTACCAAACTCACAGGAGACACCGGCCGTGAATATACAGAAGACGAAGCCCAGGAACAAATCGACATCTTCGAAGATTCATTTCCAGAATACATGGAGTGGAAAGAAGAACTCATGGAGTCGTACCGCGACGGCTATGGGATTCAATTGCCCTGTGGGTGGCGCATGTGGTGTGACAACGACAACTTGCGCTCTGTATGCAATGTCCCGATTCAGGGGTTCGGCGCGAGCATCATGCGCAAATCTGTTGATCTCGCAGTTCGGCGTGGTTGTTCAGTAATTTTCACTCTCCACGATGCTATTTATATCGAAGGAAAAGTCGGCGAAGAATATAAAATCCGTTTCCTCAGAGACTCCATGCGCGAAGGATTCCAGCACTACTACCGTGGAACAAAATATTTTAAGACGGCTGGTGCTATCAAGCTGGACCCGTTTGCATGGAGTCCAGACTACAAAAAAGATTCTGAACTGAAACTAGCAGACATGGGCAAGACTTTCATCGTCCCGGTTTCCAACAAGTACATTGACGAGCGCGCCGTCAATGAATACGAACGATTCTCAAAATATTTTTCTGCTCCTGATACAGATTTACTTTAACCAACCCAAAAGGGGGACAGCATGGCACTCAAGCGGAAATTCAAATCTAAGAAGAAACTCTCTTCTACACGCGCCGAATATCGGCCGTGGAAAGAATGGGAGACCGGCGACATCATCATCGGTATCTTCAAGGGCACTCAGACCGACAACTATGATAAGCCGAATTGGCTATTCGAAGTCGTCGAGGCATTCTTCGTGAAGAAACCGAAACTCGCGGCGTCTTTGGTCGGCAAGGTGGTAGGCCTGAATTCAAATGGCAAACTCGACAAGGCGATGGACGCGGCGGAAGTCGGCAAAATGTACCAAGTCGAGTACGAAGGTATGTCCACCATTGAGAAAGGCAAATACAAAGGCAAAGACGCCCATAGCGTGAGCGTGGAAGAAGTCGAAGAAGAGACCGAGGAAGAAGAGGTCGAGGAAACAGAGGACGAAGAGAACGAGGAAGAAACGGAAGAAGAAGACGAAGACGATTTATAATGGACATCGGCGCCAAGTACAAAAACTCGCGTCGGTTGAAGCGTTTCACGTTCGACCCTGCCGCCATGACTGAACTCCTGGTGGCGGGGACTTTCGTAGAATGCATAGACGGTGTCCCTAAAGATGGCGTCTTCCGTGGGTTCACTGTCGATGTCGAAAGGAACGTCATCAACATTTTCGTGGAACATCCGTCCTACGAATTCGTTCCTGAGGGCAGACAAGTCCCGGAAGCACCGCCAGCGGTATTGCAGAAATTCGACGACCCTTCGATACAGGTACTAAAACGGTTTATGAAACATTTTGAGGAATACAATGGCCAAAAAACAACTTAAGGAAATGGTGGGCGACGTAGTCTTCATCAAGAAGAACTGCCACAAGCTGATCCATGACCTGCCGATTGAGAAGTACCACGGCATGACAGGAACTTACTCAAGTTCCCAATTCAAGGATCTTCTCGACGACGAGGATCTCTTCATCCAGAAATACATCAAGAAGGCAGTGGAGAAGGAAGAGAACGCCGCCTTTGACATCGGGACTTACTTCCATACGGGCGTCCTGGAGCCTCACAAACTGAAATCTGATTGCGTGGTGTACCCCGGCAAGGTTCGCCGTGGCGCTGAATGGGACAGATTCAAAATCAAGAACTTGGGACGAGCCATCGTCACTCAAGCCCAAAAAGATCAAGCCGAAGGCCTAGTCCGTGCGGTGAAGGACTCGCCCGTAGCTCAGACTTATCTGGAAGGCACGGCTGAAGTCTCGCTCATCACGGAGATTCACATTCACGACGGCCAGATCTACGCCCCCTACTTCGGCAAGGTCCTGACTATTGAGGGATGGGCTGATGGCCCAAAGAAAAAACTTGAAGGTGCATTCGTCATCTTCGTCCGGGTTCGCGCGGATATGCTGGGAGATACCTTCGTATCAGATCTCAAATCCACGACCGGGAATGCGCGCTCTAATAAAGAGATGCGTCAGAAGATCAGCTACTACAACTACGACCTATCGGCATCCCTATACATGGACATGTTCGGACTTTTGAATCCGGAACTGAGTGAATTCGTCTGGATTTTCGCTTCCAAGGACTACTTTAATTCGAAGTCCTACAAGGCCAGTGAGACGAATGTCAAAGTCGGACGGGCCAAGTACATGAAGGCAATGCTGAAGATGGCTGACTGCGCGATGAACAACTGGGCGACGACGGACTACCTTGACACTCTGGAGCCGCTGCCGCATGAACTTGAACATCTACAAGAAAAGGATGGGGACCTTCTATGACGATGTCAACACTACAGCGTAGTCCGGCTCAATGGGGGCAAGACGCCGCGAATCAGCACGGCTGGTTACACGCATTCAAGGTGGCCAAGTCATGCGCAAAAGAATTTCTGGGAGTTGATTCTGGAGTTCGCAATCCGCACTACGCCTATTGGGCTGAAGTGAAGAAATGGATTCTCGCAAACGCGCCTGACGGCGTGAAGCAGGAAATTGAAGAATTGGAAAAGGAAGAAAACGAACAATCCCAACGAAAGGGGACAAGCACATGAAGAACGTGGAACTAAGATTCAATCGCCGGTACAACGTCGGCCAGTACGAACATGAGGACTATACCATAGTCGCTCAACTAGAAGAAGGTGACTCTTCTGTAGAGGCACTCGCACAAATGAAGGCCAGCGTCGAAGCGGCATTCGCGGGGGAGTCGGGCGGCGAGCCTGGAGCGGACGCGGCAGACAAGCCCGCCACCACCGGCAAAGGAAAGAAAGACAAGAAGTCGAAACCTGCGCCCACGACCACCCAGGAAGAGGAAGAGGAAACAGAAGAAATCGAAGAAGAAACTGGTGGCGAAGAAACGGAAGAAGAAACCGAAACCGAAGAAGAAGTTGAAACCGAGGAGACGGAAGAAGAAGAAACCGAAACCGAGGAAGAAGAGATTGAAGATCCTCCGCCGAAGAAAGGCAAGACCTTCAAGAAAAAGCCACAGGCCTATCAGCGCGAGAACAAGACCCATAAAGACATCTTCTCGTCAGTTCTGAAAAAGGTGGCCCCAAAGTGGAAATCATCGTTCGAGTCCAAGGCCCACGCCAAGAAAGTCAGCCAGAAACTCAACGGTAAGGACTTCCTGGATGAAAATGGAAAAGTTCTCTCGTCCTTCGAGGCCGAGGCCAAGAAGTTGATGGGAAAGTTCGGTAAGTAAAATGAAAAGGCCGCCGTTCAACCGCGCCCAGGCGGCGGCTATCTGGCGGCCCCTATATTGGGGCCGCTATTCTGTCAGCAATACAGGAAAAGTTAGATCAAAAAAGATAGGGAACATGAGGCTACTGACAAATACCTCTGGATATTTGTACGTCCGTCTTTGGGTAAATAAAAACACTCAGAAATACAAAAGTGTCCATAGACTCGTCGCTGCGGCGTTCATCGGCCGCTCCAAACTTGGAATAAATCACAGGGATGGGAATAAAAAGAACAACCATGTTAAAAATTTAGAGTACGCATCATGCGCGGATAATATGGAACATGCTAAGAAGAACGGCCTAGTGGCCCGTGGGTCTAGGCACGGGCATTCCAGACTTACAGCAAGACAGGTTATAAAAATACGGACTCTTCTAGGAAAAATGACACAAAGAAAAATAGCCAAACTCTACGCCGTGACGCCGTCCACGATAAGTGAAATCAAACGCGGGGAAATTTGGGCATGGCTAAAGTAATTCCATTCAATAGAGCACAAGCCCTAGCCTATCCCTTTGCTCTCAAACACCCATATTCAATTTTGGCACTCGATCCACGACTAGGTAAATCAAGAATAGCGATAGAACTGCGCGAAAAACTCGGCGGCAATTGCCTCATCGTAGCGCCAAGCCAACTTGTTTTGAACTGGAAGAAAGAGATCATCAAGTGGGCCGGTGATTCCGTGCAAATCACGACGATCCTCAAAGGGAAAGACATCTACGAGATCTGCGACACCGACTACGCCATCATCAGCTTCGATCTTGCGAAGAAGGCAGAAAATTTCTTTGACTGGGCCGATATGATTGTCATTGATGAGGGCCACAATCTAAAGTCAATGGAGGCGCAACGTACTCAGTTCATGCACAGATGCATTTACGAATATTCAATTCCGCGAATGCACATTCTCACCGGAACTCCCATTAAGAATAGAGTCAAAGAATTTTATAGCCTTTTGGCCCTTACAAACTACAACCCGTCCGCAGCGGACAGTCAGTTTTTAGACCGCTATCCCTCTGAAATTGACTTCGCCGATCAGTTCTCCCATCGTCGGAAATATCAAATAGAGATCAACGAGAAACTTGTCACCATCCTCAATTGGACTGGCATCAAGAACATCCCGGAACTCAAGCAACATCTAAAGGGGAAGTACATACGGATAAAGGCTGAAGAAGGAGATCTCCCGCCAGTCAGCTACAAATCAATCCTAATTTCCGAGACTCCTGACAAAAAACTCCTGGCAGAATTCGACGCACATTTCGAGGGTGAAGACGCCGGATCTGTGAAGTCGCAGTACAAGAAGGAAGCCGCGCTCAAGAAAGTGCCGTTCACCATTCGCTACGTTGAAGGACTACTCGAAGAGATAAAATCCTGCCTCATCTACAGCGATCACGTTGTCTCGGCCGAGGCTATCGCCCAGCATTTCGGAACCAAAGCACTCACCGGCAAGGTCCCGGCTAAGGTCCGGTCCCAACTCGCTGATAAATTCCAGGCAGGAGACGGTAGGGTTCTTGTCGCCACTATTGGCGCACTCAAGGAGGGCAGAGATCTTTTTCGAGCGAACGATATTGTATTGAATGATTATTCCTGGATTCCTGGAGATTTGAAGCAAGTCATAAATCGAATTCGTTCCATCGGCAAGAAGACTCCATGTCTTGTGCATGAGATCTATGGCTCGCCACAGGACGAATACATTTGCGACACTTTGAAATCTAAGATTGAAACCATAGAACAGGCCACCTAAATGTCAATAGTAATTGACAATCGAAAACTCAAGTCCGCTGCTCTGGCGAGGCACCGAAGTTACAAAACCGGGAAACCAGTTTTCGATACCAAAGAGATCAAAATTCTACTCCTGTGCCGTTTCAGCCTGTCGCGCGTGGCCAAAAGGGTAGGATGTAGCACTTGGGTAGTCCAAAAGGTGAAAAAACAGTTGAAAAGTGAAGGCTATAAGATTTAATCAACCAAAATCAAAAAGGAGAATCCAATGATTCGAATTCAGAAATTGAACCGTCCTAACAAACGCTCCGGAGACCTACTAGCCCCTGGCGCTACCTTCAACAAGAAAGGAATCAAGATCATCAACATGAACGGCGGCAAAGGCGTCTACGTCGATGTGTTCACGTCTCCCGCTCCTAAGAAAAAGAAGAAAAAAGCCAAGAAGAAATAACGTGGCAGACAACGTAATAACTTTTTTGTTTATTACTCTTTCCTGCATCGTGTTCTACATCATCACCAAATATATGACTGAGTAAAAGGGGAACTAAATGAGAGTCGCACGCGGGGAATCAAATCCCACAATGATTTCTGAGATCAAGCAATACCTTCGCTGGCTAGGCTATCCGCTCACCGACGAAGGAAAGAACAAAGGCGTATTCGGGCCGACGATGGAATTCGCAGTGGCCGACTTCCAAGCCAAGTTCCACCTGCCGGAAACCGGCATCGTGGACCAAGAAACCTACGATGCGCTCAAGAACGCCGCCCAAGGCAAGCGTGGGGCCGCAATGAAAACGAATCCGTCAAATCCAGCCTATGAGGAAGCTAAGAAGTACGCCGGTCAAGGAGAGAACAATTCCAAGTTCGTCGCATTTATGGCCGGATTCTGGAACAAAGTCGGGCTGAACTACAAGACCATCGTCGGATCGTCTTTTGCCTGGTGTGCGCTGTTCATCGTGGCGATGAACTCACAGGTCGGTCAGAAGTACATCGCCTCGGCCAGTGCCAAAGCCCAGAGCAAGTACGGCGTCGAGATTGAGTTCAAGAAGAACGGCGCTCCGCGCGGAGCCGTGGTCCATGTCAATCACGGGCACGACTGCAAATCCGGATCTAACAATCATGTGGCCTTCCTCGACGGGGACTGCACGGCCGAGGATTTTACTCGCAAGGGTGGTGTCATTCCACTGTTCGGCGGAAACCAGTCCAACATGGTGAAGCGTTCCGGCTTCAGTAACTTGGAAATTTGTGAAGTCAGATGGCCTACCGAAGTTCCACTGCCTGGACCTGTGACGAAGTCGGTAGACTGCAACGGGAAGACGGGCACTGAGTCCACCAGATGAGCGGTTCTGACGAATGTCCAAATTGTGGCGCTGGTCTTTCCGGAGACCAGCGTTGCCACGAATGCGGGTGGCCGGAGTTACTTGGAGAGCCAGAGATGCTCCCGGCAGAAGGCAGCGAGATCGAAGGCATTGTAGATACCACGGCCATGGACAAAGATGGGGTATTCCGTCCTATTCTTTTTAATCAGGACGGCGAAGAGTACATGGAACTCACCATAGAAGACGCCAAACGCTTGCTAAAATTTCTGAACGAAGCCATCCCGTTTACTGAAAAGCATTTAACTCTGGTGCGCCAATGATTAGGGTATTTCAGCTAAACCGCATAACTTTAGAAGTCCTATTGAACGAATGCGAGTGGGACGTTGATACCGTGGCCAAGCGCATAGGGTGTCATCGGGGATCGGTGTTCCGGAGAATGCGGAAGTATGGAATGAAACGACCGGATCACCTATATAAGCCGCATCCTAATACTTTAAAAACCCACTGTCCGCGTGGTCACGAATATGCTGGGCACAATCTCTTCGTAACAAATAGCGGTACTAGAAAGTGCCGAGAGTGTGAAGCCATTAAAAAGTCAGCGGCGTGCGCCATGAGACGAGAACGTGGATACACAAATCCGCGAGAATTTGGAGCCTACTATGTCTAGTTTGTTTGATATGAATTCTCCTACCGGCGTATGCGCTATCTGTATGACTATCCACGCGGCCACGGTTCCCTGCAAGTACGATGTCTTGGTCAAGAACATCCACGCGCTGAAGACCAATGTCTTCTCGCTGATTCAGACCAACAAGGAATTGGTGGACACGGCAAGGATGTTTCAGAAAATCATTCAGGACGTCACTCCGGAGACTGAGCGCCTCGTAACTATCGAAATTGAATACCGAAAGCTGGTGGACGCCCTACGGAACGCCAAGGTCTATTCCTTCGCGGCGTCTACCGACCCGAACAAACCGGCGCCACTCGTCGGCGTCAGCACGGACGACATCAATGCGGCACTCCCTCCCGACATCGACGACAAAATGTCATTCGAGTCTTGGTTGAAGGCGCGCAACAAGATGGAGCCGGAAGACGGGGAGAAAACATGAGTCGTGGTTTTTCTTCTGTCGATGACCCAAGCCATGAGGGGAAGACGAATACCTGGCTCACGCCTTTGGAGATCATATCGGCCTTGGGGAAATTTGACCTAGACCCATGCGGTTTCCCAGGCCATCGCACGGCTGACCGGCTAATAGTCCAGCCAAAGGGATGCGGTCTGCGCGATCCGTGGCGCGGGAGAGTATGGCTCAATCCTCCCTATGGAAGAAAAATAGGGCTATGGCTTACGAAGATGGAAAAACACGGCAATGGAATCGCGCTGGTATTCGCGCGGCCGGAAACGAATTGGTTCCAGAACCTAGACGCCGATATGTTTTACTTTCTTCGCGGCCGGATTTCATTTCTCAATCAGCGCAAGGAAACAGAAACCAATGCCGGGTGTGGCTCTGTGCTGATTGCATGGGGGACAAAGAACGCCACGGCTATTGCGCGCTCCGGACTGTCCGGCAGAATATTCTGATGGGCCAGAGGACATTCAGCCCAAAGCATAGAAAGGCTGGGGGACGTAAGTTCAACGGCCGCAAAGACATCGACGCAATGTACGGGGCCGCCTGGGAGACCTATCGGAAAAGATTCTTGGCTCTGAATCCTGAGTGCTATGCGTGCGGCGCACCGGCCGTGGTCTGTGACCATTTGAAGCCCCATCAGGGGGACGAGAAACTCTTCAAGAAGACCGACAATCATCTCCCCCTATGCATTTCGTGTCACAACTTCGTCACGGCCAAATTCGACAATCGCTACGTCGCAGGGAATCCGATCACAAAGAAGATTGAATGGCTGAATCGTCGTCGCGTCCCTGGCAGTGGATGGAATCCTCGTCGCGTGAAAGTGCTGCCTTCCTACGATGAATGAAGTAGATCTTTTGTAGACACTTGCCGCAAAACTTGTCCGCCATTTGGGGATCGGGCTGGTGGCCCCACCATTTGAACTGGCGCTTCGCCGGATTCTTACATTCAGGTTTACCGTTCTTACCGACAACATGCCAGACGTTGAGATCTTCGAAGCGCGCAAAATTGATATGAACCAGCGCCCATGCCTGGAAAACGGAAAACCTGAAATCTCTCTTCCGGCGCCACAGTTTCATCAGCTAATGGGACGTTCAGGTTGTGTTTTTGTGGATTCAGCGGAAACTTTGAAAGACACATCCCGGCCGTCGTAGGCCATGACAAATCGACCATAGCGAACGTCCACCGTGACAAGTTCCTTCTCTCCCCACGGGACGTCCAAAAACTTGAGTGCCTGTTTAAATTCTTCGTAGAAGTCTTCGGCGTTCACATTCCCTGCCTTTGAATTTCAGCCAGTCGTGGTCCTTCTTTGAGAACACATTCTGGACAAAGGTTCGTCTGCTTCAGATGTTTGAAATTGAAAGTCATCCAGCAAGCCTTGTTTCCGGACGAAACTGCCCAGCATCCGTCACACAGGAGTTCACCGGACAGAACGTCCGGCATCTGTATATCTATTGGATTAAGACTTGTTGGCGGGAGTATCAGGGAACTAGAACTCACTTCTTCGCCTTCCCGTTCGTGAAGAACTTGCCAATGCTAGTGCTATAGTCGTCTGCGTAGGCTTGGCGAATCTTAGCCGCGTCTCCCTTGGTGTGCTTGATAAAATCCTTAATGCGCTCTAAAGGGAACTTACAGATACCGCGCTCAACATTAGAAATGAATTGCGGAGACGAGTAGCCGAGTTTTTCGGCAAGTACAGCCTGAGTCATGTCGGCCTTTTCACGCATTTCTTTAATAATGGAAGCAATCTTACTCATATCTAACTCCTTGTTAGTTTATTTATAAACAACTATTGAGAGACTTCAAACTTGTCAAGTCTCTTTGGGACCTTTTTCACTTTAACTTTCTTTTTAACTACCCGGCCATCCGATCTAGTAAACTCCCTACTCACCGTAAGAAGATTGCGCGCCGCCAGAGCGTCGATGTGCAGGTAGTAGCTGATCGGCTCGTATGGAAACATCCTAATTTTCACCCTCCACCAATCTGGGACCGGGAAGATCTCCAGTGAGGCGGCAAGGCAAATCAAACCTTCAAGAAGGTACTTACTCATCCTGGAATCAACTTCTGGGTGGGTAATAATTCGAAGAAGATATTCTTCCCCTGGACTGATAGCTTCCCCGTCCTTACGTTTGGCGCGCAGACGGACGCACTCACGAAGAATTTTGTAGGCGGCATTTTTAGTGTGGGATGGAACCAATTTATAGTGGGCGCTCATTCAACCAACTCAAAATGTCCGGCCAACTTGTTTATTTGATCGACCACTTCGCGCAGGTTCTCCGGATTTATGGCGGCTACTTCTGTGATTTTGAAATCAACATGTCCCGCCCCACTAAAGTAGTCGGCCTTGTTACTTTCTAAACACAGTTTGTTGTACTTCTTCATGGCCATCTGGACGTAGTTCCGCACGACGTTCGGCTCTAGGAACTTATTAAATGCTACCGTGACCACAAAAGAAAGAGTGTTCTTCGAACTCATATTTTTCTTCCCATAAGAATCATAGTTCGCACTCTGTCGGCCACCGCCTCACGGGTGGCGTAAGGCATCTTCCCCACCTTATCAGCAATTCTGGAGACGCTCATGTTAAATAGATCCAGCCGGTCCCGTGCCTTCGACGCTTTGATATTGGCGTCCATGTTCCGCGCCGCGACTTCTTCCAATTCCCACTTCTCAATCTGTTCTTCGTCAGCAATCGGATGCACGCCAAGACTTTCAGGGCGGACTTTCATGGTCTTTCCCTTTTCGTCGTACTCGTAGACATGTCCTATCTGACACCACTTGATGCCTGAAAAACAAAGAGTCTTACTGCGGTATTTGAACGCCTGGTCCAACTTGTCTCCGTTCATCCGAAGCCCGATGTAAATAACTTTAGCCATAGTTCCTCGCCTATTATGGTTTCTCCTTGACGATACTCTCTTTCAGTTTATCTTGAAGATACTGAAGATCTTCGACTCGCTCTTTGTGTCCGTGGTTGAAATGCCAAGTCTTGCTATCCGAAACCACGCCCACGAGAAGTTCAAGTTCGTAGACCGTAAGCCTAACTTTCCTGGTCATTCGCTTATAGTCTTCCTTACTCAAGTTCCACTTCCTTTATGTTCGCCACTGGGCGAATGTATTTGACCGCCTTCAGAACAAAGAATTCAGCCGAGTACCTGGCAGATAAATCCCGCGCCACGGCCGCTGCCTGTTCCTCTGATTCGTATGAATTCTTTTCGTGGATCTCTAGCACGGCAGTAGTTCCGCTGTCCCCTGAGATCTTAGCTTCCCGAATAATCTTCATGGTCGCCACGCAGTAGAACGTCTTACCCTTATTATTTATTTGTTTAGCCATTTCAAACTCCCATTTCTTCTGGATGGCAGGGGTATGCCTTTCCAGGAGACAAAAAATTTTTAAGGGGGCGGCGCCCTACGGAGATTATGCGCATAGTATTCACCACACTTTCCTAAGAATTGGTTCCTATTTTATTAGAATCGCCCCTTGCGTCGAGCGATCTCCCGGTCGAAGACGGACACCAATTTTTTGAGACTAGCATTGTGAGCCTTGGCGGCAATTGCGGCGGCTCCAAGCGCAGGTCCCCAGGAATCACCATCCGGGTCAGCGTAATCTCTTGGCTCTTCACTCCGGTATGCCGTCTTGAGAAAGATGACCGCTTGTTCTAAATGCTCAGTGTTTAGTCCAGAGCCTACGTTTGAAACTCGTCCGGATGGCCGTGATTTAAACTTACTCATTTTTCCCTAGTCCTTTGCTTTTTGTTTATTGTTCGCCATTTTCTCCAACCTAAGACTCCCAAAATTTTTGATAGTACCGGCACTTTTCTGTAAACTCGTCTCTTGCCAGTCATCTACTCGAATACCTTCGAGATGGCTAAACAAATCTAATGGGGGCGGCAAGTTCCGTACCTGGCACGAATTCGCAAGTCCGCGAAAACCTGGAAGTACGCGAATTCAGGTTTTCCAAGTTCAAGTAAACGTAAACTTATAACCTCGCGGAATCAGGTCCCGCGCGGTTTTGCGTCTCCCGCGTATCAATCCGGGAATCCGCCACGCGCGCGGGTTCCCGCTCCTAAACTAGTTTCGTTCTAATGGGGATATATTAGATAGGCATGACGTCAATTGCCGTCAATCGTCTAAACAATGGACATATGATTGACGCCCATTATGGCCTAATGTTTTGGCAGTATGGCTCCGATATAGCATAAGTAGGCATCGGGAGCCGAAAGGCTCCCTCAAAAATAGGCTAGACTCTAGTTTCCTAGCGCCCGGTAGCAAGTAAACCCGGAACCCGCGAGGGAAGACGCCCGAAAGGGAACCCGGACTAGGGGATAGCCGATCAGGTTAGAAAATCTTCCCGTCTCAATCCGAGACGGGAATTCTGAATTTCAATTTTCAAATTAATTTCAAAACCAAGGAGCTATCTATGAAACCCAATGATTTAAAGAAACTGATTTATGAGCGGTTCAAGGCTGGTATCAAAAGACCTGTACTAGTTGAGTCGAGTCCCGGTTTCGGCAAAACTCAAATTGCATCGCAAGCGGCAAAAGAATTAGGCATCGCGTTCCATGCTATTCACGCTCCCTTGCTCCAGCCAGAAGACTATGGTTTCCCCGTCATTAATTCTAAGCGCGATGACGTTTCCTTCATAGTTTCAAAAGACAAGTTTCCCGTCGTGGGGAGCGCGTTTCCGGAAGCGGGAATTTTCCTAATTGACGAGCTATCGCAAGCCGACGCAAGCGCCCAAAAGGTCCTAGCGAATCTGATTCAAGAGCGCGATATACACGGGCAGCGACTCATGGAAAATTGGTTAGTCATCGCCACGGGAAACAAAACCACGGATAGAGCGGGAGCAAATCGGATTCTTTCACACTTAGGGAACCGCCTAACTCGCGTCGCTCTAGATATATCGCTAGACGACTGGACTAATTGGGCGCTGACTAATGGAGTTAAGCCGGAAGTCATTTCATTTATTAGGTTTCGTCCGGAACTCTTGTCCAATTTCGACTCTCAACAGGAAGTCAATGCGACTCCCCGCGCGTGGGTCGAAGGAGTTTCCGCCGCTCTAGGCGCTATCGCTCCGGAACTTGAGTTAGAAGTGTTCAAGGGAGACGTCGGGGAAGGTCCGGCCGCTGAATTCCTAGGCTTCCTTAAGATCTTCCGGAAACTTCCTAGCCCGGAAACTATCATAATGAAGCCGGACACGACTCCCGTTCCAAAAGATCCCGCGACTCAATACGCGATTGTAGGCGCGCTAGTGTCTAGAACTGAATCCTCAAATTTCGGCCGTGTTATGAAATATATTAGCCGTCTTCCCGCTGAATTTTCGGTTTTGTATATCCGCGATGCCATAGCAAAAGTTCCGGAATTGCAAAACACGAAGGAATTTATCCAATGGGCAGCGGGTCCGGGCGCAAAACTTTTGCGCTAGTCCGAAACGGAATCTAACTAAACTAACTAAGGAGAATTAAATGTTTCCCATGACTAAGGAATTTGTCTTAAAGAAAGTTAAGGCAGCGTTAAACCGGGCGCTCCCAAAAGCGCGGCGGGATCTATCCGCCGCGAGAAAGGAAGCGCGGAAGCATCCGGGAGAATGGACTCAAAAGAGAGTTAAGCAAGCGGAGCGCGTCTTGAAAGGTTTTGGCGCGCTGCCCGGTATCCCGTGGATGCCACGCCTAGGCCGCTTCCGTGGGCCGATGACTAGCACGGAAGGAAGATTTTCGGGGGGTCCGAAAGACACGGAGTCCGTTTCCTTCGACTTCGAAACTGGAGAGGCTAGGTCATATGAATGGTATCAATTAGGCGGAGTCATTAGAGGGAAGTACGTTCTAAACACTTTCCGATATAGCTCCGCGACTAGCTATCACGTTAGGGAACTCCGCGAGACGCTTAAGATTCTAGGAATCAAATATATAGAGTTGGAAGCGCCACGCGGCCTAAACAATTTAGACGGAGTAGTCCAATACCACATTTCTGAACTCGCCAAGGAAACGGTTCGAGCCAAGTACGCGACCAAATATAAGTCGAAATTTTCCGTGAATAATTCACGGAAGCAATTGAGAGTTCTGGAGTCGCTAGGGTTCCAAGTTTCGGAGCGCGAAATTGACAAGGCCATTGCAAAAGCGGAGCTAGATAGGGAGACCAAAAACGCGTCGGTCAGGGAAGCATCAAAAGAATACAGGGAGAAAAGGAAACTAGAGCGTCTAGAGTATTTGGCAAAAGCAAAAGCCCACATTTCGGAATTGCAAAAAACTAAATATTGCTATTCCCGCTCTAGAAAATTTGGGTCCGGCCGAGTTAGTTTCGATCTGTATAACACTAGCACTATTTTAGTTGATACATCTTTCCTAATGAATCTTAAACCCGTTCCGGGGGAGTCGCAAAAGGCTTGCATAGCTTATTTGAGAGTCATGGAACGATTGAACCAAAACAAGGGAGCCTAAAATGTTAGCTAATAAAGCGTTATTAATTCACGTCCACATAACTCAATGGACTGGACGGAAACTAGACAAGCGCGCCACGGAAACCGTTACCTCGACCCATGCCACGGATTCAAAAGTCGGGAATTATACAAAAAAATTGCTTCCCGGATGCAAGGAATTAGAGCGCGTGAATCTACTCGCGGGACAAATTAGAAAATACTTCTATCAGGAAACTCTTCCGTGGTTTTCCGATGGAGCGCGGATCATTAAATCGGACTCATATATGCAATTCATGTCCGAATTCGCAAAAATGAAGTCAGACTATGACTCTGCCGTTTCGGACTTCCTAGGCGCCTATCCATACTTGCAAGTCAAAGCGCGCCTAATGTTAGGCTCCCTGTATTCAACAGAAGAGTATCCGGACGTTTCCCTGTTAGGTCGGAAGTTCAATTGCGAGGTTCAAATTATGCCTCTGCCCGACGTTAAAGACTTCCGCGTCGAAGTAGGAGACGCGGAACGCGAGAAGTTCCAAAAGGCAATGGCCGACGTTCAACGGGAAGCAATGCAAGACTGTTGGAGTAGACTATTTGGAGTAGTTCAAAAGGCAGCGGAGCAATTAGCAAAACCCGACTATAGGCTTAGGGATTCATTGCTAGAAAATGTTTCCGAAATTTGCGCGCTACTCCCGCGCTTGAATATATCGGATGACCCGGCCCTAGAGGAAGCGCGTCGGAAAGTTGAATATACAATCGCGTCTATGAATCCTGAGACGCTTAGAGAAAATTCAACGGATAGACAAGACGCTGCCTTGAAACTTGCCGAAATAACTAAGTCTATGGGCGCTTTCATGGGAGCGCCCAATGAATAGAACGGGAGTTGAATTCACGGAGTATTTGAGTATTTTAATGACTATTCAACACTCAATGCGGAATTGCTATCGGTGTGTCCTCCCTCAATCCGACGCCATAGCTGTTAGGGAATTAATGAGTCTAGGACTCGTCGCAAAAGACTCTAGGATATACCTAACAGACGAAGGGGAATCCGTTTTGGAGTTTTGTATTAAACTGAAAGGAAAATTAAATGTCTAAATTAATTGACACTATATCAAAAGCAAAAGCCGGATTGATTTTAGATCAACCGTTTTTTGCCACGCTTTTGCTATCGACTCCGATAGTTGAAGACTCGTCCGTTGCAACAATGGCGACCGATGGGGAGTCAATCATGTTCAATCCGGAATGGAGTTCAAAACTAAGTCTTAATGAAATGACTTTTGTTTTGGCCCATGAAACGCTTCATTGTGTGTTCCAACATATGTGCCGACGCGGGGAGCGGGAGCCTAACCGATGGAATCAGGCAGCGGATTATGTGATTAATCAGGTTCTAGTAGACGAGAAAATAGGTTCAATGCCAAAGGGCGGACTTCTGGACTCTCGACTCGTTAAAGACGGAAACGGAACCGCTGAAGGAGTTTATAACTTGCTTCCGGATTCCGCGTCGCAAAACAAGCCGGGAGACAAGGGAGGATCATTAGACGACTGCCGAGACGCGGGTTCGAATCCTAAGCTAGACGAAGACGGGAATCCTATTCCCGGAAGCGGAAGCAAGCCGGACCCTTCTCAGATAGCCGCTAAGGAAGCCGAAATACGCGTGAAAGTAGTTCAAGCGCGGAACGCGGCTAAGATGCAAGGGAAACTAAGCGCGGGTCTAGAGCGTCTTGTCTCGGAACTTGTTAAGACTAGAACCGACTGGAGAACTATCCTTAGAAGATTTATTTCGGAGCGCGCCAAAACGGACTATTCTTTTGCTAGACCTAAGCGACGTTTTTTGGCCGATGACGTCAATCTTCCTAGCCTAAGCGGGGAGAAAATCGGTCTCGTTGCCGTGGCGATTGACTGTAGTGGTTCAATCCGTGAATCCGATCTAGACAAGTTCTCAGCGGAACTCAATGCCATAGCGGAAGACACACGACTTGCCGAAATGAAAATCATTTATTTCGACGCGGAAGTCTTGAAAGTTGAGTCCGTTTCTGAGTTCCCTCACAAGCTATCGCCCATAGGCGGCGGCGGAACGCGTTTTGAACCTATATTTGAGGAAGTAGAATCATGGGATACGCTGCCCGTGTGTTGCGTGGTTCTAACCGACCTCATGGGGAGTTTCGGGCCCGCTCCCATGTTTCCGGTTCTATGGGCTTCCGTCAATGGATCGGACTCTGCCCCCTTCGGCGAAGTCGTCGAAATAGAAGACGGAGACTAACATGGGAACGCCTAAATTTAGTCCTGATTTAAAGAACTATCGTCATGAGAATCACGACAAGCTAGACGTCTGGACGACTTCCCTCAATCTTGAAAGGAAGCATAGGGAATTCATAGAACGCGAGAATCTAAACTTGTCTAAGTTAGTCCGTGATTTTCTAAATAGTGTCATGGCTTCCCGGTACAGTGGGAGCGACGATCCTAAGTAGATCTATCTAGGGAGCCGAAAGGCTCCCTATTTTTTTGCCTATCGTCTCGCCCCACACGCCCACACGCCCACACGCCCACACGCCCACACGCCCACAC
>Ga0213919_1000329_pt1 | contig 21968 bp, 17 predicted proteins | sample McNCre317MG_FD_161056 | JGI IMG/M metagenome (GOLD analysis project Ga0213919, IMG submission 161056) | Freshwater microbial communities from McNutts Creek, Athens, Georgia, United States - 3-17 MG | ecosystem: Environmental > Aquatic > Freshwater > Creek | place: USA: Georgia | collected... | reverse complement strand
CTGTACGCCGGCCTGATGATCGACGCCAGGGGCGCCCCCCGCGTCGTCGAATTCAACTGCCGCATGGGCGACCCGGAAACCCAGCCGATCATGATGCGGCTCAAGTCCGACCTCGTCGACCTCGTCGAAGCCGCAATCGCCGGCAAGCTCGACAAGATCGAAGCCGAGTGGGATCGCCGCTTCGCCCTTGGCGTCGTGATGGCCGCCGCCGGCTACCCCGACAGCCCGCGCAAGGGTGACGCGATCCACGGCCTGCCCGCCGCATCCTCCGACGATGCCCACGTCTTCCACGCCGGCACCACCGAAGCCGGCGGCGAGATCCGCAGCAGCGGCGGCCGCGTGCTGTGTGTCACGGCCCTCGGCGACAATGTGAGGAGCGCCCAGAATCGCGCCTACGAGCTGGTGGACAAGATCCACTTCGACGGCATGCAATGCCGCCGCGATATCGGCCACCGCGCGGTCGCCCGCAAGAGCTGAGCAGCCCACGCCCCCACCCGATCGCCGGCCCTGCGCCGGCGATTCCTTTTCTGCCCCCGGAGCCTTCCATGCCCGACCGCAACGCCGTCAAGACCTATCTCCTCGACCTCCAGGCACGCATCGTCACACGCCTGGAAAGCTTCGACGGCAAGCCCTTCCGCACCGACAGCTGGGAGCGCCCGGCCGGCGGCGGCGGCCTCACCCGCCTGATCGAGGACGGCAACTTCTTCGAACGCGGCGGCTGCAACTTCTCCCACGTGATGGGGGAAGGCCTGCCGCCCTCCGCCACCGCCGCGCGTCCCGAACTGGCCGGCCGCCGCTATGAGGCGATGGGCGTCTCGCTGGTCCTGCACCCACGCAACCCGTACTGCCCGACCGTGCATATGAATGTGCGCTTTTTCATCGCGTCCGCGCCGGGCAAGGACGACGTATGGTGGTTTGGCGGCGGCATGGACCTGACGCCCTACTACGCCTTCGAGGAAGACGTTCGCCACTTCCACACCATCTGCAAGGCCGCCGTGCTGCCCTGGGGTGAGGCGGAGTACCGGCGCCTGAAAGACTGGTGCGACCGCTATTTCTTCCTCAAGCATCGCAACGAACCCCGCGGCGTCGGCGGCCTGTTCTTCGACGACCACGGAGCCGACGGCAAGATCGACTTCGACGCCGCCTTCGCAATGACCCGAAGCGTCGGCGACGCCTTCCTGCCGGCCTACGTCCCCATCATCGAGCAGCGCCGCGACACCCCCTACGGCGAACGCGAACGCGACTTCCAGGCCTATCGCCGCGGCCGCTACGTGGAATTCAACCTGGTCTTCGACCGCGGCACCCTGTTCGGCCTGCAATCCGGCGGCCGCACCGAATCCATCCTGATGTCCATGCCGCCCATCGTGAAGTGGCGCTACGACTGGCAACCCGGAGCGGGCAGCGCGGAGGAGAGGCTGTACAAGGAATTCCTCGTTCATCGCGACTGGGCCTGACAAGAACAAATCGAAAGCCAGCCCCGCGAGCCCGGCCCTCGCGTTATCCTGTCCAGCCAAGGTCGCCGGATTGAACCGGGTCGCGTCCTGTGCTTCAAAAAAACGGCGCAGAGCCTCTTCCACCAAACCAAGGGAGTAAGAAATGAGCATGAAACGCAATGGTCTGCTGCTTGCTTCACTGACTGCACTGGGGATTGCCTGTTCCGCGCAGGCTGCGGAACGGGAGCGGGTCGATCTGGGCAAGCGCGAGTACATGGACAAGTGTGCCGTCTGCCACGGCAGCAGCGGCAAGGGCGATGGCGGTGCGATCGACATCCTGAAGCGCACCCCCAGCGATCTGAGCACCCTCGCCAGGCGCAACGGCGGAGTTTTTCCCGTCGACCGTGTCTACGGTGTCATCGATGGTCGGGAGGCCGTCAAGGGGCACGGCAGCCGGGACATGCCGATCTGGGGAAGCCGCTACGGCAGTGAGAAGGCGGCCGCCGGGGAGCACTACTTCGACATGCCCTACGACATGGAAATGTACACGCGCAGCCGCATCCTGGCGCTCATCGACTACCTGAACCGCATCCAGGTCAAATAGCTCGCGCCGCTCCGGCAGGCAAAAACCGCCAGCCTGGCGGTTTTTGCTTTTTTGCGCGAGGAAGGCGCTCAGCTGCGAATCAGATGGTCGAAGGCCGACAGGGACGCCTTCGCGCCCTCCCCCATCGCGATGATGATCTGCTTGAACGGGGTCGTCGTCGCATCGCCGGCGGCGAAGACCCCAGGCACCGACGTGCGGCCGTGGTCATCGACGATGATCTCGCCGCGGGGCGACAGTTCGACCGCGCCCTTCAGCCAGCCGGTGTTCGGCAGCAGGCCGATCTGCACGAAGATGCCGGCCAGTTCGAGCCGATGCATGTCGCCGGACACCCGGTCCGTGTAGGTCAGGCCGGTGACCTTCTGGCCGTCGCCATTCACCTCGGTGGTCTGGGCACTGACGATGATCTTCACGTTCGGCAGGCTCTGCAGTTTCTTCACCAGCACCGCGTCGGCACGCAGCTTGTCGTCGAACTCCAGCAGCGTCACGTGGGCGACGACACCGGCCAGGTCGATGGCCGCCTCGACGCCCGAGTTGCCGCCGCCGATCACCGCCACCGCCTTGCCCTTGAACAGCGGACCGTCGCAGTGCGGGCAGTAGGTCACGCCCTTGGTGCGGTACTCGGCCTCGCCGGGGACATTCATGTCGCGCCAGCGGGCGCCGGTGGACAGGATCACCGTCTTCGATCTGAGGCTCGCGCCGCTGGCCAGCCTGATCTCGATCAGTTCGCCCGGCACCAGCGCCGCGGCACTCTGCAGGTTGATGATGTCCACCTCGTACTGCCTGACGTGCTCCTCGAGTGCCGCGGCGAGGCGGGGCCCCTCGGTCTCCTTCACCGAAACGAAGTTCTCGATGGCGAGGGTGTCGAGCACCTGGCCGCCGAAGCGCTCGGTCACGACGCCGGTGCGGATGCCCTTGCGCGCCGCGTAGATCGCCGCCGCCGCACCGGCCGGCCCGCCACCGACGACCAGCACGTCGAAGGCGTCCTTGGCACTGATCCGGGCGGCCCTGCGGGCCTCGGCGCCAGCGTCCAGCTTGGCGAGAATCTCCTCGAGCTCCATGCGACCATGGGCGAACTCCTGCCCGTTCAGCATCACGGTGGGCACCCCCATGATCTGCAGGCGGGTCACTTCCTCCTCGAAGAGGCCGCCATCCACCGCCTCGTGGCGGATCCTCGGGTTGACGAGGGCCATCAGGTTGAGGGACTGCACGACCTCCGGGCAGTTCTGGCAGGACAGGGAAATGTAGGTGACGAAGTGGTAGTCGCCATCCAGATTGCGGATCTGCTCCAGCACCTCGTCGCTGACCCTGGGCGGATGGCCGCCGACCTGCAGCAGCGCGAGGACGAGGGAGGTGAATTCGTGGCCAAGCGGGATCGCCGCGAAGCGGATGCCGATCTCCTCACCCGGGCGGGTGATCCGGAAGGACGGCTTGCGCTCGGTCGCATCCTCCCGCTCGGTGAAGCTGACCAGCGGCGACAGGGCGGCGATCTGTTGCAGCAGATCGCGCATTTCGCGCGAGGTATCGCCATCATCCAGCGACGCGACGATCTCCACCGGGCGGGTCACCTTGGTCAGATAGGCTTGCAACTGGGTTTTGAGGGTGGCATCGAGCATGACGGGCTCCTTGGCAGGTGGTTGCACAGACGACGTGAAAACGCCCGGACGCTGGCAGGCGCCCGGGCGTTCCGGAAACAGCGCAGCTGTCCGGGCGCGGCTTAGATCTTGCCAACCAGGTCCAGCGACGGCTTCAGGGTTTCGGCGCCTTCGGTCCACTTGGCCGGGCAGACCTCGCCCGGGTGGGAGGCGACGTACTGGGCAGCCTTGACCTTGCGCAGCAGCTCGGAGGCGTCGCGGCCGATGCCCAGGTCATGAATCTCGGCAACCTTGACCACGCCCTGCGGATCCACCACGAAGGTACCACGCAGCGCCAGGCCGGCCTCCTCGATCATCACGTCGAAGTTGCGGGTGATCGCGCCGGTCGGATCGCCGATCATCGGGTACTTGATCTTCTTGATCGTGTCGGAAGCGTCGGCCCAAGCCTTGTGCACGAAGTGGGTATCGGTGGAAACGGAATAGACCTCGACGCCCAGCTTCTGGAATTCCGGGTACACGTCGGCCATGTCGCCCAGTTCGGTCGGGCAGACGAAGGTGAAGTCGGCGGGGTAGAAGAAGAAGATGGACCACTTGCCCTTGACGTCAGCTTCGGTCAGGTCGACGAATTTGCCATTGCTGAAAGCGGTGGCCTTGAACGGCTTGATTTCGGTATTGATCAGGGACATCGATGTTTCCTTCACGGGTTGAATTGATTGCACCTCAGGCCTGTCGCATCCGTCAGACCTTCCTCCGGGAGTCCGGGAAAAGCGGGCTGGCGGTCGTTTTCCCAGGAGCAGATTAGATCATAGGCCGGACCATCATATCGCTCAAATTGATTGATGAAATGATCTGGATTGTTCAAAACTATCGGGGTCCGCGACAACCCAGGCCGGCGCGCCGCGGACTCCGAATCTTATGCCGCTATTTTGAATCAGGGAAGACAGAGGCCAACGGCCACCGCCGTCCTTTAACGCCGCGACAACTCCGCGGCGGCACGGTAATGACGGTTGGCGTCATCGGTACGACCGATGCGTTCGGCAAGATGGGCCAGTTCGACATGGGCTTCCCAGCTTGGTGCGACAGCTACCGATGCGTCGAGGTAACTCTCCGCCTTGCCCCACAACTGCGACTGCACGCACAACCGCCCGAGCGTCAGCAAGAGCTGCGGATCGCGCGGCTCGCGCTTCAGCCATTCCTCCGCACGGGCCAGGCCGGCGCGCACGTCGCTGCCCTCGCAGCGCCCGTAGAGCCCGGCCAGCGTGGAATCCCAGCCGAGCGCCAACTGCGCCTCGATGGCCGACCGGGCCGCGGCTGCGTCACCGGCGGCGATCAGTGCGCGGGCCAGATCACCGACCAGGCGGGCATCCCGCTGCTCCTCGCGGGGCACCTCCTGCCAGTAGGCGGCGAGGGCCTGCGCATCGCCGGCACGCTGGCGCAGGACCTCCTGGTGCGCCCGGCGCTTGATCGGGTCGGCCTGCTCGGCGCTGAGCGCCCGAACCTTCACGAGCTGGCGCACGACGCGCACCGCCTCCGGCCAGTTGCCTTTCGCCTGCGCGGTACGCAGCGCCAGACGCAGCGAGGCGATATGCCGCTGCCCCCCTTCCTGCAGGTCGGCAATGCGCTCGGCGGCCTCGTCGAAGCGACGCTCCTCGACGGCCAGCTTGGCCTCGGTCATCAGGCGCGCGAGGCGCATCTGCTCATCGTGCTCGGCGACCTTGCCCAGCCAGAAGCGGTAACGCTCGTCGTCATGCAGCGAATGGGCTGCCCGAGCCGCCAGCAGCGCCGCCAGACCCGGGGCCGCACCGGCCTCGTAGGCCTCCGTGGCACACTTCAGGGCCTGGCCGAAACGGCCTTCAATACGCAATCTGACCGCATCGTAGAACGCTTCGACGGCACGCTCGCGGTGACGGCGCTGACGGAACTGCTGGACCGCCCCCGGCAGTGCCAGCGCTCGCGACACCAGTCGCGACAGCGCATAGACCGCCACGAAGCCTCCGCCCAGCAGCAGGATCAGCAGGTTGAGGGAAATCTGCACGCGATAGGGCGGCAGCACCACCAGCGCATAGCCTTCGTTGTAGCGCCCGGCCACCGCCAGGGCGGCGGCCAGCGCAAAGAGGCCGAGCAACCACAGCAATCCACGCATGCCGGACCTCAGTTCTTCCTGGCCGGCGCGACGGCGGGCCGCGCCGCCGGCACCGCGATGTCGGCACGCCGCTCGGCGACGGCCTGCACGCCCTGCAACGCGGCCTGGGTGGCCTTCAGCGTGGGCAATTCGACGCCTACCGGGGTCTTCCGGAGTTCGACGAGATCGGTTCTGGCGGCAGCGACCGCCGGGTTCTTCTGGTCGAAGTAGCGCTCCAGCCAGTCGGCGCAGATGCGCACATCCTCGCGGAAGCTTCCGGCATCGCGAGACAGCAGCGCGAGGCGGGCGTTCATCAGGCGCAGCTTGAGGTTCTCGCGCAGGAAGACCGCGTTGCTCGGCGCCAGCAGCGCGGGATCGGGCCGGTCCATGCGCTCGACGCGGATCAGCTGACTGAGCTCGTTCCAGAAGTCCAGCCACAGGCTCTTGATCCACGACGGCGGCACCTCGTCGGCCTTGGCGAGCTCGGCGCGGGGCCTGGCCTCGAAGGCGAGCGGCAGGCTGTCGAGGCGGCCGATCAGGGTCTCGAGCTTCAGCGCGATACCCGCCACATCGACCTGGGGCAAGGCCTTGAGGGCATCCAGATCGCTGGCGATGGCCTTGCGCAGGGGCAGCCAGTGGGGCCGGTCGACACTGCCGAGCCGGGCATCGGCCGCCTGCAGCGCAAACAGCGCGGCCTGCACGTTACCGGCGAGCTGCAGCTGCTGGGCGGCAATGCTGACCGCCTGCTCGACTTCGCCGAGCACCCGGTCGTCGCGGGAACGGGAGAACTCCTGGTACATCGCCTCCAGCGCCACCTGCTGACCCTGGGATTCGGCCAGCCGGGCCTCGAGGGCACCGACCTTGCCCTGGAGGTCGCGCAGATGCTCCTCGCCCTGCCTGGCGAGGGCGCGGGCTTCCTTGGAGACGCTGTCGCCGTCGGACAGGCGGCGCGCCAGCTCGGCCTGCAGGTCGGCCATGCGACTGCGCGTCTCGAGCCACTGCCAGCCGAGCAAAGCCAGCGCGACGGCGGCGATGAGGGCGGACGGACGACGCCAGGGGGAAGAAGGCGGGCTGGCCGGTCGGGCGGAATCGACGGGCGGAAGGCTGGGAATGTCGCTGCTCATGGGCGTGAGTTTAACCCGGATGGGCGTCGTGGTTGCGTGCGGAGAAATGCGTCAGGAGGCCGTCGATCAGCCCCGCGTCCCCCGGCCCGGTGGCGATGATGCGGCCAAAGCCGCCGTCCCGGGCGGCCGCCGCGATGCGCGGGTGGGGCACGAAGACCGGCAGCTGCCGCAGCACCCCGGCGGCCGGCAGGGCCAGCAGGTGGGCGACGCCTTCGCTGCTGGTCAGGGTCAGCGCATCGAGGCGGCCGGCGCGGGCCCGCGCAATCAGCGGCGCGGGGTCGCCGGGCGGACCGCCGCGGTGGTAGCAGGTGAGATATTCGACGACGGCGCCACGGGCCGCCAGAGTGTCGCCGAGCAGGTCTCGACCGCCATCCCCGCGCAGGATCAGCACCCGTCGTCCGGCCACGGCGGCGGCCTGAAAATCCGGCAGGGCGAGCACCGACTCGCTGTCGAAACCGTCCTGCGGGGCGATCACGCGGTCGAAGCCCCGCGCTGCGAGGGCCGCCTCGCTGCCCTTCCCCACCGTCGCGACACGCAGGCCGGGCGGCCACGGGGCGACCGGCAGCATCGCATCGAGGGCGAAGCTGACCGCATTGGGGCTGACGAAGAAGGCCAGCGAAAAATCGGCGAGGCGCGCGGCGACAGCCTGCAGGGGCCCCGGATCGGCGACCGCGTCGATCGTCAGCAGCGGGAAGCGCAGCGGCTCGGCGCCCAGTTCGGCCAGCGCCGCACAGAGGCCGTCGGCCTGCCCGGCCGGGCGGGTCACGACGATGCTGCGCCCGGCAAGGGGCTGGCCGTCCATGAACAGGCCTACAGGCTGGCGAGGATGTCGTCGGCGCCATCGGCGCGCAGCATGTCCGCCAGCGCGAGGCCGAGGGCTTCCGGCGCGTCGAGCGGTCCGCGACGCTCCGCGCGGGCGATGCGCGAGCCGTCCGGCAGCGCCACGAAGCCGCGCAGCCACAACTCACCATGCTGCACCTCGGCGTAAGCCCCCAGCGGCACCTCGCAGCTGCCGGCGAGCGCGCGGGACGTGGCGCGCTCGGCGCGCACGCAGGCCGCCGACCGGGCGTCGGCCAGCGGGGCGACCCAGGCGGCGACTTCGGGACGCCCGGCCAGCGCCTCGATGCCCAGCGCCCCCTGGCCGGCGGCCGGCAGCGAGACCTCGGACGGCAGCGTGGCGCGGATGCGGCTCGCCAGGCCGAGTCGGGTGAGGCCGGCGGCGGCGAGGATGATCGCGTCGTACTGGCCTTCGTCGAGCTTGCGCAGGCGGGTGTCGAGGTTGCCGCGCAGGCTGGTGACCGCCAGCATCGGGTACTGGGCGTGGAGCTGGGCTTCGCGACGCAGGCTGGAGGTGCCGACGACCGCCCCCGGCGGCATGTCGTCCAGGCTCTCGTACTTGCTCGAGACGAAAGCGTCCAGCGGCAGCTCGCGCTCGGAAATGGCCACCAGCGCGAAGCCCTCGGGCAGTTCCATCGGCACATCCTTCATCGAATGCACGGCGATGTCGGCCCGACGTTCGAGCAGCGCGTTCTCGAGTTCCTTGACGAACAGCCCCTTGCCGCCGACCTTGGCCAGCGGACGGTCGAGGATCTGGTCGCCGCGGGTGGTCATGCCCAGCAACTCGACCCGGCAGGCCGGATACAGGGCTTCGAGGCGGGCCTTGACGTGCTCGGCCTGCCACAGGGCAAGACGGCTTTCACGGGTGGCGATGACGATGCGTTCAGGGGCGGGGACACTCACGGTCTTGAGGCTCGGGTGGGCGTTGATCGGGACAGGGCGGGCGGTGCGAATCCGGGCGGAAGTGTGGACAAAACCCCTGCTTCCGGCGCATGGTTTACCGTTTCGCGCTGCAGCATCAGGGAAGCCACCTATGGCGACCGTCGGGCTGGAATTCTAGCATGGGGCCCGAGCCGCTTCCGCCGCAGCGGCCACCGACCGCACAGGACTGAGCAATGAGTGAACCGACTTCCGACGAGATGAGCGCCGACAACAAGGACACCCCCCTCCGCGACGACATCCGCCTGCTCGGCCGGGTGCTCGGCGACACGGTGCGCGCCCAGGAGGGTGAAGCCGTGTTCGAGCTCGTCGAGGCAATCCGCCAGAGCTCGATCCGTTTCCGCCGCCACGAGGACCACGCCGCCCGCCGCGAACTGGAAGCGACGCTGGACTCCCTGTCGCGCGACCAGACCAACGACGTGGTGCGCGCCTTCAGCTATTTCTCGCACCTCGCCAACATCGCCGAGGACCAGCACCACATCCGCCGCTCCCGGGCCCACCAGCTGGCCGGCTCGGCCCCCCGCGAAGGCAGCCTCGCCCACGCGCTGTCGCGCGCCTTCGAGGCCGGCATGGGCAGCGCCGAGCTGGCCGCCTTCTTCGATACCGCCAACGTGGTCGCGGTGCTTACCGCCCACCCGACCGAGGTGCAACGCAAGAGCATCCTCAACTGCCAGATGGTCATCGCCCGCCTGCTCGACGAGCGCGACCGCCTGCAGCTGACCCCCGAGGAGCGCGAAGCCAACGACGAAGCGCTGCGCCGCGCAGTGCTCACGCTGTGGCAGACGCGCATGCTGCGCACCGAGAAGCTGTCGGTGATGGACGAGGTCAGCAACGGCCTGTCCTACTTCGACTACACCTTCCTGCGCGAGCTGCCACGCCTCTACGCCGCGGTCGAGGATCGCCTCGCCCGCCACGACCGCGGCTGGGGCGCACTCGAGCTGCCGAACTTCATGCGCGTCGGCAGCTGGATAGGCGGCGACCGGGACGGCAACCCCTTCGTCACCGCCGACATCCTCGACAAGGCCCTCGCCACCCAGGCAGAAAAAGCCCTCACGCACTACATGGACGAGGTGCACACCCTCGGCTCCCAGCTGTCCATCGCGCAAGGCCTGGTCAGCGCCTCGGACGCGCTGTTGCGCCTCGCCGACGCGTCGCCGGACGGCTCGCCCCATCGTGCCGACGAGCCCTACCGTCGCGCCCTCACCGGCATCTACGCCCGCCTCGCCGCCACCTACCTGCGCTTGCTCGGCCACCAGCCGCCGCGCCATGCGGTCGCCCCGGCGGCGCCCTACGACGGGCCCGAGGCGCTCGCGGACGAACTGGAAGTCATCCACCGCTCGCTGACCGCCAACGGCCTCGGTGCCCTCGCCCGCGGCCGCCTGCGCCACCTGCGCCGCGCCGTCACGGTGTTCGGCTTCCACCTGGCGCCCGTCGACCTGCGCCAGAACTCCGACGTGCACGAGCGCGTCGTCGCCGAGCTGATCCGCGCCGTCGACCCGACGCGTGACTACCTCGCCGCCGACGAAGCCGGGCGCACCGCGATGCTCCTCGAGGAACTCGCCACGCCGCGCCTGCTGGCATCGCCGTGGCTCGACTACTCGGAGGAAACCCGCGGCGAGCTGGCGATCTTCCGTGCCGCCCGTGCCGCCCACCTGCGCTACGGCAAGGCCGCAGTGCCCAACTGCATCATTTCAAAGACCGACGACGTTTCCGACATCCTCGAAGTCGCCGTGCTCGCCAAGGAGGCCGGCCTGCTGCGCCCCGCCGAGGGCGTGCTCGACGTGAACATCATCCCGCTGTTCGAAACCATCGGCGACCTGCAGAACGCCGCGGGCGTGATGGACCGCCTGTTCGCGATTCCCGCCTACATGGCCCTGCTCCAGTCACGCCGGCTGGAGCAGGAAGTGATGCTCGGCTACTCGGACAGCAACAAGGACGGCGGCTTCCTCACCTCCGGCTGGGAACTCTACAAGGCCGAGATCGGCCTGGTCGCCACCTTTGCGCGCAACACAGTACGCCTGCGCCTGTTCCATGGCCGGGGCGGCTCGGTCGGCCGCGGCGGCGGACCGAGCTACCAGGCCATCCTGGCCCAGCCGGGCGGCGCCGTGCAGGGCCAGATCCGCCTGACCGAGCAGGGCGAGGTGATCGCCTCGAAATACGCCAACCCGGAAGTCGGTCGCCGCAACCTCGAGGTGCTGGCCGCCGCGACGATGGAGGCGACGCTGTTCGCGCCCGGCGACCCGGCGCCACGGCCCGAATACCTCGAGGCGATGGACGAACTCTCCGCCACCGCCTTTGCCGCCTACCGCAAGCTGGTCTACGAGACCGAGGGCTTCGAACGCTATTTCTGGGAATCGACGGTGATCTCGGAAATCGCCGCCCTCAACATCGGCAGCCGCCCGGCCTCGCGCAAGAAATCCACGGCCATCGAGGATCTGCGTGCGATCCCCTGGGTGTTCAGCTGGGCCCAGTGCCGCCTGATGCTGCCGGGCTGGTTCGGCTTCGGCGCGGCGGTGCAGGCCTACCTCGCCAGGCACGGCGAGGCCGGCCGCGCGCGCCTCGCGGCGATGCACAAGGAGTGGTCCTTCTTCGCGACCCTGCTCTCCAACATGGACATGGTACTGGCAAAGAGCGACATCGCGATTGCCAGCCGCTACGCGGAACTGGTCAAGGACATCGCGCTGCGCGACGCGATCTTCCCGCGCATCGAGAAGGAGCATGCAGACACCGTTTCGGCGCTGCGGGCGATCACCGGCCAGGCCGAACTCCTCGACGCCAACCCGCTGCTCAAGCGCTCGATCCGCAATCGCTTCCCCTACCTCGACCCGCTCAACCACGTGCAGGTGGAGCTCCTGCGCCGCTACCGCGATGGCCACCAGGACGATCGCGTCCGCCGCGGCATCCTGCTGTCGATCAACGGCATCGCGGCCGGCCTGCGCAACAGCGGTTGAGCCTGCGCATCATCCAGCGCAAACGGCCGGGCAGCCCGCCCGGCCGTTTCATCGCCTGCACTACACGCCGAGCGCGTTGCGCAAGTCGCGGAAGAAGGGCTTGATGTCCTTCCAGCTCCACACGTAGTAGCGCACCGACGGCCGCAGGAAATCCGCGACGAAGCGCACAAGCTCGCGCAGCGGCCGCACCCGGAAGCTCCGGTCGCGGATCAGGCCCGGCTGGAGAAGGATGCGCCGGAGGCGCTTGATCTCGGTCACCACCATGCGACAGCGCAGGTCTTCCCGCAGCGGCGGCAGTTCGGGCATGCGGCCCTGCCCCTGCAGGCTGTAGGCAAGCAGACCGAAGCCCGCGCCACAGTACATCGCCAGCGGGAAACTGCCCCAGAAGCGGCCGTTCACCTCCATCAGCACCGCCCGCCCGCTGGCCGGGTCGTAGCGATACTCGACCATCGCCACACCGTCCCAGCCAATCTGCTGGAGCAGGCGGATGGATTGTTCCTGCAGGTCGACGAACTGATCCAGCGGCACCGCGTCGCAGACGCTGGAGAAGCCGCCCTCCGGCGGCCATTCGGCCACGCGCAGGTGCTGGAAGCGCCGCACGGCCTCGCCTCGATGCATGAAGAAGAACTGTCCCAGCCCGACACCGGCACAGTATTCCTGGACCAGCGGCCAGGCCCCGACCGACCGGTAGCGCTCCGCGGCGCGCAGGAAATCTTCGGCGGTGTAAACGTATTCGGCCTTCACCAGCTCGATGCCCGCCGCCCGCAGCGCCGGCGCAACCGCGTTGGGATCGGACCACTTGAGCACCGCGGGAAACGGAAACCCGCGGGCGATCTGTTCGACCTCGTCCCAGCTGGCGGGGCAGGCGCTCTTCGGCACGTCGAGGCCGACCGCCGCCGCAGCCTCCAGCGTGCGTGTCTTGTCGAGGACGACCGCGAAGGCCTCCCGCGACGGCAGCAGCGGCGTGATGCGACCCAGCTGCTCGCGGTGGTCGATCAGCCAGGCCGTGTTGGCCTCGGAGACGGTCAGCAGATAGCCCGGGCCGTGGCGTTCGCCGATCGCGCGGAGCTCTTCCAGCCCACGGTCGGTACGCGGACTGCGCAGGATCTCGCCGTGCGCGAGGAAGCGCGAGCGCAGCCCGATGGCGTCGGCGTCGGTGGCGATGCCGACGACCGGCACGCCCGCCTCGCCCAGTTCGCGGATCAGGCTCAGGCCGATCTGCGTCTCGATGCCCAGTACGTAGCAGGGCGGGCCGGCATGACGATCGCTCATCACGCTCAGCCCGGGCGAACGCGGCGCCTGGCCGCCAGGGCCAGCCCGCCCCACAGCAGCAGCGACGCGATCGAAACCCAGCGCGCCACCGTAAACACCGGCGTCTCGACCCACTCCAGCCGGACTTCGTGCACGCCTGCCGCCAGGCGCACCTGGATCAGGCCGGTATCCGGGTCATGGACCGCCGGCTCGACCCTGCCATCCACCTGGACGCTCCAGTTGGGCCACAGAAATACCGGCAGGCGCAAGCTCGCATCGGCAGGCATGTCGATCGCCCAGGCGACCGTATTGGCCACGTAGCGGGCCGGACCGCAGCGGGCCTGGTGGGAACGGCACTCCTGCGCAAAGCCCCCCACCGCGTAGTCGATGTAGGCCGGCTTCAGCAGCTTGGTCTCGTACTCGGGGGTGCCGCGGAAAGAGCCGGCACTAATGGGCAGGCTGCGGCAGGTCCGCACATCCGCGGAACAGGCAAAGCCCCCCTCCGGCGTGCGCGACCACTGCGGCAGCAGCTCGAAGGTGTAGTGGTTGTTCGCCATCGCCGGCAGCAGACGGCCGCCATCCAGATAGCTGCTCTTGCCGGCGATGAACAGACCGAGCACACCGACCGCCGCCACCGCGACGCCCAGCCCCCGCTGCCAGCCACGACGGCCCGATGCCCGGGCCGCGGGGATCAGCAGCGCACCGATGACGATCACCATCACGTAGGCGACGGACAGGAAACGGTAGGGCAACTGGATGCGCAGCAGCGGAGACTCGACCGTCCACAGCGGGTAGGACAACTCCGATCCGAAGAACACCGCCACCCCGAGCACCAGGAACAGCCGGATGAGTACCGGACGGAAGGGCTGGGTCGCCGCGGCCTTGAGCCGGAAGAACAGCCAGCCCTGGGCCAGCACCAGCAGCAGCACCGGCACGGCCAGCGGCCACTGGAAGGAGAACCACTGCACCCCATGCCGGATGGCCGAGAAGGTCGGCCACGCGAAGGCCTGCAGGATGTGGGAGCCAGTCCACGCGTCGGTATTGATCAGTGCGGTCGAGCCGAGGGCCGGCAGCAGATAGATCGCACCCAGGCCGAGGCCCAGCGCAACCGTCCCGGCCCAGGCCAGCAGCCTGCGCACCAGTCCGGCCAGGGTGACGCGCCCGGACTCGACCGGTGCGACGAGGGCGGCTGCCGAATAGCAGATCAGCAGGACCAGCGTGCTCATCGTGTGCCCGACGACGGCGATGCCCAGACTGGCCGCCGCCGGCAGGTTCACGCGGTCGAAGGCGGCCCGCGGCCGGAACAGCGACCACAGCAAGAGCCCGTGCGCGGCGTAACCGACCGAGGCCCACGCGAAGCCCTGGAACTTGTAGTGCAACATCACCAGGAAGGGGTTGGCGGCCGCCGCGAAACCGGCCAGCAGCGCCACCCGGAACGAGGTGTAGTAGCGGCAGGTAAGGTAGACGAAGAAACCGAACAGCGCGTTGCTCAGCACCTCGACCACGTGCATCGCGCTCCAGGTGCCGATACCGGTCAGGGACAGCAGCCCCGACAGAAAGTAATAAAGCGGGGAGTAGAAGACGAAGACCGGCTCACCCAGCCCGAAGCGCGCGAAGAAGGTCCAGCGGGGATAGAGCCAGCCGTGACTGAGTCCCTCCGCAAACTCCCTGGCCCACTGGTAATGCAGGTAGATGTCGAAGTTCGGATCGCCGTAATGGGAGGCGTAGTGCGGGAAGTGCAGCACCAGGGCGAGCGCGAGGAAGACGCCGAAGACGCCGACCCCCTCCTTCACGCCGGCCGGCGCATGCGCCGCGACCGGCCCCCTCATGCGGACTCTCCGCGATCCGGCCCGGCCGCCAGCACGAGGGACGCCGCCTCCGCGCTCCCGTGCGCACCGGCCCGGCGGGGCGCCTGTCCGCGCGGGCGCCGGATGATGAACATCGGCCGCCCCTTCTGCTCGTCGTACATGCGTGCGAGATAGACGGCGATGACGCCCAGCGCGGTCAGGATCATGCCGCCCAGCATCACCTCGACGGCAATCACCGTGGTGAAGCCGATCGCCGCGCTGCCGGTGAAGTAGCGGAACAGGGTCTGCAGCAACAGCACGACGCCGAGCCCGGCGGTCATGAAGCCCACGTAAGCGACGGCGACCAGGGGCAGCGACGAGAAGGCCAGCAGGTTGTTGAGGGAATAGCGCACGAGGGAGCCGAGAGACCACTTGGTGCTGCCCAGTTCCCGCTCCTGGACGTCGAACTCCACGTCGGCGACGCGATAGCCGACCCAGGTCACCATCCCGCGGAAGAAGCGGTTGCGCTCGGGAAACTGCAGCAGCGTGTCCACCACCTGGCGGTCGAGCAGCTTGAAGTCGCTCGCGCCGGCCATGTCCCCGCCCACCGCGCGGCTCATCAGGCCGTTGAAGAGGTTGGCGAAGGCCTTGTAGGCGGCGGGCTCCTGTCCGCGCCGGCGCTTGCGGCCATTCACCACGTCGTAACCCTCGCGCCACTTGGCGAGGAGCTCGGCGAGCACCTCGGGGGGGTGCTGGAGGTCCGCGTCCATGAACACCACGCAGTCGCCACGGGCCACCGCGAGGCCGGCCGCCATCGCGGCCTCCTTGCCGAAGTTGCGCGAGAAATTGACCGGGACCACGTCGGTCCGGCGGGCGGCGATCTCCTGGAGCACCAGCTCCGTCGCATCCCGCGAACCATCATTGACAAACACCAGTTCGGCACGCACGTCCAGGGGCTTCAGCACCCGGTCGATCTCTTCGAGGAAGCGGGGCAGCCCCTCGGCTTCGTTGAAGGCCGGCACGACCACCGACATGTCGAACCTGTCCGTATCCATTTTCATCGGAAAACCCTACTCAGGCAGAAGTAATTGAAGGCGACCATGACGACCTCGGTGCCGAGTTTGGCCACCACGAGATTGTTCGAGAGCGTCAGCAGGCCGACGAGGACCAGCGGCGACACGCAGATGGTCAGCACGGTCACGAGGGTGTAGAGCGCCGCCTGACGCAGCGGCACCGCCGGCCCGCCGGCCGAATTCCCGAAGGAAAAATACTTGTGGCCGAAGAAGCCGGCGGTCGCGCCGGCGGTACGCGCCACCAGCTGCGCGATCGCCGGCGACACCATGAAAATCCGTGCGAGCGCGAAGAAGATGCAGATATCGAGGAGCAGCAGCGCAACGCCGGTCACCGCGTAGCGCGCGGCGGCGAGGCGGCGCAGCGACAGCAGCCGGAGCGTCAGGCGGCCGATGGCACGGTCGTTCACGAGCGGCTCCGGTCCGCAAGGACAACGCGAGGGCGAGCGAGGCTGGCTAGGGAGAAGGCTTTCATCGGAACAGGGTATCGGGTTCAAGGCGCGCCACCGGCACGGTGGCCTGCGGGCGCCCTTCATCCAAGGAAACGGCGCGCCAGTTGCTCTCCGTGTCGCCACAGGGTCGCAGGCAGCCCCGCGACCGGCAGCGCAAACGCCGGAGAATCGGGCTGCGATGTTGGCAGCATAGACATGGATGTCACAGTAAATTGATCACGCCGTGCGGCCAAAAACCGGCACAGGCGCTCAAAACGCCGCACCACGATTCCATCGGGATCGCTGCTGCCCTGCCGGAGCATCTCGAAATTATGCGAGAGGATCACAAAATGCCCGGTGCCGCCGGCCTTCGCCGAGAGCAGCGCGGCACGCAGTTCGGCGAAGCTGCAGGCGCCCAGCTGGGCCGGCCGCAGGCGCCCGGTGCCGTCGCGGAAAACCGTCATCGGCAGCACATCCACGCCCTCGATGCGCTGGGGACGGGTGAAATCCAGCTGGCCGCGCAGGTCCGGCCCGCTGTCGGCGCAGACCTCGTTGAGGCTGCTGTCGATGCCGATGCCGCAGGCCTTGAGCGCCCGGTAGGTGTCCGCATTGCTCGCGAAGCTGCCGGCGCGGAAGGCGCTGATCGGTCCGCAGCCGGCCTGCGCCAGCAGCGCGAGGCCGAGGCGGACGAGGGTGATCTGCTCGTCCAGGGTGTAATAGGCCAGGTGCTGGCGCTTGCGGTCGGCGCCGGGAAAAGGCAGCGGCCGCAACTCGTCTGACCACTCGGGATGGAGGTGGAGCTGGATGTCGTGCCCGCCCGCGCGGATCATCTCGACGATGGTCGTCAGGTGGCGGAGCCCGAAGCGCGCGGCGAACAGCGGCTCGACGAAGAAAACACCCTTCAAGCCGTTGCGCTCGAGGATTTCGAGGGTCTTGGGCAGCGCATAGTCGCCCTTCGGCGAGCGACCATAGACGTAGCGCTCGAAGCTTGCCGGGAACCTGCCGTCCAGATCCCGCCAGCCACCGCACCAGACTTCGATGTCGAAGGTGAGATAGACGTTCATCGTGTCAGACATGGGCTCCCCGCCTGGCGCAGTTCCTCGACGAGGTTGGCCACCGCCGAATGGATGATCGCGAAACAGGTCCGGAAATACTGGTCGGTATGCAGGTGAGGGTCGTGGATGTGGATGCGATGGGGGCGCGACCAGTGCCCGAGCAACACGATCGCATCGGCCGGGATGCCACGGCGGACCAGCTCATGGGCATGGCGGACCTCCATCGCGAGCAGCAGGTCGCCCGGCTGGTAGCGGTAATCGGGGAAGGCGGTCGCCCGGTGGGCGCCGAGATCGAAACCATAAACGGGGGCGGTCGCGATGGCCTTCTCGAAGGCCGGCGCCCCGGTGGTCGTGGCGAGCCCGAAGGATGCGCTGCGTGCGCCCAGCCCGGCCGCCACCACATCCGCAAAAGCACTGCGGTTGATGTTGCCGAGGCACACGAAGACCAGTCTTTCGACCGCCTGTGGGCGAAGCTCGACGAAGGGCCGCAGGCGGCCGCTGATGTACTCGAGCTCGCCGAGGGCCATCCGCACGAAGCCCCGGAAGGTGCCGAAGCCAACGTCGACCAGCGACGCGACGCGGCCGGCAAGATTTGAACGATAAACCAAGGTATCCACTCTTTCACCCGCTGGGGTCACACCCACGCAGCGGCGCAACCCGCAGCTTGCCACGACCACATTGCAGCCCGCGACATCACGGGCCTGCCAATGCCATCGCGTTCCACGCATGCCGGAATCACCCGACATGGGCAGCGGATGATAACCGGATTCTTCGGGCCGCCCCGTGCAGCAAGTCCGGATCGCGCGCTATTTGCCCGGGCCGCGGCGCGCCGGCCCGGACAGGCGCTGCAGCGGCGGCGCGCGGCGCGCGCCGACCGGACTCGCCGCCTTGCCGCCCGTCTTGCGCGGAGCCCCCGGCGACTCGGACCTGCCGGTAGCGCTGCGGTCGAGGATCACCGGCTGGTCTCGCGGCACCAGATGACGCGGCGAGGCGCCGATCAGGTCGCCGCGGCCCATCGCCCGCAGCGCCTCGCGGATCAGCGGCCAGCCCTCCGGGTCGTGGTAGCGCAACAGCGCCTTGTGCAGGCGGCGCTGACGGCCGGATCTGGGCGTGTCGACCGCCTCGGAACTCGCCGACACCTTCTTCAGCGGGTTCTTGCCCGAGTGATACATGGTGGTGGCCAGCGCCATCGGCGTCGGCAGGAAGGTCTGCACCTGGTCGAGCTTGAAGTGATTGGCCTTCAGCCACAGGGCCAGGTTGACCATGTCCTCGTCGGTGGTGCCCGGGTGGGCCGCAATGAAGTAGGGAATCAGGTGCTGCTTCTTGCCAGCCTCCTTCGAGAAGCGCTCGAACATCTCCTTGAAGCGCTCGTAGGTGCCGATGCCCGGCTTCATCATTTTGTCGAGGGGGCCTTCCTCGGTGTGCTCGGGGGCGATCTTGAGCAGGCCACCGACGTGATGGGTGACCAGTTCCTTCACGTACTCGGGCGAACGCACGGCCAGGTCGTAGCGCAGCCCGGAGCCGATCAGCACCTTCTTGACGCCGGGAATCGCCCTGGCCTTGCGGTAGAGCCGGATCAGCGGGCCGTGGTCGGTATTCAGGTTTTCGCAGATGCCCGGGAACACGCAGGACAGCCGGCGGCACGAGGACTCGATCTGCGGATCCTTGCAGGCCATCCGGTACATGTTGGCGGTGGGGCCGCCGAGGTCGGAGATGGTGCCGGTGAAACCCGGCGTCTTGTCGCGGATTTCCTCGATCTCCCGGAGGATGGAAGTCTCCGAGCGGCTCTGGATGATGCGCCCCTCGTGCTCGGTGATCGAACAGAAGGTGCAGCCGCCGAAGCAGCCGCGCATGATGTTGATCGAGAAGCGGATCATGTCCCAGGCCGGGATGCGCGCCTCGCCGTAGCCGGGGTGCGGTCGCCGGGCGTAGGGCTGACCGAAGACCCAGTCCATCTCCTCGGTGGACAGCGGTACCGGCGGCGGGTTGAGCCATACGTCGCGGCAGCCGGGGCCAACGCCATGAGCCTGGACCATCGCGCGGGCGTTGCCGGGGTTGGATTCGAGATGGAAGGTGCGCGAGGCATGCGCGTACATCACCTTGTCGTCCTTCACGACCTCGTAGGCGGGCAGGCGGATCACCTGATGCGCGCGGGCCGCCTTGCGGGCGGCGACGCGCTCGGCGGCGGGAACGATGCGCACCGGCCGGGCACCGTCCGGCGTGGCCGGCACCGTTGCTTGCGGCTCCATCGCGTAGGGGTCGGGATGCGGCTCGACAGGCCCGGGGCGGTCGATGGCCGTGGAGTCGACCTCGACCCAGCCCTCCGGGCGCCAGCCGGGCCTGACCATGTAGGCGGTGCCGCGCAGATCGCGGATCGCCCCGATCGGCTCGCCGGCGGCCAGCCGGTGAGCCAGCGCGATGACCGCGCGCTCGCCGGAGCCGAACACCAGCAGATCGGCCTTGGAATCCGGCAGCACCGAACGGCGCACCTTCTCGGACCAGTGGTCGTAATGGGCGATGCGGCGCAGGCTGGCCTCGATGCTGCCGATCACGATGTTGGCGTCGGGGTAGGCCTCGCGGGCGCGCTGGGCATAGACGACGACCGCCCGGTCGGGACGCTTGTCCGGCAGCGCGTCGGGGGTGTAGGCGTCGTCGGAGCGGGGTTTGCGGTCGGCGGTGTAGCGGTTGATCATCGAATCCATGTTCCCGGCGGTGATGCCGTAGAACAGCCGCGGCTTGCCCAGCACCCGGAAGGCGTCGGCGGAATGCCAGTCGGGCTGGCTGATGATGCCGACGCGGAAGCCCTGGGCCTCCAGCGTACGGCCGATCAGCGCCATGCCGAAGCTCGGGTGGTCGATGTAGGCATCGCCGGTGACGAGGATGACGTCGCAGACGTCCCAGCCGAGCGCATCCATCTCGGCCCGCGACATGGGCAGGAAGGGCGCCCGCTGCAGGTCGGGACGATGGCGGGGATAAGCGAGAAGCGAAGGGGTGGGGCCGGGGTTTTCCATGGGGCGCGATTGTACGGGAGCCTGGGTTGGAGCACCCGTCTGCGCAGGCGTTCCCGGCGGCGCAGACGGCAGGCCGGCCAGACCCTCGCTCATACCCCCAGCGCCTCCTTCACCGCCGGCCACTGCCGCCGGCTCACCGGCAACTGCTCGACGATCCCGTCCAGCAGGATCACCCAGTGCGCCTCGCCATCGACGCCGGTGGTCGCGCGGGCGACGCCCTTCACCGCATCGCGGGCGATCAGGCAGTTGCGATGGATGCGCAGGAAGCGCCCGGAAAACTCCTCCTCGAGCTGCACCAGCGACTCGTCGAGCAGGTATTCCCGCTCGCGGCTGCGGGCGACCACGTATTTCTGCTCGGCCTTCAGGTACAGCACGTCGGCAACCGGCACCAGCAGGATGCGCCCGCGCTCGTTGATGCTGAAGTGCTGGCGCGCGGCCGGCGCGAGCTGGCGCAGCACCTCGTCGGCCGGCTGGCGCTGGCGGCGCGCCTTGGCGATGGCCTCGGCGAGACGCGCGGCGCGTACGGGCTTCAGCAGGTAATCGATCGCTGCCAGTTCGAAGGCGCGCACCGCGTATTCGTCGTAAGCGGTCGTGAACACGACCGCCGGCGGCTTTTCGAGGCGAGCCGCGTGACGCGCCAGCTCGATCCCGTCCATGACCGGCATGCGGATGTCGGTGAGGATCAGGTCCACGCGGTCGCGCTCCAGCAGGGCCAGCGCCTCGACACCGCCGGCCGCCATCCCGGCCAGGCGCGTCGGCTGCTCGGCGGCAATGTCGCCGAGGAGGTCGCGCAGGCGCTCGCGGGCGGGCGCCTCGTCGTCGACGATCACCACGACGAGGGGCGCAAAAGGAGGGTGCTCGACGGCATCGCTCATCAGTCACTCCGGAATGGCAGGCGGATGCGGACGCGGTAGGTGCCGGCACCCTGCCCGGTGTCGAGGCTTGCCTCGAGGTCATAGAACAGCATCAGTCGCTCGCGGATGTTGGCCAGGGCCATGTGGTTGCCCGGGTGGTGGCGGGCCAGGTCGCCGGCCCCGGCGGGCAAGGGGTTGGCGATCTCGACGAAGACCTCCGCGCCGCGCCGCGCGATGGTAATCGAAACCGTGCCCCCCGACGCCGCCGGCTCGATGCCGTGATAGACCGCGTTCTCGACCAGCGGCTGGAGCATCAGCGGCGGCACCAGTGCCCGGTCGGCCTGCGGATCGCGCTGCCAGGCAACCTGCAGGCGCTCGCCGAGGCGCAGCCGCTCGAGGTTCAGGTAGCGCTCGCAGAGCGCGATCTCGTCGGCCAGCGGCACAAGTTCGCGGTTGTCCTGCATCAGCGCGCGGAACAGGTCGGCCAACTCCTCCAGGCCCTCCTCCGCCCGCCGCGGATTGCTGCGCAACACGCCCAGCACGCCGTTGAGGCTGTTGAACAGGAAATGCGGCCGGATCCGCGCAGTCAGCGCCAGCAGCCTCGCCTCCGCCAGCGCCGGTGCGCGGGCTTCGGCTCGCAGGCGGAAATAGACCATCACGACCGCCGTGGTGAGCAGCGACCACACCGGCGGCCGCCAGCTCACACCGCCATCGACGGGCGCCAGCAGGCCCTGGCCGACCTGCGCGGCCGCCAGCACGACACCCGCCACCGCAGCGAGGCCGGCTCGATAGGACAGCCGGCGCAGCAGCGGCTGCAGCAGGAAAAGTCCGGCAAGGGCAAGGATCAGCGGGAACTCGACCCGCGGCGCCATGTCCAGCCACTCACCGGCGACGAGCTCGAGGCGCT
>Ga0213919_1000328_pt1 | contig 22015 bp, 18 predicted proteins | sample McNCre317MG_FD_161056 | JGI IMG/M metagenome (GOLD analysis project Ga0213919, IMG submission 161056) | Freshwater microbial communities from McNutts Creek, Athens, Georgia, United States - 3-17 MG | ecosystem: Environmental > Aquatic > Freshwater > Creek | place: USA: Georgia | collected... | reverse complement strand
CGGATCAGCTCGATGAGTACCGCGCCGAGCTCTCGAGCATCGCCGGCGTCTGTGCCGACTACCTCCCGGACCCGAGCGACATCAGCACCGCGAGCGCCGTCGAGATCATGGACCTGCTCATCGACGCGCAGCATGCGCACATTGAGCACCTCACCACCGAGCTGGCCGGCAGCGAGCTATGCCGCGACAGCCTGCGCGCCGACTCGCTGCGGCTCGATGCGTGGCGCAAGGCCGGCGAAATCATCGGAGCCGACTCGCCGGGCGCCCTCATCGATGTCTTCCGCGCCGCCGAAAGCGATGCCGAAGACCTGCGCAATAAGCTTGGCGCAGCAGACCGACTCATCGCCGCGCTGCGCAACGAAGTCGAAGACCTGCGCGATGAGATTTACACGGCACAGCAGGCCCGCGCGGCGCTGCGCGACCCGCTGGATAGTGAGGACGCCAACAGCCACGCCGGCCTGCAGCGCACCATCCAAGAGCTGCGCGCCCGCGCTGTTGAGCAGGCCGAGCAATACAAGGCAGACATCGCCCGCATGGCGGCCGAGATTGACGCCCTGCGCGCAGATAACGAGGCCCTGATGCGTGACCCCGTCGGCTACCTCGTCAGGGCAGCCAAACGCCAACCGCGCACGCTGATGGATCGGGACAAAGCGCGCGACGCCGCCCTCGCGGCAATCCGTGCCGGCGCGCAGCGTGCCGAGGTGTTTGCGCTGGTGCCCGTCGGCGTGGCGCGCAAGGGCGCTGAGTGGAGGTCCGTGTGATGGACCTGGCCGAAATCCGCTCGCGGATCAATCCGCAGTACGCCGACATCCCCGGCACGCAATCGCATGAGCGCAAGTGGCTGTGCGACCGCATCGCGGAGCTTGAGGTCGAAACTGCCACGCTCCGCGCCCAGCTTGCGACGCTCAACGACACCATCGCTGCCGCACAGATGGCAATGGCCGGCGCCCCGATCTGGTCTGACGGGCACCGCCAGGCAATCGCGATGCTACACGAGATGCGGGATGCGATTGCAAAAATGGGGGGCGAATCATGACCTGGCTCGAAGACCCTCCCGCCGACGAATGGGACGACAACGGCGAACCGATCACGCTGGCCGCCGCCGCGGCCGATGCGCTGGAATGGTGCAAGCTGCTCCAGCGCATGGCCCGTCTCAAAAAGCTCAAGTTTTTACAGGCCGACTCCGCCGACGATTTACAGCACTGCATCGCGTCGCTGACGGAGAAAGTAGAGTCGCACTGGGCGCGCGAAAACAGGGAAAACCGAAATGCGCGACCCTTTTAAAATCACCGAGCCGACGTGCATCAGCTTCAGCGGTGGGCGCACAAGCGCCTACATGCTATGGCGCGTGCTGCAATCCAACGGCGGACTTCCGGCCGAGTCCGTCGTTTGCTTTGCAAACACGGGCAAAGAGGATGAGGCCACGCTGCGCTTTGTCAAAAGGTGCGCGGATGAGTGGTCAGTCCCTATCGTGTGGCTGGAGTACATCCCACATGAGCAGAGCCGCCAGCGATTCCGCATCGTCAATTTCGAGGCTGCCAGTCGGCACGGAGAGCCGTTCGAGGCGGTGATTCGTGCAAAGCAGTACCTGCCCAACCCCGTGACGCGCTTTTGCACCATCGAAATGAAGATCCGCACGATTGCCAACTACCTGTTATCGGTGGGCATTGCTGAGACACGAGCCGAAGGTGAGCGGATAAGCTGGGTTGGCATCCGCGCAGACGAAGAGCGCCGGGCAGCCAAGATCGATGACAAATCCCGCATTCCGCTGTACGCGGCTGGCGTGGATGTCCATCAGATCGGAAAATTTTGGGCAGGTCAGCCATTTGATTTGGAACTAGATACATACCAAGGCCGGACCCTATCCGGAAATTGCGACCTGTGTTTCCTCAAACCGGCAAATCAGATTTTTACCCTAATTCAAGTGCAGCCGGAGCGGGCAGACTGGTGGGCAAAGATGGAGTCTTTCGCGGCCAGCGTCGGCAACAAGGCCAGCGGCATGATATTCCGCTCTGACCGACCGAGCTACGCACAGATGGCCAAATTCGCTGCCGAGCAGCGGCGGCTGTTCAACGACGAAGAATCCCCCATCGCCTGCTTCTGCGGCGATTAAACCCCCGAAAGCTGACTGAAATGACCGTCCCCATCCGCTACCTGACGATCCGCCGTTTTTCGGCGGAGAGCGGTTACACTGAGGAGGCTATCAGGACCAAAATCAGGGATGGCATCTGGCAAGAGGGCCTCGTGTGGGTCAAGGCGCCGGACGGCCGCAACCTGATCGACATCGAGGGATACAACCAATGGGCAGTGACCGGCAGCACCCAGGCGTTCGGCCGGGTTCGGACTCGACCATTGAAATCGACTTCCGCTTCCGCGGCCAGCGCTGCCGCGAAAGGCTCAGGCTCGAGCCCACCGCCGCTAATCTGAGGCGCGCGGCGCAGCACCGCGCCGCCATCCTCCACGCGATCGAGCGCGGAGAGTTTGATTACGAGACCACCTTTCCGGGCAGCAAAAATGCTGCCCGTTTTGCGCCGAGTCCTCCGTCTGCTGGCCTTACCGTTGGCAAATATCTGGAGGCCTGGATCGACAGCAAGGCGCCGACCATCAAGGCCAGCACGGCCGATGGCTACCGCAAAGCGATCAAAGGCCGGCTCGTGCCCGACCTGGGCGACCTCCTGCTCGGCGAGCTCAAGCGCGGCGACGTGCGCAAGATGTGCGAGGGCCTGGCGGCCGGCAACAAGCGCATCAGCAATGTGTTATCCGTGCTGCGCGCCGCCCTCACCGACGCCGTCGACGACGAGCTCATCAGCCACAACTGCATCCGTGACTGGACTTTCGCCCGCAACACGCCGCCCAAAGAGGATGACGACATCGATCCGTTCACCCGCGCCGAGCAAGCGGCGATCCTCGCGGCGCTGCCCGAGCAGGGGCGCAACCTGGTACAGCTCGCACTCTGGACCGGACTGCGCACCTCCGAGCTGGTCGCCCTGCAGTGGGGTGACGTGGATCTCGTGCGCGGCGAGGCCTCGATCCGCCGCGCAACAACACTCGCCGCCAAAGGCCAAGCCGAGACGCCCAAGACCCGCAGCAGCAAGCGCACCGTCAAGCTGTTGGCGCCGGCCCGCGCCGCCCTCGAGGCGCAAAAGGCCCACACATTTTTGGCAGGCCAGCATGTTTTTTGCAATCCACGCACCGGCGCGCCGTGGCAGGGCGACGCGCCGATCCGCAAAACGCTGTGGGAGCCCGCCTTGCGCCGCGCCGGCGTGCGCTACCGCAACCCCTACCAGACCCGCCACACCTACGCGTCGATGATGCTCAGCGCCGGCGAGCACCCGATGTGGGTCGCCCGGCAGATGGGCCACGCCGACTGGGGCATGATCCGGCAGCGGTACGGCAAGTGGATGCCCGATGCAGCACCCGACGCCGGCAGCAAGGCCGAAGCGCTGTTCGATTGCGACTCCGGGAATCAAACTCAAGGCCGCAAGACGGGGTAGGCGGCACAGGCGGATGGTCGACTTATGGTCAACAATTGGCCTGATACACAGCGTTTATGCGGCATTCGCGGGGGTTCGATTCCCCCCAGCTCCACCACTATTTAGCTTTAAAAACAAAGGCTTACATATCCTAACAATGGATTTGTAGGCCTTTTTTTTGGGCTGTTTCGGGCCGAATGGTCGACAAGTTGGTCGACATTTTTAACCCGGTGCGGGCCGCTACTTGATGACCGGCGCGACCTCCACTTTCTCGCCCGGCCGCCTGTGCGGCCGGTAGTAGTGGACCGGCACGCCATAGCGCCAGTGTCGGGCGGTGACATGCTGGATGAGCGCGATCGATCCGGCGAGCGAGAGGCTGACGGGGTCGGGCTCCCAGCACAGGACAAGGGGCGCCACGAGCCCGAATAACGCTACGGCGCCGAGCAAGACGAAGGCGAGGCGCACATCGATCATCACGTCCTCGCTCATCATGACCGCTCGCCGGATTACCCCGGCGATGAGGACCAGGCAGAGCGCGGTGTGGGCGACGAGCAGGGCGACGGCGGTCATTTGCCGCGCCCTCCGGGGACGGTGGCGCGCAGCAGATCGCCGACGCCCGCGAATATCGGGCGCCATCCGTTACCCAACGCGCTGATGATCAGGGCGACGCCGGCCAGGGACTCGTTGATCGGCACTTGATAGGTGCGCTCGATATAGCCGGCAATGATGCCGGTGAGCACGATGGATGTGCCGACACAGCGCGTTGCGAGCATCAACGCGGCCCATCCAGTTGGCGTGTCGGCGCCCGAGAGCGGCCACAGGACACCGCCGCAGGCGCCGGCAATGATGGCGATCCAGGGGCCGGCGGTGGGGCCGAGGACGCCGATGAGCAGCACCGCGAGGCTGACGGATGCGGCGGTGGTGGAGGTGGGTTCGGCCATCGCGCGCTCCTACAGCGTGGCCGCCAGCCGGAACAGCTCATCAACCTGGCTGCCGCTCAGGCCGATTGCCGTAGTGATGGCCAGCGCCAGCGGCCAGTCGCGGGCTACGGTGGGGGAAAACTCCCATTCGATGCGCGCGGCGTCGCCTTCTATGCCCGGCAGCGCCGCGATTGCGGTGCTGACCTGGCCGAGCAGCCCGGCCTGCAGCAGCGCGAGTCGGGCCTGGCGCATGCTGACGGATACCGGCACGAGGGACGGCGCCGGCGCGGCCGGCTCAGGGGAGTTGCCGGCCGCGCGCCAGTCCAGATACGCATCCCAGTCGGCATTGCCGGGGGCTGCGGGGATGGTGGCGCCGTCCGCGAGGCGGATCACGGCGTCGGTGTCGGTGCGTTGGTAGGTCATGGTTCAAAGCTCGGAGGAGAACGAAATCGTAGCGCTGCTCACCGCCGGCACCAGCGACGCTCCGCCGCCGGCGGTCAGGCTGGCCGTGCCGATGGCCATCTTGACCAGCGTGCCTTCGGCGGTCGGCACGGCCGCCGGGATCGTGGTGGCGGCATAGCTGGTGTCGTTGGTGTAGTTGCGCACGTACCAGTCGCTGGCGGCGCTCACCGTCACGGTGGGGATCGCCCGCATGCGCACCGGGTGCGGGAAATAGACTCCCGCAGTGTTGGTGGACAGGTTGGCGGCGCTGCCGTAGAACGCACCGACTACGCCGCCGGTACGCCAGAAGTAGCGCTGACACAGCATCGTTTCCACGGCGACGGGGCGCTGCTCGAAGGCGGTGGCGGTGCTGCCCTCCTCAAGCTGGATCTCTCCCATATCCATGTAGTAGGTGCTGCCGACGGGCATGTCGATGATCACCCACAGGCAGTCGTTGCCGTTGGTGCCCAGCGTCTTGCCGGCGATCGACGGCAGCGTGACGGTCCAGGAATAGATGCCGGTGCTGCTGACGGTCTGATAGCCTGAATATGCGCCCACGGTGACCGATGGAGCGCCGCCGGTGCCAAAGTCCTGATTGAAGCCGATGCGCACGCTCAGCGGGGTACTGGCGGCCAGGCGCGCCGAGAAGGTGACCGTCTTGCCCTGCAGCGTGCCGACGCCCTCGAGCTTGGTGATCAGGCGGCGATAGCTGGCCCCCGTGCCGTTGGCGGTGCAGTTGTAGCGCAGCGCATAGGTCGACTTCAGAAAGCCATTGAACGGGATCACGACGTTAAGCGCCGAGGCGGCAATCACTACCCCCGTGCCGTCGAACATCGGCTGCCAGCGGTCGGCGCAGAAGTCGTAGTTGGCCATTGCGGGAAAGTTCGTGCCGCGCTGCCAAACATCGAAATTGCCATTGACGATCTTGTTGCGGAACGATTGCGCGATGGCCGCCATGGCCGCGAGGTAGGCGGCCGAGGCGGCGGCCGAGGCGGCGGCGCTGCCGGCCGAGGCGGCGGCGGCGGTGGCATTGTTGTTGAGCTGGGCGACCAGTTGTTCCGGCGTGGTGCTGCTGGAGATGGCCACTTTGACCGCACGCGACAACTGTTCGGCGACCTGTTGAATCTGGATCGTCGCGCGGTCCAGCGCGTCATTGATCACCTTGGGATAGAACGCGCCCTGATTGGTCAGGGTCATCGCCTGCAGGTTGGCCAGCTGGCTGGTGACGGTGATCAAAAAGCCGTTGGCCGGCGCCGTGGTGGCGGTGACGGTGCCGCCTGGGTTGGCGTCCTGGTCGGCGTTGAGGGCCACCGTGTAATCGGCGCCCATCGTCAAGTCGGTTTCGACGCTGGCCAGGTCGGTACGCACGACACGCACCTCCGAGGCGGCAAACACCTTGAACGCGAACGGAAATGCAGTGGTGATGCCGTTGCCCGTATAGGGGCCGGCTTTGCGGGTGGTGCTCGATACAGTCATGCGCGGCGCTCCGGGGGATTTGCCGAAAGGCTATCCCCAGAGGAAACCGCCACGCGCACCCACTACCGGCGCGACTCCGCCGATGCGGCACCCGTCACCATGCCGCGAGCGGCATCGGCCGGGCCGGTCGGGTTGATGCGGCCCTCGGCCACGCCTGCCGCGTAACCCACTGACCGCGCCGCCAGATTGGCCGGCAGGCCCACCGTCATGCTGATGAGGGTCGCCACATCGCGCACCGCCTTCTGCGTGCTGCCCTCGCCGGTCACCGCCTTGAATACCGACACGGGGGCACGGGCCGCACTCTCGAGCATCGACACGGCCGGCGAGGTGGCGAGTCGGTCGTCGTAGGGCTTGGCGTTGGTGGCATTCGCCAGCGCATTGAGGCCTTGCCCGACAACCGGGACCATTGCCGTGACGTTGCGCAACATCCCCCAGCCGAACAGGGCCGCGATCCAGTCGTCCAGATACTCACCGTCCTTGTCGGAATCGTCCGGCCCGCCGCGGAACAACTGCGCGATGCCCTCGGCCACGATGGCCGGTGCCAGGAAGCCCAGCCCCAGCACGAACAGCCCACGGCCGGCGTTCTGGCGCAGACCGCCATCACGGGCGATCTGCACGAACGCACTGCCCAACAGGTTGGCCTGCATGTTGTAGTAGCCGGCGAACTGCGTGAAAAGGCGTACGAAGGCGTTGCCGCCCTCGATCCGGCTGATGTCCTCGGGCAGGCTGCTGCCCTGCGTCTCGCGGATCGCGGCATCAGCCAGGCGCACGGCGTCGCGCTCGGTTTCGCCGGCCGCTACCGCCTGATTGTAAACAGCGGTCCAGATGATCGGCCCCATCACGTTATCGACGGCCGACTGCAGGAAATAGGCGTGGCGCATCGTCCAGTTCTGGCCCTGCTCAAGCAGCGAGGGGTTCAGCAGGATGTCGCTGATCTCGCCGTTCATCACCGCCACCTCGTTATCCATGCGGCTGGCCATGTAGGGCGACGACTCGGCCACAGTGCGGGCCACGTCGCGCGGCGCCTTCAGGTAGTCGCCAGCGGCCGACAGCAACAAGCCGGGCCGCACCTTGACGCCAGCCAGCGCAAAGCCGGTGATCTGCTGGGCGGCGTTGCTGACGTTGGCGAACATGGCCGCCGCGCCGGCGCGGGCGCGCATCACGGAGAAGAAGCGCATGAGGCCGGCCGACCCCGCGACGGGCGTTTCGACCTGTTGCCGGGCCGCGCGGGCCAGCCAGGGCTGGAGCATGGCCGGGATCGCCGCCGGCTCGACGCGGCCGAGCGCCTGCCCGACTTTCCTGGAAAGCACGCGCTGCACGTCGCGCACCGGCATCTCCATATGGCTGAACAGCAGCACCTTGTCGATATGCTGGGCGAGCGTGCGCAGGTCCAGCATAAGCGGCCGGTTGTACTCGACGCGGGCCTTCGTGAAGCCCTTCGGCGTGGTCGGGAAGGCGTAGGCCATCGCGGCGTTATCCTCTTCGGCCAGCGCGCGCAGGTTGGCATCCTGCACTACCCGGGCGTCGGCCATCGCCGGCACGTAGCCGCCGCGGTACTCGCCCCAGGGCGTCGTGACCGGCTCGGCCGTCACCTCGTCGAAGTAGCGCCCGAACACGTCACGGTGGGTGCGCTGGGCGCCGGCCTTGGTCTCTTCCAGCAAGTCCCAAACGCCCTGCACGAAGTCCATATGCGCCTTGGTGATCTTGCCTTCACGGACCATGCGCGAAACGAAGGCGTCCCACCTCGAGGTGTCGAGCGTGCCGTCAGGCAGCTCCTGCGCCCATTTGCGGCCAAGGAGGAGCTTCCTCTTGTTGCTGCTGTTGCCGGTGTGCAGCAGGGCGTGCAGGATCTCGTTCATGCCCGAGCCGCCCGAGTCCTTGCCGAAGGTATAGCCAAGCTCCGGCGCCGCGATCAGCTGCGGCTTGAGGGTTGGCGCGATGCCGTCGAACAGGCCACGAAAGCGGCGCAGGTACTGCGCCTTGTCGGCCCGGTAGGCGTCGGCTGCGTCCTTGATGCGGGAAAACACGAAGCGCCGGAACGGCCCCACGCCCTGCCCCCCATCCATCGCGCCGACCCAGCTCTCGACCCGGCGAGCCGACGCAATGAAGGCGCGCAGCTTGGCCAGGCGGGAATCGGCCGGCGTCACCGCCTGCTCTTCGCCGGGGATGGTGTCAGGGATGCCGATTTCTTCGAGGCGGGCGAACAGTGCGTTCTCCACGTCCTCGCGGTCCATCAAGTCGCCGTCGATCTCCATCTGCCGGGAGCGCCGAGCCAGGTGCAGCATGGCGTCGATCTCGTCACGCAAGCCGCGCACCTCTTCGACGGTCATTTGCTGCACGGGCTTGGCATTGGCTTCGGCGGCGTCAAGGCTCGCCTTGAGCACGCCGTAGAGCTCGGGGTCGTAGGATTCAACCGCCTTCAGGTAGTCGCCGGCCTTCTTCGCGCGCTTCTCGGCGATGCCGTACTCGCCCAGGATCGCCCGGGCCGCGTTGGCTATGTCGAGGTCGTAGGCTTTGCCCAGCCGCTTGTCGGGCCGGTTGGCGAACTCGGCGAAGTTGCGCAGGATGGCGCGCACCTCGGCCTGCGCGTCGTAGGCGGCGCGGGTCGCGTAGTGATTCACCAGCTCGTTGCGCTTCTCGGCGGCGGCGGTCGCCAGGTCGCCCGCGTCGCGGGCCTTCTTGGCGGCCCGGGCGGCTCGAGCCTCGGCGCTGGCGTACATGGCCGGCCGGATGTCGCGCACCTTGAGGCGGGCGATCATCTTCGCAGCAAAATCCTGGGCGGCCTCGGTCAGGATCTTGCGCTGCCCGGTGGCCTTCGCCAGGGCGTTGGCTTCGGTCGCCAGCATCCGGCCGCGGGCCGCGTTGTGAATTGCCGCATCGGCTGCGCGCGCAATGGCGTCGGGCGTGGCCAGCTCGCCGAACCTCTCCAGCATCCGCTGATCGGTAAGCGCATCGATTTCTTCCTTCGGAGCGGTGGCTGCGGCCAGGGTGCGGACCATCTCATCGCCGGACGCGAAGCCGAACAGCTCGGCCACAATGTCAGGGTGCAGACCGTTTGCCGAAGTCATGCGCCGCGCCTTGAGGATTGCGACCACCTCCGGCGGCGGGCCGATGTCCGACAGCCCCGCGGCGTCGAGTCGGCCGGCGGTGAGTGCGCCGGGGTTGGGCACCTGGTCGCCGGGCCGCACGTCGTTTGCCCGCAGAAGGTCGTAGTCGGCCTGACTGGAATAGGCCGGCGAGCCGCCCAGCTCGGCCTGGAAGGCTTCCTCGAAGGCCCGCAGCGCGCCGTTGCCGTCTTCGTCGTGCTCAAGGTAACCCAGCTCGGCCAGCTTCTCGGCCATCTGGTCGACGGTGTAACCCTTGCCCTCGGCGCGCAGCACGGGCTTGCCGAAGAGCCCCGACTGCGGTTTGTCCTCGGGCTTGGTGCCCCACAGGTTCGCCGCGCTGGCCCGCTCGATGCCGCCGAGTTTGGCGATGGCGACGAACAGGGAGTCAAGGCCTGGATCAACGATGTCCGGGTCTGACTGAACGGACTCCGGCTCGCCGATCTTGTTGTCGGCACCCATCTTGCCGGTGAGGAACTGCCACGCGCGATAGACGGGCTGGCTCATGACTTCGCGGCGCGCCACCATGCGAATCTGCGCGCGCTGGGCGTCGGCCTCTTTCTGCAATCGTGACATTTCACGGCTTCTGGCGTTGCGCATCCACTTCAGATCGCGCAGACCGCGCGCCTGCAGATCCTCGATGGCGTCGGCCGTGGCCTGCGTGCCGAGAGCCTGATACGCGGCAAACTCGGCGGGCGTCATGCCGGCCTGCTCCGCGCTGCTGAACAGCGGCATCATCGAGCGCCCCATCTCGGCGAGCTGGATCTGCTCGTTCGTCGCCAGCATGCGGTCGAACACGCCGCGCACCTCGTCGGTCAGTTCGACGTTGAGCGCCTTGATGTCGCGGTAGACGTTCAGCAGCCACGCGCGGAAGCGCTGAAACAGCCCGGCCAGTTCGATGCTCGGTGCCCGGCCCTCAAACAAGTAAGCCTCAAAGCCGCGGGCGAACTGCTCGTGATGGTGCCGGCGCTCTTCGAAGTCGAGCGATTGCCATTCGGCCAGGTCGCGCAGCCCGAACCAGCGCATCAGCGCTTCGGCGTCGGCGGCAATCTCCTGCTCGCCGGGCGACAGGTCGCCGGCCGCGCCGAGCTGGGCGGCCATGTCGAGTTGCATCTCGAGGAAGGCATGCCCGGTTTCGTGCAGGAAGGTGGATAGGTCTGCATCCTTCAGGATCGCGATGTTCCAGCTTGCCGGGGAAAAGGCGCCGCGGGGGCCTTGCTCGTAGGCGTCATCTGACTTGAAATTCATCAGCCCCCGGAGTACATTGGAAATGCCTCCTTGAAGCGACGAGCCGGACCGTTCGGATATCTTGGTATCAACACCGGACACTCGGGCATCAAGGAGGTTTTCCTTTGTGGTGACGCTGTGCAGATACATCCGCTGGGTGTTGTAGTCTTTGCGGATCAACACCGTCACGATGGCATCCACGTTGCCGATCCGGACTGGAGCAGACACATAAATGCTGTCCGTCCGATCATTCTTCGGCTCGACGAACACCACTCTGCCGCGCGCAATGACATTCGGCACTGCCGCGAACGCGGCAGCCTTGTAGGGGTTCATGCCGTGCCCGATAGAATCCTTCACGGATCGCGCGTCCATCAGCACTTCGCCTAGCTCGGGGTTTTCCGCCTTCCCGTTATAGGGGGCAGCCATGAATATTGATGTTGCCCACTCACGGAGCGCCCTGAACCCCGTCGTTGGCGCCTCATCCCCGCGTAATTCTGCGATCGCTGGACCGTTGAGAAAGTCTCGCAACACAACTTTTGCATCGACAGCAGACTGATGCAGCACCTTCCCCGCAGCCTGCCGGTACATGCTCTCGCCGGTCGTGAATGCCCGGTTCTTACCCTTGTTCTCGACGAAGCCGAAGCGCTTGTAGAACTCGGTCAGGCGCTTCTTGTTGCCGCCGAAGTCGGCCGAGGGCGAGAGGGCGACGTGCTGGCCTGTGCGGTCGGCGTAATCGATCAGCGCCTGCATGGCGGCCGTGCCCTTGCCGGCGCCGCGCTCGTTTTCAGGCACGACGATCTGCGACAAAGTGATGATGCCGTTCTTCTCGCTGATCGCGTGCTTGATGCCGGCCTCGCTCCAGGCCTTGCGCACGTCATCGATGGCGCCCCCCTGCTCCAACTGCTGCCCGCCAAAGCCCTCCGCCCCCACCGTCAGCGGATACCGCTGATACAGCTCTTCTGGCGTCGTGCCCAGCTTCGCCGCTTGTACCGCGTAGAAGTTACCGACCAGTGAGGCGTAGGGCTCGTTCACCGGGCCAGTGAAGCGGCCGGCGGTGTTGAGCTGGTCGAGGATCGTGCTACGCACCACGTCGGCCTGAGCCTTGAACGTGTCGGCGGTCTCACGGTTGGCCAGCAGGCGCTGAACCTCGGCCTGCAGCTCTGTGCCCTGCTCCTGCATGTAGGCCTGCGCCTCGGCGCGGCTGAATCCCTCGGGGTCGGTCTTGAGGTGATCCAGCAGCGCGCCGGCCGCTTCGGTCGGGGCGATGGCCGCGGCGTACTCTTCAACCGGGATAGCGATCTGGCCACCCGTTGCTGCGGCTGTCTCAAGTTGGTCAGCCACGGCCGGCGACACCGCGGCCACCTGATCGGCCACGCCCGATTGCAGCAGGGCTTGCGCGTCGATGAACACGGCCTGCACCGGGCCATCCTGCGCGGCCTGGGTGACAAACTGCGCGAATGCCTCCGGGTCGCGTTGAAGCACTTTGGAGGCGGCGGCGAACTGGTTGAACTGCTCGATGCGGGCGGCCTGCTCTTCGGCCATCTGAGCCTGTTCGGCCCGACCGCTGGCAACCTGGGCGATCTTGGACGCGCCGCCCATCACGCCGCCCTGCACCAGCGTGGCGATCAGGGTTCGATAGGCTGCGTCCGGGCGCTCGGCCAGATAGTCGCCGAACGTCTTGTCGGGATTGGCGACGGCGGAATCAACCAGATCCTGCACCAGCGTTGCGACCTGCTCGCTCGGGATTTCGCGGCCGAGCATGCCGGCGATGAGCTCGCCCGCGCCAACCTTGCCGAACTTCGACACCAGGAAGCCCATCGGCAGCGCCTCGGTGGCGATTTCCACCGCGCCTTCGGCCAGCGCGCCGCCGGCCGCTTCGCCAAGGGTCGCGCCACGGGAGGCGTACTTGCCGTAAGCCGGGGCCGCTGAATTGATGCCAGCCAGGGCGAGGCCAGGAGCCGGATTGCCGGTCATGATCGACGCGGCAAAGCCCGGCAGGTTCTGCAGGATCGACACGCCGCCAGAATAAGCCGCCGCTGCGGTCGAGGACTCAAAGGCCGGCGTGGCCGCGTCCTGCTGGACCTGAGCCTGCCCGGCTTTGCGCACCAGGTCAGCGCGGCGCACCTGATCCTCGGGCGTGCTGCCGGCGCCGAACAGCAGATCGTTCATGGCGAGCCGCATGCTCGCCACCAGCGGCTTGAACTTCAGCGCCTCGGCAAACCCGCCGGCCACCGATGAGAACGACGGCGCCGGCCCCTTCCATGCTTTCAGCGCGTTCTCTGCGCCCTGCAGGTTGTCGAGGTCGTCGTAAGATACCTTGGCCCGCTCCACGTCGGCCAATAGCGCGGCAGTCGCTGGCGCGGTCTTGGCCAGCATGTCGAAGTTGATGCTGCCAACGGCCGCCTCCAGCTTGGCATCGGCAGGATTGGCAAGCACAGAATCGGCCGGAATGCCGGTGCGCCGCTCGATGCGCTTGGCCTCGGCGTAAGCGTCTGGGGCGATCCCGTAGGCGGTGGCAAAGCCCACGCGGGCAGCCTGGCCGGGATTGGGCTGTAGCGTGGCGGCAACGGCCGCATCAAAATCGTCACTCATTTGCGGGCGAATTTCATGTTCCAGTAAGCGTTCATGATCTGGGCGTCAGTCGGGCTATCCACCCCGCGGCGCTTGAATGCGGCCTTGATGTTGTCCTTGGCGGCGCCGTCAATATCACCGATCTTCATCCCGAGCACCGGGCCGGACTTGTCATAGATCCAGCCGCGGAAAGTCGCGTTCTTTGCAAACAGCGCGTCGATGTGCTGAGCCACCTCGGCATCGGTGAACTTCTTTCCGGCCTCGCGCTGGGCGGCCACGAAATACTGATCGACGAACTGGCGAACGGCACCGATGCGCGCAGCGTCCGCGCCGCCGTCGTCCTTGGGCGTCGGGTCCATGCCAAGCACGCGCATGCGGGCGTCGAGGGTCTGCTTGATGGCGCCGCTGTTGAGGTCGCCCGGTCCGTTGGCTCCCGGCGCGTTGCCCAGCTGCTTGGCGCGCTCGTTGGCAAAGTGCTTGGAGTCGGACTCGGAAAGCTCGCGGCGCAGCATGAAGAACTGCGCATCACTCATGCGCGCCAGTTCTTCAGGGTGGGCTGCCAAGCGTGCGTAAAGCAGCGGGTTCGTGATGTCCTCGCCCTTTGCCACCCGGGCGGCGAAGTTGAGCACGTTGTCGACTTCCTTCGGTGGGATGGCCCCTCTCACGCTGGCCGTCAGGTCGTTGAAGTGCCCGCCGTTGCCGATCAACTGGCGCATGGCCTCGGCCGTCGCATCCTCCCCGCGCTGCTTGATGGCGTCCTCCTGAACCTTCCATTGCCGGGCCAGTTCTTCGCGGGCCAGCTTGAGCCGGGCCGGGTTGCTGGCGATCTCGGGATTGCCGGCGAGCTGCGCCTCCGCATCGGCCAGCGTCGGGCGCTGCGGCGTACCCTGGCCGCCACTGAGCGCGGCCATGTTCTTGGCGACGTAAGCCTGCGTTTCCTTGGGCATCAACGACAGCCAGTCGATGCGTTTCGAAATCGGAACATTGTTCGGGTTCGGAGCGTTTGGGTCGTTGGCCTCGGTGAGAACCGGCCGGCCGGCTGCTTTCAGGGCCGCATCGAGGCGACCGGAGCCGGCGTTGTAGGCTGCCCATGCTTTGGCCGGGTCGCCGTCGTAGTGCTTGAGGAGCGCGCCCAGCAAATCCCGCCCTACGCGCGCAAACTCATCTGGGCTGTCATCTTGGATGGGCTTTACGCCAAAACCCGGATTCTTCGCCGTCGCCGGCATGACCTGCATCTCACCGCGGGCGCCCTTCGGGGAGGTCAGCAGGCCGCCGCCCTTGCCGTAGCGCTGGCCGTTCGATTCGGTGGCCATCGTGATGTTGATAAGGCGATCGAAGTCGGTCGGCGCCAGCTTGGGCACAAACTCCCGCACAACGTCGGATGCCGCACCGCTGGCGATCTGCGCGTCCATCTGTTTGGTGATGTGACCGCGTACCGCCATGATGTCGTCGGCCTCCATCTGGCCGGCGTACTTTTTCAGGTAGGTGTCGGCGTAGGCCGGGTTGTTGTTTTCCAGCGCGGTCAGCATGGCAATCTTGTGCCCGTCGCTGGTGAGCTTGCGCGCCGCGGCGTCCTGCCACTCGGCCGACTTGCCGAGTAGCTGGCCTTGCCGGTAGGCCTCGGACTTGATGCGCAGGATCGCTTGATCGGTGGCATCGGGGTTGTTCCAGTTGAGCGCAATGTCACGCCGCGCCGTGGCCTGCACGCCTTCTGAGACAGACAGCCCATAATTCTTGAACTCCTGCTGCTCGTGGCCCTGCACCTGGCCGACAAACGAGGTCAGCATATCCTTGGCGTGCGCATCGAAAAGCTGGCGCTGTGCATCGTTGCCGAGCGATGCGCCCACCTCGCCGATGTGCTTGTTCAGCGCATCGCCGTACTCCATGTGCAATGGCTTGCCGTCTGGCCGTTCGAGCGCCTGGATACCCTTGAGCGCCGAGTAGCCTTGATCCTTGTCGTAGGTCATGCGCAGTTGCGCTTCCTTGACCTTGTTCAGCGCGTCGGTAACCCGTAGCTGGTTGGCCTGCGCCTGCGCCTCGGCTTCGAGTCGTGCGATCTCGCCGCCGGCCGCCTCCATGCTGCGGCCCATCTGCACGCCCTGCTGGGCGGCGTAGTTCTGCGCTTGCGGGGCATCGAAGCGGGCTGAAGACGGCCCGGCCGGCGCAACCTGCGGCGCGTCAATGCGGGGTACGATCGGCATCAGGTCCACCCATTAAATTTTAGACCTTGGCTCCCGGCTCCAATGCTCAGGCCGGTTTCCCCGGCTGCATTCATCGACATTCCTGATCCCCCGATCTGCCCGGTGGTCCCGCCGTTATCCAGGGCGCCCACTTTGCTGAGCCCGTACCAACTGCCGGCCACCTTTGAGGCGCTCCCCAGCAGGGTCGAGAATCCTGCGCTGACCGGCGAGATACCTGACGCCGACGCATTGGCCATGCCGGCCTGTGCACCGTAGTTGGCTCCTTGCGTGCGGTAGCCAAAGGCTGCGCGGATCGCGTTGGCCTCGATGGTCTGCTTGTCGATGTCCTTCAGAATGTCCGTTGAGGCTTGCACTTCGGCAGCATTGCCCGTGCCAAGATCCACGCCATTGGCCGCCATCGCCGCGCGCTGACTGCTCTTCACGGCGCCGTACTTCATGGTCGTAGCCGCAACCTGCTGTTGGCCTTGCTGCATGGCCTGCTGGGCGCTGCTCTCCGACATCCGCCGGTTGATCTCGGCGATTGCGGCCTGGTAGCGCAGTTGCGACTTGGCGGACTTGGCTTGCTGGTAGGTGCCGATCGCCGAGCCGACGGCGCCGATCCCCATCAGGGCGAGGGACGCGCCGCCGAGCCCGGCATTTGGAGTTGTAGTCATGACGACCTCCGTTAATTGCCGTCAGGATGGCGCGCGCCGCGGCGGGCACGCGCACCGGGTCAGCCGCCCAGCGCTACCTCGGCGGTCATCGCCACGATGGTCAGCGGCAGCGGGTCGGACTGGCGAACGAACACCTGTCCGCTGTCGCCCCACGCGGGCGTGAGCAGGATCTGAATTTCCTCGCTCTTGAGCGCCGGCGGGGCGCCGTAGGGTTCGGTGCTGCGCTGCTTGGCTTCGGTGAGGTGGCTGGCGTCGGGCCCGACGAAGATGCCGCTGGAGCGATAGACGCGCAGCCACACTTTGTTTACCGCCTTGTAGCGCCCTTGCCCGAAGCCGTTGTCGATCTGCGCCGCCATCGGCAGGGTGTGCAGATCGGCGGTGATCGGCAGGCCCACCTGCACGGTGCTGGCCGCGCTGTCCAGGGTGATGCTGCCGCCGCTGACCACCCGGCGCGGATGCACCGCTCCATCGGCGAGGATGCTGACCGTCTTGCCCTCGAGGTGGCCAAGCCCGCTGATCGTCGTCGCCGCCGCACCGCTGTAGGTGAGCCCGCAATCGACGAAGAAGGCGTCGGCCGCATTGACGAACTGGCGCGAGTGCAGGCGCTCCACGTAGCGCTTGCTCTGCCCGTTGATGGTGCGACGGATCACGCAGTACGGCACGTCCTCGCCGCCCTCGGCGACCACTGCGACCGATTCGAACACGCCGTCGGTGTCGTGGCGGTGCCAGGCGCCGACCTGCTGCTCCGGCACGTAGGTGAGGCCGAGCAGTTTGCCGCTGCTGCTGACGCACCACACCAGCGGCTGCGGGGCTTTGGCGTAGGCCATGTCCACCACGTCGTAGGTGTCGAAGAGGTGCGCCGCGCGCAGCGACAGATCGCCGGTAACGAAGCCGCTGGCCTGCCAGTTGTACGCCAGTTCGCGCACATGTCCGCCGCGTGCCGCGCCGTAGATCAGCGTGTTGTTGATGATCACCGGCTGCACGTTGGAGGCGCCGACGTAGGATTGTGGGCGCACGCTGATGCTGGCCGGGGTGATCGCGTCGCTGTTCACCGAGGTGACCCGCCACTCGGCCGACGAGGTGAGCAGCAGCAACTGGGTGAGCGGCACGATGTGGCGGATGGTGTTGGCCTCGCGCGCCGCCACCCGGAAGGCAATGCGGTCGTCGTCGCGGATCGGCAGGGAATAGCTCATCGCCGACTCGGTGCCGCTCTTGGTCATCCACATGTTTTGTGGCGCGTTGGTGGTGCCGGCGAAGCAGCGGCGCTGCTCGTAGTAGCTGACTGCGCCGGGGTAGTCGCCGGCGGCCTGAAACACCGCGTCGTAAGTGGGTGGGGTCTTGGCGAGGTCGGCGGAAATGTTGTCATCGACGATCGACAGGCCCGACGTCTGCCCGATGTAGCCGTACAGGCCGCCCTGCTGCTTATAAATGTTGTAGCGGGTGGCGCCGGTCACTGCGCTCCAGGCAATGGTGTTGGTGCACCCGGTCTCGAACAGGTTGCTGCGCATGAACAGCGGCGTCACCGCGCCGCCGGAGGTGTAGCCGCCGCCGGAGGTATTCACCGGCACGCCGGCCGCATCCTGCACGGTCAGCGTGGTGGTGGTGGGTACTGTCGATACAAAGAAGTTGGTGTTGTTCAGCGCAGCAATCGCGCCGGTGCCGACGATGGTCGAGAGGCGCACCGGGTCGCCGACCTGCAGGCCGTGCGCCCCTGATGTGGTGATAACGCCTGGATTGGCCGCGGTAATGCCGGTGATCGCCGAGCCGGCCGTGCCGAAGGCCATGCTGCTGGGCGCCGATTCCTGCACGCCGTCCGGGCCGATGGCCGTTACCGCGTACTGATAGCGGTATTTGGCCGTGGTGAAGCCCTGCGCGGACAGGTTGACCGTGGCCGGGGGCGACACGGCAGGGGTGAAGGCAATGGTCGTCAGCTGCCAGCTGGTGGCCCCCAGCCGGCGCAGCTCGCGCGGGGCATAGCCGGGATGCGCCAGGGTCAGCACGTCGGCCGACTGCACATAATGCAGGTCGAACAGATCCGCTTCAGCGTAGGGGTTGGCGATCTCGTAGGGCACGCCGGCACTGAGCAGCGTGGCGCCCTGGGTGTGAAAGCGGAAGTAGCCCGCGCCGAGCTCGACCACCATGGTCTGCGTAGTCGAGTAGGTGAAGGGGATCAGCCGCACCCGCTTGGTAGAGTCCTTCACCTCGCGCACGAACTGGAAGCCGGCGCGGTTCTCGGCCGGGCCCTGCGGCTTGATGAGGAAGTTGCGGCAGGTGGCCAGCCCGGTCTGGTACTTGGCGTCATCGATGCGCCCGGCCATCTCGGGCGACACCTCGCCACCGGCGAAGGAGCGCTGCAGGGTGCGGAGGTTGGCCACAGTGCTTACCTCCCGTTGATCCAGCTGACGTTATGCACCGGGTTGATGCGCCGCTGCTGCGCGTCCGATTCGGCGGCTTCGGCCAGGTAGGCGCGCATCATCGCCGAGCAGCGCTTGGCCTCGGCCGCGCCCGCCTCGCCCTTGAGGATCGGGCCGGCCAGAAAGGCCGCCAGCTGCCACGACAAGGCCACCACGAACAGCGGCGAGAAGCGGCTGGTGTCGGTGATGATGGCGGTGTAGCGCAGCACCGCGTCGGGCTGGTCGGTATAGATCACGTCGGCGCCGCCGGGGTCGGTCTCGCACGAGAAATCCTGCGGCACGTAGCCGCCGGCCGCCAGCGCCACGCTGGCCAGGCCCTGACTGTAGTCGTTGGTCGCGTCGGGCGGCAGCACGGCAATGAGGTTCAGCGCGTCGGCCGGCTGCGCGTAGCTGTAATCCCACTCCGGCCAGCCGTTGCCAAGCAGCGCCAGCGCCACGCGGCGGGTGGCGAAGCCCCACGGGTGCAGCTCGAGCAGCGCGTCACGGGCGAGGGGGTAGAAGCGCGCGCAGTGCTCGGCCTGCGCGCTGCCCTCGGGCGGGTTGAGGCTGGTCACGCTGGCGGTGTCGCCGAGGTGGCCCAGGGCCAGATTGCAGATGTCGGTTTCGCTCGCCATGTCGGCACCTCAACAAAAACGGGGCGCACCTTGCGACGCGCCCCGCGAACTGCCGCCAGGGCAGGAGGAGAATCAGGTCACACCAGATTGGCGGCCGCCTGCTCGGCGGGCGGCTCGGCGCCTTTCTTGCGGGGCTTGACCGGCTCGAGGTTGTCGGAGGTTTCGCCGTCGTAGTCGACGAGCTCACCCTCTTCGACGATGCGCCCGCCGATGAAGGACTTCTGCAGCACGCGGAATTGCGGCATCGCTCAGCCCTCCTTACAGCACGGCGAAGCCGGACGGATAGAACTTCTGGCCGTCCTGAATATCGATGCCGAGGTCGCACACGAAGGCGCCGGCCGAGCCGGTGCCGACGATCACGTAGCGCGCGCCCAGATAGCGCTGGCCCTTGCTGGCCAGGCGCACGTTGATCGCCGAGGCGAGCCGCGCCCCGGCGGTCAGAGAGGCCAGCGGAATGGCGCCGGTGGTGCCGATCACCGTCACGTTGGACGTGAGCGCGGCATCGTCGGCGGCAATCGCCTGCACCTCAATCGAGGTGGCACCGGCCACTGCGGTGACGACTTGCGCGCGCAGATACAGATCCTGGCCTTCGCCCATGTCGCGGGCCTGCAACAGATCGACGGTGTTGGTGGACAGCACCGAGGTGTTAGTGCCGGTGACGGTCTGCCCGGTGATGGTGCTGCCGGAAATCGCGCCGGACAGCAGCAGGTTGTTGTCGACATACATGATGGGAGTCCTTTCCGGGTTAGACCACGCGGGCCTCGGTGTTGAGCAGCTGGTCGACCTTGCGCAGCGGCACGCCGAGGAAGTCCAGATACTTGGTCGGGTGGCCGAACTGGGTCAGGCCGTCCTGCACGCTGATCGCGTTCTGGCTCTTGTTGAGGGCCTGAATGCGCAGCATCGAGAACAGCGTACGGTTCATGTAGAACGCGGCGCGGCCCATGCTCAGGTTCGGCACGCGATCAAGCGCGCGGCTCATCAGCTTGATCAGATCGGCCGCGCTGGATTCGGCCACCAGGTTGGCGGTGTTGATGTTGCAGATGCGCACCACGTAACGCCAATCCTTGACCACCAGGCCGTTCTTCCACTGGTAGTGAGTCTGGTAGGCCTTGTACGGGTTGCCGTTGGCGTCGTAGATGGTCAGGATGCCGTCGTCTTCCGACACCAGCCCGGCCTTCGAGCCCTTGGGGAACGGGCAGAATACGGTGTTCTCGCCCCACACCACGAGCCAGATCGAGGCGTTGTTGGACGCCACGCCGCCGGCATCGATGAGGCTCTGCGCGTTGCCGGAGCTGAGCGAGCCGTAACGGGTGGACAGGCCCAGATACTGGCGCGGATCGGTGGCCGGGTTGCCGTAGAACATCGTCTGCGCCTGGCTCTGGTTCATCGCCTCGAGGAAGGCGACGTCCTCAGACAGGCGGAACGCGGCGGTATTGCCGTTGAGCTCGGCCAGATCCTTGTCCACCCCGCAGTAGGCTTCGAGCATGCCGCAGGATTCATCGACCTGCGCCGTGGTGCTCTTGGAGCGCGGCACACCCTGGTTGAGCGAACGCCAATACACGGAGGGCAGGCCGGTACGGATGGTGACACGGTGGCCGGTCGGCAGGTTGCCTTCGACGAAGACCGCATCGTCAAGGATTTCATTGGTCTGGCCGAGGATTTCGGCAATCTTGTATTCGACCTTGCCGTCGGGATCGAGGCGCTTGGTCCAGTCGGCGAGGGTCAATTGACCGCTGGCGAGAGTAGCCATGTTTGGGGCTCCTTATTGCAGATTGCTGTTCGGGTACAGGGAACGCGCATCGCGGGCGTCGGCGGGGCCTGCCTTGCCGGTGACGATGCGATCGGGGCTGATGGCCTTGCCGGCGCGGTAGAACACCCGCAGCACTTCCGGGTGATTGCCCAGGCCGGTTTGGTTGAGCAGGGTGCGAAACTCGGGCGTGGCCAAGGCTTCGAGCGCGGTCTTGGCGGTGGCGAGGTTTTCGGCCAGCTGGTCGCCGCCGAACTCCTTGTCTGCGCGGGAAGTTTCAGCCCACTCGGCGGTCATGGTCTGCAGCGCGGCGGCCTGGCGCTCGGCAATCGCCGGAGCCATCACGTCGAGCACCTTCTGCGCGTTGGCCTGACTGAGGTTCAGTTCTTTGGCGACTTCGGAGAACTTGCCGATCACGCCGGCATCGACCACGTGTCCCTCGGGCTGCGCAAAGTCGTAGCTTTCCGGCGCACCTTCCGCGGCGGGCGGCTCGGTCAGGAGCGTGTCGCCGGGGGGATCGGCCGCGGCGGGCGGCTCGGTCAGCAGCGTGTCGCCGGGGGGATCGGCCGCGGCGGGCGGCTCGGTCAGCAGCGTGTCGCCGGGGGGATCGGCGGCAATGTCAGTCGTCATGATCGAAGCTCTCCTTGAGCATTTCGAGGTAGCGGTCGGGGCAGTGCGTCTTCAGGTCGTCCAGGTAGCGCTGGCCCAGCCACTTGACGCCTTCCTTGAAGGCCATCGCGTGGGGGCTGAGGTCGAACGAGGACGCGTCGAGCGCGCAGCGCGTCAGCAGATCGGCCATGAAACGGCGGCCGGATCGGTTGCTCATGACCCGCTTCAGATCGTCGATCTCGATCCGCCGCGCCGACTCGGCGCGCGGCGAGGCGTCGGCATCGGCAAGCGGGTCGAGATCGTGCAGCGGATCGTGCGGGGTCATGCGATGCACGATACGGGGGCGCCAAAACGGCACGCGCACCCCAAAGAAAAAGCCGCCCGGAGGCGGCTGTCGAGGGGTATTGGCGAGATGCGCTCAGCTGATCTTGCTCGCCGTGACGAACAGCGCGTCGATGTCGGCAGAAGTCAGGCCGATCGCCCCGCCGAGTGCAGCAATGACGGGGCTCGAACGGTCGAAGGACAGCGCTTCGTCCCACCAGATCTTGGTCTCACCTCCAGCGGC
>Ga0213919_1000326_pt1 | contig 22087 bp, 19 predicted proteins | sample McNCre317MG_FD_161056 | JGI IMG/M metagenome (GOLD analysis project Ga0213919, IMG submission 161056) | Freshwater microbial communities from McNutts Creek, Athens, Georgia, United States - 3-17 MG | ecosystem: Environmental > Aquatic > Freshwater > Creek | place: USA: Georgia | collected... | reverse complement strand
CGGCCAGCGTGAACTGGGAAACGAGCAGCAGGCCGCCGCCGGTCTCGGCGAGGGACAGGTTCATGCGCCCCTCGGCATCGGAGAAAACCCGGTAGCCGAGCAGGCGCTCCACCATCCGCGCCGCCCTGGCTGAATCGTCGCCGCGCTCGACGGCGACGAAGGCGAGCAGGCCCGGACCGATCCCGCCGACCGTGCGCCCGGCCACGGTGACGCGGGCTTCGAGGACACGCTGGATCAGCGCAATCATTCGAGCAGGTCGATCTGGCCGCTGACCGACACGGAAACCGGGCTGTCACCGGCCTCGATTGGCGCGGGCGCGGCCTCGCCAGTGGCCATCGCGGCACGGGCGAGGGCGGGGAACAGCGGCCTCGGCTGCTGGCCGCCGGTATTCACGGAAATATGCCGGATCTTCCACTTCTTGCCGAGGCTGCCGGCCACCAGTTTCGCGCGGGCCTCAAAGGCGGCCAGGGCGTCGGCGATGGCCTCGTCCTCGACCTTCTTCCAGGTCTCGGGCGAGGGCGCGGCGGTCAGCCCGCCGACCGCCATGGTCTGCTGCAGCTTTCCGACGAGTTCCGAAAGCGTGGCGGCGTCCTTGCTTTCCAGGGCCAGCGTCGAGCGCATGCGCCAGGATTCGATGCTGCGGCCGGTCTTGCCGTAGATCGGGAAGGTGTTGTTGCCGGCGGTGCGCATCTTGACCGCCGGATAGGCGCGGGCGGTCTGCAGGGCCTGGGCGATGGTCGCATTCACCTTTCGGGCGAGTTCGGCAGGATTGTTGTCGGCGGCTTCGACATAAACCACCGCGCGAAACTGGTCGTTCGGTGCGCTGCGGTGGCTGTCGACGGAGAGGTCGGCGGAAGGCAGCGCCGCTACCGGCGTGTCGGCCGCGCGGGCTGGCAGGATCGCAACGGTGGTCGCGCAGGCCAGTGCAGCAAGGATTCGGCGTTTCATTAAAGCCTCTCGTGGATGAGACTGCGGCGCGTCGATCATTTTCGCCACAGCCGGTCGCGAATTGCAAAGGGCGTCGGCGGGTCGGCCTTGCGGCGGCGCGCGCGTGTGGCCGAAAAAGCACGTTTCCCTTGACCGGCAGGTGCCCGGACGGCACGATCCGCCGTTTTGGCCGGCCGTGCAAGCCTTTATTGGGATGGGAAATCCACGCTGGGTCGGCGCGGGGCTGGTTGCCCTGTCGGCGCTGTCCTTCGGTGCGATGGCGATTTTTGCGCGGATCGCCGCGGCGGGTGGGGCAGAGGTCACGGCGGTGCTCTTCCTGCGCTTTCTGATCGCCGGCGCGGTGATGACGGTGGTGATGGTCGTCACCGGACGGCGCTGGCCGGGGCGGCGCAATCGGCAGGTGTTGTCCCTGATGGGCGGGGTGGGGTACGTGCTGCAGTCGCTGTGCTTCTTCCTGGCCCTGCAGTACGCGAGGGCGGGACTGGTCTCCCTGCTGCTCTATCTTTACCCCGTTCTGGTGACGGTGCTCGCCGTGATCTTTCGGGGGGAGCGCCTGAGCGCCTTGCGTGTCGGGGCGACCCTGGCTGCACTGCTCGGCACCGTGCTGACCTTGAGCGAAGGGCTCGAGGGCAGGTGGATCGGCGTGGCGCTCGGCGTGAGCACCGCCTTGATCTACTCGGTGTACATCCTGGTCGGCAGCCGGGTGCTGGCCGAGGAGGATTCCCTCGCCGCCGCGACGGTGGTGATGCTGTCGGCGGCGGCGACCTTCGGGGTGGTGGTGGCCATCACCGGGCCACGTTTCCCGGCCACGCCGGACGCGTGGGGGGCTGTGCTGGCGATCGCGCTGGTGTCGACGGTGATTGCGATGGTGAGCTTCTTTGCCGGCATCCAGCGCCTCGGTGCCGCTGATGCGGCAACGCTGTCGACGCTGGAGCCGGTAGTGACCTGCCTGCTCGCGGCAATTTTTCTGGGGGAGCCGGTGACGCCGCTGCAGGCCGTGGGCGGCGCAATCGTGCTGGCCGCGGTGGTCGCCCTCGCGCGTGGCGAGGGGCGGACGATTCAGGTGGGCAAGGGGGCGACCAGATCCCGGTAAGCGTGCCAGGTGGCGTGGCCGATGACGGGCATCAGCACGACGAGGCCGAGGTGGAAACTGAGGAAGCCGAGGATGGTCAGGGCGACGATGAGGATGGCCCACATCATCAGCGGCAGGGGATTTTCGGCGAGCGCCCGGATGCTGGCGATCATCGAGGTGATCGCGTCCTGGTTGCGGTCGAGCATCAGCGGGATGGATACCACGCTGACGGCGAAGACCAGCAGCGCGAAGACGAAGCCGACGCCGAAATAGACCATCAGGAATTCGAGGTTCTCGACCGACAGCACCTGGGTCAGGAAACCGCTGAGGTTGGGCATCTCCTGGGTGTAGAACATTGCGAAGACGACCAGCGAGGCCCGTGCCCAGATCAGGAAGATCACCCCCAGCACAGCCGCGAAAACCGCGATATTCCCGGCGTTGCGGCGCCACACGGTGAGGGTCGGGACCAACGCGCAAGGCATCCCGAACTGGCGCCGGCGGGAGAGTTCGTACAAGCCCATCGCGAAGAAGGGCCCGAGCAGCAGGAAGCCGGTGGACACCGCGGAGGTGTATTGGTAGGCGTGTTCGAAGACGAAGGTGACGAAGAGGCCCATTGCGGTGAAGCAGAAGCCGTAGAAAAGGCTGGCCGTCGGGCAGGCCCTGAGGTCACCGAGACCACGGCCTATCCAGCGGAAAGGGGCGTCGATGCCGACGTTGCGGATCGTCGGAAAGGGCAGCGCGGCGGCCTGCTCCTCGTCGGTCGGGGTGGGGTGTTGAGCCATGGTTTGTCTCCGTTATCGTTTTTTGGGCGGTGATGGCTTGCGGGGGATGCTCAACTCATTGGGCTTCCCCGGCGGAAGGGTTCGTGACGTGGGCGAAATGCCACAGGGCGTCGAGGACGGCGCCCGGCGACTCGGCCATCATCGCGTGGCCGGTGGAGGCCAGCACCAGCCGGCTCACCGGGGCTTCGGTGAAGGCGCTGACCAGTGCGGCCAGGGCTTTCGGCGGCGTCATGCGATCCTGGGCGCCACAGAGCAGCAGCGTCGGGCAGTGCACCCGGGCGGCGGCATCGAGCGCGGCAGCGTAGGCATTGCAGGCGGCCATGTCGGCATGCAGCACGCCGGGCGCCTGACGCTGCATCAGGCGTTCGTTCAGCGCGGTCACGCAGATGCCTGGGACGCTGCTGGCGCCCAGGCGGGTGGCGGGGGCGTGGGACCACTGCTTGATCATCCGGTGGGCTTCATCCCGGTCGGCGAGGGCGGCCTCGAGCAGCGAGGGGGCGACCGTCATCGGGGCGGCGGTGCCGGCGAGGGCCAGGCGGGCGACGCACCCGGGGGCTGCGGCGGCAGCATGCAGCGCGATCAGCGAGCCCATGCTGTGACCGATCAGCATGATGCGTTCTGCGCCGAGCTTGGCGACCAGGGCCAGGATCCACTCGGCCATGAGCTCGATGGAGGCGAGCGCCGGACCGGCGGAGCGGCCGTGGCCGGGCAGGTCGGGGGCGACGACGTTCCAGCCGTGGGACGCGAAGTAGCGTGTCTGCAAGGACCAGACGCTGTGGTCGTGGCCGGCACCGTGGATGAAGACCGCGGTAGGCTGCTCGCGATCCAGGCGGCGTCCGGCGGTATAGCAGAAGCTGCTGCGCTCGGAGAGATGGCCGGAAAGGTTGATTTTCATCGCGTACCGGTGGCCTTGCCGACGGCGTGCAGGCCGCGCTCCAGGTCCTCGACGAGGTCCGACGCGTCTTCGAGGCCCGTCGACAGGCGGATCGTGCCTTCGGTGATGCCGGCGGCGAGCAGGGTTTCGGGCGCCATCGAGAAGTGGGTGGAACTGGCCGGGTGGATGGCCAGCGATCTGGCGTCGCCGATGCCGCTCAGGTGGGAGACAAGTTGCAGGCTTTCGATAAAGGCGCGGCCGGCGGCGCGGCCGCCCTTGAGGTTGAAGCTGAACACGCCGCCGCAACCCTTGGGGAGCAGGCGGGCGGCGAGGGCGTGGTCCGGATGGCTGTCGAGTTCCGGCCAGGATACCGATTCGACGAGGGGGTGGGCGACGAGGTGGCCGACCAGCGCGCGGGCGTTGGCGACGTGGCGCTGCATGCGCAGGCCGAGGGTCTCGACACCCTGGAGGATCTGGAAGGCGTTCATCGGCGACAGGCAGGCGCCGAAATCGCGCAGCCCCTCGCGACGGGCGCGCAGCAGGAAGGCGGCGATCGGCGACTCCTCGGCGAGGTCCACCCCATCGAGGCCCTCGCAGGGCTCGGTGAGCGTTGGGAAGCGATGGGCGGAGGCTTCCCAGTCGAAGCTGCCCCCATCCACGAGCAGGCCGCCGACGGCGACGCCGTGCCCACCGAGGAAGCCGGTGGCGGCGTGCATCACCAGGTCGGCGCCCAGGTCGAGGGGGCATTGCAGCGCCGGTGTGACGAGGGTCGCGTCCACCAGCAGCGGCACCCGCGCCTTGTGGGCGATGGCGGCGACGCCGGGGATGTCGAGCACCTTGAGACCGGGATTGCCAAGGGCTTCGGCAAACAGCAGCCGCGTTTCCGGGCGTATCGCCGCGCGCCACGCCTGTGCGTCGCGGGGGGGAACGAAGGTGGTCTCGATGCCGAAGCGGGGCAGCGTGTAGGCCAGCAGCTTGTGGGATCCGCCATACAGCGAGCGCGACGCGACGATGTGGCCACCGCTGCCCATCAGCGTGGTGATCGCCAGCATCAGCGCGGCCTGGCCGCTGGCGCAGGCGATGGCGCCGATGCCGCCGTCGAGGGCCGCGACGCGTTCTTCGAGCACCGCATTGGTCGGGTTGGAGAGTTGCGCGTCGACGTGGCCGGCGCGCTCGCCGTTGAACAAGGCCTCGGCGTGGTCGCAGTCCTGGAAGGCGAAGCCGGTCGTGAAATGGATGGCGGTGGCGCGGGAGCGGTGGACGGGGTCGGGCGTCTGGCCTGCGTGCAGGGCGAGCGTATCGGCCCCGGCGTTGCGGTGGATGCTCATGCGGTTGGGGTCTTGCGGGTGAGGCGCGTAATCAGGCCGGGACGTCGGGATCGAGCATGCGCTGGATGATCGAGATGCGATCCTTCAGGAGCAGTTTGCGCTTCTTGAGGCGGCGCAAAAGGAGGTCGTCGCCCGGAGGGGGCGCCTGGGCGATCTGCGAAATGATCGCGTCGAGATCCCGGTGCTCGGTGGTGAGGACCGCCAGCCGTGATGAGAGGCTGGTGACGTCGGCGCTGGAGTCGTTACTGTCGTTCATGCCTGATCAGAGTCACGGGGGCCGGCGGAGTTTGCGTCGAATCTTAGGCCTCGGCCGACGGAAATACAACGGCACCGGGAACTTGAAGTCCGACCTGGCGTGCCCCATCTTGAACGACGGGAGGGTTGGCAAACTTGCCAGGACAGTGGGGGCCTCCTACCATCGCCATCCTGATCGTTGTTGCCGGAGTATCGTGGGGTGAATAAGGCTTTCGTCAAGGAAAACGACGAGGACGACGAGGACTCGATGCCGGGGGCGCCCAGCCTGCCGCCGGGTACCCGCAACTACATGACGCGCGGTGGCTACGAAGTCTTGCGGGCCGAACTCGATCAGCTCGTACGCGACGAGCGGCCGCGGCTGGTGGAGACGGTGCGCTGGGCGGCGTCGAACGGCGACCGTTCCGAGAACGGCGACTACATCTACGGGAAAAAGCGCTTGCGCGAGATCGACCGGCGCATCCGTTTCCTGATCAAGCGCCTGGAGAGCGCCGTGGTCGTCACGCCGGCCGAGCAGGAGAACGTGGAGCAGGTGTTTTTCGGTGCAACGGTGACGGTTTGTGATGTTGATGCCAGCATTGAACAGACCTATCAGATCGTCGGTATCGATGAGGCCAATGCATCGGAAGGGCGGATCAGCTGGATCGCGCCGTTGTCGCGCGCGCTGCTGAAGGCGCGGGAGGGCGATGTGGTGCGCTTCGCCAGCCCGTCCGGCCTGCGTGAGATCGAGGTGCTGGAAATCCGCTACGTCTGAGTGCCCCCAGGAAACGTCCTCGACGTTTCCGCCCCCCAAGGGGGTCAAGAAAACTTGGGGCGGCCCGGCGTTTTCTTGAGAGCGCCCGGCGGACTCAGCCCTGCCTGCGCTCCCGTGGCCGGCGAACCATGGCCGGACTGCGTGGCAGCGTGAAGAACATCGTCGTTCCGGCACCGGGGGCGGATTCCGCCCACACCGTGCCGCCGTGGCGTTCGACGATGCGCCGGACGCTGGCGAGGCCAATGCCCGAGCCCTCGAAACCCTCCTGCTTGTGAAGCTGCTGGAAAGGCTCGAAAAGGTGGGCGGCGTGGCCCATGTCGAAGCCGATGCCGTTGTCGGTCACATAGAAAAGGTGTTCGTCGCCGCGGGGGCGTCCGCCGACCTGGATGATCGCCGGATGGCTGTCCCGCGAGAACTTCCAGGCATTGCCGATCAGGTTCTCCAACGCATTGCGGATCAGCGCCGCGTCGGCGTCGGCGGCGAGGCCGGCGTCCACGTGAATGAGCGCGCTGCGCTCGCGGGCGTGGCTGGCGAGGTCGTCGAGGATCTCGCGGGCCAGCGCCGAGATGTCCACGTGCTCGATATGCAGCGGACGGTGCGAGACGCTGGCAAGCTTCAGCAGTTCGTCGATCAGTTCGCCCATGCGCAGGCTGGCCCGGCGCAGGCGGGCGAGATAGAGGCGGCCGGTGTCGTCGAGCTTTTCCCCGTAGTCTTCTTCCAGTGCGTGCGCAAAGCCGTTGATGGCCCGTAGTGGTGCGCGCAGGTCGTGGGAAATCGAATAGCTGAAGCTGAGCAGTTCCTGGTTGGTCAGCTCGAGCTCTTCGGTACGGCTGCGCACGCGGGCCTCGAGGTTGGCGTTGAGTTCGGCGAGGGCCGCGCGGTCTTCGTCACGGCGCAAGGTTTCGCGGTGCAGCAGCAGCGCCAGCGCACCGAGCAGCGTCAGCAGCAGCCCGGCCGCCGCGGCAATGCGCAGGCGGTGTTCGTGAAAGTCGGCAAGGGCACTGCTCACCGGCCGACTGATGCCGACCACCAGCGGCCGGTCGGCAATGCGCCGGTAGGCGGTGATGCGTGGTGCGGGGTCGCCGTCGAGTGGCGCGGTGACGACCTTGCCGTGGGAGGCCTGCGCGGCGCCGATGGCGGGGGAGTCTGCGACGCGGCGGCCGATCAGGGCGTCGTCGGAGGGATGGCGGATCAGGGTGAGTGCGAGGGTCGTGTGGACGATCAGGATCGTGTCCCGATCGGACAACTGGAGATCACGATACACACCGTCGAAGTAGGCGTGACTGATTGCCGCCCCGACGGTGCCGACATACTTGCCCTCCGTGTCGAAGACCAGGCGGATGATCGGGGTGACCCATTTTCCGCTGCCGAGGCTGCGCATCGGTGCGCCGATCTCGATGTCTTCGTCGAGACGCAGCGGCAGCGCAGCGCCGGGGAGCGCCGCGGTGGCGCTGGCGGCCCGGGCCGGCGGGACTGCCGCCGAATGGGCGGCCAGGCTGCCGTCCTCCCGTTCGACGAACAGGTATTCCACTTCAGGCAGGCGGCTGGTGCGCTCGCGCAACAGCGCGGCGAGCCCGGCTTCGAGGGTATGCCGGGCGGCGACGATGCCGGCCACTTCGACCACCGTGCTCTCCGCTTCGCCGAAGCTGCGCGCCACGTGCTCGTCGAGCACGCGGGCGAGGCTCTGCAATTCCGACTCTGCCCGCTGCAGCGCTTGCTGGCGGTCGTGACGGTCCAGGGACAGCGCACCGCCGACGATCAGCGCCGCGATCAGTGCAAAGGCAATCCACACGGCAAGGCGTATTGGCTTCAGCGCACCGCCCGGGTGTTCGGCGGGGTCATCAGCCGGCCGGGGCGTGGCGGAGGGCTCGGAGGGCGGAAGGGGGGCTTGTTCCATCGGAAGAAATCAGGGGGCTTGAAAGCTGGCGGGCGGCTCCCATATGGAGGAAGTTATCGGTCCCTTTGGAGCAAGCTTTATGACTGTCGAACAAACGTCGTCCGCGCAAACCTTGAACTTCCAGGCCGAGGTGAAGCAGTTGCTGCACCTCATGATTCATTCGCTTTATTCGAACCGGGAGATCTTCCTGCGGGAACTGGTCTCGAATGCATCCGACGCCTGCGACAAGCTGCGTTTCGAAGCGCTGGAGAATGGCGGGCTGTTCGAGGACGATGCGGAGCTGAAGATCCGCGTGAGCTTCGACAAGGCGGCGCGGACGCTGACGGTTGCCGACAACGGCATCGGCATGAACCGCGACGAGGTGGTGACCAATTTGGGCACCATCGCCAAGTCGGGCACCAAGGAGTTCTTCGGCAGGCTCACCGGTGACCAGAAGAAGGATGCCCACCTGATCGGCCAGTTCGGCGTGGGTTTCTACTCGGCCTTCATCGTCGCCGACAAGGTGACCGTGCGCACCCGGCGCGCCGGCCTGGCTGCTGCCGAGGGCGTGAAGTGGGAATGTGCGATGACCGGCGACACGGCCGGTGAATACTCCGTGGAGGCGATCGACAAGGCCTCCCGCGGCACCGAGATCACCCTGCACCTGCGCGAGGATCAGGACGACCTGCTGGCTACCTGGAAGCTGCGTTCGATCATCCAGAAGTACTCCGATCACATCCTCCAGCCGGTGGTGATGAAGAAGGAGAGCTGGGACGAGGAGAAGAAGGCGCAGGTCCTCACCGACGAAGACGAGACGGTGAACAAGGCCAACGCCCTGTGGGCACGCGCCAAGTCGGAGATCAGCGAGGAGGAGTACGCCGAGTTCTACAAGCATGTCGGACACGACTACGAGGCCCCGCTGGCGTGGACCCACAGCAAGGCGGAGGGGCGCCACGAATACACCCAGTTGCTCTACGTGCCCGGCCATGCGCCCTTCGACATGTGGGACCGCCAGGCCCGCCATGGCGTGAAGCTCTATGTGCGTCGGGTCTTCATCATGGACGATGCCGAGAAGCTGATGCCGCTGTATCTGCGCTTCGTGCGCGGTGTCGTCGATTCCAACGACCTGCCGCTCAACGTATCGCGGGAGATCCTGCAGGAGTCCAAGGACATCGACCTGCTGCGCGCCGGCTGCACGAAGAAGGTGCTCGGCATGCTGGAAGACCTCGCCGAGAACCAGAAGGACAAGTTCGCGACCTTCTGGAAGGAGTTCGGCAAGGTGCTGAAGGAGGGCGTCGGCGAGGATCACTCCAACAAGGAGAAGATTGCCGGCCTGCTGCGCTTCGCGTCCACCCAGGCTGACACGGCCGAAGAGACGGTGTCGCTGGCCGACTACATCGGCCGCATGAAGGACGGCCAGGACAAGATTTATTACGTGACGGCGGACAGTTTCAACGCCGCCAGGAACAGCCCCCACTTGGAAATCTTCCGCAAGAAGGGCATCGAAGTGCTGCTGCTGTCGGATCGCGTCGATGAATGGGTGGTCGGCAACCTCAGCGAGTTCGACGGCAAGCCGCTGGCTTCGGTGGCCAAGGGCGGGCTCGACCTGGGCAAGCTGGAGGACGAGGCCGAGAAGGCTGCCGTCGAGAAGGAAAGCGGCGAGCTGAAGGATCTGCTCGACAAGATGAAGGGCAGCCTCGGCGACAAGGTGAAGGAAGTCCGCGTCACCCACCGCCTGACCGATTCGCCCGCCTGCCTGGTGGCCGACGAGCACGACATGGGGATGAACCTCGCGCGCCTGATGAAGGCTGCCGGCCAGACCATGCCGATGTCCAAGCCCATCCTCGAGATCAACCCGGCCCACCCGGTGGTGCTGCGCCTCAAGTACGAGGACAAGCAGTTCGACGAGTGGGCCGCGGTGCTCTTCGACCAGGCCCTGCTGGCCGAGGGCGGCACGCTGGACGACCCGGCGAGCTTCGTGAAGCGTATCAACCAGCTGATGCTGGCGATGAACGCCGGCTGATCCGGTCATTCGACCGAAGGCGCCGAAAGGGAAGGAGCCCGCGCGGGTTCCTTCCTTTTTTCACTCCTGGTAGATCCGGTAGGCGTTGGGGCGTTTCGCGCCCTTCAGCACGCCGGTGGCGGGGTCGTACATGGACGGCGGGCGGCGGGGCATCATCGAACTCGTCGCCGAGCGATTCACGTAGCCGTCGGTGGCGGCGTTCAGCGTGTTGGTGCGGGCGTTGTAGGCCGATGCCGGCTTGCGGGCCGCCTTGGCCCGGGGAGGGGTGACGAGGCTTCCGTCGCAATCGTCGTAGATGTCGCCGCTGCGGCTTTTCTGCCTCGCCGGATCGTTGAAGAGGTGCAGTTTGCCCGATGCGTCCTGGCGCGTGGTGCTGCCCGTCATCCCCCGGGTTTGGCCCCGCAGCGCGCAGATCGTCGAACCCGGGCGCTTGATGTCCCCGGCGCGCTTGCCGTCCCGGGTCGACGAGTAGGCGCCGCCGAAGGGGACAGCCTGGCCCGGGCGGGCAATTTCCTGACGGCCATCGAGGGCCAGTGCAGCCGTCGACTGCAACAGCGCGATGCAGGCCAGGGGAGGCAGGAGCAGGAGGGTTTTGTTCAAGGCCGGACCTCTTTGTTGCGGAGCAAAACAATCACCATACTCCAAAAGTCGTGGCACTGACGAGGACCTATTTTGACAATCGTCAATACGAGTCGTCCTTTGCTTTTGGGCTGCGGCGATGTCCGCTAAAGTGGCGGTCCCGACGACTCCCCGCATCCCGACGCCATGGCTGTCGAACTCTTCAACAACGGCAAGCACGCCTGCCTCGCCTTCTACGACCTGGTGGACGAAGAGGCGGACCATGCGGTCCAGTGCAACCAGTTCCTGATCGTCGATGGCGAGCACGGCGCACTGATCGATCCGGGGGGCAACATGACCTACACCGGCCTGCTGATGGCGATGCAGCGCTTCTTCCCGTCCCGCGGGCTGGACTACATCTTCGCGACCCATGCTGATCCGGACATCATTGCGTCGTTGAACAAGTGGATGGTCGCCACCCACTGCAAGGTGATGATCTCGCGCCTGTGGACGCGCTTCATCCCGCACTTCACAACGGGCAAGGACTACAGCAGCCGCATCGCCGGCATCCCCGACGAGGGCATGAACATCCCGCTCGGCGAGTCCCGCATCAAGGCCTTGCCCGCGCATTTCATGCACTCCGAAGGCAATTTCCAGTTTTACGACCCGGTCTCGAAGATCCTTTTCTCGGGTGACATGGGGGCCTCCCTCGTCGATCACGACCAGGCCGCCGAGCCGGTGCGCAACTTCGACGAGCACGTGGTGTCGATGACCGGCTTCCACCGCCGTTACATGATCTCGAACAAGATCTGCCGCTTCTGGGTGAACATGGTCCGCCAGCTCGACGTGGAGATGATCGTGCCCCAGCACGGCTGCCGCTTCGAGGGCAAGGAAATGGTCAAGCGCTTCCTCGACTGGATCGAACAACTGCCCTGCGGCATCGACCTGATGACCCAGGACAGCTACCGGGCGCCCTGACTCAATGCTTGCGTGACAGGTGAGTGATTGCCCGGGTCAGCCCGTCCAGTGTCAGCGGGAACATCCGCTCACCGAGCAGCTGGCGGACGATGCCGATGGACTGGCGGTAGTCCCACATCCGCTCCGGTTCGGGGTTGAGCCAGGCGACGGCCGGGTAGGCGTCGGCGAGGCGGCGCAGCCATGCGGCGCCGGGCTCCGGGTTGTTGTACTCGATGGAGCCACCGGGCTGCAGGATTTCGTAGGGGCTCATCGTCGCGTCGCCGACAAAGATCAGCTTGTAGTCGGGGCCGTATTTGTGGAGCACGTCCAGCGTTGGCGTGCGTTCGGCGTGGCGGCGGACGCTGTCGCGCCAGACGTGGTCGTAGACGCAGTTGTGGAAGTAGAAGTATTCGAGGTGCTTGAACTCGGTGCGGCAGGCCGAAAAGAGCTCCTCGCAGACCTTCACGTGCTCGTCCATCGAGCCGCCGACGTCGAAGAAGATCAGCACCTTCACTGCGTTGTGGCGTTCGGGGCGCATCAGCAGATCGAGGTAGCCGGCGTTGCGGGCGGTGGCGGCGATGGTGCCGTCCAGGTCGAGCTCGTCGGGCGCGCCCAGCCGGGCGAAGCGGCGCAGGCGACGCAGCGCGACCTTGATGTTGCGGGTGCCGAGTTCGACGGAGTCGTCGAGATTGCGGTACTCGCGCTGATCCCACACCTTGACGGCCGTGCGGTTGCCGGCCGACTCGCCGCCGACGCGGATGCCTTCCGGGTGATAACCGCTGTTGCCGAAGGGCGAGGTGCCACCGGTGCCGACCCACTTCGAGCCGCCTTCGTGGCGCCCTTTCTGCTCCTGCAGGCGTTTCTTGAATTCTTCCATCAGCTTGTCCCAGCCGAGCGCTTCGAGCCGGGCTTTCTCCTCGGCACTGAGGTGCTTCTGCGCCATCGCCTTCAGCCATTCCCCGGGCAGATCGACCTCCAGCCCGGGAATCGCCTCGATGCCCTTGAAGTACTCGCCGAAGGCCTGGTCGAAGCGGTCGTAGTGGGCCTCGTCCTTGACCAGCGTGGCCCGCGACAGGAAGTAGAAATCTTCCATGCTATGGCCGCCCAGGCCGGCCTGCAGCGCTTCGAGCAGGGTCAGGAATTCCTTCGTCGACACCGGCAGCTTGTGCCCCTTGAGGTGCAGGAAGAAGTCGATCAGCATCGCCGTGGCCCGCCTCAGCGGTTGCGCTGGGCCATGAACACCAGGCGCTCGAAGAGGTGCATGTCCTGCTCGTTCTTCAACAGCGCACCGTGCAGCGGCGGGATGATCGCCTTCTGGTCGGCCGCGCGCAGCGCCTCGGGCGGGATGTCCTCGGCGACCAGCAGCTTGAGCCAGTCGATCAGCTCGGAGGTGGACGGCTTCTTCTTCAGACCGGGGATCTCGCGCAGGCCGAAGAACACTTCCATCGCTTCCTTCAGCAAGGCCTGCTTGATGCCGGGGAAGTGCACGTCGACGATCTTCTGCATCGTGTCCCGGTCGGGGAACTTGATGTAATGGAAGAAGCAGCGGCGCAGGAAGGCGTCGGGCAGTTCCTTCTCGTTGTTCGAGGTGATGAAGACGATCGGCCGGTGGCGGGCGACGACCAGTTCGCGCGTCTCGTAGACAAAGAACTCCATGCGGTCGAGTTCGCGCAGCAGGTCGTTGGGGAACTCGATGTCGGCCTTGTCGATCTCGTCGATCAGCACCACGGTCGGGCGGTCGGCCTCGAAGGCCTGCCACAGGGTGCCCTTGACGATGTAGTTGCCGATGTCCTTGACACGGTCGTCGCCGAGCTGCGAATCGCGCAGGCGCGACACCGCGTCGTATTCGTAGAGCCCCTGCTGGGCCTTGGTGGTGGACTTGATGTGCCATTGCAGCAGCGGCATGCCCAGCGCCGTGGCGACCTCCTCGGCGAGCATGGTCTTGCCGGTGCCCGGCTCGCCCTTGATCAGCAGCGGCCGCTGCAGGCGGATGGCGGCGTTCACCGCCAGCATCAGATCGGGCGTGGCGACGTAGTGGGCGGAACCTTCGAAGCGCATGGGGAAATCCTCGGGCGGGACAGGTGCGGGAGCGGAAATTATAGCCTCCGGATTGTCGGAAAAATTTACACAAAACTGGAAGGCAGGTTCAGATCCAGAGGTGCGCAAGGGTCGAGGCAGAGCCGTCCGGCCAGTGCCTCGATGTCCGCGGCTGTCGGCAGGCCGTCGCTCCCCCTGAAGTTGAAGACCTCGGCACAGCCAAACCAGTCCCGACAGGCGTGGATCGCGGCGACCCATGCGGCGGGATTCCCGCGCGCCGTGTGCAAGGCCCCGGCGAGGCGCAACAGCTGGGCTGCCTCGTCCTCCACGGATTCAGGGTTGTTCGAGGTCGGCATGGGTGAGGTGGTCAGGGATGAGGGGGGCTCGGTCATTAATTCAGAGACCGGTCGCCGTACCCGGTCGTGCGGATCACCGCCACGGTGAATCGCCACGGCCAAAACCTAGCCGCCGGGTCACTGACCGGGCTTTCGGCCGGCCTGTCGGCGGTCGCGCACGTGGACCACCTTGCCGCGACGTTCGATTTCGAACAGGTCGATGGCCTGCAGCAGGTCGCTGAGCTTGGCGTAGCCGTAGTTGCGCGAGTCGAAGGACGCCTGCTTGGCAATGTGGCTGCCGACGGCGCCGAGGTGTGCCCAGCCGTCCTCTTCGGCGGCGGCATCGACGGACTTGCGCAGCAGGGTGACGAGGCGGGTGTCACCTTTCAGCTCCTTCGGGGTTTTGCGGGCCGGCGGGGCGGTTGATGCGACGGGTTTGGGTTGCGGAAGAGGGGGCGGGCACGGCTCGGGACGCGGTGGAAGCAGTGTCTCGGCGGCCAGCGGGGCGTCGATCGGTGCGGCCGCTTGTGGCGTGCCGAGGGTTTCCAGGTAGAGGAACTTCGAGCAGGCGTTGACGAAAGGCAGCGGCGTCTTCTGCTCGCCGAAGCCGAATACCTTGAGCCCATTGGCGCGGATGCGCATTACCAGCGGCGTGAAGTCGGAATCGCTGGAGGCGAGGCAGAAACCCGACAGCTTGTGTGTGTACAGCAGGTCCATCGCATCGATGCTCATCGCCATGTCGGTGGCGTTCTTGCCCTTGGTGTAGGCGAACTGCTGCACCGGCTGGATGGCGTATTGGTGCAGCACCGCCTCCCAGCTGCGCAGGGCCGGGTTTTTCCAGTTGCCGTACGCGCGGCGGATGTTGATCTCGCCGTGCTTGGCCAGTTCATCGAGGATCTCGTCGATCTTGTCGGCCGGGCTGTTGTCGGCGTCGATCAGCAGCGCGATGCATGCTTCCTGGGTCATGGCGGGGAGCGGAAAGTTTCAGCGTGTCAGACGCACCGCAGTTTCAATTGTCATTGCATGGATGTCCACCGTGTCGTCGATCTGCCGGGCGTAGCCGCCGGCCATCGCGATGGCAACGGGGAGGCTGCGGCGTCGGCATTCGCCGAGGACGAGCGCGTCGCGGGCGGCGAGTCCGGCCCGGGTGAGCTTGAGGCGGCCGAGACGGTCGCCTTCATAGGGGTCGGCGCCGGCCAGGTAAATGACGAAGTGCGGATCGTGGCGGAAGGTCACGGCGAGCGCGTCGGCAAGGGCGGCGAGGTAGGCGTCGTCGCCGGTGCCGTCAGGCAGTTCGACGTCCAGATCGCTGACCTCCTTGTGGAACGAGAAGTTGCGAGCGCCGTGGATGCTGAAGGTGAAGCAGTCCGGCTGACCGGCGAGGATCGCGGCGGTGCCGTTGCCCTGGTGGACGTCGCAGTCGATGATCGCGATGCGGCGGGCGCGTCCTTCCGCGTGCAACGTCAGCGCGGCGATGGCGGCGTCGTTGAACACGCAGAAACCTTCGCCGTGGTCGCGGAAGGCGTGGTGGGTGCCGCCGGCGAGGTTGGCGGCGCAGCCGTCGGCGAGGGCTGCGCGGCAGGCGGCCAGCGTGGCACCGACGGAGCGGCGGGCGCGTTCGACCATCGCCGCCGACCAGGGGAAGCCGATGCGGCGTAATTCATCCCTCGACAGCGTGCCGCGCACCACGCGTTGCAGGTAGGCCGGCGCATGGGCGCGGAGGATCTCGCGATCGCCGGCCGGTTCGGGCACCTGAAAGTCGTCGTCGGCGAATAGTCCGGATGCGGCCAGACGTGCTCTCAGGCGGGCGTATTTTTCCATCGGGAAGCGGTGGCCGGCCGGGAGCGGCAGCACGAAGTGGTCGGCGTAGAAGAGCTTCATCATTACGGGCGGGCGGTGGGGCTGCGACGGGGCCGCTGCTATCATCTCCGACTTGCGGCTGTCCGGCCGTCGATCGGAAAGCACAGTGGAGGGATCATGCACCTGACAGAGCAAATGCGTGCCAAGCATGCGGAGATTACCGCGATCCGCCGCGACATCCACGCCCACCCGGAACTCGCCTTCGAGGAGCACCGTACCGCGGCGCTGGTCGCCGACCGGCTCGAAGCGCTGGGAATCGAGACCCACCGGGGGGTCGGCCGGACCGGCGTCGTCGGTGTGCTGCGCGCCGGCCGCAGCGGGCGGGCGATCGGCCTGCGGGCCGACATGGATGCGCTGCCGATCCACGAGCTGAACGACTTCGCGCACCATTCGCGCCACCCCGGCCGCATGCATGCCTGCGGCCACGACGGGCACACCGCGATGCTGCTCGGGGCCGCGGGCCACCTCAGCCGCAAGCCGGAGTTCGACGGCACGGTGTATTTCCTGTTCCAACCCGCCGAGGAGGGCGAGGGCGGGGCGCCGGAGATGATCGCCGACGGGCTCTTCGAACGCTTCCCGATGGAGGCGGTGTTCGGCCTGCACAACTGGCCCGGGCTGCCTACCGGGCACATCGCGGTGCATCGCGGTCCGGTGATGGCCTGCGCCGACCGCTTCGACATCGAGATCCGCGGCCACGGCGCCCACGCGGCGATGCCGCAGCAAGGGGTCGATCCGGTGCAGGCCGGGGCGGCGCTGGTGCAGGCGCTGCAGTCGGTGGTCAGCCGCAATGTCGATCCGCTGGATGCGGCAGTGCTGTCGGTGACGCAGTTCCACGCTGGCGACGCCTATAACGTGATTCCCGGCGTGGCACGCCTCGGCGGCACCGTGCGGGCGTTCCGGCAGGAGGTACGCAGCCAGATCGAGGAGGCGATGCAGCGGATCTGCGCCGGCGTCGGCGCGGCCTTCGGTGCCCATGTGCAGTTCACGTACCGGCGCGGCTATCCACCGACCGTCAACAGTGTCGCCGAGGCGGAGTTCTGCGCCAGCGTCGCGGGGTACGTCTGCGGAAGCGGCGGTGTATCGGTGGACCCCAAGCCCAGCATGGGGGCCGAGGATTTTTCCTACTTCCTGCAGGAAAAGCCCGGCTGCTACGTCTGGCTCGGCAACGGCCCGGGGGAGGGCGGCTGCATGCTGCACAACCCCCAGTACGATTTCAACGATGAGGCGATCCCCTTCGGTGTGGCCTACTGGGTGCGGCTCGTGCAACGCTGGCTGGCGGCGGAGCCGGGGAAAGGCTAGCCAATGCTCCTCTCCCTGCGCATGCTGCGCCGCGACCTGCGGGCCGGCGAACTGGGCCTGCTGCTGGTCGCCCTGATCATCGCGGTGGCCAGCCTCAGCAGCGTCGGTTTCTTTACCGACCGCGTGGCCCAGGCCCTGAACCGGGAAGCCAACCAGTTGCTCGGCGGGGATCTGGTGCTGGTCTCGGATCATCCGCTGGACCCGGACTTCCGGGACGCGGCGGCCCGGCGCGGCCTGAAAACCGCGGTGTCGGTCACCTTCACCAGCATGGCCAGCGTCGGTGAGGGCGCACAGCTGGCGGGCGTCAAGGTCGTCGAGGACGGACACCCGCTGCGCGGCGTGATCCGCACTGCGCCGGGGCTGAACCAGCCGGATGCGCCGGCGCCGGGCATTCCCGCACCCGGTGAGCTGTGGCTGGACGAGCGCCTGGCCAGCGCCCTCGGCGCGAAGGTCGGCGATAGTGTGGGCTTGGGTGCAATGCGCTTGCGGATGGCCGCCGTGCTGACTTTCGAGTCGGACCGCGGCGCGAACTTCTTCAGCCTGCTCCCGCGCCTGATCATGAATGTCGCCGACCTGTCGGCCAGCGGCCTCGTGCAGCCGGGCAGCCGGGTCTTCTACCGCCTGCACGTGGCGGGCGAGGTGCGCGATGTGGCGGGCTTCGACGCCTGGGTGCGGCCGCGCCTGCAGCGCGGCGAGTCGCTGGAGAACGTCGACAACGCCCGTCCCGAGGTGCGCTCCATCCTCGACCGGACCGAGCGCTTTCTGCGCTTCGCGGCGATGCTCGCGGTGGTCCTGGCGGCGGTCGCGGTGGGGCTGGCGACCCGCCGCTTCGTCGAGCGCCACCTCGACGGCTGTGCGGTGATGCGTTGCCTGGGGGCGCGCCAGGGCCGGCTGCTGAGGCTGTTCATCGGCGAATTCGTGCTGCTCGGGCTTGCCGCCGGCGTCGTCGGCTGCGGGCTCGGCTTTGCGGTGCAGTTCATATTGACGGCCCTGCTGGGCGATCTGGTCGGGTTTGCCTTGCCGGCGCCGGGGGGGTGGCCGGTGGCGCACGGACTGGCGGTGTCGCAGCTGCTCCTGCTCGGTTTCGCGCTGCCACCGCTGATCCGTCTGGGGCGGGTGTCGACGCTGCGCGTGCTGCGCCGCGAGTGGAACGGCATCGCCGCCCGCGAAGGACTGGCCTGGGCGCTCGGTGCGCTGGTGCTCGCCGGACTGCTGGTCGGCATCGCCCGCGACGGGCTGCTCGGCGCCTGGGTGGTCGGTGGCTTCGTGCTGGCCTTCGCCATTTATGGACTGTTTGCCTGGGCCATCCTCGGACTGCTCGGCCACGTGCGCTCGGTGGCGAACAGCGGCTGGCGCTACGGGCTGGCCGCGCTGCGGCGGCGGCCGGTGGCCAGCCTCGTGCAGGTGCTGGCCCTCGGCATGGGCATCACTGCGCTGCTGTTGCTGACCCTGGTCCGCGGCGAGCTGCTCGCCAACTGGAAGCAGGCGACGCCGGCCGACGCGCCGAACCGCTTCGTGATTAACATCCAGCCGGAGCAACTCGAGCCGCTGCAGCGCTTCTTCGGGGATGCCGGGCGGCCCGAGCCCCGGCTGCAACCGATGATCCGCGGTCGGCTGGTCGCGCTGAATGGCCGGCCGGTGGGGCCCGACGATTATTCCGAAGACCGGGCGAAACGTCTGGTGGACCGGGATTTCAATCTGTCCTTCGATGCCCGTCTGCCGGACGGCAACAGCGTCGTCGCCGGACGCTGGCATGGGGAGGGCGGGGCGCGCTCGCCGCAGTTTTCGGTGGAGCAGGGCCTGGCCCAGACCCTGGGCCTGGCGATGGGCGATCTGCTCAGCTTCGAGATTGCCGGCCAGCGCGTCGAGGCGCGGATCACCAGCCTGCGCAAGCTGGACTGGGATTCGATGCGGGTGAACTTCTTCGTGATCGCCGCGCCGGGCATGCTCGAGGACTACCCGGCGAGTTACATCACCAGTTTCCATCTGCCACCGGCCGAGCGGGATTTTGCCAACCGGCTGGTCGCGGCCTTCCCGAATTTCACGGTCATCGACGTGGCGGCGGTCATCGCACAGATCCAGTCGATGGTCGATCAGCTGATCGGCGCGGTGCAGTTCGTGTTTGGCTTTGCGGTGGTCGCCGGTGTCGTCGTGTTATTCGGCGCGTTGCAGGCGACCCACGACGAGCGGGAGAAGGAGCTGGCGATCCTGCGCACGCTGGGCGCGCGCAACCGTCAGCTGCGTGCCGCGCTGCTCGCCGAGTTCGCGGCGCTGGGGCTGGTGGCCGGCGCGCTGGCCGGCGTCGGGGCGAGCGGAATAGGCTGGGCGCTGGGTCGTTTCGTGTTCAAGCTGCCCTACGCGCCCAGCGGGCTGCCGGTGCTGGTGGGGGCGCTGGCCGGTGCTGCGGTGGTGATGCTGGCCGGCTGGCTGGGAACGCGCCACCTGCTGGCCCGGCCGCCGCTGGAGAGCCTGCGCTCACTGAACTAATTTACAGGTCGGGGCGCTATACTCCCGCGGATGAGTCCCGAATCCGTCTTTCCGTTTGTTCTCATCGTCCTCGTCGGCATCCTCGCCGGCGCCTTCTGGCTGGCGTTGCAGGTGACGCGTCTGGGCCGTGGCATCGACGAGCGCTTCGCCCGGCAGCAGCTCGAACTGGTCAAGGAGATCCAGGCCGCGACCCAGGCGAGCAGCGACCGGGTCATCGATCTCGTCGCCGGCGAGGTCGACCGCCTGCGCGACCGGCTAGACGCCGAGCAGGCCGCCTCGCGCCATGCGCTGCAGCAACTCCATCTGGCTCTGGTCGGGCAGATGGGCAGCCAGAAGGAGGAAACCATGCTGCGCCTGGCTGAACTGGCCAACGCCTTTGCCGCCGGACAGGAGAAGCTGCGCAGCGAGATGCTGGCCGAAACGCTGAAGACCCTTGCTGAACACGCCCGGGCCGACCGCGAGCTGCTGCAGAACGGGCTCAAGGCTGCCTCCGGCCAGCTCGCCGGCAGCATCGCGGTGATGAACCAGACGGTTGGCGAAAGGCTGGAGGCGATCAGCGGCCATGTGAATCAGCGTCTCGACGAGGGCTTCCGCAAGACCAACGAGACCTTTGCCAGCGTGATGGCGCGCCTGGCGACCATCGACGAGGCCCAGAAGAAGATCGGCGACCTGACGACCAACGTGGTGAGCCTGCAGGAACTCCTCGGCGACAAGCGGGCCCGCGGAGCGTTCGGCGAAGTCCAGCTCGAGGCGCTGGTGCGCAACGCGCTGCCGCCGGAGACCTTCGATTTCCAGTTCACGCTACCCAACGGCACCCGTGCCGACTGCGTGCTGCGCCTGCCGGAGCCGACCGGCATGGTCGTCGTCGACTCGAAGTTCCCGCTCGAGAACTATCACCGCATGTTTGCCGGCGAGGTCGGCGACCTGGAGCGCCGCGCTGCGCAGACGGCCTTTCGCAACGACGTGAAGAAGCATGTGGACGCGATTGCCGGCAAGTACATCCTGCCGGAGCTGACCTCGGACGGCGCGGTGATGTTCGTGCCGGCGGAGGCGGTGTTCGCCGAAATCCACGCCTACCATCCCGAGGTGGTGGCCTACGCGATGAGCCGCCGGGTGTGGATCGTTTCGCCGACCACCCTGATGGCGGTGCTCAACACCGCCCGCGCGGTGTTGAAGGACGTGGAGACGCGCAAGCAGATCCACGTCATCAAGGATGCGCTCGGCAAGCTGGCGAAGGATTTCAACCGCTTCGACGAGCGCATGCAGAAGCTCGCCACCCACATCCGCCAGGCGGGTGAGGATGTGGCGGAGGTACAGACTTCGTCACGCAAGATCTCCGCCCATTTCCAGCGCATCGAGGCCGCGCAGCTGGACGAGTTGCCGGCGGCGCTGCCCGGTGGCGGAGAGGCCTGATCAATAACCCTTGAAACCCCTCAGCAGGAAGATGTAGACCTCGCGCCGGAAATCCTGGTGGATCGGCACGACGACCTTGCCCAGCGCCTCGCTGGATTCGAAGCGCGCGGCGATGTCGGGGATCTCCGGCTGGCGGCCGACGTAGAGAATGTCGCGGCCCTGCTTGTCGGCCAACGTGGTGACGATCTCGTACTGGTCCTTCGGCACGCCGTCCGGATTCCAGGCGGCGTATTCGGCGGGATGCAGGCGATAGACCAGGTGGGCGATGAGTTCGCGGTCTTCGGCAACGAGAATGGTGCCGGGCCGGGCGGCGAGATAGGGGGCGACACCGTCGGCCAGGTGGATCCAGCCGCGGGCGCGCTTGTACGGGTCGTTCTTCGCGGTGAGCTCGATGCCGGTGAGGCGGGCGATGTCGGGCCAGTGGTAGGCGCCGACCGAGACCAAGAGGTTTAGCACGACGCCGGCGACGATCCAGCGCGGCCGGTCGGGCAGGAAGACCGCCGGCACGAGCAGGCAGGAGGCGATGAAGGCCGGTGCGGCCCAGTTGCCGTTGGCGCGGCCGGTCAGGGCCTGGGCGCTCACCAGGGTCAGCAGCGGCAGGATGAAGATCAGCAGCGTACGGTGGGACGCATCGCGCCACAATCTGCCGGACAGGGCCAGCGCCCAGCCCAGCAGCACCCCCATCAGCGGGCCGAAGGACAGCCATTGGGCGCCGATGAATTCACCGAGCTGCTCGGGGTGCCAGCCGCGGGCCCCGTGACCGACGCGGGTGATCTCCGCGGTATGGCGGAAGGTCGGAAAGTCGTGCGTCCAGTTCCAGTAGAGATTGGGTGCGAGGAGCGCGAAGGCGAGCAGCAGGGCGATCCACGGCTGCGGGCGGAGGAGCCAGCGCCGGTGGCGCGGGTCGACGATGAGCAGCAACAGCGCCGACGGCAGGAAGGCGGCCATCGTGTATTTCGACATCAGGCCGATGCCGATCAGCGCCCCGCAGGCCAGCCAGTGGCCCCAGCTATCGTGCTCCAGTGCGCGCAGCAGGCACAGCAGCGCCAGCGACCAGCACAGCAGCAGCGGCGCATCGGTGGACACGAACAGGCCGAGGGCCGCGACCAGCGGCATGGACATGTAGCCGAGACCCGCCCAGAAACCGACCCGCGGCGCGTAGAGCTTGCTGCCCAGCGCGTACAGCGCGAAGGCGGTGGCTGGGTAGATCAGCAGCGAGGGGAGCTTGAGCG
>Ga0213919_1000324_pt1 | contig 22129 bp, 24 predicted proteins | sample McNCre317MG_FD_161056 | JGI IMG/M metagenome (GOLD analysis project Ga0213919, IMG submission 161056) | Freshwater microbial communities from McNutts Creek, Athens, Georgia, United States - 3-17 MG | ecosystem: Environmental > Aquatic > Freshwater > Creek | place: USA: Georgia | collected... | reverse complement strand
AACTTCTAAGTATTCTGTGCGATGGCTAATATCAACTCCAAGAGCCTGCAATATCTTTATCCTATCGTATAGCTGAGCCTGCAATTGATCCAAGAGCCACACCTTTTTTATATATTGCAGTTCGTTAGATTCTGGCAGACGGTCTAGGCAATCATTCACAAAGTCTTGTAAGTTGTCTATGCCGTTTCCTTGCTTGGATGCGGCCTTGTGAAACAGCTTGCGCTGGATTGCAGAATACTGTAGAACATCACTTGCCCAGTCTATTACATTGGCAAGACTTAGCTTGTCCTGAGCCTTTCTTATAGCTGAGGCTTTAGCTAGTTCCTGCCTTCTGGCGAGTCTTGACTCCATGTCGAGCGGCTCATAGTTCTTTGGCCTATAGTCGCCACACAGTTTTATGTCGGCCAGCATTTTTAGATAGTTAGGAAAGGCCAGCAATGTATCTTTGCTAAGATTGAATTCTGGTAATTTGCCAAGCTTATAAGTATCAGACCAGTCTAATAGTTCTAATAACTTGGACTGATATAACTGGGCAAATCTTGGATAGTGGCTTGGCAGCGGCAAAGGTATCTTGCCGGATAGGTTCACTGATGGCAGTTGCAAGGCCATTGCAAGGAATAGCAACTCCTGCTCATTCTGGTTCTGTATCTTTTGCTGCGCCAGCTTGCATAACTGTTTCAAACTTAGCCTAAAGATGGGATGCGGTTGATTCAGCACGATAGAACTAAATAAGTTCCCATCGACTTTAACCCGTTGATCTGTAATTGTGCAGATATAATGCATAGATTAACTCCTGCTGCCTTGTAACTTTCTTGCCTTTTCGGTTTATCTACTTGTGAAAATAGACAAACAGAAAAAGGCGCTTCCGTGCGCCAATTCCTTTCTTACTCTGGTTCCTGTTAGTCCAGCAGGTTAGCCAGAATCTCGCCACTTTCACGTTTCAGCATCTTATCCATTTTCTTGGTTATCGCCTCATAAACCACAGCTAGATCGTCCGCATTGTCCTTGTCATTTTCCAAGATCCAGCTTGCCCACTGATTTATCTTGATTTCAATCTTGCGCAGTGTTTCAGGCTCAGAAGTTCCAAAGTGCTTGCGTATATTGTTCTCAGTGAACTTACCTGCTATTACATTGGTAAATGCGCCAATGAGTTTAGGATTAAGTTCTGAAGCAGTCGCCCAAGCTTTCACTGTAGATGCTGCCAACTGCCAGAGTTCGTCTGCTACGGCAATGGAAATACCACCGCGTCCAGACTTAGCCAGTTCTGCTGCAATGTAGTCCCAATCGTGCTGTCCTACTGGCTGGAATTCCTCAATATAGACAGCTTTAACAAAGTCTTCGACAATGCGCTGAATTGCGCGTTTCATCAACTTACCACCTTCGTCATCGCTAAAGCTTGCAACAACTTCAGGCAGTGTAATATCTACTGTTACTGGGTTCCGTTTATAGGGTTTTTCTGCGCCTTCAGTGAAGGCAAACTGTTCCTTGATAACATCTTGACTTGCTTCGTCATAATTGCTCAGGATTACAGCGAAAGCAGCAGCAGTGATAGACTTGAAATTGTAAGTAGTCTGGATTTTCATAGATATTTACCTTTTGAGTGAGTTAGCGGCATTGGCTGAATTCTATAGGGAGCCGCAAAAGCCCTATTGAATGTATAGGTTAACAGATAACCTGTTATAGTCAATTTAAATCTTTTCTGTAAGTTAGCCTGCAAGCTCTCGATCCCCAACAGGACGCGCAGGACACTCAGGACAGAAGGCGCGCCCCCTGTTCCCTGCCTTCCTAAGTTCTGACTGTTCCTTTCTATTCTAATTCCTGAGCCTATTCTGTTCTCTGTAAGTTTCTCCCCTTCCTTATATAATTGCGTCTGTATATTTAACCCTTTAAAATTTTTATATATAAAAGATAGAAGGGCATAGGATATATGGCTAGTAACTGGCAAGGAGTTACAAGGGTATGGGAAGTGCCCCCCGGCACTTGTCCTGGCTGTCCTAGCTGTCCTGACAGGGATTCTTGCTTGCACCTTGTAACTCCTGATCCTTAACATCTTCTGATCCTTAACATAGTCTTAGTCTTAGCTCACAGAATAGTCTGCAATCTGGCCAGCTCTTTTCTGATCGCATTAAGCTTACGTATTGTCTTTCTTGTGTCTGAAAAGTTCTTTTGGCCTGCCAGATTGCACAGGAGTTCTGTGGTCTGGTTCTGCAATGCGTGAGCGATGATACGCGCTTCAACTCTGCCGGCTAGCCGTTCTACTAGAACTGGATTCTGATTTGAGTCTGAAACTTTCTTAATCGAAACTGTCATAAATCACCTATAAGATTAAAGTTTAAATTGAAGTTGTTGCAGAACTTGCAACCTTGCCAGCCTTCCTTGAAATTCCTGTAAGTCTTGGGCAGATCCTAAACTCATCCGCACATGTATCATACCAGCTAAGTTCCAAGATCTGAAACAGTGAACGGAACCTAGCCAGTAGCAAGCGCGCTTTGTTCATTGCCAGTCTTGCAACTCTCAGCCTTTTGGCTTTATCCAAGCCACCTACCTTCAGGATCATAGCAACTGAGCAGGCTTTATAGTGCAAGTCTGTCAAAAGGACATCCAAATTAGAGAACCGTGCCGCCTTCATTTTATATACTCCATTTACCATATAATCAACATAGATATAGGTTACTCGATCCAGCCACAGAAAGCAACAACTATTTTATATTATTTTACTATTATTTTATTAAAGTTTTGAGCCTTGCATTCCTTAGCAAGTTTCGTGCCAAGTGATCCAACTCCTGAGCCTATAGGAACAACTGCGAATGATTATCACTCTCAACTGTAGCGCCAGTGAGAACGCGAATCATTTTCAATTGGCACCCGCGAACCTTTTTTAATCCTGCCGCCCTCTAATTCCTTTGGAACCAATAAAAATTTTCTAAATTTTTTGAGTTTATGCAACTCTAACTTAGAACTCACAGCTATTCCAAACTTACAACTTTGCTCGGCGCTCCCCGCTATACTTAGAACTCCTCTGTGCTATAGTGCAAGTTACTAAACTAATAAGGTGGAGGACTGTATGAAACAGATCAACAGTCTTGAACTAGCAAGACTCTCAGCGGAGAATCATTCTCCTACAGACATAGCAGGAATCCTAGGAGTTACGACTTCTGCAATCACCCAAGCCCTGCAGCAGGAGGATGTGCAGAAACTCAAAGAGGACTTCCAGCTGCGCACAGACGCGAAAGTCTTTGATGACAAGTATGACTCCTTGGAAGCGAGAGTTGCCAGTCTTTTGGAGCGCAAGATCGCCACGGAAGGTATGAGCCTCAAGATTAGAGAACTCACTCAAACTGTGCAACTCCTGAATGGACTTAAACGCAGAACAGGAATACACTCAGGGAACTCTCAGGGAACTGGTGGATCTATTGTGCAGATCAATATGCCTGTAAGAATCACGCAGCAGTCAGTTGTGGTATCTCCTAGAGGTGAGATTCTTGAGATTGATGGGCGTCCAATGGAAACCATCCAGCCGTCCAATTTGAGACTTATGGCTCAGCAGGCCACTCAAGCTGCTGCAATGATTCCGGCGGATCTTCTGTAAGATGGAGTTCCAAGATCAAGAAATTGTAAGTGTTTCAGCTGCAGAGGTAGAACAACAAGCGAAAGGTAACTTGGACTTCTTTGGAGCTCTTGCACTTCCAGAAGATGTAATCTACGCATTCCCAGAGTTCTATCATCAGTTCTGGGAAATCCTCTGTGGAGTAATGCTTAAGACTCAGAGAGCCTTTGATAAGTTCGCACTTGGCTTGCCTCGCGGCCACGGTAAGACTTTCGTAATGAAACTCTTAGTGCTGTATGCAATACTGTATTCCAACAAGAGATTCATCTTAGTCGTATCTTCTACTAAGGAGAATGCACAGAACATACTTGCAGATATCTCTGACATGTTGGACTCTGAGAACATTCTGCAAGTCTATGGTAATTGGCGTATTGAATTGGAGATAGATAGGCAGGACAAGAAGAAGTTTACCTTTCGTGGGCGCAGTATAATCCTTAAGTCTGCCTCAGCTGGAACTTCTATTCGTGGTATCCAAGAGAAGAATGCACGTCCAGATCTTATCATCTGTGATGACTTACAGGATCGGGAAGCTGCTCAATCTATTCCTGAATCCATGCAACTCCTGCGCTGGTTTGTCGCAACTTTGTTGAAAGCTTGCAGTCCTTTTGGTTGCACAACTCTATATATCGGAAACATGTATCCAGACATACAGACTCCTGATAAGCAGTTCACGTGCATTCTGCGTAATCTGCAGCGTTCTAAGTTCTGGACTTCACTTATCGTAGGTGGAATCTTAGCGGATGGAAAAGCCTTATGGGAAGAACTTCGGCCTCTTGAAGAACTCTTGAAGGAATACGAGTCTGACTGTGATCTTGGGCAACCAGAGATTTTCTATGCAGAAGTGCTGAACTCTCCAATGCCTGGGCAGTCCTCTCATTTCGATAGGAACAAAGTTGCAGGATTTGAGTTCCATCCAGCTTTGCTGCCTTCTGGGTCTTTCATTATAATTGACCCATCGGGATCTAAGAAGAAATCCGATGATACTGCAATAGGATACTTCGAAGTTCACGACAGCACTCCTATCTTGCGAGAACTAGAATCTGAAGTAAGAACTCCTAAGCAAACCATTCGCAGAGTTCTAGAACTGTGTGTAAAATGGAATTGTTCTTGCATAGCTGTAGAGTCTGTAGCTTATCAGGCCACTTTAGGATTCTGGATCAATGAGGCGCTGGAAGAGCTGCAACTCCATCACATTCAAGTGATAGAAGTTTACCCAGGTGGTCGCCCTAAGAGTTCCCGCATACTAACAATGCTGAAACAGTGGCAAGCTGGAGAACTCCTAGTAGGAACTGAATACTTCTCTGTGTGCACGAATCAGGCTGTAACTTTCGATCCGCTTCGCGCCAATAACATAGACGACATTCTGGATATTCTAGCTTACTCAGTAGATATTGTTAAGGAACATCCAGAAGCTATCCAGATAGTTCTGCAGCATGAAAGTTTTGAAGATTGGTGCTGGCGTAGAAGTATTCCAGTAGATGAAATTCCCCGTAACTGTTTAATGACTTAATAGGAAAAGATCATGGCAACTGTTTACAAACAGAAAACAATTGAAAGTTTCAAAGAACTCTGCACAAAGTTGCAGGAGAGTGGGATTTCTGAGCTTGCTAAGTCACGAACTCGATTTGAGTTCATAGATCGCTATATAGCACGGGAGTCTGATAAGACTTCTGCAACTCTGCGAGCGAAGGAACTTAACCGTAACGGAGACAAAACTGTTCTGCGGAACTTCGAGCCTCCTATCATGTTCAGTCAGTTGGACTCTGCCGCAGCCTACTTCACTGAAGTCTTTCTTTCAAGTTATCCGATCTTCGGAGTCGTAGCAGATAAGCCAATGGAAGCTCAGGCAACCATGATGCACGCAATGATGGGACGGGACTCCCTGAGATTTTCCTGGGCTCGGGAACTTATGCTCCTGTTCGGAGACACACTTTCCAAGAATATTGGAGCTATAGAAGTTGACTGGAAAATCACTTCTTCCAACAAGATCATAAACGATATGAAAGTTGGAGAGGTGCAAAGCTCCAAGACTCAGCAGATCAAACTAGGCGGCAATGCTCTCCATCGCTTGAATCCTTACAACATCTTCTATGACACTTCAGTAGCCCCTGCGCATATTGCAGAAGATGGCCTGTTCTTTGGTTATATAGAAGTTTGGAACTACATCAAAGTTCGCAGACTGTTGAATAACTTGCAGAAGGAATACAAGTTCCAGGATGCAATCAATGAAGCTTTGAAGATTTCTTCTGGAATTAACAATTTCTTCGAGCCAGAGATTCGTTCAGATGAAGTTAACTCTCGCACCGGCTCCACAAATTGGGCAACCTTTTTCGGTTTCAACTCTGGAGAAAAGTACAGAGGAAATCAGTCTGGGCTCTACGAAGTTACAAAACTGTTCGTGCGCATCATTCCAAAAGAGTTTGAGATTGTAACTTCTTTCTCTGGAACTCCTCAGGTATATTGCTTCTATCTTCTTAACGGTAAACTAATTTACGCAGAGCCAATGCCGCATGCGCATGGTCTTATTCCTGTAGCAATGTTGCAAGCCTATGATGATGGCCTTGGCTTGCAGACTAAGACTTTCTCAGAAAACTTAATGGACATTCAGGACATTGCAACTGCCCTGCAGAATGGCCGACTTAAATCTCTGCGCAGAGCTATTTCAGATCGTGGACTTTATGACTCTGACAGAATTCGCAAAGCTGACATAGATACAGCTCAGCCAGACGCCAAGATTCCTGTGAAACTTAATCAGTACCACAAGGATCTGAGTTCTGCATATTATCCAATTCCTTTCCGTGATGATACTGGAGCTACCATAACTCAAGAGTTTAACACCGTTGTAGGACTTGCATCCTCTGCAACTGGAGTTAATCAGACTATGCAAGGTAACTTTGTCAAAGGTAACAGAACTTTGCATGAGTACGATGATGTAGCTTCCAACGCACAAGGTCGTTTGCGTAAGATGGCAGTTCTGTGGGAGTCTACTGGATTTGCTTGCATAAAAGAAATCCTGAAATCTAACTACTTGCAATATGCAATTGCAGAGAATGTAATAGATACTCAGTCAGGTAAGCAAGTTACCATTGACCCCGTGAAACTCAGAGAGATGGAAGCAGCTTTCAAAGTTTCTGATGGCGTTCTTCCTTCTGAGAAACTTATAAATGCACAAGGTATGCAATTTGCCTTGCAAGCACTTTCCACTATTCCAGACTTAGCTCGAACTTATAAAGCCTCTGACATGGCTGTATCTTTGATTCGCGCAGCAGGAATGCCAGACCTTTCAATGTATCAACGCTCTCCAGAGGAAATTCAAGCTTATGACCAACAGCAACAGCAACTCGCAGCAGCCGCTCAACAACAGCAAACTGGACAGTAGACTTCTAGTCCGCAATCCTTTGTTTGTACTAGATCCAGACGCAGATGTTTTCCATCTGGATGTTAACAGCCTTGGCTATTTACAGCGTATGAGAAATCAGATCGCTGTGGAGAAGTTAGGATTCCAAGTGGATCTGGATGATCCGAACTATGCAATAAAAACTCTCAGGTTAATGGCATGGTTCGATGCCAAACTTGAACTCCTACAGGATTTGATTGAGCTGCATGTTGATAACTTGCAAGCTACAGATCCATCTAAATCTTACTGAGGTAACAAATCATGGCTTTCAATATTATGGATCTTTTCAACGGCAAAGCTCAACAAGCTGCTCCTGCAACTCCTGCTCCTGTAACTCCTCCGAACACAGATGTCCCAGGATTTCAGGGGACTGCTGCTAGCCCAAAAGATAACACGCAGGCTCAAGTATCCCCACTTGATGAATTTACGAAACTGTTACACAATGCTCCAATCAAAGATGGCGACCCGCAGCCAATGCAGGCTCCAAAGATTAACTTGGATGTTGCAAAGTTGCAGGAAACTGTGGGAACAATGGACTTCGGTATTCAAGTATCTCCTGAAGATTTCGCAAAGATTCAGCAAGGAGATGTAACAACTTTCACTCAGCTTCTCAACAAAGTAAGCCAAGCAGCTTTCCTCAGAAGTGCTATAGCAAACTCCTCTGTTGTAGATCAGATGACTTCAGGTACTATCAACTATCTGCAAGCTCAAGCTCCTACAATGGTACGCCAAGAAGGGATCATTTCAGAACTTCGGAAAGATCCTACATTAAGCCATGAAGCCACTGCTGGTTTCACCCAACAATTAGCGTTGCAAATTGCTAAGAACATGCCAACTGCATCACCTCAAGAAGTTGCAGAAAAGACTGTGTCTTTCTTGAAGATTCTTGGCGGCGGCAATCAGCCACAACCTCAAGCTTCTATATCTAATGGTTTTGGTCAGCAGCAACAAATGGATTGGGACAATTTCTTTAAGTCTTAATTTTGGCCAACGTGCCTAGGAGTTACTCATGACTGTCTTACAAGATTTTAACTACTTTCAATCCAACTCACCTGATTACCTGAAGAAGTCTTTTGCTGGTAACTTGGTGCGCTATGCCCCAAATGGTATGGCTCCTCTGTTCGCTCTGACTTCTATGTCTGGTGATAAAACTGCGCTCTCAGTTGAGCATGGTTACTTCTCCAAGACTATGATCTTCCCGAGTGTTACAATCAACAACGGCGGAACTGCTTATGATGCGTCTACTACAACTTTCGTAGTTGATTCATCTGCACAAGTTCTGGTTGGTGATTTGCTTCGCTCAGAAGTTTCAGGCGAAATTATGCAGATTACAGCCATTGCTGACTCAACTCACATCACCGTGGAGCGGTCTATCGGTGCGATTGCTGCAGCAGGTTCAACTTCTGTAGCTGACAATGCCGTTCTATATCAGATCGGTAACGCATTTGATCAAGCTTCCAATCGTCCAGCTTCCCGCCTTATGACTCCTACACGGATTCTGAACTACACTCAGATCTTTCGTAACTCTTGGGCGATTCCTGGAACTATTTCTGCGATTGAAGCAATCGTGGGAAGTGGTAACGTAGCGGAGTCTCGTTCTGATTGCGCGCTGTTCCACGCCGCAGATATCGAGAAGAGCATTATCTTTTCTCAGAAGTCTCAGGCAACTGGCCCTTCAGGACAATGGCGTACAACTATGGATGGTTTGGTTGAAACCACTCGCTTGCTGGCTCCCGCTGGTAACACTACCACTGCAGGTGCTACTACAACTTACACTCAGCTGGAAGCTATGCTGAATGGCCAGTTTGATGTAATTACTGATCAGCGTAATGGCAATGATCGTATTGCATTTGTTGGTGGTTCTGCTCGCAGTGTAATCAATAATATCGGCCGCTTGAATGGAACTTATCAGCTAATGGATGGTCAAACTTCCTTCGGCCTGCAGTTCATGACTTTCAAAACCTCTCGTGGAAACTTCCGCATGATTGAACATCCAATGCTGAACTCCAACGATGTTTGGAAGAAAATGATGCTGTCAGTGGATCTGCCTTCTATCAAGTTGGCCTATCTTCCTGGCCGTAAGCAGCAGAATCAGGAGTACGGTCCGAAAGTTGATATCCCAGACTCTGGTCAGGATTCCATCGGCGGTACTTTGACTTCTGAGTTGACGATGGAGATCTTGAACCCTGCAGCCAACGCAGTGGTTTATGGTCTTACCGCAGCAGCAGTGGGCTAAGTTGCAGCTTACTGGAGCGTCGCCAAGGATGGCTTTCTTTTAACTATATAGGTGATTTATGCCAGCTGATCCAAAAACTTTGCCAACAGCTGCAGCTATTGTAGCAGCCGAAAAGACCCCAACTCCTACTCCATCTACTAGAGGAAAGACTGATCCTTCTGCAGTTCGCAAATTTGCGCTTGTTGGAGGCTCTCGTTCTTTCTGTCTTAAGTCTGGTGAGCGCTTAGTCGCAACTCCTTTCAATGGAGTAGACTGCGTGTACGCCGAAACTGAAGAAGTCCTGGCGCAATTGCTGGAAGCAGCAGCAGTAGGAAATGCCTTCGAACTTACAGACCCTGCAGCAACTGCGGAGTAATTTCATGTCCTATCAAGATATCCTAGACACTGTGACTTGGAACATTGCACGGCCTGATATGGCAGCTCGTGTAAGTTTCCATACATTCCAAGCTCTGCGACAGGCTCACAATCTAGGATTCTTTCAAAAAGATATCCAAGAGACAAACTTCGCAGATATCATAACTGCGGAAAAGTGGACTTGGGTTGATCCGGATTCCAATGTAGTTGCAAGAATTGCATTGGACTCTCCAGTATTCGCAACTGATTATGACTGGCGCAGATTGTACGAGATTCAAATATTCTCAGATGCAGCCTATCTGAATCAGACTTGGCAGACTTTCAAAAATCGTGCGGAGGATCCATTGTATGATGATTTTAAACGACTCTGGAAGGACTACTACGCACAAGTTGGGCGGGTTTTGCAGATCAATTTTTCTAGCACTCCAGCTTATGGCATTCTGCGCTATTTTGCATATCCAACAGAAGCTTCATTGGATGCGTCTTTTATGGTAACGGACTATCCAATGTATGTTTCTAACTTAGCAACTCAGCAATTGGCTAAGATGCTAGGACTTTCTGATTTATCTGAATCTCTGAAAGCTGAGATAAGAGCGCAGGAAGATCAAATCCTCACAAATGAAATTACGGTGAAATAATCATGTCGTATACTCCAGACCCTACAGATGTAACAGAACCAAAGGACTCTAAAGGAGTCGGGGCGGCTGCAGCTGAGTTTCGTGCGCTGAAACAATATGTAAAAACTATGCAAACGCGACTCACAGAACTTGAAACTTCTCAAGAATCTTTTGTTACTTTTACAAATGCAACTCTTCTAGAAATTCAAGAAGCTGCTGCATCTTTCCTTGGCGGAGACATTGGACAGATTACTCCATTTATGCGCTTAGGATCTGTAGGTTCTGATCTTGCTAACCATCTACTCTGCGACGGCCGTAACATAGGACGTAAGCGAACTGAGGCAGATGGACCTTTACTACCCCAGCCAGACATTTCTGATTCCACCGAAATCTATTACGCGCTCTTTGCAGTTCTCTGGGACTTCATGAAGTATGCAGCTAACTTATGGAAGACTTTAAATCCTACAGCAGCTGATGCAGATTGCCCAGTAGTTTGCGCTAACTGGTCATCTGGTGGATGGCTTGTAACTTCTTTCCGAACAGCTATGACAACCCTTGGGGGAGATCCAACTGCTAGTGCTGGCTGGGAATCTGGAAACTATGCTCTGTATCTTCCTAACTTGAAAGGTCGAGTTATTCGGGGGGCTAATGCGTATAATGGAACTGACGCAGTCCCTCCAGCGTATGAGCCTCTGAATGTCCTACTTCGCCAACCAGATTATGGTAGGATTCCTGGAACTTATCAAGCTGCGTCACTTCTAAGTGGAGATGATAACAATGGCACTGCTAGAGTTAGCGCTTTGGCGAATGTTGGAGCTACTAAAGCAGATTCTGAATCTGACCCGACCACTCTTGCAGGAATTAAAGAGCTTCTTGGCTGGGATAAAGTTGGAGCTTTAACTTCGGGCTCTGGTGATCCTTATGCGGATCCAAGAAATACAACTGCGAAACTTCGCTTAAGCGTAGCCAAAACTACAACTGGGGCAGATTATAACACTATGCCAGATGAAGGTACTGCTGAAAATGATTTCTACTCCAAGTATTTCGGAGCTGCTCGCGTTGATAACGTATCACTCCCATATTTCATAAGGTATCGCTAATGCCTAAGTCCTACAAATACCACTGCAATTTGACTAGCAAGAACTTTCCGTTTTCTTGCGACGAACTTTCTTCGACTGTCTTTATTAACCAAGGCAGAGAACAAAACCGTCAGTTGTTGCAGGGATTTGACGGACGGGATGTTGTTGATTCTTTTGGAATCTGCCAGACTTGGTTCATGTCTAATGTAATGCCTATAACTCGCGGCTTCTCTAGTGTATATTACAAAAGAGTTATAGGAGACATATCGTCTGAGGAAGTAGAAGACATTACAAATGTGCCAAAGGATCAGGTAATAGTTCTGAGGGAGAATTATGACTCCTCGGCAATTCTAGTTCCTGCCTTTGGCCATGCGTTTGTGTATGATCCACAGCAGTTAGGATGGAAGACTTTTACCCTTTCAGGATTTACTGAAGGTATGGTTACTTCTACATATCTGAAAGGCAAAACTTATGTATGCTTTGCGGGGGTAGATTTAGTTTCGTATAATTTTGATACCAAAACTCTTGACTCGGTTCCGCTAACTGGAGCAGTTGGTTCCACAATGTTAGGAGTTGCAAGCTCACTGAACTACTTATTGCTCTGGAATTCTAACTATCTGTTCTGGTCAAGTGATACAGATCCAACAGATTTCCTGCCTAGTCTGGTAACAGGCTCAGGTTCTAGTAAGCTGTTAGCGCAGAAAGGTTCCATAACTTGTATCCTTCCAATCTCTGATGGCTTCATAGTGTACACAACTATGCAGGCTATAGCAGCCACGTATAGTGGAAATGCTAATGATCCGTGGATCTTCAGGGAAATTGCAGGCTCTGGTGGAGTGGCAAGTGCTGAGCATGTAGCTTATGGAACTGCTGAAGATAACCACATTGCTTGGACTTCTTCTGGTTTTCAAGTTATCTCAATGAGGGAAGCTTCTCCTATTTGGCCAGAGCTTTCCGACTCTATTGCGCGTGAAATCTTCACAGGTTTCTCAAATCAGAGAACCTACAACTATAATGGAATGCCCATCCATGAGAATTATGGAGGACTTCAAACTAATGAAACAACTGCGGAGCATACTGATCCAGATAATGTAGGAGATCACTATCTGGAACTTTCTAAGTATCCATTTCATTATACTCATAACGAAGATGGGTATCATGTTCCTGTAGATCATATCAAATGGCACAAGAATTTAGTCTCCCGCCAGCTTAAAACTTCCACCTCTGTTCCAACTCGAGTAGATTGGAAAGGGCCTTTCCGTATAAAAGTTAACTCTGTAGGCGAGCGCTATATAGCTGTATCTGTTGGAGTTTATCAAGATAAAGAATTTCAGCTAACTGATGCAGGACTTAGCGAAGATGGAACGAGTGATGGATTTCCAGTGGATTCAAATTATCCTATGGTAGATCCTACTCCTGCGTACATAACTATAGGAGATAAATACCCTCCTACAGAAATAGCTGCAGTAGACAAGAAGTTCTACGACTTCGCATATATCTATGATAAGGCATTGAATCGTTGGGGACGCTTGGATTGTGAACATATTGATTTCTTCGAGTTCTCTGTTCCGCAGTTTACAGTCAAGATAACTTATGAGGAACTCTTACGCAGAGAAGCTCTTGGGATTGATGAAGGTGGCGCTTATCGTTATCAGGACTTCCAATCTATCGCATCCCATGATTACTTCTTAGCTAATGACAATTACGACGCTAGTCAGAAGATAGCATATTCAAGTTACTATACGGACTGGGGAACTTTTATTCAACCAGAAAGTGATGTAACTTATGCAGCTCTGGGCATTGAACAGGAACTTCGCACTTCTCAGTTTGGCGAGAATTTCGGAGTTGTAAGTCGCAGGGGCGGAGTATTCCTAGTAAAACTTTTTGATGGAAAATACTTCCAAGAAGTTCAAAGAACCGAAGGATATGATGCAGCAGCAGCTCTTATGCGTCAGGAAGATGAGTCAGGACTCGCACTCCAAGGACTTCCTCACCTATGCCACGGAAGATATAAAGTTTCAAGGGACTCTGGAAGTCTTTTGCACAGTGTAACTTTTAGTAAGATTGCGGCAGCTGGAATTGTATCTGTGTGGGCACTGCCCCATGCAGAGGATGGAGAGTGTCTAGCTCCTATACCTTTTAATAATATACAGACCATAAATCAGACTAAAGAAGTTCTAGATGCGCAGTCTGCGTATGTTAGACAATTGCATCCAGGAGACCCGACCTACGCGCAACCTGCATATAGCACTCAACTTAACTGGATGATGGGAGATCATGGAAGATTTGCAGGCAGGGCTGCAGGAGATTCTGTTAGCATATTACTTGCAGGACATTTCACGCTCACAGATCTTACCATAAACTTAGAAGCTTTCGGTTCTAGGAATATGCCAGTGAGCAATAGCTTGGAAGCTCCTGTATGGTGGCATGTTAGAGAAGTTATGGAATATACTTCAGACTTTGACATGAACGGTTTCTATGACGCAAGTGGATCTTCCCCGGAGTAGTTATGATAACTGATCCATTACATGGTATTCTGGATAATCTTCCAAATCCTTCAGGACTCTCTAAGGAAACCCATCAAGAGTTTCTTAAATTATATAAAGTAATTCGTAGAATTAAAGGCTCAGTTCTGGAACTTAATAGCGCATTTGTAGAAAGTGAAGCAGTTCCATCAGGAGAGTATGAATTAGTATCTGCTGGAATTCCAGTAACAGTTAACGGAGAGCAAGTTTATGTCAGCGTTGCAACTTGATAGATCTTTCGCAATCGGAGCAGCCTCTGCAATTGATGAAGCTGATTCCGCTCGTCGGTCTGCTCTTAGTATTCTAGGTCAGGGACTTACAGTAGAGGATGCAAATAAGAACTTCGCTATTAGCATGAATGCCATACAGGAAATGAAGAATAACCCAAAGAATAAAATACAACCTCCTGGAAATACAACTCCAGAAGATGCTAACCAATGGGATCATCCAAATAGTACAACTCCCAAGGCAGCTGATGGCACTATAACAGAGATTCCACCTCCAGTTATAAGTCTTGATCGAACAAAGATGAACCAAGCAGTTGGCGCAATCCTCGGATCTAATGGAGTCGCATAATATGACAACTCTCGAGCACAAAGATATTCCATTGGCCCAACGCCACGCAATTCATAACTGGGAAGTGGGAACTAAATCTCTGCTCTCCACAGTTACTATTACTTCTGCAGACATTGATAAGTTTGCTAAAGTAAATGATACTGGTAGATACTTCAGACTTACTGCAGTAAGCCCTAGGACTTGGGCAGAGATAACTATGTCTGAAGCAACTGAGACTGCTTTGGATACTCTTACTTCTGATATAGCTTCTGCTAATGCAGCTATTGCAACTAACACTGCAGATATTGCTACAGCTGAATCCAATATAGCAACTAATACTTCTGATATTTCTGCGCTTGCAGGAGTTGTTGCTGGTAAATTAGATATCGGAGGATCTACTGATGATCTTACAGAAGGCAGCACTAACCTGTTTTTTACCGCCGTTAGGACTGCAGCAGCAGTAACGGTATCTGTTATCGGATCACTGTTTGCTGGTGCTACTACAAAAACAACACCAGCTGACGGTGACGGATTTGGCTATTCAGATTCAGCAGATGGCGGTAAAATAAAACTGCTGACAGCAGCAGCCATGAAGACCTGGCTGAAAACAATTTTTCGTCATTACGCAATGACGGATTCGTGGGTAAACCTGAAGGCAGCGCACCTTTCCGCCCCATTCCCTGCCGGCACGCTGCTATTCTGCAATGACAGCATCGGCTATGAAGTGCGCGTGATTGCGGGAGTGTTGGAGCCTCAGTCTAGTGTGTATCGCGGCGCATGGTCTGGACGGCCAGATAGCACACTGTACCCATCGACATCGTCTATCCAGATTACAGACCTTGGGCCATTTATTACAACCGCAACAAACAGTGCGCTTTCTGGAGATTGGCGACATGGCGGGGCAACCGTCTACAACGGATTCTTCGGAAGCTCTGATGGGGCTTTGATTATCGGCGGAAGTGGCGGGACTTACAGTCAGAGCGGTACGACCATTACAGTAACGCTGACTTCGCACTTAATCCCGGCGTCTGTAATAGACGGATGCAAAGTGCATCTAACCATTTCTACAGGAGGTGCTACAACAGGATGGTTTACTAACTTCACAAGAATTGATGCAAATACGTTTCAGTGTACAAGCTCGGTTTCGCAATCAACTAGCGGCAATCTTGGAACAAACACTGCTGAGACGTACATCCCGTGGACGTATACATACCCTGCTGGACTGTTGCGCAGAAAAGACAGCGCAGGGCACTCTAACGCGTGGATACTAGCAAAAGCGGCCTCAGGTACTCGCACATACCGAAACTACACAGGAGGGGTTGTTCACGGCAGTAGCACATTTACTGCCACTACTGGTCTGATTACAGCGGTGTCATTCGGCGCGGCAATTTTTACAGCAACAGATAAGGTCTTAATTTCTGGGGTGTCCTCATCACCGCAAACTCTCGCGAACTTGACTCGGCAAATATCAGTGCAACTGCCAGCGTCTACGGACTGGTTATATTTTTGCCCCGGCATAGAATCAACCACTGGCAGAAACGACGGAACTTAATCATGAAAATATCATTTGAAAACGAAGGCCAGAAGTTCCGCGACTTTATGGCTGAAAATCCAGACGCGACGGTTGTTTTGCGCAATGCCGATGGATCGTGCGAAGTGGAATGGGGAACCGGGCAGGGTCAAACAATCGACGGCGAATTTACTGTTGTCGAGCAACCATCCGAATGAAACTCCCAGCCGCCCTGCTGATCGTAGTCGCTTGTAGCATCGCCCATTTGCTCACCATGCGCAACGTAGCAATGTAGAGATATTCCAGCAGATGCTGTAGTTAATGCGACTGGCTGAAATTAGAAATCCCTAGTTGTATTTTATGGCGCGAGTGCTAACATAAGATATAATTTGGAGGTATTATGGAACCTGATGAAATCGAACTGTCAATGCCAACTAGAATCTCGAAGATAGAGACAGATATTGCATTGATCCGCGATGATCTAAAAGATCTACTGAATGCCTTCCATGCATCTAAGGGATTCTTGGCAGTTGTAGTAGTCATCGGTCGCGTAGTAGGTTGGCTAGCTTTCATCATCGGAAGTATCTCAGTAATTCGTAAATGGTTATTCCCATGAAATCCGCAACTCTTATAAGAACTTCAACAGGCAATCAAGGAACTGTTGGAGATTTCTCTATTGATGGAAAGACTTTCAAAAGTCTAGAACTTCCTTGGAGAGATAACCAAGCTCAAATTAGCTGCATTCCTGCTGGAACTTATACTTGTCGTATGCGCTATAGTAATAGATTCAAGCGCAGTCTCTATGAAGTTCTGCGAGTGCAGGACAGAGAAGCAATTCTAATTCATCCTGCTAACTTTGCGGGAGATAAGTCAAAAGGATTTAAGACAGAATTGCAAGGCTGTATTGCATTAGGACTCAGTATTGCGCAGACTCCTCAAACTATGCTCTGTAATTCCAGAGACGCAGTTAAGCAATTCATGGATATTGCTAAAGGCGAAGATTTTATTTTAACAATTAAATAGGCGATCTTATGACACTCAATTCTAATACAAAGCCAGTTGCCCGCAGTTCTACTCTAGGAGCTAACATTCTTGGCCTTGGCATCCTACTTGCAACTATGAGTAAGAATCCAATTGCTATGACTTTGGCAGAAATTGCTAAAGATCCTGAAGTGCAAGCACAACTTCTGGCGATGGGCGGCATTATCATAAACAGCGCACTTCGCTTCAAAACCTCTAAGAAATTGAAAGGTATCCTGTAATATGCTTCGCACAATCTCTTGCCCAGAATTTCAGCTTATCTCTGACGGCTTTCAAGTCTCAGGACTCTTGCAGCAATTGCAGGAGAATCCTGACGTGTACGATAAGTATGCATTTAGAAAGGATGATCGCCAAGGAATGCCATCTCCGCATGTAGATGCTCCAGATGTTTGGGTACGTTTCAATCCTGCAGATCGCATGGATAAGATGAGTGTGCAGGAGTTTGCTGGAGAGCACATAAGTCAGTGGTATGCAGAAGCCTACAAGATTTCTGAGATCTTTCCACTTGCTGCGCTTGTAATGCGCCAAGTTGTAGGAGAGATTCTTGGTGGAATTTATATCATACGAGTCCCGCCCAAGAAAAGTGTGAAGGCTCGCATTGATGGAAGTTGGCATAGCCATTTCTATGACAAGTATCTTGTATGCTTAACTAATTCTCCTACTGGAAAATTCTGGTGGGAGAATAACACAATGGTTCCAAAGGCTGGAGAACTATGGAAGTTCGAAGATGATATCTGGCATGGATTAGTCAATGACTCAGAAACTGAGGACATGATCATCGCCACCTTCAACATCAGAACTTTCGCAAGAGCTGTTGCAGAGAACGCTCCGAAATTGCAGATGGCTGAAACTCCTACTGAGCAACTCTTTGTAGATTCCAAGAATTTTGGAGTTCTGGAGTTCGATCCAAATAAAGATATGCATCTTGCAGATAATCTCTGGTCTATGGAAATGGAAATACCTGCAGGTAAGATGATTGGAAAGCATGTTCATGATTATACGCATATAAGTATGCTTACAAAAGGTCGTGGGATTCTCGAGAAATTTCGACCCAATGAAGAACTCCCATTTCAGCAGTTAGAGCTTGATGCAACTAATGGCGCTGTCACAACTGTGATTGACGCTGACATATACCACAGATATAAAGCTATTGAGGACTCTCAGTGGTTCTGTATCCATTCATCCTTGAATGTAGGAGAATAACATGCCAGTCGCAATTGCAGCAGTTGTAACAGCAGCAGCAGGAGTCTATGGAGCTACTCAAGGAAATGAGTCTAGTTCTAGTGGAACTTCTATTGGAGGAACTAAAAGTTCTTCTAAGTCAGAACTCAATCTTATGGATAAACTCTCAAAGGGTTATCTGGATAAGTTCACTGGAGGACTTTCTGCTACAGTAGAAGGCCAGACTGCATTTGATCCTGCAGCTGCTGCGGCTTCTGCCTCTGGTGTAGTTAAGTCTATCTTTGACGCATATCAAAAGACAGCACTTCCTAAGATTGCAGACATGAGCAACCGAGGAGGATCTTATGATTCTACGGCTCACCAACTTATGGCGAATGATGCGTTTGCAAAAGCTACAGCGGAGGCGTCGGATACGGTACTCAGAGTTGTACAAGACCAACAAAAATTCAAACTGCAACAAGACATGATGCAGCAGGACGAACTTATGAAAGCTCTTGGGCTTCAGGCAGAAGTTACTCAACGCCAGAAAACAAAGAGCAACTCTCAGAGTGTGGGGGCTACTTCAGGCGCTGCTGCAACTTCTTCCAACTGGGCTACTGGTCTGGTGTCGGGAATTGGCTCAGGTGCGCAAGCTTACGCAGCTATGAATTCTAAAGACTAACATACTGGATAATCGGAGAAATTTATGGCAGATGCGTATTCTCCTGTTGGAGTAAAGAATACATCAGATGTAGGAACAGCAAGACTGCAGGCTAATTCTGTAGATGTTGCTGCGTCTGCACAAGATATAGATTTGCAGCTAGCGCAGACTAAGTTGCAGCAGCAAGCCAATAATGACGCAGCAAAGTCTGTAGTTGACTACACAGAGAATCTTAAGAAACTTAATGCTGAGATGGCTGCTAAGGCTGATATTGCTAAAGCCAAGAATGATGGATTTAATAATGCAGTTGATCCTACTCTTGAGAAAAACCGCGATATAGTTATCAACGATCTCAAGGAAATGCAGAGACTCTCAGAAGATTCTAAGGATGCAGGAATTAACATTTTCAAGAAGATATCAAATGCTCACCAGAAAATGCAATTGCAGTCTGAGGCAGCTGAGTCTTCCCGCATTTATAACCAGCTTACAGCTTACAAGAATGTTGAGACTTCAAAAGTCAACGCAGAACTTGATGGGCTGAAAGCTAGTTACAATCAGCGCAAGGAAGTCCTAGTTGCAGAACAAGGCGCGGCTAAGGCTTTAGCGGATTCAGTATACAACAATGCTATGCTGGCAAAGCAAACTTCTACCTATGCAGCTAAGACTGAGATGGGAGTTGCCTCTAACCTGTATGAGCGGAATCGCCAAGCTCTGCAAGATCAAATGGCAGCAGATCAAATGAACTTAGATAAAAGAGGAATGGCTCTGCGAGAGAAGGAAATGGCTTTAAAGTCATCGCAAATTGATGAAGCTATGAATGGTATTGTTATTAAACATATGCGAGCTGTTCGTGGCTTAGATGATACTTCTGCCAATAACTCAAATTTAGCTAATTGGCTTGCAGTGCAACCTGACGAAGTTAAGCGCTTGGAGTATGAGCAAGCAACTAAGTGGGCTCAGACTCTTGATCATGCGCATCAGACAGGAGTTACTATAGATCCAACAATGGCTGCAGTCTCTGTTGCAACTAACGGAACTGTTGCAGACTTCGAACATTTTGCAAAACAGAATGGAGATATTACAGGACTGGAAGCTTACGCTCCTACGAATGACCAGATTAACTTGCGAGCTAATGAGATAGGAAGGCAAATACTTGCACAGAAGCAACCTGAAGATGTTCAGACTTCTGTAGGAGTTGTGCAAAAAGCTCCTCAACTTACAGCTACTGAAGTAGCTTATGCGAGGGAGACAGCTCTGAAGGAATTACGAGCTATTCCTGTTACTCAGCAACTTGCGAATAATAAGCAAATGGCAGAGGATCATGTAGCTCGCAGATTCGCGGATACTCCAGATTCCTATATTTCTCAGAATAGTGTACTTGCAACTGTAGGTGCTATGACGTCTGACCCTGAGATTGCAGCAAAGATTTCTCCTAATCGGCTGAAACTTCTGAGATCTACTCAGCTGCAAAATGCATTACGTGGACATCCAGATCTTTTCACTGGTAAAGGTGACGGAGTTCTAAGTATTGCAGACCGCCTGATTTCAGAACTTAGTACAGTTAACATGGCTGATCCAGACTCCGGAAAAGTTATACAACCAAATAAGACTGAAGTTATTAAACTTGTATCTGAGCTTCTCAGCACCACTGCAACAGGAAGCATAGGACAAGTTGATCCTGAGTTGGGAAGTCTAGTAGATTCTATAAAACTTGCCACTAATGGAGACTTCAGGACAAGTCTTAAATTTTCTCAAGAAACTCCAAGACCTTTCTTTGCTAGCAATGCGGCCGCAGATGCTGATAAATTTGCTGCGTTGAAAGAAGTTGATATATCAGATCCAATGAGTTTGATGGCTGCATTAGATAGCAGAAAGCGTAAGATGGAAGAAGCCAGAAAAGCTGCACAAAGAAAGCCGCAGAATCTAGGACTGAATCCTTCCGGAAACATTCCAGACTATTTGAAATAATAGGAAGTTACCATGCCATATACAAAAGATCAACTCAACTCTATGTATCAAGCAGCAGACTATTCTGCTAAGCAAGCTACAGGAGAATCAATATCGGATTCAGCAGAAGATTACTTAGTAAAGGGAACCTTCTCAGCTGCTGCATCTGCAGGAGTTGGGCTAGCTAATTCTGCAATAGGAATTGGTCGGGCTATAGGTGTCACTGATTCAGACTATCTGAATGAAGCAGAAGTTATTGGCTCTCTAGCTGGAAATGAAACTGCTGACTTCTACCGTCGACACAAGACTGGCATTGATATGGCTGGTATGGTAGGATCTATGGTTCTTACAAGTGGAGTAGCTATCGCAGGATTACGGGCTGCCCAGCTTGCAGGCACTCTTGGAGGAGCCTATGAACTTGCAACTGGAATGAGCAATGCTGACATTGTTCTAGGTTCCAGTGCTGTCCGTAGTGCTATCCTAACTTCTACTGAGGGAGTTGAAACATTCTCTAAGATTTCTACTGCAATGATGGGAGTCTACGCTCAAGGATTTAAGCAAGCACTTCTAGAAAATGCGGTAGGTTTGGTAGCTGGCAACTTAGCGAACAACCAGAACATTGCGTTGAATCCAGATCATGATAAAGGAGCCTTCGAATCTACTTGGGAACTTACAAAGGATAACGCATTATCAACTTGGTTCATTGGAGGAACAGCAGTACAAGGAGCGGTAGAAGGAATTAAAGGACTTGGATATGTAAGCAAGGCAGTTAAAGCTGCAGATTTGGAAGCAGTTGAAAAATTCTATGGCCCAGTGTTGGGAGAGTTAGGATCATTCTTAGGAATGGAACCTGGCGATGCCTTGATGCGAGCAAATAAAGCCAAGAATTATATCAAGACTTCTGAAGAATTTATTGCTGCAACAGCTGATCCAGTCATGGCTGGACGTGCTAGACGTGCGTCAGATATTGTGGACATGGCCATCAATGAACAAGTTGCACGTGCCGTAGATACTATAGAATCTCCTGAGGCTCGTGGCGCGGCAGTTGATGAACTTCTTAAAATTGTAAACTCTCCATTAGAAGATAATGGGGCAGATCGTCTTGCCTTGCTCTCAACTGTGGGAGTTATGACTAAGTCTTCGCAGAAAGAGATGGCCTCGCTGTATCAGAAAACTGCAGCTCCAATGCTGATGTATGATTTGATCGGAGGTAATAAGCATGAGGTTCGGCTGGATCTTTATGAGAGACTCCGCGAACATTTAATAAGTGGAAATCCCCATGCAGACCCTAGCGATCTTGCAACTATTGCACACAATACTGCAAACGATTATACAAAAAATGGAACTAACTTAGGAGCTGGATTGGCTCCAGTCTCATCTTACAGACAGGCAGAAGATCTACTGTTTGGAACTATGGAACTTAACTCTACTGGAGGATT
>Ga0213919_1000323_pt1 | contig 22137 bp, 21 predicted proteins | sample McNCre317MG_FD_161056 | JGI IMG/M metagenome (GOLD analysis project Ga0213919, IMG submission 161056) | Freshwater microbial communities from McNutts Creek, Athens, Georgia, United States - 3-17 MG | ecosystem: Environmental > Aquatic > Freshwater > Creek | place: USA: Georgia | collected... | reverse complement strand
TACGAGTGAATGGCGGCGGGTCGAGTTAGCTTTCGCGGTCCCTAACCATCAAAGGTTTTCGCGACCTCAGCCCTCGTGCGGCAGCACACCCCAAGTTTCTTTCATCATCAGGGGTGCTGACCAACCCTCTGCATGAAAGTTAGCCTGGCCTATCCCGGGCATGCCCGATGGGTCGAAATGGAGCCCGGCCCCCGATTCGCCAGGGAATCCGGGGGCCGGGGACGGCGTCAGGCGGCGGCCTGATCAGTGAGGCCCGGGCAGACAGACCTCCCCGGAAAAACTCATGTCGATCGCGGAAAGACAGCCAATCGTGCCCTTGATCTTGATCGTGCCGCGCTCGACCCCGGTGAAGACGCCGCGTCCGGTGTTGGGGACGGGGGTCGAGGTCTCCTCGAAGGTGCCGGTGATGGCGCCCTCCGGCGCGCTGCAAGCCTGCAGGCTGGTGAATGCCCCCACGGTGTTGAGGGTCAGCTGGGAATGGACCGAGTAACCCGGCGCGAGCGTGACCCGATCGTCGCAGACGAAGGTATGGACATACTGGAAACTGCCTCCCGACCCTCCGGTGGCCTGCCCGACGATGCCGCACTTCATCTTGGCGTCATCGCCAAGCCGCAGATGGACCGTACCCAGGGTCTTGTCGCTGGCCACGGCATTATTGAAAATCTTTCCGGAAACCCGCGTCAGCTTCTCGCCGGGCTGGCAACTTAGCTCGGCATTAGCCCAGACCGGCAGCGTGCCGAGTACGACCAGGGCAGCCCCGGTGCTCAATTTGCGCATGCGACTCATCCGATACTCTCCTCTCGATGATTGACTCAAGGACCACCCATGCTGCGAAAGACGCAGCCATGGCATTCTGAACGAATACGCCTCAGCGCGGCACCCAGCCACCGCAAACGGGAAAGACCTGCCCGACGAAGCAGTTGGCCGACTCGCCGCACAGGTAGGCGGCAAACTCCGCATCCTCCCGCGCGCCGACCAGGCGGCCAAGTGGCACCTCGCGCTGCAGGCGCTCCTGGAAGCGGGGGTTGGCCTGGACCTCCGCCGGGAAGTAGGTGGGGTTGTCCACAAAGTTCTGGGCGATCAGATTGACCTGCACGTTATGGGGCGCCATCTCCACGCCCAGCGCCTGCACATAGGCGAGTTGCGCGCCACGGGCCGCACTGTAGCTGGATGCGCGCTTGATGCCGCGCAGCGCCGAGGCGCTGCCCATCACGAGGATCTTGCCGGCGCGCCGCCCGATCATCGCCGGCAGCACCGCCCGGCACAGGCGCGGCAGCGGGTCGACGAGGGCCGTGAAGACCTCGCGCCACTCGTCGTCGGTGACCTCTAGCGCCGGCGTGCTTGGCGCCGGGATGGCCAGGTTGGCGACGAGCACATCCACCCGACCGGCGGCCGCGACCACCGCTGCGGGCGCGGCCGGATCACGCAGGTCGGCGGTGCTGGCAACGACAATGGCGCCGTGTTCGGCCAGGACTTCGCACAGCACCGGCCCCATGAAGGCATCGGCCTGGGTGACGAGCACACGCTTTTCGGCAAGGGACGGACGGCTCATGACGACTCCTTGTTCAGCCGGGGGTCAGAACGACGAACCCGGGGTTTGCAGGAAGGCGATCTCCTCGGGCGTCGAACGACGGCCGAGGATCGCATTGCGGTGGGGATAGCGGCCGAAGCGGTCGATGATCGCCTTGTGGCGGAGTTCGAAACCCAGGTTACCTTCCAGCCCCGGCGCACCGAACAGCGGCACGGCCAGCGCGTGAATCGCCGGCGACTCGCTGTGCATGTAGGGCATGTACAGGAAGGCGCGCCGTTCGACGCTGATCTCCCGGTCGGCGCCGACCGCCACCGCCCACTGGGCGAGGGCCAGCGCAAGCGCATCGCAGGCGAAGGCCGCCGGACTGTCACGGTGGATGTTGCGGGAGAACTGGTCGAGCACGATGATCTCGGCGAGCCGGCCGGCAGCCGAGGCGCGCCACGCGAAGAGCTCGCAGCGCCCCGCCGCCGCATGCAGCGCCCCGAAACGCGAGGTGATCAGGCGGTCGAAGCCGTCATCGCGGGCCCACCACTGCCGGGGCGAGACCTCCTCGAACCAGAATGCGAGAATCGCATCCAGCGTTTGCAGTGATGCAGACATGGGCTACTCCTTCTCCCGGCCCCGGTTTGGGCGCCGATTTCCGACTCATGAACCATCGCGATCGATTTCTCGCGCTGCAGGCGCTGCTGCACACCCACCGGGATCTGTGGCAGCCGTCCCCATTCTACGTGCGCCGGCCGGCCTGGTGCGACCGCCATCCCGGACTGGCCGAAGCCGTCCTCGGGCTCGACGAGGCCCGCGTCGAGCGCTTTGTCGATGACCCCGACGCGAGCCTCGCGTGGCTGGCCGGGCACCTGCCCATCACCCGCGAGCTCGACGCGCTGTGTGCGCTGCCGGCCCTCCCGCCGCGGGCGCTGCCGCCCTGCGATGCACATTTCGACTGGCACATCCCGGGGCGCAAGCGCGAGCAGATCGAAGCCTTCGCGACACACGGGCCGGCCATCCACGCGCCGATGCTCGAATGGTGTGCCGGCAAGGGGCACCTGGGGCGGCGGCTGGCCCTCGGCGAGCGGCAGCCGGTCTGCTCGCTGGAGCTCGAGCCGGACTTGTGCCGCGAGGCGGAGCGGCTCGCCGCGCGCGCCCGCGTGGCGCAGACGGTGGTGTGCGCCGACGCGCTGGAGGACAGCTCCCGCGCCCACGCGTCCGGTCGTGAAGTGCTGGCGCTGCATGCCTGCGGCGAACTGCACCGTTCGCTGGTGCGCGGAGCGGCGACCGACGGCGCCCACGGCTATCGCATCGCCCCGTGCTGTTACTACCGCGGTGCGCAGGACGGCTACCGGCCGGTGAGTCGCGAGGCCGCGCTGCCCCTCGATGGCGCCGCGCTGCGCCTGGCGGTGACGGAGACCGTCACCGCGCCGCGCCGCCTGCGCCTGCGCCTGGCCCGCGACCAGAGCTGGAAGCTGGGCTTCATCGCACTGCGCAACGCGCTGGAGGGCGAGGCGATCCGGCCGTTTCCGCCCATGTCCGCGCACCTGCTGTCGGGGGATTTTCCGGCCTATGGCCGGGCGGCAGCCGAGCGCCAGCGCGTGCATCTGCCTGACGCGGTGGATTGGAGCCACTGGCTGGGCATCGGCGAGGCCCGCCGCGCCGAGGTGCGACGCCTCGAACTGGTCCGCCACGCCTTCCGCCGCCCGCTGGAAATGTGGCTGGTCATGGACCTCGCCCGGGGGCTGGAGGAAGCCGGCTTCGTGGTGCAGGTGGGCAGCTTCTGCGCGCGCGCGCTGACGCCCCGCAACCTGATGCTGCTGGCCCGCCGCCCGGATTGAGATTCGGTGACGGGCCGCCGTCATCACCCCTTGCTCGCCTTGTCGGCGGCCGGCGGCGGCGCTTCATCCGGCTTGGGCGTCGTCGGGTGGAACTCCTCGGGCGTCGCGCCGTGCTTGGGCGCACCGATGGCCTGCTCGACTTCGGGCAGGGTGTGGGCGATGCCCTTGTGGCAATCGATGCAGGTCTTGCCCTCGTTGAGGCCGGTCTGGTGCATCTTGGCTGAACGACGGCCCTGCTCGGCGTAGTCGAAACTGTCGTAGTTATGGCAGTTGCGGCATTCGCGGGAGTCGGTCTTTTTCATCCGCTCCCACTCGTGCTTGGCCAGTTCAAGCCGTTTGGCGTTGAACTTCTCGGGCGTGTCGATGGACCCGAGCACCTTGTGCAGCACCTCGTTGGAGGCCTGGATCTTGCGGACGATCTTCGGGCCCCACGCCTTCGGCACGTGGCAGTCCGGGCAGGTCGCCTTCACGCCGGAGCGGTTGGACGCGTGGATGGTGTTGCGATATTCCTGATAGACGTTGTCCTTCATCTCGTGGCAGGAGATGCAGAACTCCTCGCGGTTGGTCCATTCCATCGCGGTGTTGAAGGCGCCCCAGAACAGGATGCCGGCGATGAACAACATCGCCGCGAAGCCCCAGCCCACGGTGCGGATGCGGCCGAGCAGGCCCTTGTTATTGGTATTCATGGCGTGAACTCCCTGGTCGGCCCGTCAGCGCATGCCGGTGCCGGGCTTGAAGGTATTGCCCACCAGCGGCTTGGCGTCGCTCTGGGGCACATGGCACTGATTGCAGAAGTAGCGGCGCGGCGACACGCTGGACAGTTCCTGCCCCTCGCGATCCTTGAAGTGGGTCACCGAGATCTTCGTTGCGCCGGTTTCCTTGGCCCGACTCCAGGCGTGGCAATCCAGGCACTTGTTGAAATTCTTGGTGACGTTGTAGCCCTTGATTGTGTGGGGAATCAGCGGCGGCTGCTGCACGAAGTCCCGCGGCAGCGGCGGCTGATCGCGGCCATAGCGGGTGCCATCGCCTTCCGGATCGCTGGCATTGATCTCGGCACCGCGCAGGCTTTGCAGCTTGACCGGCGCCTCGGTGGCGGCAAGAGCGCTGGCGGGAGCGAGCAAGGTCTGGGCCATGGCCATGCTCAGCGTCACGGCCAGCGCGGCGGCCCGCAGGCGGGGGGAAGGGAAGGTCGGCTTGTTCATCACTCGCTCCTTTGGTCGAACCTATGGGTCATCTTGAAAACCTGTTTGTCGCAGACATCGATGCAGCGGCCGCAGGTGGTGCAGTCCGAGGCCAGGATCAGCGGGCTCTGCTGTCCGACCTGCTTGAGCGCCGGACGGATCACCTGGGGTTCGGGGCACACCGTGAAACAGTCCATGCAGTCGTCGCAGGCCTGGCGCCGGCTGGCCGACACCCGCAGCAGCGCCTTCCTGCCGAGCAGGCCGTAGAAGGCGCCCACAGGGCACAGATGTCCGCACCAGCCGCGGCTGGCCACCAGCAGGTCGTAGAAGAAGATGCCGGCGATGACGGCCAGCCCGCCGCCCAGGCCGAAGATCAGCCCGCGGTGCAGCAGCGACACCGGATTGACCCATTCCCAGGCCAGCGTGCCGCTCAGCGCAGCGGCCAGCAGGAGGCCGCCCAGCAGCCAGTAACGGGTGTTCGCGTCGGGTACGCGGCCGGTCTTGATGCCCAGGCGCCGGCGTGACCAGGCCGCGGCGTCAGTGACGATGTTGACCGGGCAGGCCCAGCTGCAGAACACCCGCCCGCCGACCAGCAGGTAGAAGACCAGCACGATGACCGCGCCGGTCAATGCCGTCGCGTATGGCAGGTGGCCGGTGGCGAAGGTCTGCAGGACCAGTAGCGGGTCGGTCAGCGGCAGTAGGCCCAGCGTCAGCGACGAGGACAGGTTGCCCTTGACGATCCACAGGCCGAACCACGGTCCGGCGAGGAAGGCCAGCAGGATCAGGAACTGGCTCGCCCGACGCAGGATCAGCCAGCGCTGACGCTGCCACAGGCTGCGCGCCGGGGTGCCGGCAGCGGGCTTGACGGGGAGTGTCGTGCTCGCCATGGCTCAGGGCTTCCAGTGGGAATCGAGGCCGGGCGGCACGGCCGGCTTCTTCGGCAGCGGCGGCATGGACGGGCCGGCAGCCGACGGCGCCGGTACCGACGGCGCGACGACGGCTTCGGTGGCGCTGCGGCCGGCGGTCGGGCCTTCGAAGCCGCGCACCGGCAGTTCGACCTGCTCGCCGATCAGCGAGCCGCCGTGGCGGGCCTTCTCCTCCCAGCCCTTGCGATAGTGGGCCGGCAGGGCGCCCTGGGCCAGCTGGCGCGGGAACACCTTGATCGCCGCGACCGGCAGCACGCAGGACTTCTCGCACTTGCCGCAGCCGGTGCAGGCGTCCGAATGCACCGTCGGCAACAGCATCGCGTGGCGGTCGGAGCGCGGGTTGTGCTGCTTCTCGAGGGTGATCGCCTTGTCGATGACCGGGCACACCCGGTAGCAGACATCGCAGCGCAGGCCGAGAAAGTTCAGGCAGCTCTCGTGATCGACGAGGGCCGCAAGGCCCATGCGGGCCTCGTTGATGTCGGTGAGCTGGCGGTCCAGCGCACCGGTCGGGCAGGCCTTCACGCAGGGGATGTCCTCGCACATCTCGCAGGCCACCTGGCGCGCGGTGAAGTAGGGCGTGCCGGTGGCGACCGGGTCGCCCAGGTCGGAGAGCTTGAGGGTGTCGTAGGGGCAGTCGCGCACACACAGGCCGCAGCGCACGCAGGCGCCGAGAAAATCGGGCTCCGGCAGCGCGCCGGGCGGACGCAGCGCCTGGGCCGGCAGCGCCGACGCACTCCTCGCGTACAGTCCTGCGCCGAGGGCCAGCAGGCAGCCGCCACCCGCAGCGGCGGCGACGCTGTTGATGAACTTGCGCCGCGCCGCCGAGGCCGGGGAATCGGCCCCGGCGGGTTGGCGGGCGGGCTTCTTGCCAGTGTCCACGATCGTTCTGCGTTGGTCGATGTGCCGACGGCGCTTCGGGCATACCGCCTAGCTGCCGTCGGCTCCGCGGATCAGGCTCGGATGACCTTCACCGCGCACTTCTTGTAGTCGGTTTCCTTCGAGATCGGACAGGTGGCGTCCAGCGTGAGCTTGTTGACCAGCTTCGATTCGTCGAAGAAGGGCACGAAGATCAGCCCCACCGGCGGCTTGTTGCGGCCCTTGGTCTCGAGGCGGGCGATCATCTCGCCGCGGCGGGACTGGACCTTGACCACCATGCCACGCTGCAGCCCGCGCTTCTTCGCATCGTCCGGATGCATGAAGACCTGGGCTTCGGGCACCGCCTTGTGCAACTCGGGCACGCGCCGGGTCATCGTGCCGGTGTGCCAGTGCTCGAGCACGCGACCGGTACACAGCCACATGTCGAACTCGGCGTCAGGCTTCTCGGGCGGATCCTGGTAGGGCAGTGCGAAGATCACCGCCTTGCCGTCCTTGTGGCCGTAGAACCTCACGCCTTCACCGGCCTTCACGTACGGGTCGTAGCCCTCGCGGAAGCGCCACAGGGTTTCCTTGCCATCGACGACCGGCCAGCGCAGGCCGCGGGCCTTGTGGTAAGTCTCGAAGGGCGCGAGGTCGTGACCATGGCCGCGGCCGAAGATCGCATATTCCTCGAACAGCCCCTTCTGCACGTAGAAACCGAAGGCCTCGGACTCATCGTTGGTGTAGTGCTTGATCGCGTGCTCGTTGACCTTGACCAGATCGGCCTTCGGGAACTTGTTCACCACCTTGTTGGCGTACAGCACGTCGTAGAGCGTCTTGCCCTTGTACTCCGGCTTCTTGGCGAGCAGGTCGGCGGGCCACACGTCTTCCATCTTGAAGCGCTTGGCGAACTCCATGTACTGCCACAAGTCTGACTTGGCCTCGCCCGGCGCCTTGACCTGCTGACGCCAGAACTGGGTGCGCCGCTCGGCGTTGCCGAAGGCACCCTCCTTCTCGGTCCACATCGCCGACGGGAGAATCAGGTCGGCGGCGAGGGCCGAGACGGTCGGATACACGTCGGACACCACCACGAAGGCCGCCGGATTACGCCAGCCCGGGTAGATCTCCTGGTTGATGTTGGGGCCGGCCTGCATGTTGTTGGTGGTGCTGGTCCAGTAGCACTTGAGCTTGCCGTCCTTCAGCGCGCGGCTCTGGGCCACCGCGTGATAGCCGATCTTGTCGTTGATCGTGCCTTCCGGGAGTTGCCAGATTTCCTCGGTGTGCTTGCGGTGCTCAGGGTTGGTGACGACCATGTCGGCCGGCAGGCGGTGGGCGAAGGTGCCCACCTCGCGGGCGGTGCCGCAGGCCGAGGGCTGGCCGGTCAGCGAGAAGGGGCCGGAGCCCGGCGTGGAGATCTTGCCCACCAGCAGGTGGACGTTGTAGATCATGTTGTTCACCCAGGTGCCGCGGGTGTGCTGGTTGAAGCCCATGGTCCAGAAGCTGACGACCTTCTTCTTCGGGTCGGCGTAGAGTTCGGCGAGCTTCTGCAGGCGCTCCTTGGGCACACCGGAGAGCTTGGCAGTGTAGTCCAGCGTGTAGGTCGAGACGAACTTCTTGAAATCATCGAAGCTGATCGGCTTCGCGTCGTTGGGGTTGTTCTTCGGCTTGCCGTCGGCGCCGGGATAGCCGTTGAACTTGGCGTCCTTCTCCAGCGCGTGATTGGGGCGCAGGCCGAAACCGATGTCGGTCTCGCCGGCCTTGAAGTTCACATGGGCCTTGACGAACTCCTGGTTCACCTTGCCCGACTGGATGATGTGGTTGCACAGGTAGTTGAGGATCGCCAGGTCGGTGTTGGGCACGAAAACCATGCCGTTGTCGGCCAGCTCGAAGCTGCGGTGCTCGAAGGTGGACAGCACATGCACCTGGGTGTCGGTCTTGGTCAGGCGACGGTCGGTGATGCGGGTCCACAGGATGGGGTGCATCTCGGCCATATTGGAACCCCACAGCACGAAGGCATCGGCCTGCTCGATGTCGTCGTAGCAGCCCATCGGCTCGTCGATGCCGAAGGTGCGCATGAAGCCGGCGACGGCCGAGGCCATGCAGTGGCGGGCGTTGGGGTCGAGGTTGTTGGAGCGGAAGCCGGCCTTCATCAGCTTGGAGGCGGCGTAGCCTTCCCAGATCGTCCATTGGCCGGAGCCGAACATGCCGATCGCGCCGGGGCCTTCGGCCTTCAGTGCGGCCTTCCATTTCTCGGCCATGATGTCGAAGGCCTGGTTCCAGCTGATCGGCGTGAACTCTCCGTTCTTGTCGTACTTGCCGTCCTTCATGCGCAACAGCGGACGGGTCAGGCGGTCCTCGCCGTACATGATCTTCGACAGGAAATAACCCTTGATGCAGTTGAGGCCGCGGTTCACCGGCGCGTCCGGATCGCCCTGGGTGGCCACCACGCGGCCGTTCTGCACGCCGACCAGCACCGAGCAGCCGGTGCCGCAGAAGCGGCAAGCGGCCTTGTCCCAGCGCACCGCAGTGGAGTTTTCAGCGGGCGCAGCGCCCTCCTCCTTCTTCGCTGCGAGGGCGGGCACGGAAATGCCGGCCGTGGCTGCTGCGGCGGCGACCGCCTGGGTCTTGATGAAGTCGCGTCGGTTGATGGTCATGATTGAGCCTCCTCGCAGGGGGATTTCAGGGCTTGCGCTTGATTGGGAACCGGGGCGTCGCCGGACAGTACATCGCTGTGCTCGTAGGCCAGCGTGGCGGCCAGCACCTGCGGCACCCGGTGCAAGGCGATCAGGGTGTCGGACATGGCGGCGCCCTCGGCGTCCTCGACGGTGACGACGAGCTTGCCGTCGTCGGACATGCCGTGACATTCGACGCCGGGGAAGGCGGTCAGCGCCGCCTCGGCCTCGGCGCGGGTCTCGGGCTTGATGCGCAGAACGAGACTGACGATGTTCATGGGGACTCCAGGCTGGGTTCGAGGGCCCTGCGCGTCACCGCGCCGACCGGACAGGGGGCGATGCAGGCACCGCAGCCCGTGCACCCGGCCTCATCCACCTCGGGCCGGGCCGGGCCGCCAACGCGCGGGCGGAAACGGATCGCGCCGGCGTCGCAGGCTTCCCCGCAGACGCGGCATTCGACCTGGCGGGCGGCGAGACAGCCGTCGCCGATGGCGACGCCAAAGGCCCACGGCGCCTGTTGCAGATCGCGGCCGATGGCGCCGGTCGCGCAGGCCCGGGCACAGTCGCCGCAGAAGGTGCAGGCGGCCGCCGCAAAATCGGCCATCGGATACCCCCCCTCGCCGCGCACCAGCACACCGGTCGGACAGGCTTTGACGCAATCGTCGCAACGGCTGCACAGTGTGGCGAACAGGGCTTCCGGAGCGCTCCAGGGTGGACGGAACACCGCCGCGCCGGGCGCGCGAACACCCAGGAAACGACGGCGGGAGACATCCATTTTCGGCTCGTGGTGGTGGCAGGCGGCGCCATGCTAGATCACACCCTGGTTTCAAACCTTGATCTAAGCGAAGGAAAGTGCACCTGGGTGCCCCGGCCAACGCCGGTTTCCGTGGATCAGGCCTTGGGCAGCCGTCCCATCAGGTAGAACTCGTCGTTGGGCCGCATCGAGGTGAGGTTGGCCAGCCGGTTGCTCATCGCGAAGAAGGCGGCGATCGCGCCGATGTCCCACACCGCCTCGTCGTCGAAGCCATGGGCCTTTACGGCGGCAATGTCCTCGTCGCCGACGCGAGCCGAATCGACGGCCACCTTCATCGCGAAATCGAGCATCGCCCGCTGGCGGGGGCTGATCTCGGCCTTGCGGTAGTTGGTCGCGACCTGGTCGGCGACCCGCGGGTTCTTCGCACGGATGCGCAGGATCGCCCCGTGGGCGACGACGCAATACAGGCACTGGTTGGCGCCCGAGGTGGCGACGACGATCATCTCCCGCTCGGCCTTGCTGAGACCGACATCTTTCTCCATCAGCGCGTCATGGTAGGCGAAGAAGGCACGGAACTCCTCCGGGCGGTGGGCCAGGGTCAGGAAGACGTTGGGCACGAAACCGGCCTTCTGCTGCACCGCGAGGATCTTCTCGCGAATGTCGTCGGGCAGATCGGCAAGCTCGGGCACGGGGTAGCGGCTGACGGGAACTTCCGGCATGGGACTCTCCAGGGATGAAATTCAGAAGCCGATCCGCGCCGTGACCATGGCCGTGCGTCCCGCCTGGGGCATCGTCACACGCGGACCGGCGACCGTGGTGTCGCGGCCAATCGGATCGCTGAAACGGGCATCGAACAGATTGTAGAGCCCCAGCGCGAGTTCCCAGCGCTGGCCGGCCGGGGCATGGCGCAGGTTCAGGTTGGCCAGCGTGTAGGCGCCGACGCTCGTGCTGCTGTCGGCGCTGAGGCGACGGCTGACATACTGGCCTTCGAGGCCGGCGAACCAGGCGTAACCCAGATCCATGCCGAGATTGGTCTTGAGCATGTGGCGCGGGGCGTTTTCGGCGCGGCCCTGGCCAGCCACAGGATGCTGGAAGGTGTAGCCGGCACGCAGCGCGAGGCGTTCGAGCCAGCGCTGCTCGACCTCCACCTCGAGCCCCTGTCCGCTGAGGGGGTCGATGTTGCGGACAATGCCGGTCGTGGGGTCGGGCGCGATCAGGTCGGTCACCCTGAAGTGGTAGACGGTGGCCATCACCCGGCCGCGCTCGATACGCTTTTCCCAGGCTCCCTCCACCGACTGCATGCGCTCGGCACGCAGGCTTGGGCTGCCATACACGTAGGTCGGCGTGATGTATAAGCGCTCATAGACCGTCGGCTCGCGGAAGGCGCTGGCGTAGAGCAGCTTGAAGATGCCGGCGCTCGCGGTTTCATGGACCAGGCCGATGCGCGGGCTCAGGTGTTCGCCGGCGTTGAAGCGGCGGTCGAAGCGCAGGCCGAGGGTCAGCAGCGTGCGCGCATCGAGGCTGATCTCGTCCTGGGCATAGACGTTGAACTGGCGGCTGTGCGCATGGCTGTCCAGACAGGGATCGCTGCCGATGCCGAAGCAGCCTATGCCCACGTCGCCGTTGCGCTGATCCTGCCGGGTGTTGTCCCGGTACTCCGCGCCAACGGTCCAGCGCTGGCCGGACCACGCACGGCTGACCAGGCGGCCTTCCACCCCCCACCATTCGCCGGTCGCGTCATCCCGGTTGATGAGATAGGGCGGGTAGGTGTAGGGAAACTTGCCTCGGTATTGGTAGCGGCCGGCATAGGCACGCCCATGCAGCGTCGTGTCGGCGCCGGCAGCCCGCGAGGCGGCGAACTCCGCCAGCGTGAAGCCATCCTTCTCCCGATGGGCCGGGTCGTTGAAATCGGTGCCGTAGGTGCCAGTGGGCACGATGCGGTCGCGCTCGCCATGCAGCAGCGTGGCCCGCCAGTCGCTGGCTCGCAGCTGGGCAAACAGGCGTCCGCCGCCCTCGCCGCGCAGGTGGCGGGCGCTCGTCCCCGAGCCGGCGGCAGCCATGTCGGGGAAGTGCATGCGCAGCCCCTCGGCGCTGAAGCCGCTGGCCGAAACCAGGTAAGCGACGCCGCCTTCGGTCTCGCCGCCGCGGGTCAGCCGGCCACGGAAATCGCGGCCGCTACCCGCCGCCACGGACGCCTCGCCGCCCTTCAGGCTGGCGCCGCCGCGGGTCACGAGATTGACGACGCCGAACATCGAGTCGCCGCCATACACCGACGCGCTCGGACCACGGATCACCTCGATGCGCTCGACGAGTTCCAGGTCGAGCGGAAAGGCGGAATCCAGCGGCACGCTGGCGTAGATGTTCTCGTTGACGCTCATCCCGTCGATGAGCACCTGGAAGCGCTGGCGATAGTCCCCTGGCGCCGACACGCCACGCACGCCGGCATAGGCGTAGGTGTGGTCTTCGGTGACGGTAAAGCCCTGCAGCGAACGCAGCACGTCGGCGAGGGTACGCCAGCCGAAAGTCCGGATATCGGCGGCAGTGACGATGGAGACGACCGACGGCGAGTGCTCCGCGTCCTCCGCGAACTTGGGCGTGGCGAGGATACGTACCGCCGTGAGGTCCTCCAGGGACATCGAGATGCCGTCGACGTCGGCCGCCGCGGCCAGGCCCACCCACAGCATGGAGGCAGCCAGCAGCCCGGAAAGGCGACACCGGTGCAGGACGCGGGAGCGGCGCATCGTCATCCGGAAGCCCTCCCCGTGCCTACGCCCGCAGGAGGCACCCGCCAGGCGGCGACCAGGACACCTGCCTCATTCATCCGCCGGCCCTCCGACAGCTTCCCGAAAAGCGGCGACCGCGGCGCGGACCGGCGCAAACTCGACCAGCAGCTCCGGGATGCGGCGCTCCACGTCGTCCCAGTCTCCGGCACGGGCCGAATCCTCGGCCAGCCTGCACAGCCGTGCATAAGCATGGGCACCGACGGCTGCGCTGGAGCTCTTCAGGCTGTGCAGGGTGCGGAGAATCTGCTGACGGTCGAAGTCGCCTCCGATGCTGGCGAGAATCCCGATCTGGCGGCTGGCATCCCTCAGATAGGCATCCAGGATCAGCGGCATGACCTGCTCGGCACCATCGCCCAGGGTGCTCCGCAGATAATCCCGATCGAGCAGCGGCGGCAGCGCATCCTCGACGACCGCCCGCTCACCTTCCCCCTGCGCCGGCGCGGCAGTCGCCGGGACGACCTCCGGCGGCGGCGTCTCGGCATCAGCGGAAGGCGGCAGCCAGCGCGCGAAGGCAGCGTTCAGCGCCTCGAAGTCGATGGGCTTGGTCAGGTAGTCGTCCATACCGGCGTCCAGGCACATCTCCCGGTCGCCGCACAACGCGTTGGCGGTCAGCGCAATCACCAGCTGGCGTGGCAGGCCGGCCGCCGCCTCCCGCTCGCGCAGCCGGCGCGTGGCGGTGAGTCCGTCCAAGACCGGCATCTGCACATCCATCAACACCAGGTCGAAGCGGTTTGCCGCCAGGACTGTCAGTGCCTCCTCGCCGTTGCACGCCACGGTGCATTGGCAGCCATAGCGCTGCAGCATCTCGCCGAGCACCAGGCGGTTCGTTTCGTTGTCCTCGACCATCAGGACGCGCAGACCCCTGCGCTGCCGGTCGGGCTTGGGCTGCTGGCGGCCGGGCCGGGCCTTCAGCCCCCACAAGGCGCCCAGGCCGCTCCACAGACCGATGTCCGAAACGGGCTCGTGGACCTCGGCGCCAACCCATGGCGGCAGCGCCAGCTCCGCGTCGGCCGGGGTCAGGAAGTCACGCACGAAGAGCACCGGAACCTTGCCCGGGCCAGTGAAATCGGGATGTGCCCGGGACATCCCGAGGCACAGGCTTTCCTCGACGACGATGGCGTCCGGCGGGTCGCGGAGCACGTCGTCGAGCACCGTTTCGCAAACGGCACAAACGTCCACGCCCATGCCACCGACGACGATCATGCCGGCCCAGCGTGCCGCTTTCTCGTCATCGGCGGAGACCACCGCGACGCGGCGCCCCTTCAGGTCGGACACCCAGCCCGGGAGCCGCCGCGCCGCATCGATGCGCGGCAGGGCAAGGCGCAGCGTGAACTCGGTACCACACCCCACTTCGCTGCTGACGCCTATCGTCCCGCCCATCAGGCGGACCAGGTCGCGGACGATCGCCAGACCCAGGCCGGAGCCACCGAAACGGCGGCTGGTGCTGTTGTCGGCCTGGCGGAAGGGGTCGAAGATCCGCTCGCAGGCCTCGGCGCTAATTCCGATGCCGGTGTCGCTCACGCGCAGCACCACCCAGGGTTCACCGCCCTCCCCGGCAGCCAGCTCACAGGCAAGGCTCACCCGCCCCCGCTCGGTGAACTTGATGGCATTGCTGATCAGGTTGTTGAGGATCTGACGCATGCGATGCTCGTCGCCGCGGAACATGTCGGGCAGATCCGGGGCGAGATCGAGCAGCAGATCGAGCGCCTTCTTGCGGGCCATCGGCGCAAAGACGGCCAGCGTGCCCTCGATGGTCTCGCGCAGGTTGAAGGGGCGGACCTCGAGCTCCAGACTGCCGGCCTCCATCCGCGAGAAGTCGAGGATGTCGTTGAGCAGGTGCAGCAGCGTCCTCGCCGATGCCCGCTGGTTGCCGAGCAGTTCGCGCTGCCGGGGATCGAGCTTGCCGGCTTCGAGGAGTTCGGCAACACCGATGATGCCGTTCATCGGGGTGCGGATCTCGTGACTCATGTTGGCAAGGAACTGGCTCTTCGCACGGCTGGCACCTTCGGCGGCATCCTTGGCGAGCCGCAGTTCGCGGGTGCGGGCATCAACGGTCGCTTCGAGCAGCTCGCGCTGGGCCGCCAGTTCCCGGTCGCGGGCCGCCACTTCGGCGAGCATCGCGTTGAAGGCATCGGCAAGCTGGCCGATCTCGTCCTCGCCGCGCCGGTCCGCGCGTAGCGCGAAGTCCCGTGATTCGGTGACCCGCCGGGCCGTATCCGTGAGGGCCGACAGCGCACCGGTCATCGAGCGCTGCAGGCGGCGGGCGATCGCGCTGGCCAGCCAGAAGGCCACCACCAGCGCGACGCCAAAGAGCACGAAGCGCAAGGCGACAGCGGCCCACACCGTATCGAGGCGGCTGACGATGGCCAGCGAACCGATAGGCTCGCCGCCGCTGCTCATCGGCACCACGACCGACAGGGTGGTCCAGTCCGAATAGGTGGCGAAGCGGTCGTGCACCGTCTGCACCTCGGCCGGCAGCGGCTCGCTCCAGCCCTTCGCAAGGTAAGTGTGGCGGAAGCTGCCGCCCTGCTGCACCAGATGGGCGGCGACGATGTCGGCATCGCTCTCGAGGGCGCGGAACAGGTTTGCGGCCCCTGCGGCATCCTGGAACTCCAGCGCCGCCGATGCATTGAAGGCGACGACGCCGGCCACCGCGCGCAGCTTGGCCACCCGCGAGGCCCGGCTCTCGCGCAACTCGGCCACGCCGACGATCAGGAACACGACGGCCAGACCGGCCGCCACCGCGATGGCGACGATCAGCCCGAGCTTGCGGCGGATCGGCAGGCGATCAAGCCGCACCAGGAGGGAATCGGACCTGCCCGTCATCGCGGAGCCCCCATGACATCCCGCGCCAGGCGCAGCAACTGCGGACTGGGCTTGAGCCCGGCACGACCCAGCGCACCGAGATTCACATCGAAAACCAGGCGATTATCCACGCGCACCAGCGCGATCCCGCCCCCCTGCTGCACGAAGGCGGGACTCTCGCCGACGGTCAGCACGGCCTGCCGGCCAACACCCTTGAGGAGGTTGGCGAGGACTTCCTCCTCCGCCTCCGCGACGAACACCTCCTGGCAACCGGCAAGCTGGTCGGGCTCGCTCACGCGGCGGATGCGCAGCTCGCGGCCGAGGATGCTCCGCCCTTCGTAGGACGCCAGTTGCGATGCGAGGCCCTGGCGGCCGAACAGGCAGATCGTCGCCCCTTCGCTGCCGGCCGGCCACTCCACATATTTCAGGAGGTTGACCAGGAAGGCGGCGCGGAGCTGCGCTTCGCTGGTCGCCTGGGCTCGGGCGGCTCCCGGGAAGACGGCAAATGGCAGCAGCACCAGCGCGACGAGCAGCGCCGCAAGCCCCACCCGCCGCCCGGGCGCGGGAAGGGGGATCGGTGAAGGGGCTGCGCAAGCCTCGCGGGGCCGCTCCGCTCGCCACCTCATCAGCCGGGTCCGGGGAACGTTAATTTCACTCGAGCCTTATCGGTCTGGGCGGGCTCCACTTTAACGCAGCGCACGCCATGTCACGCGTGCCACGCCCGCCTCGCGGCGTATGGCCTACACTGCCTGGGTGACGGGCGGCATCGCCGACCCGACCGTTGAAGCCATCTACAGAAAGGATCATCCCATGACCGAACTGTGCGAGCCCGTTGCCATCGGAATCCTGGCGGCCGGCCCGGAGGCAGACGAACCCTGCTGGTATTGCCAGGAACTACCGACCTGGGATCTGCAAAACGAGGAGCAGGCCGACCCGGACACCAGCGACTCGGAAGGCGAGGATGCCGTCGCGGAGAACGACGAGAACAACTGCTCGAGTGCGCTCGGCAGCAACCTGGGCGATCCTCCCGGGTGGACGATTCAATGCCCCCAGAACGGCACCCCCACGGCGGTGGCGCCCGGCGCGCATCACCTGATTCCCGGTGGCGCGTCGCTGGCCAAGGCCACCGAGCTGCATGATTTCATGCGTGCAGGGGGGCCGTTCAATCTGGCCTGCGACATCGGCTACAACGTCAATGCCGCGGCCAACGGCGTGTGGCTGCCGGCCAACTACGGCGTACGGGGCGGCGCCAACGGCTACACCAAGAACTGGAGCGGCTTCAGTGCCAGTTTCAAGCAGACTTACGCGGAACGCGCGGTGCAGCAGGCCGCCTGGGCGCAGTTTCACGACGCCCACCCGAAATACAGCGGCAACGTGCTCAAGACCCTCCGGGCCCTCGCCGAGAAGCTCGGCGAACCGGAAAGCCATTGCCCGGTCTGCAACGAGGAACTCGAGAACGGCGCCCGCCCACCTTTCGGACTGGTCGGACGCCTGAACCGGATCTCCGGGCACCACCGGATCCTGATCACCACCGCCAGTGCCGCCGATGCACGGAAATACGTGCAGAACGGCTATTACACCTCGTCGCGGATGAAGACGATGCTGAACGTCACGGATTAAGAGGAAGCTGCCGATGTACTACGTTCTCGATTGCGACGAGCCGCTGTCGCCCAATGGCGAAGCCCTGATGGAGATTCATAATACCTTCCGGGTCGGCCAGATCCGGCTGTGGGCATCCGGGCGCCGCCACACGAAGGAGGTTCCGGTTCCGATCGAGATCCGTTTCGATACCTTCCGCGGCTACGACGGCCCCCCGGTGCCGCTGCGCGACGTGGGCATCCCGATCATGTCGGAACGGCTTGCGACAGTGCTGACCGAGGCCGGCGTGTCGAACGTCGATTTCTACGATGCCGTGCTGATCCATTCGGGCAGCGGCGCACGCTACCCTTACAAGGCCTTCAACATCATCGGCCTGATTGCGGCGGCGGACCTGGCGAAATCGGAATGGAGCAGCATGGACCGCAAGCCCGTCGTCAATGTCTCCTTCACGAGTCTGGCCATCGACGAGGCCGCCTGCGGGGGCGTGCTGCTGTTCCGCCTGGCCGAAAACATCAACGCGATCATGGTGCACCACAGCGTGCGCGAGCGCATCCTGGCGGCGGGCATCACCGGCCTGAAGTTCACGGTGCCGGCAGACTGGGTTCAGCTGTAGGGCGGCCCGGCGCGGCCCCGGTTCAGGCGGCCTCGCCCGGCCAGGGGCGCCCGTGGCGCCGGCAGAAATCGCGGATCAGCCAGCTGGACAGGGTCTCCCGGTAACGGAAGGTGGCCGGCAGGCGATCCACGTGGAAGAAGGCCGCGTCCTCGATCTCGCCGGGGGCGCAGACGATCTCGCCGCCGGCATACGTGGCCTGGAAGCCGAGCATCAGCGAATGGGGGAAGGGCCAGGGCTGGCTGGCGAAGTAGCGCAGATCACGGATGGCCAGCGCCGTCTCCTCGAAAATCTCGCGGTGGGCCGCGTCCTCGGCGCTCTCCCCGGCATCGACGAAGCCCGCCAGCACGCTGTAGACGCCAGGCGGGAAGTGGGGCGAACGGCCGAGCAGGATTTGCTCGCCACGCTCAACGGCGACGATCACCACCGGCGACACCCGCGGGTAGTGCTCCCGGCGGCAGGCCTCGTTGCTGCAATGGCGCACGACGGCCACACCGCGCCTGACCGTGGGAGCACCGCAGGCGCCGCAGAAACGGTGGGTCTTGTCCCACTCCAGCACCTCCAGCGCCCGCGCGAGGGCACCCCGGGCGCGCCGCGGCAGGCCATCGAGGAGGCGCCGGGGCTCGCCGAAGACGCCGCTGACCGAGGCCTCGGCGGGCAGGTCCACCGCGTAGCAGGGCAGGCCCTCGAATTCGCCGACCTGCAGCACCGGCAGCGCACCGGCTTCCGCGCCGAGCGGGCAATCACCCCGCAGCAGGCCGCCGTCGGGGCCGAGCAGGATCTCCCTCCCGCGCTGCACGAACCACCAGCCCTGAGCCCCGGCCAGCCCGAGGGTATCGCAAGAGGACGGGCTCATCGCGTGCGGCCGCCCGCTCAGCACAGCACGCGGGCGATCCAGGCGACGAAGTCGCCGGCACTCTCCCGCGTGATCTCGTGGCCCATCGGGTAACGCTTCTGGATGAAGGGCACGCCGCGGGCCGACAGCAGCGCCGCGCTCTGTTCGGCGAAATGCACCGGCAGGCGGTCGTCGTAATCGCCGTGCAGCACCAGGCCCTGCAGGTGGGCAAGGGCCTCCGGCGCGGCAATCGACGGCCCGATCTCGGGCAGGATGCGGCCGGACAGGATGCCGAAACCGGCCACGCAATCCGGCCGGGTCAGGGCCAGGCCGGCCGACATGATGCCCCCCTGGCTGAAGCCGGCCACCACCGTGCGAGCGGGGGCGACGCCGGTGCGGGCCTGCAGTTCGCCGGCAAAGGCGATGAGCCGCAGCCGGCTCGACTCGGCCTGCGCCGCATCGATGAGCGGACCGCTGGGGGTGAAGTTCACCGCGAAGGCGCTGTAGGCACCGGGCGCCATCTGGAAGGGCGAACGCACCAGCGCCACCGTGACGTGCTCCGGCAGCATCGGCACCAGGCCGGCCAGGGAAGTCTCGTTGGCGCCGACGCCATGCAGCAGCAGCAGCAAGGCGGACTGAGCCCCCCGGGCCGGACACAGGCGGTAAGGCAGGCTGAGGTCTTCGACGAGGGGCGGAAGCGGGAAGGGGGAATTCATGGTGATGAAGCTCGCAAAGGATTGGTCGGTCGCGGCGCAGCGAAGCGTGCGTGCCCCGGCATGCTACCTCAAGCGCCCTCTCCGGCCGGCAGCGCCGCGGCGAGCACCGCGTCGGGCCAGGCCCCGGAGCGGACCAGCCCGGCAACGATCGTCTTGACGACCTGCAGCGCCTCCCACAGGCCCGTGGGGGTCGCCCGGTTCCGTCCCTGCACGATGCCGACACAGCGCCGCACGTCCGGCTCGACCAGACGGAAGCTCCTGAGCAGGCCGGCGGCCACTTCGTCGGCCACCGCCGCCTGGGGCAGCAGGGTGCAGCCGCAGTCCTGGATCACCAGGCGTTTCAGGATGGCGATCGATCCGTCGCATTCCAGCGCCAGACGGAGCGGGAAGTGCTCCCGCGCCGCCAGCGTCTCGGCCATCAGGCGCAGGCCGTGGTGCGTGCTCGGCAGGATCAGCGGGATGTCGCCCAGCTGACGCACCGGCACTTCCTGCTCTGCCGGACGGAAGCCGGCCGGCGTGACCAGGCGGACGCCCTCCTCGAGCAGCACGTCGAAACGGGTCGCGCCGGTGTGCTCCGGCAAATAGACGATGGCCGCATCCAGCTCGCCGTTCGCCAGCTGCTCGAAGATCTGGCTGGCCAGCGCCTCGACGAAGCGCAGGCGGGCAGTCGGGAAGCGCTGCCGCAGCGCATGCCCGAGGGGCGCGAAGAGCATGTGGGCGATGGTCGGCTGGGCTGCGATGTGCAGGCGCGCCGGGCCGCTGCCGGCGCCCGCCCGCATCGCGCGTTCGGCTTCGCCGAGCAGGCCGTCGATGGCCGTCGCGTAGTCGAGCAGTTGCTGGCCACGGTCGGTGAGCACCACGCCGCGGCCGCTGCGATGCAGCAGGCGTACGCCGACCTCCTTCTCGAAGGCGGCGATGCGCCGGCTGACCGTCGACTGGTCGAGGCCCATTTCGATCGCCGCCCGCGACACGCTGCCGGCCTTGACCACCTGCGCGAAGAGTTTCAGATCGTCGGAGTTCATGCTGACGGCTAAGGGCTGCAGGCAAGATGTCGGAGCCCGCAAGTATGCACTGGATGCATACCTGACCGCGCAAAAATGCGGGCACAGGGCAAGGTGCAGCCCGCGGCCTGCCCGACGCGGCCCGCCTCCGGCGAAGGGGGCGGAGTCCGCCGGGCGCAGCGGAACGGGTCAGTTCTGGCCGGAACCGGCCGTGTCGCGCCCGGGGGGCTCGACGAAGGGCGGGCTGTCCTGCAGCAGATCTGCGTAGTAGATCTGGCCCGCATCGGTGCGATAACCGTCGGCCGTCCTGATGGCCTTGGGCTCCACGCCGATCTTCAGCGACGGAACAAAAACACCGGGCTTGTCCGGGTCCGCCGGACGCAGCACCACCGCCATGCGCACACTCACCGGCGCGCCGCGGGAATCGGCGGCGATCCGCTTGGTGAGCGGTTCCAGCATGTCCTTGGGCGCGCGCAGCGGCTTGCCGGCCTCGTCGGCCAGTTGCACCCGCGGCCAGGTGGCTTTCACCAGACTCAGGCGCCGGGCGTCCACCGAGCTGACCCGCAGGTAGCTGCCTTCGACCAGCACGCCACCCACCGATCGCAGCAGCGTGGTGGTCGCGCCGTCCGCCATGATCGGCGCAGCGGCGGCCGTCGTGGACGGCACGCGGCTGTCGGTCTTGGTGAGGATTTCCCGGAAGTCGGCAAACATCACCTCCTGGGCCGGGATGCCCAGCCGGGTGGCCAGTGCGGTGTGGGCCGCGCGGATGCCCTTGATGCGGCTCGCGAAGGTGCTGCGCGCGACGGGCTTGACGGTGCCCAGACGCCAGGTCACGTAGAGACGCCCGGCCTCCGGCTCGAACCTGTAGATCGCGTCGCCGGCATCGACGAAATCGCCGGATTGGTGCGCATCGCGGCTGCGCAGGCCGAAGAACTTCTCGAGTTCGGCGCTGCTGGAGATCGCCAGCGGTTTTGCCTCGGCGGCCGCGGCCCTGACCTTGTCCATCACTCTGGCGAGCCCGGCAGCGTCGATGGGCGGCAGCGCCATGCGCACCGCTTCGGCGTAGTTTTCGGAGAACTTGCCCACCGCCGCGGCCGGGGTGCCGAGGGGGTTGTCGGCAGTCTGCGCCCGCGCCGGTGACCAGGCCGCCGTGACGGCCAGCGCCAGCAGGGATGCGATGTATCGGGTTTTCATGTCGGATCCTCCTGGTCTCGGCTCAGTTGGGCAGCGCCGGGCCGTCGTCCGGATTGCAGCCCGAATTCCAGCGCGTGTGCATCCAGTTCGGCGTGGGATGGGCCCAGTGGCCGTTGTAGGTCTCGTCATGGATGGCCTGGGCCGCCGCCGCCGTCGCGCCGAAGCCGACCGCGACCGGACAGATGGTCTTGTAGGAGTTGTACCAGTGATCCACGTGGTGCATGTTGTCCAGCCAGGCGCGGGCGACGCCGCGGGAGTTCATGGCCTCGCTGGCGAGATCGCGGTACTCGTCCACGTACTGGGAGCCGATGTACATCAGACCGTGGAAACCGGTCACCACGTGCACGCCGGCCGCCGCATCGAACCACTGGGTGCGCTGGTCATAGCGGATGCTGTTGCACGAGGAAAGGTGCATGAAACGCAGCCAGCCGCCCGAGTTCCAGCCCAGGCGCATCTTGCTCGAACTGGCCGAGCAGCTGCCGTCAGGATCCTTGTCGTAGATCGTGCCGGTCCATCGCCCCGAGCCCCAGCCGCCGTGCAGGCACATCAGGCCGGCGTCGTTCCAGTCGATGCCGCTGCCGGTGTCGTCGATGCCCCAGGCCTTGGCGCTGTTGTCGGCATAGCGGTTGCCCTGGACAAGATTGAAGTTGCGCCACCACTGGACCCATCCCTTGTCGCCCATCTTGTGGCGCCAGGCCATGCACATGTCGTCCCACCAGTTGCGCTGGGAGCCGCTGCACTGGCCGCCCCAGGTGGTGATCGCCGACGAGCCGGCGTACTGGGCGCCCGCCTCGGGGGCCAGACCCGCCGCCAGCAGGCAGACCATCCAGATGCCTTTGCGCCCCACCG
>Ga0213919_1000322_pt1 | contig 22142 bp, 26 predicted proteins | sample McNCre317MG_FD_161056 | JGI IMG/M metagenome (GOLD analysis project Ga0213919, IMG submission 161056) | Freshwater microbial communities from McNutts Creek, Athens, Georgia, United States - 3-17 MG | ecosystem: Environmental > Aquatic > Freshwater > Creek | place: USA: Georgia | collected... | reverse complement strand
TCAGGACGGTTCGTACGGACGCCGTTGTCCAGAGCCTGACTGACCAGGGTAGCCAGGGTCTTGGCGTTCAAGCCCGCGATCTTGTCCACGACGATGATGCGTTCGGTGCCGTGCGTGAATGCGTGGCCTTCACCCTGCATTCTGAACTTGATCCCCTTGCTCTTCAACGCCTTGAGAATTTCTTGCGTACCGGCGGGCTCTCCGCCACCTCGGTCCATCGTGACGGATATGCTGACGCCGCTCATCCCGTCGATGAAGATGGGCCAATCTTCGCCGTTGATCGCCATCGAGATACGGGTCGGGTCCTCCGTCCGAGTCTTCTTCCAGCCAAGCCGCGTCAACTCCGCTACGGTATCCTCAAGCTGCTTGTCCAGGTCATCGTACGAGGTGAACGGCATCTGAAGCGTGTCGTAGCGCCCCGGTACCCAGTCACGGAAGAAAGGGGATTGCTTCTTCAAGTCCTCGTAGAACTCGCGCTTCAACGAATCAGAGATTCGCGTGCTCTGCACCAGAGTGCGCTGCCGGCGAGTGACAGCGGCTAGCACCTGAAGCATGCGGTTCATGACTTGTCCTCGAACACTGGTGCTGTGAACGCCAGGCCCTGCGGCAACGGCATCGCCGACAGCGCGGAAATGAGGATGGCCGCTTCCGTCGGGTCCATGTCGTAGGCCAGGGTCAGGTGCGGCTTGAACTCGTCCCAGGTGTAGTCGGCCAGCGTCGCCAGCGACTCGTGGTAGTCTTCCAGACCCTTGGAGTCCAGGAGCATGACGACTGCTCCTTCAGTGGCGTGCGGCTTGCAGAAGAAGTCGTAGCCGATGGCGACCGCCGGGATCACGACATCGCGCTGCACCCACGGCAGGTCTTCCATGGGCACGGGTTCGTTGCTGTACATCAGCGTCACGTGCATCAGCGCCGGCGGCACCAGCTTGTCGCCGAGTTGCGGCACGGGCTTGAAGTGGGAGACCAGCGTACTGAGCGTCGCACTGGTCGGGTACATGGAGCAGTAGAAGCCACGGTTCCCACTGTAGAACGCTGTGATCTTCAACGACTCGATGACACGGGGCTTGATGATCTGCATGTCAGCGACCTCTCGAAAACGGACCTAGGAACGTGGAAGACTGTCCACGGATGGGGGATGCGGGTGTGATGGCGATGCCGATGGCGCCGACAGCACCGTAGCGCAGGGCGTTGGCGTTGACGTTGCCGTCGCCGGCGAGAATGCCGCGACGCACGAGGTTCTCCTTGAACGGCTTCATCGCGGTGTCCAGGTCTTGCTGAAGCGCCGACGCCAGCGAGTCCCAGTATTGCGTGCGGTCCACGTCGAGCGTGACCACTTGACCACCGAAGTTGAACGCCTTCATGCCTTCATGCAGATACTGCGACCGGCAGGCTTGCAACGTCGCGCAACGCAGCCACAGACCACGCAGTGGCCCCGTCGCGTTGACCATGGTGAACCCCGTCGGGTAGCCGAAGGCGTTGAACAACTCGGCACCTTGCAGCAGGCACAGCATCAACGACTCCGGCTGGAACTCCATGTCGGGGTCGAGTCCGGAGTCCGCGTACGCCTTGAGCAAGAACTGGCGGATTTCCGACTGCGCCTGGACCAGCGACGGGTTCACCAGCCAAAGACTGGCCTGCTCCATCACCTGTCGCCGACCTTCGCCGTACTTCCAGATCACGGTATACGGTGTCAGCCCCGGACCTTGCGGAAACTCGTTGTCGAGCGTCACCGAGTACCTGTGGCCTTCCGGCGCAGGTTCGTGGTCGGCATCGAGTTCAATCACGGGGACGTTGCCGTGGTACACCATGGCCTTGACGTTGGGGAACTCGGTCGGCAGCGTCAGCACCATGTCAGAGGGCGAGCCGTACAGCACAACGGAGTTCGACGGACCCTGCGGATCGACCACGCGCGGGTACAGCGTGAAACTATCGAACGCCCACTGCTTCTCCGACCCGTACTTGAGAGCCCAGCGGATTTGGTACGTGGAGCCACGTGTGTCTGCTGGTGCCTCCAGTGGAATGCCGATGGTGGCAACCGCGATCACATGCGTGTCGGTCCCGACAGGCGCAGCCGTGAACCGCAGAGAGTCCGCGTCACCGAAGTTCCAGACGTTGCCGGTCTTGTCGAGGACTTCCCAACTGGCAACAGCGCCGGCCATGGCGTCCACCGTCAGCGGCAGCATCCATGTTGCCTCGACTTCGGCGGTAGACCCGGCAGTGACGGAAGCAACACCATTGAGGAACATCAGTATCTCCGATTACGATGTGAGCAGTTCAGAGCCCAAAGTCTTCAATGCCGACGACGGTCATCTCTTTGGACCGTCGGATGTACACGCCTGCATCCAGTGGCATGCCGGGAAGCATGCCGCGCGCATAGGTCATCGACGTAGGCGATAGCACCTTGTTCGGACCTCGAACCTTGAACTCCAACTTGTACGTGGTTTCCAGGAAGCGCTGTACGTCTTCGGGCGAAGCTTTCATGTCCCACTCGATAGACGTGTCTTGTGCCACGCCGAAGCGTGCATGTGCGCCAAATCGAGCTTGGAGCTTGGTGTCCACGGCAAGTAGCGCCTTTGACATACGACGCATCTTCTTGGCTTTTTCCTCCAAGTCCTCTGCTTCGTATTCCAGGGCATCGAACAGTATGACGTTGCCCTGCAGTCGTATTGCTTGCACTTTCGTACGTGCGCGAGCGGCCACGTCGGCGAGAACCTTGTTCATCAGAATCCCCTTTGCATGACACGGATCAACTGCGCGATGTCATCGTCGTCGAAGCCCAGGTGGGTCTTGAGGATACGATGTTGGCGGTCGTCGAACCCCGCCTTGTGCTTGCCTGTGGAGTTCGGCACGAGCATGAACTCGTACACGACGGTGCCATCGGGCGCAACGCGCTCTTTGGTCTTCAGCGTTTGCGCTTTGCCGTAGCCCAGCGCGTTGCGAAGCTCCCCGAGCATGCGGTTGAACACCGTCTGCCGCTGCTCAGTACCCTTGGGCAGCTTCTTGTTCATCTGGATCGTGACGATGTTGCCCGCCATCTTCGTGTCCGCGATGAACTGCTTGACCGAGGTCCAACCTTCGGGGAGCTTGTCCTTGGGCAGCTTCACTGCCGTCATCAGATCGACCACCTTGTCCATGTCCATCAGCGCATCCAGCTCCTGGAGTGCGGACTTCGCAGTCGTGAACGTCTGGCCGAACTTGAAGGTGCCGGGCGGGCGCTCGGCGTGGAGCGTCGTCACGTGCATGGTCATGCGCTGGTCGGAGGAGACCACGGCGGTGAACACGATGACGTAGGTCGGGTACGAGAACGCATCGTCCTCGGAGCGGAAGTTCTGGAGCACGATCTGCCGCTGAAACACGAAGAACAGCTTGCCCTCGGCGTTGCTCTTCGTGAACAGGTAGTTCTTCTGCGTCGCCGGCTTCTTGTACATGCCTTCGGCACGAGCGAGCAGCGTGGTCACCACGGGATCGACTTCGGCTTTGAACTGCTTCGGCTCTTTCTTGTCCGCAGCCTTCGACAGGAAAGCCAGGGCGGCTTTCAGCTTGGTTTCCACGGTCTTGCGCACACGCGCGACGTTGGAGCCCAGTGTCTGCTTCTCGCCGGCGAACAACTGCTTCACCGTGAGTTCCATGGCATCCAGGATCTCCAGCTTGTTGTGCAGCGCCTTGATGACGGAGAACTGCTGCTCCAGCTTCTTCTCGTTCGCTACCGTGAACTTCTCGTCCAGGAGGATCGGAAGGCCTTGACTCTCTCGCGTGTTGCGTGCGTCGCGGCCCTTGTCGAGCTTCATCTGACGAAGCCGACGTTGCAGTTCTTCGGGGTCCTCGCTGCGGTCCAGCGTGATAGGAGCCGCCAGAATCCGGATGTTCGATGCGGGGGTTCTCCGCAGCACCACGTGGGCCGTGGTCATCAGCGCGGTCACCGCCGCTTCAGCGTCGCCGAGCACAGAGGAATCCGGCAGCTTCAGGTCTTCCACCTGCTGCTGAAGCTCCTTGAGGTAGACCTTGACTTCTTCAGCACTCCGGAAGTCGTAGGCGTTCACAGCCGACACGTCGGAACCCTTCGCCAGGGCTCGAACGTCTCGCATTTGCTGTGCGCCGGGCTTTAGAATTCGCATTGCGACTCCACTTGTAGTCATCGACGTTGAAATTACCGAAGACCCAAGTGGTGCGAAAACGACGAGAGGCCAGATTCCGAAGAATACTGGCCTCTCGGGGGTGTGAGCGACTGTGGTTCTACGAGGAGCGCGTTCTCGTTCCGAAGCTCGGACGAAGCTGACTGTACGTCTGCGGCTTGGCCTCGAAGAAGTTGCTCTGCGTGGTGTTCACGCGAGCGTAGTCATCGACCCAGGAAACAGGGTTCCTGACGTACGGATAGACGCCCGCAAGACCTATCGCGGAGGCCCGTTGCTCGGTCAGGTATTGCACGTAGTCCGTCACGATTTGCGGTGTCAGCCCGAGAATGCCGCCTTCGATCAGGTAGTGACCCCACGCGGATTCCAGAGCGGCCGCGTCACGGAACTGTTGGCGCAGTTGCTCCTCCAACGCCGGTGTCCACAGATCAGGGCGCTCCTGCTTCAGGCTCAGGTACGTCAGTTGGAACAGCTTGAGGTGCGTCACCTCGTCCCGTTGGATGTACTTCACCATGTCCACAGAGCCGTTCATGCGTCCGGTGCTGCGGCCGATGGTGTAGAACGTGAGGAAGCCCGTGAAGAAGTAGACCCCTTCGAGGATCATGTTGGACACCAAGGCCTTGACCTTGTTCTCGTCCGTCGGGTCCACCGTGACCTCTTGGGATTTCCTGGTGATGAAGTCGTTCTTCGCCGCAAGCTGCGGGACGTGTCGGTACATGTCGTACACGACCATGGGGTCACGGAGGATCGTCTCGGCCATCGTCGAGTACGCATCCACATGCAGGTACTCCTCAGCGATCTGCCGGCCGATGCACTGCTGGATCGTGGGATCCGTGATGAACGAAATGACGTTCTGCGTCAGGTTGTCCGTCTGGATCGCGTCGAGGTTGCTGAGAAACGCGAGTCCCCGCAGGTACCCGAGTTGCTGGCCGGAGTCCAGCATCGGAAAGTCCAGCTTGTCCGGTCCGAGGTTCACGTCCTCGACGAACCACGTGTTCGCCACCATGGCTTTCCAAACTTCGCGGGACCACGGGTACCGGCTGCCGGAAATCGCTCGGAGCTTGTCGGACGGCCCATTGATGATCCGACGTGCGTTGATGATGTCGCTTGCGCTGCGTAGTTGTTCCATGATCGGCTCCTTACTGGCAGCTTTCGCAGTCGGGGCCTGCATTGATGTCGCAGACACGGCCACCGGTCCAGTCATTTCCGGCAGACTCGATCATGGACAGCGGTCCGGGCACCAGCGCGCTGGCCCCACCGGTCACGAAACTCAGAGAGACGCCGGTAGCTACAGAGGCGTACACGGCGGTGTCGCCGGCGGCGTTGAACAACTGCGGCTGCACCGGCGCCTGTTGCTGCACTTGCTGCACCTGACTCAGCGTGATCGCATCCGAGTCTTCGGCCTTGGCGTAGAAGTAGTACGTGGTCTTCAGTCCGCAGCGCCAGGCCTCGAAGTACAGGTCGTCGATCATCTCCCCGATCTGGTCCAGCGGCGTGTCAGGGTTCAGGAAGAAGTTGGTGGACTGCGACTGGTCGATCCAGATTTGGCGTGCGGCTGCTGCCCACACTGTCCACTTCTGGTCCACCTGTCGCGCGGTCTTCAGCGGGATGCCCTTGCGGTTGTTCAGCAGCGTCGTAGCGAACACCTTGAACTCGCCGCTCAGGTTCTTCTTGCGGTAGCCCAGTTGCCACGGCAGTTCCGTGCACTGGCTGACGCCGAGGATGTTCGCAATGGTCGCCGTCGGCGCGATTGCCATCAGACAGGAGTTGCGCATGCCGCGCTTGACCTTGGCGCGGAGTTCGTCACCGGTGGCGAATGGCGTATCGCAATTCAGGTCCAGCCCGAACTTGTCCACGACACGGCGGTGCCTCAGTGTGTCCACCGGCAGCAATCCGTCGGCCCACGTGGACTTCGAGAACTGCGGGTACGAGCCGAACTCGGCGGCGAGGTTCGCGGACTCGTCCACGGCGGTCAGGCTCATCTGGCGCCAGACCTCGGATGCGTACTCGACGTGCGCGGCTGATTCGTAGTCCACACCCATCTTCGCCAGCGCGTCAGCCCACCCCATGCAGCCGAGTCCGATGGCGCGATCTTGCTCCTGGAATCTCCGGCCGTTCGCATGAGGCACGAAGCCGATGTCGATCACGGAGTCAAGGTTGCGCACGAGCTTGCGAACCGTGGCCTCCAGCGCGGTGTTCCACTGGTACTTGCCGTCGGCTCCCTTGGTCAGCAGGTGCTTGTCGTGGCCGACGTTCGTGGACGCGAGGTTGCACACGAACGACGTGTCGCTGTCCGTGCGCAGGATGATTTCGGTGCACAGGTTCGAGTTGTGCACGACTTCCGGCTGTGGGTACCGCGCGTTCGCGGTGTCCTTGAAGCACGGCCAGAACACACCGTAGGTGAACAGCCGTTCGAGCATGCGGGACCACAGGTCTTGTGCACGGACAGTTTCGACGGCGAGCCCCCGTTCCTCCGCTGCGATGTACAGCTCCTCGAACTCGTCACCCCACTTCTCGTGAAGCTCAGGGCAGGTCTTGGGGTCGATGAACGACCACTTGCCGTCGGCTTCCACGCGCTTGAGGAACAGGTCCGGAATCCACATGGCCGGGAAGATGTCGTGCGCACGGAAGCGGTCGTCGCCGGCTTCACGAAGGTCCAGGAACTTGAACACGTCAGGGTGCCAGGGTTCGATGTACGCAGCGCCAGAGCCCTTGCGCTTGCCGCTCTGATCGAAGCCGATCATCACGCCGTTGTACAGCTTGAGGTACGGAATGGGCCCGCCGGCTTTGCCACCGGTGCTGCGGATTCTCGATCCCGTGCAACGGATGCCTCCGATGTCGATGGACACGCCGCCGCTGTACTTGCTGTAGTTGGCGCTCTCCTTCAGACCGTCCATGATCTGATCCGTGTCGTCGCCGTAGGTCTGGCCGAAGCAGGAGCTCAGTTGCGGAAACCTCGTACCTGAGTTGAACAGCGTCGGCGTCGAACTCAGAGCCTCGGCATTCGAGTACATTTCGTAGTACGCGAGGGCCCAGCTTGTGCGTGCGTCTCTCGTGGTTTCACGCAACGCGATGCCCATGGCGACGCGCATGAAGAACCACTGAGGTAGCTCGATGATCGTGTCCTCGTCATCACGGACGAAGTACCTGTCTACCAGGGTCTGCAACCCCAAGTAGTCGAGAGTGAGGTCCCGTTCCGGACGGATGCCGGCGTTTAGCACGTCCAGGTCGAACCACTCGGGATCGACGAGCTTCGGGTCCAGCTTGGCGATGTCAGTGCCTCGTTGCAGGTACGTGCTGAGGTGCGGGTACTCGATGGCGCCGGAGTTCGCGTGCTTGTACAGGTACTGCAGGAGACCGCGTGCTGCCACGTACGTCCAGTCCGGCTGCCCCGGACTGATCTTCGTCGCGGCTTCGACCACGAGCGTGCGCTGAATGTCCGCCGTGGTCACCCCGTCGTACAGCGGGAGATGCACAGACGTTTCCAGATCGGATTGGCTCACGTTCAGCCCGTTGCACATCCAAGCGACGGCGCGCTGGATTTTTCGCACGTCGCGCGGCTCTTTGCGGCCGTCACGCTTCGTCACGTACATCACAGGGGCTGTCAGTTGCGATTCCATAGTCGAGGGTCCTTGCAGGTGAGTTGTCGGCACTGTGACATTTACCGGTTGAGAAAATGTCAGCGGAGAACGGCAGAGCAAGACCCGACTCCTTACGGAGGGGCCTTACGCAGGTACAGAGGGGTTAACCAGCACCGTGTGGGATCACGGTTGAGAAGTCCGTCATGGCGGAAACATCAGTCAGCTTGCGCGCAGCGAGGTTTCGAGTTCTTCTTCCGGCGTCTGTTCGGGCAACCGGAGAATCGCTCGGTAGTTCTTCATCGTGAGGATGCCCGAGCCGACTTTGCTCTGCTCGATCACAGAGGTCGCCAGTTCGTGCAGACCTTGGTCGTCCTCCACGTTCTCGCGTGCGACTTCCAGAAGCCGGATGAACAACGGCACGTCCATGCTGATGATGTCCTGTTCATCCGGAGTGACGTGGAGTTCTTCGTGCTCGTCACTAAGGCGTTGTCGAACGGCGTCCAGCACATGGTCGAGTGGCATATCAGTGTCCCTTGAAGAAGACGGTGGTGAGTAGCGCGCCCTTGCGAAGCTCGAACACGATGTCGATGTCGAACCTCGGGTACTCAGCGCAGAAGCACTGGTGGTCGTCGTCCTCGCTTGGTAGCTGCTTGAACCCCAGGTTCGTCAACCTGTTGACCAGTTCTGGTAGCTGCGCACGCATGCCTTGTGACTCGTAGTACCCGATGTACGGAGGGCGATTCTGCAACGGCACCGCTCGGTGATCCGGGAACAACCAGATGTCGGAGAACCCGGAGAACAGCCACACCTGTGCAGCCTCGTAGTCGTCCACGACGGTTTCCGCAGTCACCGGGTACACGGAGTCCAGGTACGAACCATCGAAGTCGAGCCCGAGGTTCCGCGCGTGTGCTTCCGCTTCACCACGTGGGCCCCACACGTTCATGGAGAACAGACGGCCGTCGCCAGTGCGGTACGGGATGCACCAGCAGCGGAAGTCTCCGGACATCGGAGCGGGAATCTCCTGAAGGTCGGACGCGGATACCACGAGCTTCAGCGCACGGTTCCGCGCATGGTTGTCCAACGCGACGGCAGTTCCCAGCAACGTGAGCGTCCCCGATGCGTACGTGAAGCGCCGCCGGTACATTGGCGCCTGTGCATGAGCTTGCAGCACGTTCATAGTCGCTTCCCCTGTGGATCGAACTTCCGGCCGTCAACGTCGTCACCGAGGACACCGTTGACAATGAACCCGTGGTACACACCGCCGATGTTGATGCTTGGGCTCACGGTGATGAACGGCGGCTCACCATGCACCGTCCAGCCCCCGTAGTACGCCCGGTCAGACCAGCACTGGGAGTCCACGCAGAACAGCGTTCGGGAGACCATGGTCACGACCAGCGGAAGCCGCCAATGGTTGTCCCTATGGTACTGCTCGCTCAGGTGCTCTACGTTGTGGTGCACCCAGTAGTTCCCATCGGTGGACGGCCACGTGGGATCGAAGAAGAAGCAGTCACCGGGTACCAAGTCGTTGTGGGTCAGCCCATCGACCCAGGGTATCAGGCGTAGATTCCACGGCATTACCGTCCGTGCCGTGCTCGCCGGGTGATCGCCGCTTTCTTCAGCAGCTTGGCCTTGTTCCGCTTGTAGTACACCTTGTTCGCCTTGGTTTCCTTCTTGCGAACAGCAGGGTTCTTGTGCTCCAGAGCGTAGGCCTTGCGCTTGAGTTTGGCAGCCGGCGTGTTGATGAGCCGTCGCTTCTTCGAGGGTCGCATGGAGATCGTCATGTCTTCCTCTCTTGCAGAACACGAACTACACGAACGCGGATAGGACTACTGGAAAAAGCTAGCACCTCGCGTTGGTAGCCAAAGGCTTGCAGCATCTCCAGAAAATGCTCCAGTGTGTAGCCTGTATCGTTGGGTTGGTTTTTCACGCGCAACTTGCGTCGCACCCAGGGAGCTACAACGGTTTTCAACCACTGAGCATTGGAAAGTTCCAGCACACGAGACTCTAGCTGCGTCACGTAGCAGTAGTCCCAGTCTAAAGCACCGATCTGGTCGGCCACTTGCTTGAGCGCTACAGGAGAAGACAGCGTTGTGAAGCTCGTGACCTTGTTAGGCTTGAGATCGTAGACATAGCCAACAGCCAAACGCCTATCAGAGCCAGCCACGCGAAACAACGGCACCGAAACTGAAGTGTACGGGCAGACCGCGATGAGGGGTTTGAGTATGCGCTGCACCACTACAGGATCAAGGAACTTGCTGGCTATGTTGGCCGATCTATCAAGATACGAAGCAAGCCATTCAACAGCAGCTACTTCGGAAGCCGAGGCCGGAGTCTCGGAACTACCGCATCGAACTAGGACAGCAGCAAGTACGTGGTCCAGCATAAAGGCCTCTTTCAGTAGCGTTCCGTCCGGATGTCGCCGACGAGCATCGAGAACGGGATCCACCGGAGCTTCGAGCCGGAGCCGGCGATGCCGATCTTGTTCGCACGGAAGTCCACGCTGAGGATCTTCTGCGCGAAGCGGCCGTTGCTGAACTCGATGTCCACGTACTTGCCTTCGGCATTCCGTAGCTGGTCGTACATGCGCTTGGCAACGTCACGGTCCTTGGCTTCGCGTTCCGCTCGGTTGTCAGCGTGCTCCATGATTTTCTGGTGGGCACGTACTCGCAGGTTGTTGAACTCTGCGAGACGCATCTGCGCTGCGGGGCTTCCCTTGGCGATCACGCGCTCGAAATCCGCAGCGTGCCAGGTCTTCGGCCACCACAGCACGTCGTCGCGCTCGGGGCTCAACGACACGGCAATCCGGCCGTAGCGCTCCGGGGGACGCACGGAGAACCCGATGAAGACGCAACGTGCCATCGGGCCACGGCGTCCGTTGTAGAACAAGCGGCCGAGAAACGGGCACGCCGCGTACTCTTCGGCGGTGACCGGCTTGTCCAGCGAACGGTCCATGAGGTCCCGAAGCACGGACTCGGTAGTGACCGACGGCTTGGGCGCCACTGTCGGCTTTGTTGCTGGCGGTGCCTTTCCGGGTTTCGCCGGCGGAGCAACCGCGCGGGTCTTCCGCAGGAACACCCTGATCTGCGCATCGGTCAGCGCACGAGCCAGCTTCTTGGTCCCGGGTTCCAGAATCACCATGTCCTTGGTCTGACCCTCGGACATTGGGTACACGCTGTCGTCACCGTTGTCGTAGGACACCGACAGCTTGTTCGCTGGTCCTTTGACCACGGTACCCAGGTACCAGCCTTCGGAGTACCGGCTGGCAACGCGGTCGCCGATGTTGAACACGTCACCACGGGCTGCAACGACGCGAGTGCGCAGCAGCGTGCTGATGAGGAGCTGCTCCATGGTCGGTTACCGGTGCGGGTGCTTCACGGTCGGCACCTTCTTCTTCGGGCGCTTTGCCGCAGCAGGTTTGCGCGGTACCGTGGTGGCCTTCTTTGCCAGGCGCTTCGGTGGTCTGATGTTCATGGTCTCTCCTTCAAGGCACGTTGTTGACGCGCATCCAGCCGTTGTCGGTCAGCGCTTGCACGTCGATTGCAGGAATAGCTTTGTACAGATACAGCATGCCGTCGCCAACGGGACGCCACGGCAGACTCGCGGGTACACGAAGCACTAAAGGCCCCCACGCACCGGCACGACTCCAAGCAACAGTAGCGTAGATAGCGGGTTTCTTTGTCCACAGCGTATCTGTTGGCTGGAGGCCACGGCGGCGAATGCCGTCCAGATTCTCAACCGCAGTGCCATGGTACACGTAGTTCTTGTCCTCCAGTAGTTTGGAACCGGGCTCCAAAGCCATGACGAACTTGCGCAGTGCCGAGCCCATGAGAATCACAGGGTCCGGTTTCGGCAGGTTGAAGCTCGGGTGTCCCGGCTTGATAGCTGCGGCTTCGTCACGGCGGTACACGACGATGGCGTCACCGACTTGGTGGCCTCCGGAGTCCCGCATGGTCACGATCCAGTTGCGCGTGCTCTTGTCGTACCAGCGGTCGATCTTCAAGCCTGTGGCGACCGGCGTGGCGACCACTGCGTCGCCGACGTGGTTACCGGGGACAACACGGAGGTTCCAGCGGCCGTCGATCCTGGAAGACACAGCAGCGAGCACCGCTGCCAGGGGCTTACCGCGTCGGCACGTCTTCATGTCCACTCCAGTTCTCATTGTCCACAGCGGGGACCAGTGCATTCGTGAACTCCGGATGACGGTGCAGCAGCACGGCGTTCGCCAGTAGCTGCGGGTACTCCAGTTCCTGCACGAGACGGATTTGCACCTCCCATCCGTGCGGCCGAAGCTGACGGTCCTGGAAATTCGTGACGCTCGTGATCTTCCACACGCGGTCATACGTGCTCTCGATCAGCACGTCGTACATGCGCACACGGGGCACCGTCGGCGACACCACGACGGACAGGGATTCCATGTTCTCCGGCAACCTCGGGTTCTCCGTCTCGGTCATTCGAGCCCACTCGACGTACACGGGGTTCAGGTCAAGGTCGAAGCTGACCTCCAGGTGCGTGAACGCCAGACCCGCAGGGCCTGCGATGACACGCACCGCGTGTAGCCGGCCATCAGCCAGGCTCATGACCGAGCGGGCAGTCATCGGCACCCACTGCGTGCCATCGTGGACTTCCATCGTGTAGCCACCGGCTATCGTCTTCGAGTTCCAGAGTCGGAACACGCGAAGCCCCGTGGCGCCCTTCGGAAACATCACGAAGGTCTGTGCCCACGCGGGCGCGCCAACTGCGCGATACACGTGGGGAGCGGCTGCGGCGTCCAGTGAGAAGCCGGAGACGACCCAGGGAGCCTGCGTGTCGTAGCAGATGCGGCTGCCGTTCACGAACGTGTAGCCGCCGACGATGCCGGTACCGAGGCAAACACCGCAGCCGCTGGCTCCTGCGGTCTGTAGGAACGACGTGCCGGCCAGAGAGCCTTCATCGTCGAGCAGCGAAGCTAGGTCGTCACCGGGCTCCAGATTTTCGCCAAACTCGTCACTGGCGTCAGTAGTTTTATTGTACTGCGCTTGTGACTGGATCAGCGGCCGATTCGGCACCGTACGCTCCTCCAAGTAGTCATCGGGAAACCCTTGACCTTGGTTGCGCGAGCCGTACCGTTGGATGTACACGGCGGAACCCTGGAGCATTGCCTGGATGTGCGCGGGGCTTGCGTTACCCTCAGAGTCCAGCACGGTGATTCCCGGGGTGTTCAACGCCGGGGCTTCTGCTGTGGTCGAGTGTGAACTACAAGTGCAGGTGGTGCCCAATCGCTTGTACGCGAAATACTGGACGGGGTAGCCCTCGACGGCCAGCGCGTTGACGTACCGTTCCTGCGCAGCACGCGCGAGCACGTCGATACCCGAGCGGGCAGTCGTCGTGACTCCACGGTTCGATGGCTTCGGGCGCATGCGATTGCGGTTGATGAACATACGTGGACAACCTGGTAAATGCGAGTGACCATGAAATTAGCGGAAAGCAAGGACCCCACAGTACGACGCGGCAACTGGAGGCTGCTGTCGTTGGATCCCGGAACGGACCACTACGGGTTTGCAGCCCTGAAGTTCCGCAACCAGGCAGTCGCCGTGGTCCGCTGTGGCATGTTCAGCGAAACCATGAAGGAACTGAAGGACGATCAGGTGCTGCACGATGACGTGCGCGCGTATCTCGCACGGTTCGAGTGGTTGCTTCGCAAGTCCCGTGCGAACCACGTAGGTGCCGAACGGTATGTGCCGAGACGCCAGGGGATCTCCAACGAGAGCGTGAACATGATGTTGGGCAACACCGTGGGGTACGCAGCGTCCACAGGTGTGCGAACCTCGTTGTTCCTGGCAGCCACGTGGAAGCTCAGGTTGAAGCGCGTGCTCGACCTCGACGACATGTACGTCAGGTGCAAGCCCGTACCGGATCACGCAGTGGACGCCGTGCTCATCGGGTTGTTCACGGCGGAAAAGCTAGGGCACTACAAGATCGACAAGTTGACGAAGCAAAGGCAGGCAACGCTGTGCAACGACATAAAACGAAGGTTCATCGACCTGAGAACGGCAAAGAAGGGGGTCAAGCGCCGGGCAACAACGAGAAAGCGCCGGCGTCGCTAGCCTTCGTCAAGGTCCACGTGTGTCCGTTGACCAGTACCCCCGTTGTTCGATGCCCGGTTACGAGTTGTGCGTACCACTCGATGAAGAACGCCAGTGCGTGCATACTCGAAAACCAGCAGGGAACGCCGGAACCGGGTGACGTGACGGAAGCGATGATCCGCAGACACAAGTCGCTGTCCCGAGAAGCGTACACCGTGGAGAAGATGCGTGCGCTACGCTCGATCAAGCGTGGCCTGGTCATCCTCCGGTTCTGTGAGTTCATGGACGGTCAGGAGCCGCGCTGGTTCCACTTGCAATCGGGGTACGAAGATCAACGGTTGCAGACGTTCTTACGAGGGCTGTACAAACGATGGCCGTGGAACATACCCACGTGCGGCTGGACACCGGGCAAGACGCTGATGGCCGTGCGCGCACAGTCGTGGGCGGAGTTTGAAGCCGCAACAGGCACCAAGTTGAAAGAACCGCACCTTCGGGTGCTGAAGCTAGGTAATGAGGAAGCTGCCCTGATTACCAGAAAGTTCGTCGCAGCGCACAAACGTGTCATCAACCATCTAGGAGCTACTGAACATGGCAACGCAACAACGTAGGGTCACGATTTCCGATCTGGAGAAGACCCCCACAGGGCCGGTATGGGCCATGAACGCAACCTCCGGCTCCAACCGCAGCCTGCTGGTGCTGACCGTGCCGCGACTCAACGGACCCGGCGTGGACTCCGTGAAGATTCCGGTGACGTACCTGCCCATCGAGTTGACGGGTCAGGTGCCGAAGCGCCAGCTCCTGGCGTGCTCGGACTTCCGCCGCGCCGTGTCTTCCGGCTACCTGACGCTCGTGTCCGAAGAAGAGGCCGAGAAGGCAATGGGTGTGCCGGGTGCACGCGAGGAACTACTGCGTCTGCAAGAAGAAGACCGCGCGCTGCAGGCCCAATCGGCGGCGCTGACCACCGGAGCCGAGAACCCCGAAGCCCTGGAAACCCAGGTGTCGCCGAAGGTCCAGCAGTTCATCGCCACCATGGACGAGCAGGCAACGGTCACCGCTGCGCTGAACACCGTTCGCAGCATGGGCACGCTGAAGGAAGGCGAGTACCGCGCCATCGGCAGCGCAGCGCGCTCCAAGCGCGGGTTCGAGGCGCTGGCCGAGTTCTGCGAAACGGCGATCACCGACCTCGCGTAATCCACCGCAGACGGACAAAGGGGCGTAGCCGTAATAGCTACGCCCCTTTTGCTTTGCGCGTCAGTGTCGCTCTGGTAGCGTCTTGAACTTCGGAGGACGGAAGCGCAGTACGGACACAACGGTGTTGCCTTGTGCGTCCTGTATGGCCGTGCACAGGTCACCGACGAAAATCGCGTAGTACCGCGTCCCTGTCATCAGCACCTTGTCATTCAGACCAGAGGCTACGAGCGTGAGAACGCGAGACACCGCCAGTTGGTGCCGTGGGCTGCCTTCAGGTGCGGAAATCAAGAAGTCGCCCGGCGCTTCCGGCTGCCAGTGCCAGTTGCCGTTGACTTCTGTGTCCACGTGGAAGGGGAACCGCGACGTAGGTATCGCGGCTGCCAGCACGTCTTTCACGGAGGATGCCACAGGCACTCCGGGTGGCAGAACGTGGCTGATGTTCACGTGGATCAGCGTGTCGTCCTCGTCATCGGCGTTGGACCTCAGCACCGGGCAGCCGCGTGCAGATGCGTAGTGCGCGCTCATCAGCGTTTGCAGTTCCATCCCGTCAATGGACCCGTCGATCAGCAGCGCAGAGCACAGAAGGGACAGCAACGGTGCAAGGTGCGACGGTGCGTGCACGTCCACGAGGAGGAACGAGAAGTCTTGCAAACCCGGCTCTGCACGGAACTGGTCCAGCAGCGTGCGCCTCCGTGAGTTCGAGAGAATCAGCACGTACTGGTCAGACGGGACAGGCATGGCGTTCAACTTGTCCACGAACGACTGTGGGATGTCCAGCGACAGCCATTTCATCGTGGGCTTGCCGAAGCTCTGACAGATTTCGGCGCACGTGCGGAGCACATCGCCGGCGGTCATGGTCATTGTCTTCCCCTCATTTGCCTCGCACTTTGGAGAAGTACCGGAGGTCGAATGCCGATACCTTGTGCGCCTTGCTGATCTTCGCGTACGACACGGGCTTGCCGGCGTCCTTGAGTCTTCGGATTTCGGCCACCGCCGCCATGAACCTCAGTCCGTCTGGTTCCTGCACTTCCTTGGCGAAGACGGCTGCGGCTTCGTTCTTCGGGTACCGCTGCTTCAAGAACTCCACCAGGAGCTTCACGTCACCAGACCACCAAGCGTTGAACACGTGGCGCTGTAGCTCAGCCCGCTTGTCCGTGTCCGGCACCTTGTACATGAAGGTCAGGAACTTGCCGATGATCGAGCCGAACACGCGCTTCAGCAGCTTCGTGGACATGGCGATCACTTGCTTCTTCAACAGCACAGGCTCCTGGTTCGCCAGTGCTTTGCGTACCGCGAGCATGACATCCCGTGGTTCGAGGTGGTGGTAGCGGAACACATAGTCCAGCGTCTGCTTCTCCACGTCGAGCAGCGTCGCGCCGATCTCCTTGCAGAGCACCGGCGCGTCGAACACGATGACGATGATGTTCGGGCACTTGTTCAGCACCGTCTTGTTCTTCACTGCGGTCGCCACTGTCGGGACAAGCAGCACGTGACTGTCTTTCGTAGCCGTGGCGATCACAGCGCCGACATCGAGTACGGACACCGTAGGACAGCCCTTCATTCGTGAGAGCGCCTGCTGTACGAAGTCGATGTTGTGGTTGGTTACTGCGAGCAGCGCTTTCATGTGAACATGGCCTTGACGTAGTGAGGTGGCAACTGAATGGCCTGGTACCAGGCGATCTGCGAGTACGACCGCGCCAGATCATTTACCAGCGTGGCAGCGAGCGCTTGCCAGGGGACGCCACGAGGTACGTGTCGCGGGCGCAACACCGTTGGCATCACGCAGTTCACGTGGGGCCCGGCGATGAGTAGCACGGCGACCGCCGTATCCGGCACCTCGGTCATGTCCTGTACCTGCGGCCATGGCACCAGCGTCTGTTGCTCCTCGTCAAAGCCGTACCACAGACGTTTGTCCACAGGAGGGAACGCTGCGTCCTCAGTGAGCAGCGACAGCGGCTGATCGTAGCCACCAGCCATCAACAGTAGTTGACCCTCGGACATCAGGGCTTGCACGTGAACCAGGTGGTTGTTGCGAAGCACGCACAGGTAGTTGCCTTCCGTGGTGATCGGCGTCACCGTCGCTGAAGTCCAGACACCTCCGAGCAACCGGTGCATCAGCGTGCTCTCCGCTTCGGAGTCGAAAGCGATTCCCAGCTTGCTCTCACGCCGTGTGACATGCAACGACAACGTCCTGAGGTTCAGAGCGTGCAGTTGTTCAGCGAGCCTGTCCAGCATCGTCGTCGTCATCTTGTGCAGCATATTGTCGTTCATGGTTCACCAACGGCGAGAGCCGTGCTCCTTTGGAACAGCATCAGGGTTATCCAGGTCGATGCACGCGAAGTACCCGGCAGGCAGAACGAGCACGAGAGACGCAGCACGGTCGCTGCCGTTGGTGACGATCCCATTGGTTTGGCTCACGCTGGCCCAGCAGCCAAGTTCCATGGCATCACGGTACGACACGGGGAACAACTCACCCTTGACGATGATCGTCATCATGAACTTGAACCGGTGCTGCGGGACCCTCGTGACCGCCGACTCCGGGTCGATCAGCGCACGACTAGGGCTGCGTTTTGCCCGAGGGTCTTCCACCTCGTCTACGACGATTAGTTCCTGCTTGGACCTAGGCACTGTGCTTCCTCTCTAGAACGAGCTTCGACTCTGCGCCGTGCTTCACCGCCGTGTACACTGCGGCACCAGCAGGCACGTGATTCCGATCCGTGACGATGACCACGAGCTTGGGAGCAACCTTCTGTAGCCGTGGCAACAACTGGTCCCGAAGGCGCTCGATGTTTGGCGGGTCCAGGTTCGCGTACGGCTCATCCAGAACCAGGGTGTCCCACCGCTTGCTACCCGGCAGCAACGGCAGCGTTGCCAGCAGAAACAGCAGGATGAACATGCGTCGTTCGGCACCGGACAGCGTGCGTACATCAGACACCAGTGTCTTGCCCAGGTTCTTCCTCGTGGCAACCACGTGGAAGTTCGCGTTCTCGACCACGAGTGAGAACGACATGGGTTCGCGCAGGATCTTCGGAGCCAATCGGTTCAGGTTCTTCTCGACGGCGCGCGCCAGCCGCTTGACCAGCATCGTCTTGATGCCTGTCTTGTCGTACGCGGACACCAAGAGCTTGAGCACCGGCAGGTCCTGTACCTTGGTCTTGAGCTCCCTAATGCTAGTGCGTAGCTTCCGTGCACGAGCGGTGTCCGCATCAGCGCGGTCCAACTCGGACCGGAGTTTGGGGATCTCGTCGTTCGCAGCACGCAAGCTACGAAGATGCCGTTCCTCCGCGTCACCGATGTACGTGCGCAGCACTGCAATGTCCAGCGGCAGGCCACCGTTCACGAGCGCGAACTCACGAACGGCGGCTTCCGCAGCGTCAGACAGTTGCTGGCGCTTTCGCAGTGCCCGTAGTTCGGTCAGAGCATCACGCAGTGCGTGCAGAGATTCAGCATCGCCAGTGACCGGTTTGGGCTTGTCGGGTTCGTCGGCGAGCACCGCTTTGTATGCCTGCAGCGCACGCACGTACTTGGCGACGAGCTTGTGGTCATCCGCGTTGTAGCCCTCGGTCTGCGCCACGTACTCGGCCACGAGCTTGCGGTACTCGCGGTGCTCCAGTTCGGCAGCAAGGGCTCGTTGCATGCTCCGCAACGTATCTAGTTGCCGACGTGCGCGTGCAGCTTCGTCTTTGGCACGGGCCACCATCTTCTCGAAGTGGTTAGCCGACAGCGGAGACAGACATGCAGGGCACTTGCTGTGGTCTGTCACAGCGTCGTGCTCGGCCACGGCGTTAACCAGCGACTGCGCTTCGTTGATGATCGTTCGCAGCGCCCCTTCTTTCTTGTCCAGGGTCTTGCGGTGCTTCGCCATCGGCTTGGTGCCGAGCAGCCGGGCCAACCGCTTCAACGCCACCGGGTTCTCGTCCACGTTGGGTGCTACGGGTTCGCGGATACGCGACGTTGCGTCAAGCTCCCGTAGCCGTGCCTGCGCTTGACCTAGTGTCCACGTGCGGGCACCGGGTATGCGACTCCTCAGGTCTTTGACATCGGTGAGCAGTTTGGACTTCCGACGCTTCCATTCGGAGTACGCAGCAGCCTGCTCTTGGTACGCGAGCACTGCTGCCAGTTGCTCCTTGACGGATGCGAGCGTTGCGTCACCGACCACGGAGGTCAACGCCGCAACCCGTTTCTCCGTCTTCAACTGTGATTCCCACAGGTCAAGGCTGTGCTTCACGGATACGAACGTGCGGAGCAGCCGCTGGAGCTTGTCCTGTCTGCGGACAAGCGTCTGGTACCGGGTCTTGGCCTCAGTGACATCGACCTTCGGGATGTCTCGTAGCTCCGTGCGCAGCCGCTGGAGTTCGGTTTCCGCAGCGGCGGCGTCGCCCAACAGCGTTTTGCAATAGGCCCGCACGGTGTCCACGTCGTGCAGGTCGAACAGGTCAGTGAAGAAGTGCAGGCGCTCAGCCGACGTACCGGCTTGGAACGCATGGGGCTTGGACGAGTCCAGGTACACCGTAGCGTAGAACTGCGTCTCGGTCAACGCCCGCAGTGTCTCCAGCTTGGACAGCGCTTGAGCTTGCGTGCGAATGCCCAGGTCTTTGCCATCACGGAACACCGTGAACTTCGAGCCGCGACGCACGGCGCGGTACACGTGGGAGCCGCGCTTGAACTCGACACCGGCTTCGGAACCGGCAACGAATATGTCTCGCACGCCCTGGCGACCACGGATCATCGGCGCAGCGTAGCCGAGCGCAGCGTGCAACGGGATGAACAGACTGGACTTGCCGGCTGCGTTCGTCGCACCGGGTGTCCTGGCATTCTTGTTGTCGCCGAGCACACAGGTGATGCCCGTCTCGAACTTGAACCCCGCTGACTTGTAGTACGCGAGGTTCTTTAGCCGTTGCGAAATCAGATGGTTCATTCGGGAGGCAACACGGTTCCGAGAACAGAGCGACGGTACGGCTGCGCCTGCATGTCCGCGCCGGTATCCGCTGCCGGCGCAGGTGAAACAGGCCCAGGTTCCACGACACGGAGCGGCTGGTCACGACGACGAGGCCGCACGTGCGTCAACGACAAGCTGAGGAGCATCGCCAGCGGGTCGAGCGACGCCGTGAGCAGCACCGACATGTAGAACACCGCACGGTCCACGGGCACACCCAACGCGGACGCCACGTATGACAGCGGTCCAGTGTGCGCACGTGCCTCTACGACCTTGACCTGTGCAGCGGACAACGCGGCTCTCGTTTCTTGCAGCTCCTTGTCGATGACGGCGCGACGCTCCGCGTACTCACGAAGCAGCGCAATACGGGCGCGCACCACGTTGTCCGGCACACGCTTCGTCTCGGCATCCACGCTGTCTAGCTGAGCCTGAAGTTCAGTCTTCCGCGCTTGGAGTTCCGTGATCGTCTGAGCCTGAAGTTCCGTGGTGGTGAGCCCAGGTGCGAACGCCGCTTGCAGATACCCGAACACGCCGATGGACGTGAGGAGCATCACCGTAGCCGTACTCGTTACAAGCGCGTACCGGAGCCTGCGTGACAGCGTGTCCCAGTGAGCGTACGTGAAGACAGCGGCAGCGTACTTTGCCGTCTCCAGAGACACGCCAAGGGCCATCATTGCTTGAGGAACAGCGGGTGCCAGAGCGGATAAACCGAAGACCGCGAAGTACGCGGTGACACCTGCCAACCCCAGGACGGCGACGAGCAGCAGCGCAAACACCGGCTACGCTCCTGCCAGTTGGATACCGGAGGACTGCTTCACGTACATCTGGATCAACGGGTGCTGCATGCCCGGCTCGGCCACAGTGAGCATCATCGCGTAGGGCAGCCCCACTTCGTCTGGTCCGGATACGAGGTGGTTCACGGGCATCAGCACAGGTTGCACACGGATCGCGATCTGTCCTTGCGGACCTTGCATCGGGATCGGGTGGAACACGACTTGCAGCGCGGACACCAGGTGTAGTTCTTCTTCGTCCGCCTGCCAGTCGCTGACGACGCGGCCGATGAAGCTGAGGCCCGTGTACAACTGGACGTACGCGATACCTGCCGGAGAGAAGCTGATGCCTTTGGTCATGATCGGGGTTCCTTGAATAGCTGGTCGAGGTTTGCAGCAAAGTTGGCACGTAGCCGTTCTTCGCCGCGCTTGATGCCCATGTGGTAACCGGTGTACACGGTCTTGATGAACATGAGTAGAAACGGGAGGTCAATGACGCTCGGGTCCGGAAACTCGTGAACGATCTGCACAGTGTTCACGCGATCCAGGAGGATGCTCACGCGCATGCCGTAGTCGTCACCGATGTTCCGGGAAGTGATGGCCGGCTCGGCGTTGTGCCCACGCACGGCAAGCGCATGCTCGTTCAGTTCCGTGCACAACCGTTGGACTTGATCGAGGTTCATAGCAGTGTACCGAACAGCAGTGACCGACTGGACGTGGATGACGACACGAGGAGATTCCGCGCGGCCATGAGCTTGCGCTGCACAACCGCTGCCGTTTCCAGCGAGGGCTTCTCCACGGCTTCACGGAACCTCGTGTGGAACTCACGGTTATCTGCCGTGTGCCACAGCCCGGGGTGCTTCTCGGTGATACACGTCACGCCCATCAGGTACTCGTTGTACCGCAGAGCCAGGTTCATCACGGGAACCGGGTCTTGCACGTCGTATACCGAGCGGATGAGAGCCTTACGCAGACCCTTGTGCATGGAAATCACGATCTTCATCGCTGCAACCTGGTTGCCCGGCGATGCCGAGACGCCGAGGTCGATGAGCACGGTCTTCGTGTCCGCCTTCGGATTGTCCGCCAGCAACGTGGCCGCCCCCTCCAGCAGATTGATCGCAGCGCGCATCGACCCACCGGAGAACTCGGTGATGCCTTGCAGCAGCGTTGGACTAACCTTGACGTCCTCGGAGTCTGCAATGACTTGGAGTCGGGCGATCACCGCGTCCGGCGTTGGCATCTTCACGGCGAGGGTGCGCGCTCGCGTGAGCATGGCCGTGGGCATCTTCTCGGGGTCCGTCGTGCACACCACGTACATGGTCGTGCTCGGGTTGTCTTCCAGGGGCTTGAGAAACGCCTGCTGCGCTTGCGGCGTCAGGTTGTGCGCTTCGTCGAGGATCATCATCTTCAGACGGTATCTCGGCATGAACCGCGCATGCTCCAGCAGCCCACGGATGTCGTCGATGCCACGC
>Ga0213919_1000320_pt1 | contig 22221 bp, 31 predicted proteins | sample McNCre317MG_FD_161056 | JGI IMG/M metagenome (GOLD analysis project Ga0213919, IMG submission 161056) | Freshwater microbial communities from McNutts Creek, Athens, Georgia, United States - 3-17 MG | ecosystem: Environmental > Aquatic > Freshwater > Creek | place: USA: Georgia | collected... | reverse complement strand
CATCAAGAAAATTGACAGCTCCGCGAACACGGTCACAGTTGATGGGGATGGGGCAGAGACGATTGACGGGTCAACGACCTTTGTGCTATTGGCTCAATATCAGAGCGTGTCAGTGCAGGATTGCGCGGCTGGCGTTTGGTACATCATCTAAGAGGATACGAAAATGACATTCAAACCCTATTATGAAATCGACACAAAAGACCCAACAGGCTGGATAAGCCCCGCTGATGTCAGCATTAGCTACAACAAAACAGCGCGGACAATCACCCTGACAGGCACGCTTGTGTATTACTGGCAGGGAACAAAGCACACGCTCACATCGCCCTGGACGAGCGCGGCGCATGACAGCGCGGATGGAAGATATTTTCTTTATACGACCGATGGAATCAATTTTGCATGGTCCACCGATACGTGGTCATTTTTTCATGCGATGGTTGCCATTGCGAGAAAAAAGACAAGCCCCGCCTATCAATTCGCTTTGCGCGAACCGCATGGATTGATGCCGTGGCAGGTGCATAACGAGCTGCATGAGTTGATCTCAGCCTATCGCGTGAGCGGCGGCGGGTTGACGGCTGGCACGTACACAGAGAACACAGCCAGCGATGCGGCAAATACCCCAGGCTTCGACGAGCTGGTAATGGCGGATGAAGATTCACCTTCCACCATTGCGGCATGGTTGCAGGGGACATATACCACCATGCGGATCGGAGCGAGTAACGCGGTGACTTTCGATACTGCCGCGTCATTCCCATTCCGTTCATCGGGTAGCTATATTCTGGTCAACAACACATCTACAGGCGCGGAGGCGGCGGCGGGGAATAATCAATACGTCAACGTTTATATCATCCGCCTGCCAGTCACATCTGATGCGGACAGCCAGGCATATCGGCTGGTGTGTTTGCAGCCTCAACGCGCTTTCAGCAGTTTGGCATCCGCGCAGGCTGAGGATACCCGCAGTTTATCGCTTGGAGATTTGACCCCATCCATTCCAGAATTTGTGTTCTACGAACGCATTACCTATGTTTTGGCATCTGGAGACAGCAACACAGGCAAATGCCGCATTGCGCCGAACGGGATCAGCTACATCTACGGTTCGCGCATGTCGCAGATTGCCGCGCCTGGATTTGTGACACAAACAGCGGAGAACGTGCCATTCACCCCAGCAGGCAGTATTGCCGCAATAAATGTGCAGGCGGCGCTTGAGGAATTGGATACGGAGAAACAGGCGGCGGGAAGCTATCTTACAGCCGCAAATATTGAAGATGCTGTTGTTGATGGTCATACAACCATCGCACCATCCAGCAATGCGGTCTTTGATGCGCTGGCTTTGAAACAGGCGGCAGGTAGTTATCTGACATCTGCAAACATCGAAGATGCCATTGTAGATGCACATACAACTATTGCCCCATCGGGTAATGCTGTCTTTGATGCACTCGCTTTGAAAATGGCACTTGCAGGTGGAACATTCAGTGGTAATGTCACGTTTGCGGATGCGGTAAATATCATCCTGAATACAACCACAGGAACAAAGATCGGGACTGCTACAAATCAGAAACTTGGATTTTTCAATGCCGCACCCGTAGTGCAAGCCGCTGCATATACCCAGACCGCAAGCGCCGCAACCCGAACGGTGGCGCTGCAAACAGCCGCCACACTGACCGATAACTCAGGCGGGACGGCGAATACAACCCTTGAAGCAATCGGCACAACATACAGCCAGACTGCGATCAGAAATAACTTTGCAGACCTGGCTTCGATGGTGAATAAACTGACTGCGGATAATGTTGTGCTCATCCGCGTTTTGACATCTGTGATCGATGATCTGCAAGCACTTGGCTTGGTTGGATAATATGACAATCAAACTCATTGACCTTTACAGCGGAAATAAATTCGAGCCTCAAAAGCTGATCGCCGAGGGATACACTGGCGTGATCTTCAAGGGCGGACAAGGCGGGTGGGCAGATGTTCCTCGCTATCGTAAAGATTGGTGGCAAGAGGCGAAAGATGCTGGCTTGCTGGTTGGGTGGTATTGGCTGTGTGACAGTCGCTATCATTCCTCCGTGCATATCCGCGAAATGGAATCGTGGAAGATCTTCAACGATGTTGGCAATCTTGGTTTGTGGGTGGATATGGAAAAGCCGATGATCTCCATGACCGAGACCGCTTATTGGCAAACTCCCTATGCTGGACATAAAAACGTTGTGGATTTTGTCTACCTGCTCAATGAGAAGGGCGTCAAGCCTGGCATTTACACAGGACCAGGCGCGTATGAATTGATCATGCGTGGCGCTCCAAAATCGGCACATGACTATCTGGCGGAACACGAGCTGTGGACGGCGCAATATCCATACGTGTATCTGCCAGGTGTCAGCAAGCCGAAACTATACGGGTCATGGAAACGCTGGGAGTTCTGGCAATATCAGGAAGGTCCAGACATCAATATTTTCAATGGCACGGAAAATGAATTTTATATGAAGTATGGCGGATATGTTTCACCTCCTCCCCCCGAACCGCCGATCATCGTTCAACCGCCAATAGGAGCAACGACCATGTTTAAAGGTGTCGCAAAAGTTTTGACGAATATCAAGCCGATGGATGGCTCGCCCACTGTGGCGCAGCTTCAGCCAGGCTGGTATGTCTACGGCGAAAAGTCCGCAACGGGCACGGACTTGATCAACATCAATGCGTATTACAAAGGCAGTGAAGCCGCGAAGGTCACGCTGGCGAAATTGTGCAAAGCCACAATCGCCAATTTGACGATCACCGAGGTGGTTGTCACGCCTCCGCCTGTGGACCCTCCGCCCACACCTGAGACGTTCCCCGCAAGAGTTGGCTTGGTGATCGATTCAACGACCAAATGGTATGTTCCAGAATGAACGTGATCCTGGAATATTTGGAGCAACAAAAAACATACGTTCCCCTGTCCACGCGCGGATATGGGATCGTGAAACTTGTCCCGCCCTGGGATAGCAATGTGGAGGGTGAGGTTGTGGCGGCAGCCAGACCCATTCAGGACAAAGCCGCTGGAGACGGGAAAGGAAATACCATTCCCATCTATGACAATTGGTGGAACTATATTGACAAGATCAATCCCGATCCACGCGCTTATGATTTCTGGAGGTCTGAGGGCTGGCTGTGGATAAATATTCCCTACAAAGATGAAGGCAAAACTCCGCGGGCTGAATCCATTGTTTCGCCTGGGAATTATGTCTCATGGGATGTTGAAACGACCACGCATGTAAAACTCAGGTCATATCTGTGGGACTTCAATACCGCGAACCTTGACCCAGCAAAAGATAACTGGCTCGAACAGCCTGACATCTTTTGGAAGGCAACCGCGCAAAAAAATAATTACGGTCCGCTGTATAACGTGGGCGCTGGCATCGATGCGTTCTGTCCGCGGATTGCCCTGACCGAAATGTGGATGAATAAAAATGAGATCGAGATATTCCCGAAAGGATACAACTATAAACTAAGAGGCGTGGAAGTATTCGATGGGGATGTGCCTTTGCTGAAGATGGTCAATGGACAGCGGACATTCCCAACTGCGTGGCACATCGACACGCCGAACGTGATTCCGCCCGCTGGCTGGAGCTGATATGCTGACAAATGGGGTTTTGTTCCGAAGTCTTTTTGAAAACTTAATCAACGGCTGCGCGCATTGCAGTTGTATCTATAATGCCGATGGCACGCTGGAAGATTATTATCATGTGCTGGTCAATAAGGCGTTCGGCGAAATCACGGGGTTGGATGCGCTGGGGAAATACATCTCTGAATTGATGCCCGATCTGCATACAACAAACCCTGAATTGTTTGAAATTTACGGGCGTGTTTCAAAAGGTGGAATGCCAGAGACATTTGAGTCATATGTGCCACAGGGTGATATTTGGTTCAACATCTCTGTTTATTGTGTTGAGGTGGGGACTTTCACGGTGGTCTTTTCAAACATCAACGCGCAAAAGAACGAGCAAAAGATTTTGGCGGATGCAAGGAAACAAATCGAATCGGCTTATGAAGAAACTTTGAACGGTCTGGTGTGGGCACTGCGAATGCGGGATCTGTCCACTGAGGAACATTCCAAACGGGTGATCGAATTATCTGGCAGGCTGGCAAGAAAAGTGGGAGTGCCTGAGGATGAGGTAAAGAACATCGAGCGCGGGGCGTTGTTGCATGACATCGGCAAATTGCTTGTGCGGGATGATGTCCTCTTGAAGCCTGGCAAGTTGAACGAGGAAGAAACCGAGTTGATGCGTCAGCACGTGACGCTGGCTTACAAGTTGCTCAAGCCGATTGAGTTCATATCCCAGACCGTGATCGACATTCCGCATTATCACCATGAGCGATGGGACGGGAAAGGCTATCCAGACAAATTGAAAGGGCTGGATATTCCTTTGGGTGCGCGCATCTTTTCGCCTGTGGATGTGTTCGACGCGCTGACTTCAGAACGTCCATACCGAGCGGCTTTCTCCGAGGATTTCACTTTGCAATATATTGAGAATGTGGCGGGTGAGTTGTTCGATCCGACCGTTGCGAAGGCGTTTGTCAAGATGATGAGGGAATGATGTTGGAGCAGCTTGAAAAATTCAAAACAGAGATATTTGCCCTGCTGAGTTTGGTCGGTGGTTTTTTTATTGGCAGGCGCAGGAACAACGCTGAGGCTGCCAATAGTGAGGCGGATGCCGATAAGAAGAAAGCTGAGGAAGAAGCAATCCGCGTACAGATGGTGATCGATCTGCAAAATTCACTGCTCACTGTCCAAAAATCCCTTGACGACATGCGCGAAAAAAATGACCAAATGTATAAGGCGAGAGAATCAGAACGGGACGCGAGACGCGCAGAACAGGAACGCATTCTTGCCAATCAAAGCACCATCATGGCACGAAATGAAATATTATCCGATAAACTGGCAAAGCAGGAACGGGAGGCTTTCGAGCGGGAGTTAGCATCCCAAAATAAAATTGCGGAGCTGGAGAAAAGGATTGAAGGGCAGGGTCAAAAACTTGTAGTGATCGAAAAGAAAACTGGAAGCCTTGAAGATAAGATGCCAAAGCATGAATAACAAAAAGACCACGATCAACGTGGTCTTTTTGTTGGTGCGGTGAATTTGAATTGCATGGTATGCCTACGGCTAGGTGACCCCGGGGGGTGGCGGGGTGTTGGCATATCATCACCTGGGGGAGGATTATTGTTGTTGTCTTCAGGAAAGTAGCAATAGACGGTGATGGCGAGGAGGTTGTCATTGCGCTCGACATCGACGTAGGCGAGGATGCCAGGGAGGAGGGCTTTGATTTGGGCGGGGTCTTTGCTTTTTAGGGTGGTGGAGATGTATTGCAGGATTGGTTTGAGTTGTGCTGGGGTGAGCTGGATAGGCGGGGCGTTTTCAATGAGTTCGGTGAGTGTGAGGTTAAGTTCTTGCAGTTCGTGTTCGAGGTCGTTGAGGCGGGTTAGGAGGGATGGGGATGAGCCGCTTTCGGCGATGGCTTCGGTGAGGTTGGATATTTTCTTTTTATTGGCGGCGATGCGGGCAAGCAGCTCACGGCGTTGATCCTGCTGTTCGGAGGCGCGGCCAGCTTCCAGTTCAGTTTGGACGCGCATCATTTCGAGGATAAATCCTTCGGTGTAGATTTCTTCCCCCAGTTTTTCAATGACGGCTTGCTCAAAAGCCTCTTTGGGGATGCGTCCCTTGGTGCATTCGCCGCGTTTGCGATAGGCGAGTGTGCAGAGGTAGGATTGATTCTTTTTGTCAGAGTTCTTGCGGTTGGATGTGCTGCCATAGAGCGGAGATCCACAGCGGGCGCAGTGGGCAAATCCGCTTTCAATATTCGAGTAACTACACCAGGATCAATATTCGCAGATCGAGCCAGTTCAACTGGCTTTATATCTTTTTCCTTCAGGATTGCATCCAGCCATTCGGCGAAGCTAATTTTTGTCATTGGTCAACAAATAATATCAGTCTGACAAAGTAATGGGACAAAGGAAATTTGCCTATTGACAAATAGTTGCAATTTGTTACAATATTGTCAGTTGACAAAAATAAACAGCATCAAGGCAAAGAGGTGAAGAATGGCGAACGAATACAAGAATATTCCAGTGGATATGGAAACCAAGGAAATGCTGGAGGCGTTGTGCGCGGCTTATGGACGCAAGCAGGGTGCGCAGGTCAAGCAATTGGTGAAGGTTGAATTTGAGAAGCTGCAAAATATGCAGCCGATGGGTGCAAAGGCGTTACCCAAGGATAGGGTGAAACGGGCGAAAGGCAAGGTCCCTACAGTAGAAAAGATTTTGGCATAACAACGCGCACAGGGACGGTCTGTGCGCGTTGGACGAGTTGGGCTTGGGACGGGCAAGCCTTTTTCTGTCGGTAATTGTAGACCCATTGTTTTGATCTGTGGGATTTATGGAGCGAATGCCAAGAATGAAAAAACAAATTGTTGAAATTGAACTTGTTGAAGTTGATGGAGAAATTCTGACAGTCCGCCGTGGCTATGACAAGAGTGGATATTTGCAGACGAAACTTGAAAAGTCAACTGGTGAAATGATAGCGCAAACTAACAGTCGCCTGAATGCCTTCGGTATCTTTGGCTCTGTGGCGAAATGGGTTGCTTTCCACATGGCGACCAAAGAGCAACGCAAAAAAGACGCACTTGAAAATATGACACTCGCTGAAACTCCGCAAGAAATCAGAGAGGCGAAAGATACCCTTGCGGTAATTGCATGGGGCGAGGCATTTGACAAAGAATGCGACCAATGCAGGGACGTTGATGGCGTACCAATACTAGGCGGGATCGGATGGTGTGAGTAGATCAACCTGCCAATGTAAATGAAACCTTCTCGAAATAAGTCAATAACCAAAAGGAGAACAACATGAACCAATTACAACCATTCCAACAGTTTTACAGTGATGTGGCAAATGTCAAAAAATCAGCGGCAAAGAAAAATGAAATACCTGAATCTGTGCTGATCCCTATTGCAGGCACGTTTGATGGCGTCACTGTTGAGGTGGGCATCATCAAATATGGCGAGAAAGGTTTTCACTTCGCTATTGCTGAACGTCATACCGAAGAATGGGTCCACGTCCAAAATGAGCAGGCTGGCATTGATGATGAAACTGTCCTGGCTTTCCGTGTCTGCTCGATCACTGGCAACTGGGAACAGTATGAAGATGTCCTCAACAAATTCTATGGGAAGTCCATCGATGTATAAAACCCACTACGACCTCCAAAACAACAAATGGAACGTCTTCAAATGTGAAGGCAAGGGCGAAGAGTTTATCGATTCATTTGATGAATTGGAAGACGCGCAGAATTTCTGTGACATCAACAACGGCGCATTAGTCTCAATGCAAGGTAAGTCATGAGTGAGATCGGCGCAATACTTATCATCATGCTCGCTTTCGCCGCCCTGCTCGCTGATGGGCTGTATTAGGTCAAATAAAAAGGAGAGACCATGTATCCACAAATTGATATTACCCAATTGAAAGTTGCAAGGCAGTTGGATTGGCAGGTTGAGTTTGGGCTGTGGCTCAGGTCCACACCTACGCAGAAACGCCAGGAGCGCAGTCACCTTTCGGTGGATGCATATATGTCTGATGTGATGCAGATGAGCCGCTGGTTCGTGGATCAATACGCGGTTGAGTTTTTGCCCGATCAATTGAACAGCGCGAATTTGCAGGAATACTTCAGCGGGCTTCAATGTGCGCCTGCAACCTATAACCGCAAACTGGCATCCGTGCGAATGCTGATCAAGTGGGCGCGATCGGTGGGCGCGTTTGACTATGACCCGAGTGAGTGGATTGCATTGCAGGACGCCACCAGGGAAAGTCCGCGGGATGTGGTGGAAGATGATCGCGTGATGTTGGAATTGGCGGCTGAAGATGGGGAAGGCACATTGATCGGTTTGCGTGACAGCGTGATCTTCTTTTTGATGTCCAATGCGGGACTGCGAATCAGCGAAACCATAGATTTGAAATTGAGCGACCTACATTTGGATGAGGGATATATCCACGTGCTGGGGAAGGGACGCAAGCATCGCAAGGTGAAAGTTGGTCAGCGACTGGTGGCGAAGGTCAACGCCTGGATGAGTTGCAAACCCGAGTCCATTGAAGGCACATTGATCACTGATGAGAAAGGCTTATCCATTGGACGTGAGCAGGCTTGGCGGCGTTTTGTGTCGATCGCTGAAAAGGCGGGCGTGGATGTAACTCCGCACGCAATGAGGCACACCTTTGTGCTGCGCTTCATGGATGCAGTTATGGGCGGAGATCCCAGCAAATTCCCAGCCGCATTGGATGCAGTATGTCAACAGACAGGCGACAAGCCTGAAGTGATCCTGGCTTATTACACGCGAGCACGCGAGAGCGATATGCGCGCCGCGGCAGAGGTGATGTGATGACTACGCAAGAGCTTGATTTGAAAGCTGAATCAACATTGAGCTTATTGAGGATGCTCAAAGGACCTGCTACCCATGCGGCGCAGATGGTGCTTCTTGATGAGCTTATTGAGCGGGAGAAACAAAGGGACGTGATTAAGAATCCACTTGGATGGCAGGCTGGCGCAATTGATCCTGCGTGGCAAGTTCTATGGAATATCAGCGTTGAGATGATGGGGCACCGATCAGACCTCCTCGAAGATGCTTCCCGACAGGAAAGAAATTCAGGTGGTGGAATTCCGTTGTTCTCACAACGAGATGCCGCAGAAATGCTTGAAAAATATGCAACGGCGATAACGATCGCAGCTGTGCAGATGATGACGCAAGATCAACGGGCACATAGTCAATTGAGTGGTTTGTCAGTACTGGCAGAAAAATATGAGTTGTATCTGCCTGATGAATTGAAAATCAAGGTCGAATAATGAATGGGCAAGCGCATCGTGTTGGTCACAGAAATCGAGGTGGTCTATATTCCGCTCCCAGTGGAGATGGAAGGGGCACGTCGCGCAAGTCTGCTGCTGCTATGGCAATGGATAAGGAGTGAATTTGCAAATGAGCATAAGGGATCTAATCGTAATCGTCATGGTGACGGAATTGGGACTGCATTATTTCCCGTGGCGAATGCTGTTGGGAAAAGAACTTCCACGCCTCGCAGCTTATACGCTTGGTTTATTGGGCATGATGGTTCCGCTGTCCGCATGGCTTATGGATCGAAATGAAATTGAGATCCTGCAAACAATATGGATGGTCGTCTGTGCGGCGGGCATGACAGTGTTTGCTCTATATGGTCTGGATCACTATCTTGAATTACAGAGGCGTGACATTGAGGCTGGTCTACGTGAGCAGGTCATGACCGATATGTTGAAGAGTAAACCCAATGAGCAGAGCGAACAAGCGTGATACAGAGATACGTCACGCACTGGAAGCCATTGGTGCAGAGCTGGCAGTGATTCGCAACATGAACACGGTCACAGTCATACGCATAGCGCAGATGATCGATCGCACAGGTCCCAACGATCTACTGTCACCTGCACAAGAAGAGATGGATGAAGTGGTCAAGTGTGTGAGTGAGATCAGCAAGCAGGTCCGCGCGGCGCTGGCACAGTTGGAGCAGTGATGATGTCCGCGCCAGTCCACTTTGTATGCAGTAGTAGAAAGAATCGTTTAGTTCGCATTTCGGCGCGTGGTCGGGCGATGTGTAGAAAACGATTGTGACGGTCAAAAAGGATGCAACATAACATGGGGTTATGTTGCATAGGTGGGCGGGGGGAGGGGGCGGGATCGGTCACTTCTTTTTTTTGTGGTGGGCGGCTCGGTAAGTGGCTCGGAAAATCTGAGCATGTGTACGGAAAAGGTTTTGCAAGTGTCGTGACGGTTTGAAAAATCTTGAGGCTTCGGACGGATAAATGACAGACAATAGTGTTTTCATAGAAATCAAGAAGCGCGTCAACCTGGTGGATGTGATCAAGGCAGATTATCGCTTGAAGGGACATGGCACGCAGTATCGCGGTGACAGCGAGGATACCTCCAGCCTGGTTGTGGTGCGTAACCCGAAATCGGGCGAATGGTACTACTACTGGAATAGCAAATCTCAAGGCGGCGATGTTTTCAACTACCTCAAAAATGAGCGTGGCATGGATACAAAAAGCGCACTTGAATTTGCTGCTGATGTAGCTGGAATCTCCCTGCCAGAGTGGACACACCAGGAAACAAAAACGTGGTTGAGGATGCAAGCCAATGAAGAGGCTTGGACCGTTGCTACAAAAATATTCGAAAAATGGATGAAGAATTCTCCCGCTTGCATGGATTACGCGCGCGGGAGAGGCTGGACAGATGAGACCATTGCAAATGCCAGGCTTGGATTTAGCGGATTTTCTACTTCTGCTGAATATAAAGAGATGCGCGAAAACCTTGCAATGAACAACATCGATCCTGAAAGCCCAGCGGGTGTGGCGATCCTTGGTTTCAAGGGCGATGTTGGCAAGCTACAACAGAAATGGGAGGCGTTGGATCTGAAGGATGCCATCACATCCGATGATATTTTGAATGGCTATATTCCAGGGTTCATGGGCAAGACGAGATTGATCTATCCGCATTTGTATTTCCAGAAGGTGACATACATCAGCTCACGCAATCTGGTAAAGGCGGATGAAGGGAAATTGATCAATGACCCTGGCAAGAACAAATCTTTCAACCCACGGAAGGAACTGGCAGGGGAGCGCCAGCCATATTTCGCGTGGAATTATCGGGCATACGACGCTCCGCATATTGTGATCGAGGAAGGACAGGCGGACGTAATCACAACAGCGCAATGGGGCTTCAATTCGGTGGGTATCAATGGCGTGAATTTGAGCGACTATTGGTGGAAGGAATTGTGCGAGAGGCACGAGACACGCTATTGTGCGTTGGACCATGACAAGGCTGGGAATAATGTCGTTTATGGGAAACATGGGGAGTGGCCTATTGCAGATCTATCGGGACCATTGACTCAAATCGTGCGCTGGCCTGTGAAGGACGCGAACGATCTACGCAAGGCGATGCTGAAACATCATCTGACTGACGAGCAACAAGAAAAGATGGTCAGGGTGAGGTTGAATAAATCTCGGACAGTGGCAGAACTGGCGGCGATGGATGCGGCGGATAAGCAAAAGCGCAAGGATCTATCGGCTGAAGAGAAAATATCGGCGATGTCTCGCGCGTTTGAGATCATCGCAAAGATGGGCAAGAAGAAAGCCACTCAAATGCTGTTGAAATTGATCAAGGCGTTGGGAATTTCCACCGCTGAATTCAACCGCGGTCTAAGAGATGCACTTGGTATGCGGGGCGAGGAAACCAGCGAAGACAGCTCTCCCAAAGAAACAAAAGAAATCTTTGGCGGGTGGTTCCCGTTGGATGAGGGAAGCGCAAAAGGTTGGCTGGTGGATTATCTGTGGGAACCAAAAATGAAAAAGGCGATGTTTGCTTATCGTAATCCTGACGGTCAAATAGGCAAAGCGCCACATTTGGATATTGGAGGGATACGTTATTACCCGAAGATCGATTCAAATGTGCAGGTGGGTGCGGTGCTTTTCGCTTCGGATTTGGGACCTGAGAAGCCAACGCGGGAGTTGCTGGCATGGAATGAACTGTACATGAAACGGTCATTCCTTTTGGATAACCCATTGGATTACAAGCTGTCTGCTTATTATGCACAGTTCACTTGGCTATACGATTGCTTTGACGAGCTCTCATATTTCCGCGCGCAAGGCGAAAGTGATTCTGGAAAGAGCGCAATTGTTTTGCGGACTGGCGAAGTGTGCTACCGATTGACGAAAAGCTCGGGTGTAGGAACAGCGGCTTCGATGAAGCATATGCAACATATCTATCGAGGGACGATGTTCTTCGATGAAATCCGAGATGACCTGGATGAGTTCGACGATCGGGTGGTGATGTTCAACATTGGTGCGATGAAAGACCAGGCTTGGGCGCCAATGATGACCGCATATAAAAATGCGGATGGAAATACGGAATTCGAGGTGGTGAATTTCTGTGTATATGGTCCGAAGACCTGCACGATGTATGGAAAATTCCCGCAGGATGCAACTGAAAGCCGCTTCTTAACGATCAAAACGATCAAGCACGAAATGAGCGAGCTGCGAGCGAAGAACATTCCGCGGCGCTGGAATGATGAGATGCGTGCGCAGGCGCTTTATAAACGCAATCTGGATATGACCTGGAGGCTGAAAAACTGGCAGCCACGTTTGCAGCCGCCTGATTCGCTGGAAGATATGCGCGTTTCAACCCGTGTGAATCAGGTGACGGTGCCGATCAAATACATTCTGACGATGAACCCAGAAAATGGCGAGCAAACCAAAGCGGCATTGGAAGAGATCAACCTGGTCGTGCAAAACCTGTATGAAGATCAGAAATTCGAGAAGGCGCAAAAGACAGAGGCACGCATTATCGAAGCGATCGATGCCGTGTTGCATGATCCTGCGTTCACGATCCTTGGATTTGTCCAGGATACAGAATTGGATGAGTGGGGATCGGCGAAATATATCCGCTATTCGGACTTGACCAAGGTGGTGAATTACATCATGGATGAAATGAACCTTGGACGCGGAAAATCTCCATCGGAGGTGATCAAGCCAGGCGATGATGACGATGCGGAAGAGTCTCAATTCCCAAAGAAAGGAAAGAAGAAATACCAGGCAACGGGCGTGACAGCATCCACCATCGGTCGAAAATGCCGTGAGCTGCGCCTGCCAGTGCATCGAATGGGGCGCGGATTTGTGGCGATCATCCATAGTTCGGCGCAGGCTGAGGTTGTGCAAGACCGAATTGAGCTGCTGAAAATGCGTTATGGACTGGACGATATAAAAATCGAGGTGCCTGCTGCTACTCCCCCACGAGTGAACCGCCCAGAGGAAGTGGATGAGCCGATAGAGCCAGAATTGCCACCATTTCAGGAGGAATTGCTGTGAAAACCCTCTTAATGAACCAAATGAACCAAATGTACCTTTTCAGAGGGTGCAGGTACATCAAAAAATATTTTTTGATGTATGGGGTGTGTTTTGGGGTGAATTTAGGTTCATCCAGGTACATCGGGAGGTTTTTTGGCTCTTTTACACTAATTTATATCAATATTTTAATAAATATTAGTAGTTTGGATGTATCAAATGTACTTGGATGAACCTTTAGAGAAATTTAAGCGCGAATTCGTATCCTTGGAATTTTTCAAAAGTTTTCGCTCCTTTTGCGATGAACCTTTGAAAAGTGAAAAATACATCCATGTACATTTGGTTCATCGGTGAGGTGAATTATGGAATTTAGATATGAAAAAGACCCAGCCACTTCCTGCTTTTGCACAAGAGCCGAGAGAGTGCCAAACGGCTGGATTATGGAATTTCATTTTGGTGAGATGTATGCGCTGGTAAAAAATGAATGTGAATATTTCACGGAGATGTGGGTGCGGTTGACCCCTGAATCAAATTTGCTGGCGTCTGGATATATCACGCCTGCGCATGTAATTGATGTTTTGAATTTTTTGGCTGCGCAGGTGGAAGTCCCCTACCTGGTTGATCCGTTGGTTGTTGAAGCTGAGGTGATGTGATGAACGATGGTCCTAGAGTTTGGAAGTGGCTGGTGCCTGCGGCGGTGATGTGCGCAATGCCGCCTTTGGCGATGTGGGTGAGTGCGATCGCTGAGAAGGATGGCTGGCCGTCGCTGGTGTTTTGCAATTACTTTTTGATCGGTCTGATGCCCGTGTTGGCGGTCCAGGCTTGGGCGGCTTTTGGTGCGTATTATCGTCATCAGGCGGTGGATGATTTTACACAGAAGCGCAATGCGACATCGAACACTGCGGAAACACGTCTTTTCGAGTATGCGCGGTCGATGCATCCTGAGACGGTGAGGCTGTTATTGCTTCAGCGAAAGTTGATCTGGCGAATCAAAGAGGCAAAGCCTGGTGAGATGGTTGATTGGGTTCTGGATGCTGATCCACGGGTGCATGTGACTTTTGTGGAATATCTTTTGAAGAACTCGAACCCTTATGCAATGATGCCGATCAATAAATTTAGCGAGGGCAGCTATTCATTCGATTCTGAAAAATTGGTAACTGACCGTGATCAATATATGGCGTTCCATCGGATCTTGCTGAACCGAAATATGGCAACTGAGGCGCATGGGAATATGCCTGGTCAATGGATAGAGCCATGGAACCCAGAGCTTGCTGCGGCACGCTGGGGAATCAAGTTGTATGAGGATGAAGAGGTGTTTGAGGTTGTTGAGGAGCAAAAGAGCAAAGGGGCAGAGGTAGTTCCAAAGGCGCAGCCTACAAAGGAAGAAAAACCGCTCACGGATGCGGATATGGAACGAATCAAGGAACTGGAAACGGCAAGAGCAACAATGTCACCAAGAGAATATATGGAATTTTGCAAAAATCAAAAAGGAGAAATAAAACAATGAACGCAAACGATGAAATGATTTACCTGGGCGAAGATCTTGGAATGGGCGCAAACAAATTGTGGAGTTCTGGCTGGTATGTGCCTGGTGAGAAGAAAGATAGATTCAACCTGGTGAAGGCTGGTGGTTTGCAGGTGGTGAGTCAAGTGGCGTCGAATGGTCGCGGACATTATGAAGGGATGCTCGGGTTGAAGAGCAAGCGCCGCCCGATGGAGATCTCTTCGGACTTCGGGTCGTTCTATGTTGGTGATGGCGCGCATGAGCATGGGCGACCTGTGGAGAATTTGGATTTCGAGCGTTTGACTGGTGCTCCTGAAATGCGAGCCTTGTTATACGGAAGCCTGGCGCAATTCCAAAAGATGTACGGGAAGTTTGACCGTCCGCTTTCGCTGATGGTTGGGTTGCCATTGCAGATGATGATGGGCGCGGATGCGAAGCAGTATCAAGCTGGGGTGAAGGGATGGCTGAAGGGTCCGCACCAATTTACGGCGGATGGCGAAACGGTGAACATCGAGATAGGTCAGGTGCGGTTGACGAGTCAGCCAGTGGGGGCGCTGTTCGATTATGTCCTGGATGATGAGGGTCGCATTCAGGCTGATCGATCAAACGCAATGCTGGATGAAGTGGGCGTGATCAGCGTTGGATTCAACACGGTGGAGTTGTTGGTTGTAAAAGACCAGGGAGCCGTGGAACGTTTTACCGCTGGGAATACGCTGGGTGTGCGCCGCCTGTTGGAGCTGCTGAACCGTGACGGGCTGTGGTCGCTGGGTGAACTGGATGAGAAGGTGCGCGGCGGTCGAATGCGTGACGAGCTGAAGCAGGCGCTACCGATTTGGTCGCGTGAGGTAAATGGTGAGATCGAGCGCAGGTGGGGTCAGAGCTATAAGCGTTTCGTGAAGGTGATCATCGTGGGCGGCGGTGCGTTGCTGTTGAAGGATATGTTGACTGCGCAGTTTGGGATGAAGGCGCATGTGCCGAATCTGCCTGTGCTGTCTATTGCGCGCGGGTTGTGGAAGTTGAGTGTGATGAAGAGGTAAGTGATGGATGACCTTATACAGCGCGCGAAGCCTGGAAGAAAGCCAGATGCGATCCGAAGCGAGCGCGTCCGCATTGATGGATACCGCAAACGAGGTTTGGATGCGCGCCAGGATAAAACATTCGCATGGCTTGATGCAATTCCTGACGGGAAGCGCTTTGATTTTGTTTGGGATCTGTTGACTGCTGCGCTGAATGGCGAACTTGGATCGGTCATGCAGCAGGCTGTTGAGGATGGCGACGTTGAAAAGGCACGCGAAGCGGCATCGCAAATCGCAAATGCCTTTGTTATTGATGATTGACCTTTGGTCATAATTCTTAACCGCCAAGAATGAAATGACATTCTTAACCGCCAAGAAACCCCCCACCCCGTTATGTGATTTCTGCGTGCGCTCGGTGTGTACATGGAAACGGGCATCCTCCCTATGTGGGGGAGGGGAGAAGAAATGCAAGGATGAATGCGTAATGATGAATGATGAAGTTATTGAACTGGAAAATGTTGTGAGCGACGTAGGAATTTCAACCGTGCATTTGATGTCAAATTTTGAGTTGACTGTGGATGCGATCAAGAAATATCACGCGCCAGTTGATGCAAAAGTTGAGATCACCAAGGAAATCGGCGTTTATCACTTACGAGCTGAGTGGATGCTGCGCGGTCCAATTCAGATTAACGCTGAAGGCTGGCCTGTGCCGAAGATCTTCGTGGTTTGGAATTTGACGGGTTGCGAATCAGTGACGGCGGCGATATATGATGCGGCGAAACATTATGAGGATCTATACGGTGAGCGTCCTGACTATGCATATATGCGACAAGTGCCGCGCAGTGTTGATGCTTCGTGCGGCGTTGAGGTCAGTGATTTGATTTTGTTCGAGGCAGATTGGATGGTCCGCAAGTGTGTGGCTGTTGGATGGATAACCCCAGCCTTATAAGGAGATTGATATGGACGGTAAATCTTTGGACGGAAAACTTCTGGCAGATCTAAAGCAATGGCGGTGCAAGAAAAATAAAAATCACATCCTGGGCGTGATCGAACGGGTGCAGGTTAGTGTAGATGTGAATGGATCGAGTTTGAAATATCACACTACACGCCTATCGATCTTTCGCGTGGCTGTTGATCTGGGCGCTGAGGTCCCTGCGGAGATCGAGGTCTCGGGCGCGATCGACGGAAAGATCATGAGCCTGGTGTGGAAGTGCTCGGTACCTGGGTGCGGTTGTATGCGGGAGTGGCATCCTGATGAAGGCGCGGTCGAGTTGTTGCAAAGTTTGTATGGAAAAGGATAAGGTGTGAGATGCTTTATGAAGATGCTTTGCGTATCGCTGAATTTTATTTGAAATATTTCTCTCCCGTCTGCAAGCGGATCGGGATCAAAGGTTCGATTTCTCGCTTGAAAGCTGAACCAAAGTATATCGAACTTCTTGCCATCCCCGATCTGACGCCTCCCAGTATTGGACGGGTTGAATTCGGGAAGCCGTTGCCAAAAGTTTATAAAACTGGTTTGGATGCTTTGGTGGATGAGATGGTGAATGCTGAAGTTTGTTTCCTCAGAGCGAGCGGAGATAAATATAAAAAGATTTGGTTGAAAAAAGAAAACATTCAGATCGATCTATTCCTGGTCACTCCCCCTGCGGAGTGGGGTGTGCAGTCGGTGATCCGAACGGGTCCCTCGGATTTCAGCCATTGGATGGTGACGCGCAAATCACGCGGCGGGGCTTTGCCTGATGAATATATTGTGGCAGATGGCGCAGTCGGTCATCGCGTGCGCGGTGATAAGGGCGATGGACGCCAGGGCGTGATGCCAATGCCCGAGGAAATTGATTTCTTCAAACTCTGCGGGCTGGATTGGATCGAGCCAAGTCAACGTGCGGCGAGGTGGTGAGAAATGAGTAAATTTCTGAATACTATCCGCGAAAAAATCAGAATAAAGCACTATTCATATAAAACCGAAAAGGCTTACGTAGATTGGGCTGAGAGATTTATTCGGTTTCATGGTATCCGTCATCCAGCAGAAATGGGTGCGGATGAGGTGGCGGCGTTTATTACGCATTTGGCGGTGGAGAAAAACGTGAGCGCATCCACTCAAGACCAGGCTTTACACGCGCTTTTGTTTATGTATGAGCACGTCGTTGGTGTGAAATTGGAGCATGTGGATTTCTTGAGGTCAAAGAAGTCAAAGCATATTCCTGATGTGCTTTCGCAGGAGGAGGTCAAGAAGATTTTAGGACGCCTGCGCGGTGTTTATTACATCATTGGACGTTTGCTCTATGGGAGCGGGATGCGTTTGATGGAATGTATGCGCCTGCGAGTAAAGGATATAAATTTCGAGATGCAGACGGTCACAGTGCGTGACCCGAAAAATAATAAGGATCGGGTGACAGTTTTGCCGTCTTCGGTGATCGAGCCGCTTCTGACGCATTTGAAGCGGGTTGCAATTCAGCATGAGGAGGATCTACGCCTCGGATTTGGTTCTGTTGAATTACCCTACGCGCTTGCAAATAAATATAAAAACGCCCAGTATGAATGGGATTGGCAATATGTTTTCCCCGCTGGTGACTATTCGACCGATCTACGGAGTGGAGTTGTGAGACGGCATCATCTTTATGAAACAAGCGTACAGAAACAAATCCGCCGCGCAGCACTGGAGGCTGGAATTACCAAGCCATGCGGTCCGCATATTTTGAGACATTCATTTGCTACTCATCTGTTGCAAGGAGGATATGACATACGAAAAATTCAAGAATTGCTCGGTCATCAAGACCTAAAAACCACGATGGTCTATACACACGTGGCGATTGTCGGAGCGGGGATCAAATCCCCCGCTGATTGTCTGGATATTAGTGACCCTGTGGGTCTCTAAATATAAGTTGGCTGGCTGAAACGATGAACCTTTACCACGGCGATTGTCTCGAAGTTTTACCTACATTCCCACCCGCAAGCGTGGACGCTATCATCACGGATTTACCTTATGGCACTACCGCTTGCGAGTGGGATTCAATCATCCCGCTCGATGAAATGTGGAAGCAGGTCAAAAGAGTTTTGAAACCCAACGGCGCATTTATCACAACAGCCAGCCAGCCATTTACAAGCGCGTTGATTATGTCTGATGTCAAGATGTTCAATTCTCGCTGGATATGGCAAAAAGACAAAGCCGCTAATTTTGGAGTTGCTAATTACCGCCCGCTGAATATCGTCGAAGATGTGCTTATCTTTTCTAAAGGTGTCCCAACCTACAACCCGCAAATGTGGGATAGCAAAAGAAAAAGCAATAAAGGCGGGAAGGGTTCTATGATAAACGGCGTGTATGGCTCTAATGGTTTCAAATGGAATTACAGAAACTCAACAGAGAAGTATCCTGACAACGTGATTTATTTTGCAACTCCAAAGCACAATGATGGAGAAAATGGAAGTTACCACCCAACACAAAAGCCCGTCAGTTTATATGAGTATCTTATTCGCACTTACACAAACGCAGGTGAAACGGTTTTGGATATTTGCATGGGTTCAGGCACAACGGGAGTCGCCGCAATTCAAACAGGGCGCAACTTCATCGGCATTGAAAAAGAGCAAAAGTATTTTGAGATTGCCAGCCGTCGCATTGCACAGGCTCCCCAGCCTTTATTCACAGAACCGCCACGCCAGCCAACAAAGCGTGAACCCGACAAGGGCAACGTCACGCTTAATTTTGAAGGCTTTGAATAAATTTATGGTCTTGCGTTCTCGCCCTTGCGGGTTACGCAAACCGTTATGCGGCTATCTGCGCGGTCTGAAACTGTTCTAAAATTGGTGCTTGTAAACCCTTGACAACCTAAGCGATTAGGTATTATAATAAGGTATAAGTTAGATACGGTATCTAACAAAACCAAACAGGAGCAACAAAATGATTACTCGAAACACAGACCGCGAAGAAAAAGTAGTAGCCGCAATCGCCGATGAAGTCAAGAAAATCGAAGCAAACAAGGCACTCGACGCCAGCACCATGAAGCACACAGACAGCACCACCGCCCGCGAATTACAGGCAATCCAGATGGCAAGTTTTTTTGTAGGCAAGTTTTATAAAATCGCAGAACTTTTCTCGGTTGAAATCGAAAAGACCGCCGAAGAAATCGAAGCCAATGCAATCGCTACCGAAATCGCCGAAAAAGTTATCTCGGTCACTGGAAAATAAAAATCAATGGGGAGGGCGCAAGTCCTCCCCAAAGGAGAAAACATAATGTTTATCAATATCCCTTTCCAGTCCGCCGCCGAACTTGCAAAACTTGGAGCACCAAAAAATATTGTTGATTACATCCGCAAACATCACGGATATGATACATCTCGCAAAATGATAATTGCTAAAGTGCTTGGGCGTGATGCTTATAGGTTATACGCCGCAGTTGGCAATCAATGGATGGATGCAAGTTTACAAGACCTTGATCCTGAATTATTTCAGGCGGCAGAAGCAAGTCAATTAGCCGCCGAACTTGGTCGCAAAGGTGGCGCATCCACGAGCAAGGCAAAACAAAAATCGTCCGCTAATAACGGCAGGCTTGGCGGGCGTCCGAAAGGTAGTAAAAACAAACCCGCCGCATAACAAAGCGTGCACCTGACGCGGGTGGGCGGTGGTCATAATCGGACAGGTTTTGACCACCCGCGCAGGTAACGCAAACCGTTAGCCGTTGACAAAAATAGATTCCATGTTCTATAATCGATTTACCACCGTTTGACCTGCCCCCCTCAGGCCAAACGGTGGTATTTTTTATTGTTAGAATCTGTGTGTAACTAAACCCATAGTTTTGCCGCTTTGGCAAAACTATGCTTCCAGTCGTGGCAAAACTATGGGTCTAGTTACACTGTGTTCTAAACCTTGTTAAATTTATGGTTTTGTTTTAAAATATTGCTACAAATAAATATTGCCAGCCCAGCGAATTTGGCGGGGCTACCTATGACAGATGAGCGCGTCGTGACTAACAAGTCACGGCGCGCTTTTTTGTTGCCTGTTTCAAAAGGAGATCGATATGAAAAAAGTATTTGGCGTTGTGTTAGTGATCGCAATTGTGGTTTTGGTTTTGGCTGTGTTCGCGGTGCCTGCATTCGCGCAAGGGACTGAGCCTCCGATTCCTTTGCCGCCCGTTACTGCACTGACGATCGGGACGATCATTGCCACTCTCTTATCGTTGGCATTGGATTATTTCCCTGGACTGGCTGCGAAATGGGATGCCTTGAGTGTGGCAGCCAAACGTCAATGGTCCGCTGTATTTGCAGTGGTGATTGTTGGAGGACTATTCGTCCTAACTTGTTACAGCATAGTGAGCACCAACCTGGTCTGCACACGGACGGGCGCATGGGATGCTATTTCGAGCATTATCTATGTGTTCATTATTGGGCAGGGCGTCCATGCTGGCACAAAACCAACAGCCGAATTCAAGTTTGATGTGCTGAAAATCCAGCCGAAATAAATTGGATAAAACGTAATGCCTATTCAAAAGCCGAATTTCGCCCTGGATGAAGAATATAAGCAGATCGCCCTTGACCTGGAATTACCCGAGGTCGAGAGCGACGGCGTTTCCGTTGAGGAAGCGCGTTTGCGTTCGGCGGCTGGGCGTTCGGCGTTGGATCTGTTGAAGGGCAAACAGGAACAACCCAAATGGTTCGAGCGCTTCGAGATGTTGATCGACAGCGGGTGGCCGTGGCGACAGGCAGTTTACATCGCCTGGGCATCCATGCCAAAAGATGGTCGCAATCCTGAGACCCAACAGCAACTTGCAACAGAGTTTTTGAACTTAACCAGTGATCGGGCGATCAGCACGTGGCGCAAGAAGAATGCGGCAATCACCACCATGATCGCCATATTGCAATCTTCCGAGCTGTGGGAATACCGCGCGGATGCATTCAATAACCTGATCGAAGGAATGAAATCTGCGGGCACTGATTACAAATTCTTCAACCACCTGAAGCTGTTCATGGAGATGAGCGGTGATTATGTACCTCTCACCCAGCTCGCAGCAGTGCTGAAGCGCAAGGCGGATGGAAGCCCATCGGATTCCGATGAAGAAACTTTGAAGCTCCTTGAACAAGGCGCAAAGGAAATGCCCAAAGATTTCACGAACGAGGATCCTGAATAATGCTGCCTACGTTGATGAACCCGCAAGTGGATATGACGCCAAGACAGGCGAAGGAAGAACGCGCACTGAGAAAAGATGCGCGTCAGAATTTCCTATCCTTTTGCAAATACATCGATCCGCGTTATGAGACGCCGCAGCACATCCAGTTATTGGCGGCGAAGCTACAACAGGTGGCTTTGTATATTGCCAGCGGTGGAAAAAAGGGCATCGGGCGTTTGATGATCATGATGCCGCCACAGCATGGCAAGAGTCAGATCGCAAGCCGCAACTTTCCCGCATGGCTGTTGGGACTTTTGCCTGACAGTCGAATCATCCTCACTTCCTATGGCGTAGATCTTGCCACAAGGCACAGCCGTTTTATCCGTGACACGGTCCTATCAGCTGAGTTCCAGGCGTTGTTTGGAAGCAAGTCCGCGAAGATCTATCCCGTTGAATTATCAAGTGATTCACGGTCCACTGAAAGTTGGGACCTTGCGAGACCCTATCGCGGCGGCGTGAAAGCGGCGGGCGTGGGCGGCGGTATTACGGGTCTGCCTGCGCATTTGCTGATCGTGGATGATCCTTTCAAGAACCGCGAAGAGGCAGAGAGCGAAGGACGGCGGGACCTGGTGGATGATTGGTATCGCTCATCAGCTCGTACCCGTCTGCGACCGAATGCCGCGGTGGTGGTCTTCCATACCCGCTGGCATCCCGATGATTTTGCGGGGCGTTTGATG